>Ga0136642_1001299_pt1 | contig 10958 bp, 7 predicted proteins | sample LowCatLa1302831Y_FD_115313 | JGI IMG/M metagenome (GOLD analysis project Ga0136642, IMG submission 115313) | Freshwater microbial communities from Lower Cathedral Lake, Yosemite National Park, California, USA - 13028-31Y | ecosystem: Environmental > Aquatic > Freshwater > Lake ... | reverse complement strand
TCCGGTAATAATATATTTATCGTTTGATATTGGCATTTTTCCGCAGTGCGGAAACGTCCAACAGGCGGGGAATAAAATCAGTTTACCAGCAGTTGGTTTGATTTGATATTCTCCATTGAATGTCGTTTCGCCTCCTTCATTCACATCATTTAAATACCAAAGATATGTCATAAATCGTTTCCTGGACTTATCCCAATCTATCATTGCGTCATTGTGATATACATATCTACCGACAGAGGCCTCATATTTCTGAGCCATAAAATTGTCAATACTGATATCTTCAAACGTTATTTTATAATCTGCGGCACTCGTATTATTATATTTCGCTTTAAAGTCGCTCTTTGAATTTAACAAATCTATATGTTTTTTTAAATTGTAATATAGTTCATTACGTAATGCAATTGAAACTCTTTCCCATTCAGGTATTATTAAGACCAAGTCCTTGGTATCCTTAATTTGTTTGTTTACTCCACTCATAGTCGCACCTTCATATTTATTTTTAGATTTATCAAAATCCTCTATAATTGTGTTACATAAATCGACCGGCAATGAAGTATTATTAATATATATGAATTTGGTATATTCATCTCTCTCAAATTTATCATCTATTGTCTTCATTAAATGTTTGTAATTGGTTATACAACTCTATATTAGTTTATGCTATTATGTTTATATATATTTGAATAATATTTGAATAATTACGCTCACCAGTGTTCGATCAAATACTGGCCAAGGAAACTATGGTCAATAAATAGCCGTATGATTTGCAATTATTTGAAAGTCGTCTATCCCAATTGTTTCATACCAGTTTGTAAAATCACCGAGTATACCAATCCATGAGTGTTTATGTAAAACCTCTATAAAATCCTCGTGAGATGGCTTATTCCATGATAACAGCGTATTAACTGGGTCCATCAACCACTTCGTTCGAACTATAGGTATTTCGTATATTTTGAATCCACCACTATAAGGATCTAATGACAAGGGGTACATTATGGTAGTACCCTTACCTCTACGGCAAATTGGACATTGAATTGAAACTAATGGATTATTTGGCTTAGATTCCGAAGAGAAATCGCCACTGAATGAACCGATTGTAAACTGAATATATCCTTCGTTCGCAATCCAGAGGCCAGGTATTTTTGGCATAATAAACATCCAAGAATCACCACCAGTTCCGTAGATATACTGGCGTAAAGGCCCATGGTTTGTATTTGAGTAATGTACTGGCAATCCATCAGACGTTTGCCATCCATCAAATGAAGAGGAAAACACAATATTTGTATGATCCAATATGTATGCACGTCCATCAATCCCCGATTTCGAAGTATACTCGAAACTTTGTGTAGCAAATCCAGATTTGTAGTTATATTGATATACAACAAGATCCACAGGTAAAGTAAACGGTAATTTAATTTCCAAAGATGGTACTGTAACCGGTCTATATTTATCACCATGCGTTATGTAATTTGCCGTCGGCATAGATAATGTTCCCTTGTTTGGAAGCGATGTTATTACCGAGAGGGAATTTAATTTTATGATTACAAAGCCTTCGCTATTTATTCGGTAAACATCACAAAACACATTCGAAAATAATGATAATAACAAAAATACCCACATAACAATAATAGGTCTACAGACGATTTTCTATATAGTATAATAAATACTATCCTATTATACTATAATGAGACAGACACGTAAGAATATAAGGGCTAACTTTAGAAAAACGAGGCGCGTAAAAGGCGGAGGTCAAGGACAGAGTGTTTCTACGCGAGATCGATTACGAGAAAAAATACAGAAAGAACAAGCTGACAGAATGAATTTAAATTCCTTACTTGCAAAGCAAGCGGAAACGGATAGAGCCAAAGAAGCTATTAGAGAACGAGATAGGAAGAGAGCCGAAAAAATAAGAAATGCAATCGCAGAAAAGAAAGCTACAGAGGAAGCTGAGAAAACTGCAGCAAAGGCGGCAGCAAAAACAAAAACAAAACCATCATCTTCGCATAAACCGGATCCAACACCTAAACCGGATCCAACACCTAAACTGCCGAAATCTCCTACACCTCAAGTATCGGTATTAAAACGCCCGTCGCCGATTCCGGCGAAACCACCAACTCCTCCATTGAAATTGGATACGAAGGCATTATTGAAACGTGAGAATAAAATAAAGAAATGGACCTCGACTATAACTGTGCTTACATCGGAATTCTGGGAAGAGTTTTTCAAAGATGATGAACTAAAACGTTTACAAGTAGAATTAAATAAACCAGAGTTATGCGAATGCGTAAAACCAATATTATATGTACCATCCGATGCGACCAATCCAGTGGATATGACTTTATGTAAACTCTTTGTAATATATGGAATTATAGCAGCCAAGTTCGAACGATACAAATATATTTATAATATCTTGTGGAAAGGCACCCGTGCTCTTTATTTGAATGATGCAAACGAATCATTGGAAACTCGTGATTTGGATATTACGATTGTAAATAGGCATGGATACATTAATGAAAAAGATGTGACAAATATCAAGCATCTTGCAAATCATATTGGTAAACTGTCAAAATCATTATTAGATGATAAACACATAGAATTACTAGAACCGTCTAATCCGAGAGCCCGCAATAAGGATATCATAAAACTATCATACAAAAGCGAGTCTGGTGAATATATACCACTATCTGATATTGGGTTTAAACCGACGGAATATAAAGGTAACATAGAATACTTAGAAAAAACAGAGACAAGCTGTGTTGCGGAAAACGATGTGTTTTATTTATACCAGACAATACCTTACATGAAAGCGGAAAAGGAATATTACCTGGACGAATACCAACGACGGCTATCGACTTCTTCAAACGATGAACTCAAAAACCGACTTAAATATGATATAAACCGAATGAAAATTGGCTTAAATAAAATAAGTCAACTGCAAACGAAGGCCGACGCATATGAAATAGAAAAAGAAACAGAAACAGAAACAGATGCCGAATATGCTAAAGAAATATACGAGACGGCTATTGCCGATAAGGCAGAGCGATTAAAATTACAAGCGACAGTTAAAGAAGGAAAACTTACGAAAGAGGAATTGCAGGAATTGATTAATTCACTATCCAAACGGGTATAAAGAAAATATGTTGATACAACATAAATGTGTTTACCTTTTACACCTTTTCTCATTTGAAACGCCCATTTTATCATCTTTACAGCATACCAAAAACAATACAAAGAGTAATCTATGATGTATATTAAGTTAATGGTTTCCTTGATTTTACCTGCTTCACGCAATGAATCTTTGTGAGTGAGTCCCGAAGACAAACAAATGAGTCTCATAAAGAGGAGCGTTAGAAATCATTAAAGCGTCTTTCACCATTGCACTCTCAATGGAAAAAGTTAGACCATCGTAGGTGCAATCCCTACTATTGACTTTACTAATTTTCTTGTTTTTTACCCCTGTAAAATGGGCGTTTCAAATGAGAAAAGGTGTAAATATAAATATAATTTCAACTGGCCTTCATTACTTACGGAAGTCTAAACCCACCCCCTTATATCAACGGACTATTTCACTGAAGACGTACATCTGGTCCCAAAAACTCTCACATCAAATTACATGATATGCGACGTATAATTCTATTCTAGTGGCATATCAATACCAAACGTCAGCTTCAAATAGCATCGCATACAAATCATAGTGTCTGCGAGTGCATCGTGTAAATTGGGAGGCACATAATCAAACAGCGTAAAATGCAATTCGGATAGCTTCGGTGATTTCTTCCACCTACCACCCTTTTCATTTGTAAGATAAATATTACAAACATCCTTACCCTTTGCCATGGTACAGATAGTTTCAATGTCGTTCAAGTCATTGAAAGTATCATTAAACATACATGTAATATCCGGAATACTACGAAACTTTCCGATGTTACGATGGACCTCGATCTCAATCATCTTCCTATCAAACATAATATTATGTGCGATAACCCGGTCAACCGATATATACGCACGATGGAAATCGGTGAGAGCCCGAGCAATCGGAATTCCACGTACTCTACATATCTGGTGCGTAATACCATTGATCTCCGTGGCCTTATCTGGAATGATGGCGTCATCGGCAATGCGGATATATTCATTATATTTCTCTACAATGGTCAGTGTATTCAAATCGTAAATAACGAAGCTCAATTGTAGAATTAGTGGGTAGTCACTGATAACAGGAAGAGGTCGCCCACTCGACCGGTCGATCTTGGGTAAGAGACCCGTCGTCTCGGTGTCAAACGCCATAAGCAGGTTACGTGTGTATTGGTTCATGTTATCGGTTCTTTTTTTAACAGTCTATATGCAAATCAATCTATCAATCAATTTTTCAATATAAAAATAAGCTAATATATACAGTAAATGTGTATAACATTCGTTACAAGCTTTTTCCATATTTATGACGAGGATTATGATGCGATGAAGACGATTGAATGGCGAATATCGAGATTCCATGAGATAGCGAGAACCGGAATCAAGATATGTCTGTACATCAGCATTGATTTCATAAATCTAGTACCCAAAGAATATGCAAATGTGAGTATTATAGAGGCACCCACATCATTCATCGCTAGCGAAACCGTAGAATTACCACAACAACGTAACATCCAGAAAGACACGGTTAAATATATGCAGGTTATAAATTCAAAGACGGATTTTATGTCAGACGCTATTTGTCGGAATACATGGTCATCAACACATTTTGCATGGATCGATTTCAATATATCGCATGTGTTTTCTAATAAGGAGCGGACAATACAATTCCTGAGAGAACTCGACATGTATAAACTACCAGATAAGTGTATGTTGGTACCCGGATGTTGGAATAAATACGATAATATAAATATAGGTCACGTAACGGAGTGTATAAACTGGCGGTTTTGTGGTGGTTTTTTCATTGGCGATAAGGACTCGATTGTTGAGTTCGACAGATTATATAAACAGAAGTTTCCCGAATTTATACAAACACATAACAAACTTGTTTGGGAAGTCAACTTTTGGGCTTGGCTTGAAGTCAATTCTGACTGGAACCCGGAGTGGTATGCGGCAGATCATAACGATAGCATAATAACGAATATGCCATGTGCGGCTATTGCGGTGGTTCTGAAACCGGATAGCGAACAGACGTATTATGATTATCCACATATACCGATGTTTCACCCGGGATCTGCATCGTATTTGTATTTTAATGGAGAACATTTACTGAATACGAGATATGTGAACTACTGGTATTATGATAATGGCTCGTATATGTTTTATGATGGTACAAATAGGATTCAAAATAAGAACTTGTTCTCCAGATTGACAGATACATTGATACCACTAGACTATCAAGAGATGAAAGAAATGGAGACGATCACCCTACCAAGATATAATATGTATTCAAGTGGCATCGAGGATGTCCGCTTATATGAACACAACGGTAGAGTGCGATTTATTGCGACAACGGTAGGGTATCATACAACGGGTGGGAACAGGATGGTTGTGGGGAATTATGATTATAAAACATTGTCCTATTCGAACGCACGACTTATCGAATCACCGGTGGACGCATATTGTGAGAAGAATTGGACTCCTATACCATCATCAGATGGGGAAGAACGGTTTATTTATAAGTGGGATCCAATCCAGATCGTCACACTTGCGGGGGCTGCCGCTGCCAGCGAAGCTGACCGCACGCCCCCCGCTGGTGGGGATTCGGAGCAAGAAACAGGGGGCGTGCGGGGGACAGAATCCCCGCAAGATTTGGAGCAAGAAACAGGGGGCGTGCGGGGGACAGAATCCCCGCAAGATTTGGAGCAAGAAACAGGGAGCGTGCGGGGGACAGAGTCCCCGCAAGATTTGGAGCAAGAAACAAGGGGCGTTCTGGGGTCGGAGTTCACGCAGGTAGCCCTCTCAGATAATCGCATGATAAAAACCACTATAGTAACGCTGGCGGGGGGTGTGCGGGGGGCTGCCGCCCCCGCAAAGGGCTCATCACCATTTATAGAATACAAAGGCGAATTGATAGGGGTTACGCATTTTAGCGAAGATGCCATGCCTAGGCGATATTTCCATATGTTGGTTGTTTTAGATAAAATCACTTATGAACCCATCAGATATAGTAAACCATTTGTGTTTGATAAGGTCGGCATAGAGTTTTGTATAGGATTCGACGCACGTGACGACAAATATCGTTTCTGGATTTCACAATTTGATCGAGACCCGGTATTATTCGAAGTAAACACACATATTATTTCTTTTGTGAATATATATGAGTCGGAAAACTAAAAAGCTTCGTATTAATAAGAAGAAGGGAAATAATAAAAAAAAGAACAAGAGGAGAACACGAAAGATATACGGTGGCGTTACGCTAAATAATTCGTTGCAACCATCAGTGTCGAGATTTTCGAAATTCTCAGGTCAAATCAAATTACCAAGTCAAATCAAATTACCAAGTATATCTTTTACAAGTCTAAAAAACACACTAAAAAGACGGCCGGAAGATTTAAAAACTTCTAATTCTGACATTGAGAATAAAGTGCGCGAATTAGAAACTGAGAATTCAGAAATTGAGAATAAAGTACGCGAATTACGAAATGCGTTAATGCTACCATTACCAAAAGAACCACAAATGGAAACAATATTAGAAACAGATGAAGGATTCGACGGGGGTGCGAAAAACGACGAAGAATTAAAAACAATCACGAGTATTAAGTATATTATAGCAAACACGCCAGGTGTTTTAAGCGACGTCGACATAACAAAAATAGAGGATTTGTTAAAAGATATATCCGTAGATTCGTTCAAAAAACAGGTTATTGAGATTATATCCGAATCTAAAAAATACAATCAAAATACCATTCAAATTGAAACGCTTGCTAAAGCTGTCGCCACGCCAATAAGTGTGCCTAGGCCTAAACCTAAATCATCCGAAGACATACAAAAGGGGCAGGCATATGAACGTGAAATTGCAGTAGAAGCACGTAAAGCAAGATTAATAAAAGACATAAATCAGATATTGAAAGAGAGAGACCCGGTATCAAAAAATATAACAGAATTTATACAAGAGGGTAAATCAGACGGAAAGGAGACATTTACTAAAGCGATTGGTGAAAATTCGGACAATCGTCTTACGCAACTTGTAGAGAGTTTGGACGCCTTAGTAAATCCCAAACCATCTGCTGACATGACGGTTGGACCTATCCAACCAGAACCCGTTAAAGCGTCTTCGCCTGGTATTTTTAATAAGTTAAAAAACTTGACACAAAAAAAACCGTCTCTTAATACCGCCGTTCCTTCTCCTCTCGCTCCCCTGGAAGATCATGTAGTGCTTGCTAGTTCCTTTGTAACCCTTGCTAACGCACTAAGCCCTGACACCACCGATAAATCCTCCGATACCATCGTCCAAGTACCTGAAGGGTCTTCAGTGGAGAAAGACCTTTTAGAAGCAATTGATAAGATTATAGAAGACTACTCGTGTTTCACAGATGAAAAAACTGGGACGTTCTATAGCCAACTCGAAGCATATAAAACAACTTATGCGAATTTAACTGTTGATAATATGCGCACATTTGGTGAATTAGAGCCAGGACTTAGAAAACGAATACTCGAATGTAGTGTTGAAACAAAAAAAGCGGCACAAATAGTACTCGCCGATTATGAAAAACGATCGTCAGCTCTATTATCAACTAAAGATAGACTATTTAATCGGTTTACGCAAAAAAAATCGGGTAAAGATGCGAAAATAAGTGACATACTAGATAGAGTAAAAGATGCGTCAGGAGACAAATTAGACACAATCATATATACATTAAGAGATGCCTTATCAAAACCAGATGATAAACAAGCACGATTTAATGAGTTAGATACACTAATTACTCAATATAAAACACGCTTGACTTCCGAACAAAAAAACCTATCCGCAGCAACTGATGAGACTGAAAAGGAAGTAAAAAAGAAAATCGCTGATATAGAAAAAACTATAGCGGAAAAGACAAAAGCGAAAGATAATGTTAAGAGCACGATCGAAGAGAATGTAGACCTTATATTAGATTGGCTTAAATCAACAAGACAAGACGCGGAAGGTCTCATAAAAGCCAAACAAATAGAATTAAAAAAGGGTAAATCTCCAGCAGAGAAAGTTGTTATTAATGATGATATTAAAAAGTTAACTGATCGGATAGCTCTTGTCAAGAAGAATGAAAGGGATGTGTTCTCCATAAAAGGTCTTAAACATATAAAAACTGCAAATAATAGAACTTTTAAGCAACGACTATTTGGTGATAAAGAGAGAGATATAGATACAAAGGTTTCTGAAACTTCGGGTTCCGGTGAAAAACTAGGCTTCAATAACAAACCAGGTGATGTAGTAATAGACGCATTCGAAATTAAAGATGGCAGAATAGAGGAGTTTGTTCCGATTGTAATTGAAGGCGACGAGATATACATTGATAATATCCGAATAGATGGTTCCGAAGAAGAAAAAAAGCGAGCATGGAATAAAGCAAGGGAGGATATATTGGGTCTACCGGAGCAGAAGGGTAATACATTACCTAGTTTTGAAGCGGGTAAATTGACATTTAAGGTTTATAAACGGGGTAAGGTCAGCATCCAGTTAAATGACGGTCCTGTAGTATACATAAATAACAAGGCCGAATTAGAAAAGTTCAAAAATGATAGTAGAAAACCAATCCAGAAACCTTCTCTATTGTCTCGCATAAGTAACCCGTTTAAGAATATGTTTGGATCAAAAAAAGGGGAAGAGGAAGCGAAAGATGAGACGAAGAAGGAAGATGAAGTGGATGAGGGGGATGGTGAGGATAATAATGATGGTGAGGATAATAATGATGGTGAAGGAGATGACAACAATTCATATGAAACCAGCAGTGAAGAAAAAACATCGTTTATTACTAACGGAGTAGCAAGGGATGGATACAGTTCAGACGGGAGCGATTCGAGTAATGATGCCAAATCGAAGCGGTTTAATGGCAGCGTAGTAGAAGGGAACGATTATTATAAAGCCAACGAAAAATCATAGATATGATGTAATTTAATATACAGATATTATATAAATAAAATGTGCTGGAATAAGGATGTCTCATTAAATACATTCTTATTTAGTGGTTTTATATTACTACTAGTTATATACAACGACAAATACACGCAATACAAGACATGGAAATCTGATAATTTATGGAGATACATATTTTTTGCCTCGTTCATTATTATGCAATTAATCGAGTATTTCATATGGCGAAACATAGATAATCCATTCTACAATAACGTCTTCTCGATAATAGCATCTATTGTAGTTGCACTTCAACCCGCAGCAAGTCTCATGTTATTGTCATCGACAGATCTTAGGAATATTATGCTAGGTACATACTCATCACTAGCGATACCATACATTGTATATAAATTATTCGTGGCACGCACAGATCCATACTCGGAAATATCCAAACAAGGGCACTTGAGGTGGCGATTCTTGGATACAACGCCGATAATACCGGTGGTTTGGTTCTCCTTCTTCTTGTTCAGTTTCATTTACGAAAAGATGTGGGGAGGCATAGTATTCGGAATGATGGCACTTGCACTTTCGTATTATAACTATAAAACGGATCAATCCATGTTCTCAATGTGGTGCTGGATGGTAAATACGCTCATGATATACCATGCCGCCAATTTGATTTTCTACTTACCTTACAAAGAACATTTTGCTCTATAATGTAGTATATCAACCAGACCGACATTCGTCGTAGGAAATTCGTCAACACCATACGCATCTTGCATCAGTAACCATTCAAACATACCACCGGCATAGATATAGACGTCTACGATACCGAGAGCACGTAACTGCGTTTGTTTTTGGTCGACCGACAAATCACACGAATTAAGTCCATAAACTATAACCGGTAGATCGGGTGAATTATAATCATTCAATTGCATATTAATCACCGTCTCTTCTCTGTCCATCGGTAATGTACCTCGTATTAACTTGTCTTGTTCTCCGATGGGAAGCGTGTTTATTATAATATATCGGCCTGGATTCTTTATTGCAATTTTCATATCTTCAAATCCAATCAGTTTTTTAGGAGGACTTTTAAATAAGAACATTCGACTGTTGTACACACACTAATTATTTTTATATCCTGATACTCTATAAAAATAATGTACTTTAAGTGGCTACAACGGGTGTTCGGGAAAACTAGGAAATCCACAAAGAAGACGAAGAACAACACGAGGCGTAGGCGTATGAAGGGTGGATGAGGCGAGGTGGGAGGGCGAAGGCAGAAGCAGAGAACATAGGTTATCCTTTACATAGATCCAGGTCGACTTACACGGTCGAGATATGACGAATATCCAACAGATATTCTGAACCACCTGATCCATACAAGATAAAAATGTTTTACAAACTATCTAAAACTACATTGCTATAAATTATATGTCATCTATAGCAATTCTAACCGCAGTTGGGTTTAGTGCACTGCACTTTGTAACATTCCTGTTTACGCCCATCTTGTTTGCGGTGCGTTCATTCGGCATGCATTATTATATTATCCGAAATGACGATGAAAAAACACGGGCGGTCGCCAAGGTTCTCCAGGCAACCGCCATAAACTCTATTACAATATTCCAACAAGGGAGCTATCAACCATCCGGCTGTTTCATAAACAGTAAATGTATGGGGTATTATGTGTATTCCAGTTCATATGGAGGTACATCCGTAGAAATACACTTATTTGCGAGAGAATCATACTTCAAATCATTGGTGGAAACTGTAAAATCACCAGTTTCATTTGCAAAAACACAAACACAAACACAAACAGTACCCGTTTCGAATTCAATAACTGTGTTTTCACGCATGGGGTCTTATACCAATATATACTATAGTCGCACACGAATTGAAGTCCACGATTTTGAACCACGAGGCCAGCAAGGTG
>Ga0136642_1001298_pt1 | contig 10965 bp, 8 predicted proteins | sample LowCatLa1302831Y_FD_115313 | JGI IMG/M metagenome (GOLD analysis project Ga0136642, IMG submission 115313) | Freshwater microbial communities from Lower Cathedral Lake, Yosemite National Park, California, USA - 13028-31Y | ecosystem: Environmental > Aquatic > Freshwater > Lake ... | reverse complement strand
TGAAGCTGGCGGAAGGTTGCGGAGACAACGTTGGGATCGATCAGACGAGCATTTGAAACGGTAAGCGCATCTCCTGCAAGTTGGCCAGAGGCAACCGTTGTTGTTGCTTGATAATCCTTAACCGTTACTTTATCGAGACCATACGAAGCACGCGTCGCGTTGATATTGCGCTGGATAAATGGCGCCTCTTTTGATGATTCAGATGGTTTGACCTGGAACTGTTGGATAAAGGCGGGATAGATGCCAGCGATCAAGAGTGATGAGATCACAAGGAGTGAGACGCCAGCTGCTGGCAGAATCCATGAGCGGCGGATGATATTTGCAAAGAAGAGCAGCGCACAGATCACGGCGATACCAGCCAAGATTGATTTTGCTGGAAGTGTTGCATTGACATCGGTATAGGAAAGTCCGGTGATCAACTTTCCAGATTTAAGCGCAAGGGCGTAGCGATCAAACCAGTAAGCGGCGGCCTTCACGAGGACGAGAACTCCAAGAAGCACTGAGAGTTGGACTCGGGCTGCGACTGTGGTGCGATCTTGCGCGATCTGTGGGCGAATACCGCCATAGAGGTAGTGCACACCGGCAGTTGCTACCAAGGTAAGGAGGAGAGTTGAGATCGCCCAACCAATCATCGATTGATAGAACGGTAACTTAAAGGCGAAGAACGAGATATCGAGACCAAATTGTGGATCCTTGGTACCCCAGAGGGTCGCATTCTTGTACTGCAACCAGACCTGCCAGAGGCGTGAGCCAGACATTCCTGCAAAGTAGAAGATCGCAACGGATAGACCAACGAGGATTAGCCGCTTGATGGGATCGAGTTGGCTGCGATAGCGCTCGATGTTATCTGCCTCAAGCGATGTTGGGACATAGATCGGGCGACTTCTATGGGCAAGGTAAATATTGATAGAGATGATCGCGCAGGTCAGCAACCCAAAGGCGAGGAAGAGCTCTGCCTTCGTCACGAGTGTGGTGCGCCAGACAGAGGAGAAGTGAACCGATTTAAACCAGAGGATGTCGGCGTAGAACCCACTGAGCGAGACGAGCGCAATTGCAATGACGAAGAGCGCTGCGATGGTGAGTGGAAGCGGTCCGACCTTCTTTCGAGGACCAGGTCTCATTGGATTATTTCCTTGAGAGAACGGGTTATTCGGAAAGTTAAATGAACTCATACCCCGCACTCTAGCGCGAGAGGTTTGCCGCCGCCGCTCTGATATTCCTGCATCAGAGAGTGCTAGGCGGGGGGTTTTGGCTCGTTTTCGGTCTGCTCGCCGGGCTCAGTAAAACTGCGCTGGAAGGCTTGAAAGGCAGAGACTGAACGATTGGTCTCGCTCTCATATTTATCTTTAAAGCGTGAGACCCAGACGACGTAGATGATCGCGCCGGTCACGGCAAAGAGGGGAACGAGCCACCAGATGAGGGCCGAGAAGGCGGCGTTACCATGTGATGTCGTGCCCGTTGCTTGCGCAATCTGGAGAGCGGCTCTTACATCCATAGGAGCACTCTACGGCTTACCTGCAAAAGCACCGCCTTAAAAGAATCTGCGTGCCCTGAAATACTCGTCACACTCCAGGAATATTCTTTCTACGCCAGAGGTTCTCTTTCCTATGAAAAGGCGACTTGGCATGAAAAGAGCGAGAAAGATTGGCAAGATCTCCCTATGAGCGGTGACTTTGGATTTACACCCGGCGGAGGTTTCAATTCTTCCAACTCCGGTAGTGGCAGTGGGGATATCCCCATGATCGCAATTCAAGCACTGCGAGAGAGCGCTCGGACTTTTCTCAACTCGCACTCAGTCGTGCCAGTGGGAAGAGCAGATTTAGCTTCAGTGCAAGAGTCAATTGATATTGCAAATAATTGGTTGGATAATGCAACGATCTTTCCTAATGTGAGCGCCCAACGAGATGTTGCGTGGAGTCGCAAGGATTGGATCGACTCGTCTATCCCAGGATGGCAGAAGATCGTTGAGCCTCTCGCTGAAGGTATGGCCTCGGCGCTCTCAGAGTTAATGAATGGCATGAACTTTGGCGAAGGCGATGAAGGGTTAGATGCGATTCCAGATCTCGCTATGCCTGCATTTACCTCCATCATGGGTGATAGCCCGCTCACAACCGGTGCGATTCTGCCGATGATGCGCGGCTTTATGGGAGCGATGATTGCGACCCAACTTGGTCAATCAGTTGGTGCGCTCGCGATTCGCGTCACCGGCGCTAATGATGTTGCTCTACCGCTCTTTTCGACCGCGCAGACTCATTTGATTCCGCAGAATATTGCGGCATGGGGTGAAGGTTTAGATCTCCCAGCAAGTGAGATATCGATCTTCTTAGCGTTGCGCGAATCTGCAGCTGTGCGACTCTTTCGCCATACTCCGTGGCTCGCTGACTTTATGCGCGAGACAATCGCTGCTTATGGTCGCGGCATAAAAATAGATATGGAAGCTATTCAGCGACAGGCTGAGGAAGCAATCTCATCTGGCACTCTCGATATTGAAAACGCAGATTCAATTAATCTCGCAATCACCAGTGGCATGTTTATGCCCGAACAATCCACGGAGCAGAACGCTGCTCTGGAAAAATTAGAGATGGCACTAGCGCTCATTGAAGGGTGGATCGATCATGTTGTTGCACTCGCTGCCGATGAAAGACTTCCTTCACTCGCCGCGCTCCAAGAAGTTCAACGTCGTTCGCGTGTCAGTAACTCACCCACCCAACAACTCTTTAAATCACTTCTTAATTTAGAGGTCTCTCCGCGCAAGATGCGAGAGACTGCAATCTTCTGGGGCGCATTATTCGAACTCGGTGGCGCAGATGGTCGAGATCATCGATGGGAAGATGCAGCGCTCCTCCCCCGTGGTGAAGATCTCGCTGATCCAGCCGCATTCCTCAAGAGCACCACGGTGCCTGATGATTTAAGTGGGCTGATTTAACTCACGTATCACCGGACATAAAAAAGCGAAGCCCCCGGTCGCACAATTCTTTATCAGCCTTCCCCTTGCTGATAATGAACGGTTATCCGAGGACTTCGTGTGAGAAAAATAGGCTCTTCTTCCAACTAAATCAAATGAGAGCGCCGGTTTTAGAAACGAATTTACGGTGTGATCCGTAATCGTTTGCGATGGCTACGAGATAGCTACGAGATAGTGATGCGAGAGTTCCGATAGTGAGGGCTGCGCTGAAGAAGGTTTATGAAATTTTTCGCAAGACTCTCAATCAAGATCCCACCGAACTGTGCATAAGTAGGAGAAAATTTCTTCAGCATCTACCTGAGCTGTTGATAACTATGTTGATAATGCAGTCATTTCTGTTGATAACGTTGTGGAGAATGAGGGGATAACTCGCTATGTCGGTGGAGAACTTTATTCAAGAGAGTTTCTTCGAAGATATCTTCCCTCCCGTGAGCCCAGCGCCATCAAACTTTCAGCAGCGCCGGAGCAGGCAGCTTCTCACCCCGGCGAAAACTGCGCCTCACCCATCACTTCCCGACTTTCGCGTCGTACGGTCAACCCGTCGCAAGCGCGGTGTCACCGCCTTTCGTAACAATGGCATCATCGAGATTCATATTCCTGATCGCACAACGAGGCGCGATGAAGCTGCGCTCATCCCAGAGATGATCGCACTCGTTCAAGAACGCGAAGCGCGCCAACGTCGCGGTGATGAACTCCTAGAGAAAATGTCCAGTCAACTCCTTGGTCAGTACCTCCCGGAATTTCACGAGCGTCCATCCTCGATCCGCTGGCGGAGCATGCAGGGGCGTTGGGGTAGCTGCACCACGGTCGATCGCACGATCCGTATCGCTGGCCGGCTAGCGAGCGCACCCGATTACGTCTTGCACTGCGTCATCCTCCATGAGCTCATCCATCTACGCCTCCCAGGCCATGGTCCCGACTTCTACGCCCTTCTCGCCCGCTACCCGGATCTCGCTCGAGCAGAGGCCTTTCTCGAGGGCTTTGAGGCGGGGCTAGCGAACGCGCCAGAGCCAGTCACCCCACAGGATCTCGAACCAGGGCCGCTCCTCCAAGTGGAGTAGCCCAGGCTCAACCCAGGCTCGACCCACGCTCGACCCACGCTCGACCCACGCTCGATCCTCTCAATCTTGCAGACAAATAGACGCTCAAGATCCCCCACTACGCTCACACACGCGGGTACCCTCAGCATGTACGCACGCTCAGCGCGGGAAGCACCCGGGCGAATTTATGAGTTGCTGCGGCGATAGGAGGGTCATTATGGCTGAGGAATATAAGGGCGAGGCTTACTGCGTAAAGTGCAAAGAGAAGCGTTCATTCGAAGGACACGTTAAGGTCTCTGAATCTGGCCGCCGCATGGCACAGGGCATCTGCCCAGTGTGTGGCACCAAGGTCAACCGCATTTTGGGCAAGGCTTAATTCCCGAACTAGCTTTATCCACCCCGTCTGCCTCACTGTTCAATCGGTGAGATAGGCGGGGTGTTTTCATCTGAGCACTCGATCGAATATTTTCTGCGCGCTCACCCACAATCTCTGATCGCTGCGCTCGCTCTTATGATGCGTAGGCAACCATCACCCCGTGATGCTTCTCTATCCAGGTAATGCCACCCATCCCCTCGACCGCTGCTACCCCAAGGTGAAGGGTGCGGCCTGCGCGATCCCGCGTGAACCATCTAATTCGCCTGAGTCAGGTGAGTCAGTCGGCATCAGCGAAGAAGAGTTCTTCGCCGGAGATAGCCGAGGCGGGTACACCCTTCCGACTACTCCCTACCTCTGGTTGATGAAACGTTCGAGCGGTCTCATCAAAGGGTCAACCATCGTGGAAGAAGTTGCTGCGGAGAATTCATTACCGCTGGATCAGGTGAGAGGTGCTCTCCTCGATCTCACCGCCTGGGGTCTCATTGAACTCTTGCCTACGCCGATCTACTCAACAATCACTCGCCGCGAAAATATCAGCCAAGGTGAGACCAATAATCAGGCGCGCTTATCTATCGAGAGATCCCTCATTACCTATCGAAGCGTGGATGGCGGAGCGAGCGAGTGGGGCGCTCGAGCTAGTCAGACGATTAGCATTGTCGGAGATAATCGGATTGCCCGAAACTTACTCCCGTTATTAATATCAAGTGGATTTATCAGAAGTTCATTGCTCACTTCAGCGAGTGATCCAGTATTGCTCGGTGCGCGCGATATCAATGGCTTATCTGTGACGCTCGAACACCTTGGCAAAAGTAAGGCGCTCCACCATCGCGAACTTATTCGCCACGCTCACATCTCTACAGCAACTCAACCTGTAACGTCGCGTAAAAATGACCTAGTGATCGCTACTACTCCACCCCAGCCTGATCAGATCCAAGAGTGGCAGAGTGAGGGGATCGCTCACATCGCTGTGAGTGAGCCGATTCGAACCGAGATCGAGATCTCGTACTTCATCCAACCTGGCGCTACCCCATGTCTGCGTTGCATCTCTTTACATCGGCGAGATGCGCTACCCCCCAAACTCTCAGCGCTCTCAATTCCTACCGGTGTTGTTGAACTTCCGGCTACAGCGGCAGCGCTGATCGCGGCACTACTCGCCAGCGCAGTTGAGAACTTTTACCAAGCCAATCGTCCGGTGAGCAGAAGCTCGCGGGTCATTAACTTGCTCGAACCAACTCATCACCTAGAAGATCGGAAGTGGAACTTTCACCCAGAGTGCGGGTGCGTGGACGTCCAACGCCGCGCTTCGCCGCGATGATGAGGCCGCCATCAAAGAGCTCGCCACCCCAGACGCCGACTGGTTCACCGCGAGAGAGGGCTCCCTCTAAACAAGCCGCCACCATCGGGCAGCTACGGCAGAGTTGCTTCGCACTCATGATCTGCCCCGCATCCTCTGAGAAGAAGAGTTCGGGATCGGCGGTGTGACATGGAAGTGAGAACTCATCCCCCGTGCCGGTAACCGAGGTGACGCCATTAAGCCCAATCACCGCGCCTCTGCCTTCTGCCCAACCTGGGAACATCAAATCGCTCAAGAGAATACTCATCTCTCACTTCCTCTCATTTTATTCTTCTCGTTATGTTCTGTGATTGTTTTGGCGGTAGAAATAAAAAAGGACCACATCTCCGGTTACGGATCTGCGGCCCCTGGGGGTGTGATATCGGTTATCCGATACTCCTCCAGGTCCAGCTCGCTCCGTGGCGATCTGCATGGGCATATGCGTGTGAAGGTGCATAGGCATGAGCATCTGCGAAGGTGGTTGCGGGTGTTATTGATGTAGGCCAAGCAGCGGCCATCACAAAGCGCTGCTCGTGAGAGCCTGCCCCTGTGAGCCCTTGATTGATCATGATCTTCTCCACCTCTTGAGCGTAGGGCAGATCAGCGAGGCGACGCAACTTAATTTAAATAGCAGCCCCAAGAGCAGATAAAAACGGACTCGGCTCACCTGATGTGCTGATATGAACCTGACGCTTTGCGCGCGTGAGCCCAACGTAGAAGAGGCGACGCTCCTCTTCAAGGAGTGAAGGTGAAGGCTGCGAGCCATCTTTTACAGTCAATGGAAGGGTGCCATCATTTACCCCCACCAGAAAAACGTGATCCCACTCCAGTCCCTTGGCGGCGTGCAGGGTAGAGAGCACTACACCGGGCAGAGCTGGCGGGTTGTTCTGCTCAGCGCGATCTTCAAGCTCTCGAAGGTAGGCACGAAGTGATGGCGCCCCATCGGTAAACATCGTTCTGGCAAGTGACATAAGCGCTCTGATGTAATCAGCCTCACCAAATGGCCGCAGTACTGACTCTAAGTCACGAAGCCAGTTCACATCATTCGGCAATACTGAAGCGCTACGAATGACCTTCATCGCATCTCTGACATCTACGCGATCGAAGAATCGTTCAGCATTTTTTAACTGCGATTCGATCTTTCGTGAGGAGAGTTCGCGTTCAAAGATATCTAACTGTTGATTCGTGCGTGCCAAGATCGCAACGCTGCTCTCGGTGAGATTCAACTCGGTAATGCGCTTGCCGACGTGGGCCGCCTCGCCGGCAGATGTCGTAAAGGTCTGGAGTTCAAAGTTTGCACCGTGCGTATTCATCGATACGAGCTGCTGATCTCCGTGCGTTGCACTCTCACTCAAGACGCGATTAGCCATCTGAATAATCTCTGGGGTCGATCGGTAGCCGCGAGTCAGTTTGACCACCTTCGCATCTGGGAAGCGACCGGTAAATCCTAAGAGGAAAGAAGAGGTCGCACCGGCGAATGAGTAGATCGTCTGCGCTGCATCACCGACCACACAGATATCGTTTCGGTTACCAAGCCAGAGATTAAGTAATCGCTGCTGAAGAGGTGAGACATCTTGATACTCATCGACGGTGAAGTAACGGTATTGATCCCGAATACGCTCGCAGACCGCCCGATCTTCTTCGAGCATTCCCACGGTCAGCAGCAAGACATCTTCGAAATCAATGACACGCTCTTGGCGCTTGAGCGTCTCATAGGCGTCATAGACCTTTGCAATCTCAGCGAAGTTCTCTCGATCAGATTTCCCGTTAGGAATTCGAAGTGAACGTGATGCGGCGATCGCAGATTCAGCATATTGATCCGGAGCAAACTCCCCCGCCTTCGCCCATTCAATCTCACTTGAAATTTCACGCAGTGTTGTTGCGCCTGGCGCTAAGAAGGTATCGCTTCGACCCATCGCCTCTGACATAAAACCGGCTTTGCTCGTAAGTAGCTTGGGAAAAGCGCCACCAAATGAGTAGGGCCAGAAATACATCAACTGCTTGAGCGCTGCTGCGTGAAAGGTGCGAGCTGCTGCGTTGGAGACGCCTAAGGCACGTAATCGGGCTCGCATCTCTCCTGCCGCGCGCGCAGTAAATGTAAGAGCGAGTGTTTTACTCTGATCTGTTACTCCTGCAGCAACGGCATAGGCGATGCGATGTGTAATGACTCGGGTCTTACCAGTACCTGCACCGGCGATGACGCAGACTGGACCTCGGATTGCAGTAACAGCCTCCTGTTGCTCAGGATCGAGCCCTTCTAAGATCTCTTCCAGCTTCATGATGCGCTACTTGCGCCAGCTCTCGATCATCTCAATGGATTCAAAAGGGATTCGCGCAGCGCCATCTGCAGCCGGGACTTGGTTGTACCAAGCTTCGATCATTGCACGTGCAACGCTGATCTTTGGTGGGAGCAAGAGCTCACCTACCTGAATCTCTTCAAGGATTGAATCTCGATCAAACCACTTGATCTCTTCAATCTCTTCCCCATCTGGCCTTGCATTCTCGGGATCAATAATTGTTGCTTCAAATGCGACCATCAACGATGCTGGGAATGGCCATGGTTGTGAGCCAAGATATTTCACATCGTTTACTAAAACGCCAGCTTCTTCCGCAACTTCACGCGTGACACATTGTTCAAACGATTCACCGGTCTCGACAAAGCCTGCGAAGGTTGAGAAGCGATGTTCTGGCCAGACCTTCTGCCGGCCGAGCAAGATTCGATCGTCACGATCTTTTACCAAGACAATAATCGCTGGGTCGGTCCGCGGGTAATGATCGGTCTCGCATTGCGGGCAATGTCTGACTGAACCACCGAGTGTTGGTGTGGTCAGCGCGCCACACATCGAGCAACGAGGATGTCGCTTATGCCAGTGAGCTAAACCCTGCGCATGGACAGCTAAGCCGATCTGCAGGTGATCGAGTAATCCACCGACTTCGCGAAGCGTCTTGTAGTTCGCCTCTTCGCCGGGAAGTTGAGGTGAGAGAAAGAGAAAGTACGGGTCGCCGCTATCTAGGCCGAGGAAGAATTCATCGCCATTATCGGGTGCTTCAAAATTTTTAAGATAGGCGAGCTTCCCGCTCTCCTGATCAACGAGGAACTTCTCGCCATCGGAGTGAATAATCTTGGCGCGATCCCAGAGCGCTTCAAGCGCGACTGGATCCTTTCGGAGGTACTCGGCGCGGTCAACCACGCTGCGAGCCAAGGGGAGGTCGAGGATCTTTATGCCCGGGATATTCATTCGCTCTCCGCTGCTCTCCACGAGGTGACCCTACTAGCCTGTGCACATGAAGGTCATCTCCTGGAATATCTTGCATGGCCAGCCCGTTCCACCGCCGGCAAAGCCGATGAGCACAGAACGTGCCCATGAGCTGCTCGATCAGGCAGCGATCCGGCTTCGAGATATCGGAGTTGATGTTCTTGGGCTGCAGGAAGTTGATGATGGCCAATCGAGGTCGAGTGATCTCTCGCAGATTACTGCGATCGCAAAATCTATCGGTGCCACGGACTGGGCCTTTGCCCCCACCGTGATCGGAACTCCCGGTGAAAAATGGCGAGCGCTGAGTGAGGGCGATGCTGATCTGCGGATTGGTGCGCACACATCTGATCATGCAAGTTATGGAATCGGTCTGATCTCAAAGATTCCTGTGATGAAGTGGCACAAACTCGATCTTGGTCGCAGCCTCATTGGACTCCCCCTCGCGATTCCCGGCGGTGACTCTAGCGGTGACTCTGGTGGTGACTCTGGCAAAAAGAGGAGCTCGATCCGTTTTATCTATGTGCGTGATGAACCACGAGTTGCTCTCGCTGCTGAATTAGAGAATGGCTACACCGTTGTCGTTACTCACCTCTCCTTTGTCCCAGTCGTCAATTACTTCCAACTGATGAAGATCAAGCGCTGGGTTGCGAATCTTCCTGGTATCCACATCATTATGGGAGATCTCAATCTTGGGTGGGGGCTCCCGGTTCGTGGCACTCATTGGCGATCACTTGTTGTGAAAAATTCATATCCTTCGTGGAACCCAAAGATTCAATTTGATTACATCACAACCCACATCCCGCACTTTGGTGAACGCTTCGTGCACCCTATTGAGGTTCCTGATCTAGGGATCAGTGATCATCTACCGATTGGTGTCGAGATTAACTAATCGAATCAACTGATTGAATGAGTGCAATTAATTGCTCTTCGTTGAGCAGATCAGCTGGGTGGACTGTCTTGCCTTCGTTGATGTAGTGAAAACCGGCACGGACTGAATCAGGTGAAAGGTTCTGTAACTTCGCATAGGCAAGGCGATAGATCGCGAGCTGAATCGCCGCCTGATCAAGCCCATCCCCTGATTTCTCGCGACCGGTCTTCCAGTCGATGACCTCATAAGAGCCATCTCCAGCTGCATAAATCGCATCGATTCGACCCTTAACCACGATGCCTGCGATTACTGTCTCAAAGCCAAGTTCGACGGCGACCGGCGCTCGGTGGGCCCACTCGGATGCGAGCCACTTATCTTGTAAATCTTTAATCGAAAGTTCTCCAATCGGAGCTGGGTCGAAGAGATCATCATCGAATAGAGTTGAGCTCTGTAAATACCGCTCTACCCATCGATGGAACTCAGTACCGCGAGCCGCGAAGGGATCGCTGTGATTGGGCATCGGACGACGAATCGTCATTGCAAGTTGATCGGGATCACTCTTCAACGAGACGAGCGCTGAGACTGAGAGTCGATTGGGCAGATAGATCGGGTCATCACTTCGCCGCGCATCTATCTCAGCGATGATGGAGAGAGCATCACGGGCCCTATCACTGTCGAACTCACTCAGTTCACTCTTATTAAATGGCTTCTTCTCTAGAAGATATCGTGCACTCGTCGCAATCGCCTCGGCTCGTTCGCTACGTATCGGCCAGATAGCGCTACGAGGATTAGCAATGACAGGGTTGATTCCATCATCATCGACCGCAGCCATCAGAATCGAATCAGGATCTTGTGCGGTGAGATACTCCGAGATCCAGGTATAAATATCTGAGATGCCCTTCTCGCGAGCACCATCACGGTAGATCGAAGAGGTAGCGATCACTGAATGTCGTGCTCTAGTAAATGCAACATAAGCGAGGCGATACTCCTCGTGCAGCCGCAATTCTTTCCATGAAGCATCAAACTTTTTCAGCGCATTGCCGACCTCGGCCGCCTTTGGTCGATCTGGGGTTTGGGGGAATTCAAAGGAGAAACCAAATTGAAGGTGATCGGCGCGAAGGTCGAG
>Ga0136642_1001297_pt1 | contig 10976 bp, 21 predicted proteins | sample LowCatLa1302831Y_FD_115313 | JGI IMG/M metagenome (GOLD analysis project Ga0136642, IMG submission 115313) | Freshwater microbial communities from Lower Cathedral Lake, Yosemite National Park, California, USA - 13028-31Y | ecosystem: Environmental > Aquatic > Freshwater > Lake ... | reverse complement strand
CAACGGCGTGTTTATCATCGACTCCCTAAAGCTAAAGAAGCCGTTACGCTGCCAAGCATCAGACGGCTTGGGTTTTGAACACGTATCAGTATCGGTAGCAGGCAGATGTCCTACCTGGCTGGAAATGTGTTTTGTGAAATCGTTGTTTTGGGATGCCGAAGATTGTTGTATGGAGCTGCATGTGCCGGAATCGGAATGGGTCAACGTCCATCCGTACACCCTGCATTTATGGCGTCCTATTGGCGTGGATATTCCAAGGCCGTTACAAATTATGGTTTGATTTAATTAAGAGCGCCCCGCCTGAAGGGGAGCGGGGCTTACTTACAACAAGGTTTACATACAATAGGAAAAGCATGTTCAGTCTATCAAAAAATCAGCGCAGGTCAAGATGCACCCTCATACAAAAATTACGACGCATCAAGCTCGCCTACCAAATCTGGATGATTGCAGATGATTTTTAACAGGCATAAAACCCCGCCCGGCGGCATAAACCGGCCTTGTTCCCAGTCACGCAATGTTGCTACAGGCGTTTTTATCCGTTCGGCAAAGGCTTGTTGCGATAAACCTGTTTTAGTGCGGGCAGCACGTACCAAAATCTGTTCAACGGTCGTCACCCGCCCCAGCCCGACTTGCATTTCTGCCAGCCCTTGCCTCACATCAGCTAACGCAAACCCTGCATCAGCTTCAATGGCTTGCGCTATTTTCTCAATGTCCACTTTACACCGCCTTTTGAATGTCACTGGCTTGGATGTTGGCTTGATCCGCCTTTTGGTACAGCGTAATCAGCACAATTGCACCTTGCTCAGTCAGATTAAAATAAATCACGCGGACACCGCCGCGCTTACCTTTGTCAGCTATCGACCAGCGGACTTTACTCCCTTCACCCATACAACCAAGGTGAAATCATGCGCTCCAGAAATATAAAGCCACAGCTATTTAAAGAAGAAAATCTGGCTGATGCCGGGCCGATTGTACAGCTTCTTTTTATAGGGCTTTGGTGTATGGCCGATAGAGAAGGATTACTTGAAGATAGGCCGCGCTTAATCAAGGCAGAATTGTTCCCGTACTATGATGTTGATATTAACGGTGAGTTAACCGTTATGGAACGGTTAGGCCACATCCGCAGATATTCTGTAGATGGAATCAATATAATTCAGGTTATAAATTTCAAAAAACACCAATCCCCGCATCACACGGAAAAACCCACGTTACTCCCGTCTCTCACTGACAATCAGTTTGCAAGTTATTGTAAAGAAAAGGAAATAAAAGTAACCGTTAATCCACCGTTAAATAACGGTGACTTAACCGTTAAACCACCGTTAATTAACGAAAGCGTAACGGTGGATACACAACCCTATAACGAAAGCATAACGACCAATACAAAACGTGGGAATAATGGCGCTGTTTTAGGACAAAAAAATAGGCGTTCCGATGACCTTGCAAATTCTGAAATTGATGCTGAAAACACGCAAACAGATTCTGTAAGTAACTGTAAAACAATAGAAAAAAATCATAACGGTGAGTTAACCGTTAAACCACCGTTAACTAACGAAAGCGTAACGGTGGATATCCCCCTGATTCCTGATTCACTGATTCCTGATTCAAGAGATGTTGTTGTTGTTGTCGCGCGAGAGAAAAAAGTTTTTGAAAAAAGTGGCGATCCGAAAGACGCAATGGAATGGGTTGAGTTTTTTATGAACAAAATGGGTTTTCAGTTTCATGAGGCACAAACAGCAAAAACGATGCCGATGTTTCATGATTGGGTGGCGCGTGGGGTAACGATTGCCGATGTTGAGCTTGCACACATACAGGTAAACCACGTACTCGATGGCGAGCGGTCTAGTTACCCGACATACTACAAAAAATTTGTGGATACGGTCTTGCTGGAAAAACAAAGAAAAAAAAGCCGGAACCCACCGGGCAAGGTGAATGGTTCCGACCCACTTTCAAATCACGGTGAAGATTATGGCACACAACGATCCAACAATGAAACCCATGCTGCAACTGGTAAAAAACTTACTGCCGTCGAACAACAGAAACAGGCAGAAAGAGCCTATTGGGAAAAACAACAACGGGAGCGGGGAGACAACGCAAGACCCGTTAACTGACGCCGGGATTTTGTTTATCTGGGGCAGGATGACTGCAATTTACGGCGATCAATGGTTTTCGCGTCGCGGATCGTCACACAACGACAACGGCGAGATTTCAGAAACGGCAAAAGAATGGCAAACCGGCTTGGCAGGCTTGACGCCACAGCAAATAAAATCAGGCTTTGAAGTCATGGTTAAACAAGCCGCTGCGGTATGGCCGCCCAATGTGATTGAGTTTAGAAAATTTTGTTTGAGGCAAATTATGGAAACCATACCGACACTTGAAGTCGTGCTGAATGTCTTGCTGGCTGTACGTGACAAGCCAGGCAGCATCAAAGACCGTTATCAGCATCCGTTGATTTTTAGCATTGCCAACGGGATTGATATGTACGGGCTTAGAACGCTGCGTACTGTCACGGCTTTAAAGCTGATCCAGCCGGTTTATGAGCGGTTGTTGCAACAAGGTTATCCCGACTGGCCGGATTACGCACAGACCGAACAAAAAGCCTTGCCGGTGGCTAAAAAGCCGCCTGATCTGGAAAAACGCAAGCGCCAGTTTGCCGCCATGCGTGAAAAATTGCAGGTGTAAAACATGATCCACGAGCTAGACAACACGCTGGAAGACCTGATTGGTTATGCAAATGATTTGGCCTTCGAGTGGGGCTGGAAGCGCATTGGCGAGAAGTATGAGCGTGACGAACTGAAAAAGCTGTTGTTTGTGATTAGCTACGCTCAAAAGCTGAAGATCAAGCTAGAGCAAATTGATAGGTTGAAAACTGATTATGATTTTTGAGAACCGCTTTAAAAAAGACGGGATACATTACCACGCGGTTGATAGCCCCACTGCAACCTGCAGGGGCTGTGCGTTTAGGGATTATTTGGACTGCAATTTCCTGAACATGCCGCCATGCAGCCGGATTGAGCGTCAGGATGGCAGGGCAATTATTTGGGTGCGTGATGATGAAAGTGAGGCGATTAGTAAACGAAAGTAACAATTGCGTTTGAAAATGCCACAGGAAGGCCTAAAAAATCGCCGTGGCGACGTTTTTATAAAATGTTTGTGCCAATATCGTAATGGGGTTTGTTTCGTTGCGTGATAAATAACCAGAGAGGATTTTGAAAATGATTGAAAATTACACGGCTGACTGCATCAAAATTCTCAGTCCTGAAGAAACTGCTGCCCGGTTTGGTTGGGTTTCTGCGTTTGAGTTGGCAAAACAGTATCAGCGCGACGAGATTTGGGTAGCTAACGGCTTGGAGGCGTGTCGTCGTTGTGGGGTTGAGGCAGATTATTTTATCGACCGTTACCTGAAGGGCATCCAGTCCGTGCCTAAAATCGATCTGGTGTCCGAATCGTTCCGGGAGTTGCTGAAAGAGCAGCAAGGCTATGGCTGTTTTACCAAAACATAAAAATTGCGATTTAAGGCGCGATAATAGCGGCGGATTTACCAATACTCAAAAAATTAATTAAACATTGTTATTTATGCCTTTACGTTGCCAGAATCGGCAAAAAACAGGGCTATTTTGAATCAGGAAACAGGAATATGACTGAAACACCGGCTGTTTACCAAGTTGAGAAAAAAATGATACCCGATATTGAGCAGTTCAAAAATGCTATACCCGTCACGGAGGCCGTGGATAGATGCCCCCGCTGCGATAATCCCGACCTCGGGAAAATGGTCTTGCTCAGGCTGGAATACTGCCCGTGTTGCAATACCTGGCTGCGTTACGCAAAGCACGAAGAACCAAGGAGACAGCACCCATGCAAGTGATTGTTCCCTATCCACCACGCGAGCTGAATCCCAACAGCCATTGCCATTGGCGGGTAAAAGCAAAAGTTGGCAAAAATTACAAGCGGGATGTTTTTTATCTGTGTCGATTAGTGGGTTTCACTGCACTTGAGAAATGCGAAAAATTGCATGTTTGGTTAGATTTTTTTCCGCCGAACAAACATGATCGTGACCAAGATAATGCCCTGGCTAGTTGTAAGCACATGCTTGATGGCATTGCCGAGGCGCTCAAAATAGACGACCAACATTTTGTCTTGCACCCGTTTTTCCACGACGAAATAGGCGGTAAAGTGGTGGTTAATATCGGCGAAAATGAAGGTAATTGTGCGAATCTTGCCGAGGCGTTAAATCAGTCGTTACCCAAAGAAGGAGACTAAAAATGGCTGAAATACAGGTAGTACCAATAATCATCGACCACAACGTGATTTATAAACTCGCTGCTAACGGCGGTGGTTTTAGACTGCGCAGCGGCGGTGATTTAATAAATTCTGATCACTGTCTTGTCGCTATCAGGGCAGCGGGATTGGATCAACAACAAATAACTCAACTTCTGGCTGAATATCTGTCAGCAGGACAAAACGATTACATCTATCGAGAGCCACATGAAATCACTTGATGAAGATCACCAAAAATACCGCACGTTAACCACGCATAAATCTATGTGGAAAAGAATGGGGATATGGCTGCTTAACGGCTTGTTCTTTGGCATGGTGTGTGGGGTTATGCTGGCTTTTATTTTGAATTTTTGTGGCTAACGCGGTCATGGTTAAGATGATGCGCGACAGACATCCTAGAAAGTGGATTAGCAAGGACATGTATGTACTTGAAGGTATTCGGCGTTTTGGCAATGACCCGCTGAATTGGAAATTCATTTGCCCAGTATGCAGCCATATAGCATCGGTGCAGGATTTTCTCAATGTCGGCGCACATGAAAGAATGATCGGTATTGCGTGCATTGGCGCGGTTAAAAAACCGCAACAGGTCTTTAATCCAACGACCGGTACTGGTCGAGGGCCATGTAATTATACCGGACGTGGGAAATTTGATTTTAACCCGTTGGAAGTGCAGGATTTGGGGCACTTTCAGAATTTTGCACCGAGGGAGATAGCATAATGAACGATTTTGATGATTACAATGATGAACACGATCCGCATAAAAAATCGCACCACAACGAGGTTTATTTGATCGAGGGCATGATCTATGTGCTGGTGGTGGCAATCGTACTGGCTATCTTATGCTCTTGCACGATTGTTCGCTATGACGCGCAGTTGGTAGAGGGTGCCGTACAAGGCGCTGTGCAGGGGGCTAAGTGAGAGACTATATAGAGCGCCATGAAATAGCAAAATTGATGGGTGTTAATGCAACGCGCTTGGTTACGTTGCTGTCAACCAAAGATTTTAATATGCCTGATCCGGTTTCTAAGGATAGAAATATTCTGCTGTATGATCGCAAAGCCTTTATGACGTGGCTAGGTCACTGGCTGGCAGAAGAAGCACGGAAACAGCCAGTTGATACGTGTGAGAATGTTATAACATATCACGATATTATGATTGGCACGTTTGATAGTCCAAGTCTGAAAAGATCATATAAGTTTAAAAAATTGGCATCGAAAAGCAGACAGCCAAAGTCAATCACGCAGCGGGTTCATTGGATTCAGGGCAACTAACTGTACAAATTTTGGTCAATCTGACTAAAAAGGTTTATTATCAATTAACTAGGTAATAATTTTGACAATTCACATGAAGTTGTCCACAGCTTTTGTGGATAAAGGCGGCAGTAATGAGCAGAAATATTGACGATCTAAACCCGAAGGTTGCCTCATTGTGTCACAAATTCATCGTCGCGTGTGCAAAACAAGGCATTGAAGTCCTGATTACATCGACTTTTCGTACTGAGGCAGAGCAAGCTGCGCTGTATTCACAGGGCAGAACCAAGCCTGGCGCCCGTGTCACTAACGCCAAGCCGGGTTTTAGTATGCACAATTTTGCCTGTGCTTTTGACTTCGTGCCGATCATTCATGGAAAAGCCCAATGGGATGACCAAAATTCATTCGAAAAATGCGGCGCAATAGGCGAATCATTGGGTCTGGAATGGGCAGGACGGTGGTTAAAATTTCAAGAAATGTGTCATTTTCAATTCACGGGCGGCTTAACGCTGGCAGATTTTAGATCGGGCAAGAGGTTGGCGTGAGCTATCGAGCCGTTATGCACAAATTCAATCAGCTATTCGCTACGGTAATCCTCATAAGCGTATTCGTGCTGTTTGTTGTGGTTATTTTGGGCGTTTTTAATGTGAGTGTGGTGATGGGATAAAAATAAATTTATGGCGAAACCACTTGATCCTAAAAAAGTAAAATTGATTGTAGCTGACTGGAAAACAGGGGCTTTTACACAGCGTAAACTGGCTGAAAAATACAAATTGAGTAATGGTGCTGTTGCAAAAATAACCAAAGGAATTACTCATGATAATGAGCAAATTGTGAGCAAAGGTGTTGAGTATTACCGTGGACTCGAGGTATTACGTGAGCAAAGTCATGAGCAAGATATTAAGGCTGTCATTACTGTTGTTGAAGAGAAAGTTCTGCAATTAAACTGGTTTAATAATGCAGCCATGAAAGTAGCTGAGATGGCGCTTAATTCAGTTAGTGAAAAATCCCCACCCAGTGACTTAAAGACCGTAACTGACGTATTTGTCGGATCGATGAAGGCAGCCCAGCTTGTTCCTTACTATCCTAATTCAACCACCATCACCAACACCAATGCCCAACAAACAGTTAGTGAAAAAATATTAACCCTGGACGACATGTACAGTGGCAACCCTTAACCTGGCACTTAAAGAATTTTGGAAGACCCCGGCGCGTAATCGGGTTTTATACGGTGGCAGGTCATCCAGCAAGTCAACTGATGCAGCGGGTTTTGCGGTTTTTTTAGCCAAAAAAATATGCTGCCGTATTCTATGCACCCGCATGTTCCAGAATCGCATCAATGACAGCGTGTATGCGCTCTTAAAGTCCAGAATACGGGATTTTGGCTGGCAGGATGATTTTAAAATAACCAATAACTCAATAGTCTGTACAGCGACCGGCAGCGAGTTTATGTTTTACGGGATAGCCCGTAACATCGATGAAATCCGGTCTATAGAAAATATTGATATTCTGTGGATTGAAGAGGCGCATTTGTTGATGGAATCCCAGTGGGATGTGTTGGAGCCTACCATCCGTAAGCAGGGCAGCCAGATATGGATTATCTTTAACCCAAAATATCGGAACGATTTTATCTGGAAACGTTTTGTCGTTAATCCACCGCCTAAAACCATTATAAGGCACATCAATTACGACGAAAATCCGTTTTTAAGTGAAACCATACTGGATGTTATCGAAGCGACCAAGCTGGAGGATGAGGAAAAATACCGACATATCTATTTGGGAGAGCCGCTGGAAGATGATGAGGGTGCAGTTATCAAGATTAGCCACGTCATGGCCGCCATTGATGCTCACATAAAACTGGGCATTGAAATACGTGGATCCCGGCGCATTGGCTTTGATGTGGCCGATTCAGGCGAGGATTCTTGTGCGACAATCGAAGCGTATGGGCCGTTGGCAGTATCAGCCGATTTATGGAAAGCCCGTGAAGATGAGCTGTTAAAATCCTGCACACGGGTCTGGGTTCAGGCACGGGAACGGCAATGTCTGATTATTTATGATGCCATTGGTGTGGGTGCTGCATCCGGGGCCAAGTTTAACGAGTTGAATGTCAACCAGTTACCGAGCGTGCAACATGCCAAGTTTTTTGCCGGGGGTGCACCGCACCGGCCTGATGCCAGTTATGGGCAATCCGGTATTAAAAACCGGGACTTTTTTTCAAACATCAAGGCACAAGCCTGGTGGATAGTAGCTGATCGGTTCAGGAATACGTTTAATGCAGTGACTAATGGCCAGAAGTTTCCGGATGACGAGATGATTTTTATCAGTAGCGATATGCTGCATTTGAACAAGCTGATCGATGAACTCTGCACGCCGAAACGGGATTTTGATCAGGCGGGCCGGGTGAAGGTGGAAAGCAAGAAGGATTTGGCGAAGCGGGAGATTGCATCGCCGAATTTAGCTGACGCATTTATTCAAGCCTTTGCCCCCGGCATAACTACGCCAATGAAAATTAATATTTAACTATGAGCGGCACTACCAAGAATTTCGGTCGCCCATTGGTTGAGACTTTTACCGGCTGATTTTGCTGCAATCAGGGAAGCAGCATGAATTTCAGGAGATACCCGTAATAATAATTTGCCGTTGGCTGGTTTTTCTGGGGATTTGCCTATTTTTTCACAAGCATCCAAATAATCATCAACCGATTCAGTAAAGGCGCTTCGAAGATCATTTACATTATCGGCATGGAAGCCAATAATATCGTTGATACCCAGTAGTCGCCCAACCATGATATTATCACGGTCATCAAAATCAATACGTGCTGTATAACCCTTATAGGTTAAGGTATTCATGGTTTAACTCCAATAGTTATTAAAAAATCACGGGCATGTTCAACTTGGTAGGGTTTGGCTTCTTTGGCAGGATGTGGACGATGAAAGGCAGCAATAACGCCATTCAGTTCAAAACGTACCCGTGAGCCACGCCCTTCGATTACCTGACAACCCAGTGCTATTAATAATGATTCAAGCCGCACCCATTCAAGTTTGGCTGTAGTTGGCTTTAAAAAGATGGCATGTAGGGTTTTGGTGTGTTTTGAATTCATTTGATTATGATAGCATTAAATGATAGCATTAACAACTATTTAATAGATGGTATGATGCAAATTATTGAAAAAAGTCTGATAATGCCCTGAATTATCTAAAGTATGAGGTGTTCTTGTGTCCGAACCCACTGTTGATTATGAAGTGCTAACCCCTCCCCCCAAGCCCATGAAGATCAATGTCCAGGGTTTGGCTGAAGATGCAAAGATAACGGCTTGGCAAGTGCCAACTGCGCCCCCCGGTGTTATCCCCGCGCCGCTTAAATTGGCTTGTGACGAGGCGATTAATGCCAATTACAACTATGCCATTGGTTCAGCCTTTGCGGAAGGCCTGGGCTTTCTAGGCTATCCCTATCTGGCAGAACTGACCCAGCGGCCTGAATACCGCAGGCCTTCGGAAATCATTGCCAAAGAAATGACGCGCAAATGGATGGAACTGATATCAACAGGTGATTCCAAGCTGGATGACAAGACTGACAAGATCAAGGCCATCGATGCGGAACTGAAACGCCTGAAAGTCCGGGAGATGTTTTGCAAGGTGACTGAGCATGACGGCTTTTTTGGCCGTGGGCAGTTGTATCTGGACACCGGCTCTACTGACAACCCTGAAGAGCTGACCAAGCCGCTGTCTACCACCGTGGGCAAGATCGGCAAGGGCGCGCTGAAACGACTGGTGCTGGTTGATCCTACGTGGACGTACCCCAACGGTTATAATTCTACCGATCCGCTTAAAGATGATTATTTTGTGCCCAAGGAGTGGTTTGTCATGGGCAAACGCATCCATGCCTCCCGATTGATGTTTTTTATCAGCCGCAAGGTGCCGGATATGCTGAAACCTGCCTATGCGTTTGGCGGCCTGTCGTTAAGCCAGATGGCCAAGCCTTACATTGACAACTGGCTGCGTGCCCGGCAATCAGTCAGTGATCTGATCCACAGCTTTAGCGTGTTAGGGCTTAAGACTAATCTGTCCGCTATCTTGCTTGGCGGCGCCACGGATGAAATGTATAAACGCGCCCAATTGTTTAACCAGGCGCGTGATAACCGGGGCATGTTAATCATAGACAAGGATACCGAAGAGCTTTTTAATGTCTCGACGCCGTTAAGCACATTGGATATGTTGCAGGCGCAGGCACAAGAGCAAATGGCGGCGGTCACTGGTATCCCGTTGGTGAAGCTGTTAGGCATCACCCCCAGCGGTTTAAATGCCTCCAGTGATGGTGAAATCCGTGTTTTTTATGACTGGATACAAGCCCAGCAAGAGGCCGACTTTAACCCGCACCTGGACCGCTTGTTAAACATTGTCCAGTTGTCCCTGTTTGGCGAGATTGATCCGGAAATCTCTTTCCAATGGGTGCCGTTATGGACAATGAACGAAACTGAATTGTCTGCCTGTCGCAAGACTGAAGCAGATACCGCCATTGCCTATATCAATGCCGGGGTTATTTCACCGGAAGAGGAACGGGTCAGGTTGGCTTCAGAGAAGCAAAGTGCTTATGCGGCGCTGGATTTGGATGAGGAGATGCCGGAGTTGCCGGATGAGGACGGGGAAGAAGAGCCGGATAATTTTAACGAGGAAAATGATGAAACGGTTTAAACTAAAAGCGGACATTGACTTTTACGCAGAAGATATTGATGATGCGTTTTACAAGCGCCTGCCCACTAACTATGATAATAAAGGCCTACAATGACTAATTTTACGTACAACCGAGGCGAGTGGATTGAAAATAATTCATTGCCTGAATGGCTTGATAACGAGGATTTTGACGACTGGCTAAAAAGAATCGAGTATAGAGAAGAATTTTATTTTTGTGAGGGTTACGCCTTTCGTGATATGGCCCAAATTTATAAACATATTAATAAACAAGAATGGTTTGCTTCAATTTGTATAGATAGTGATGGTGGCGATGTATATCATATATTTTTGCCTGATTTTCCAAGCTATATGATGTTTATAAAAGATTATGCCCCGGCAATTACACTGATAGGATCTTCTTCTGAACAAGCTGATATTCTTAGTATTATGGAAAAATTATTCCTTCTTTATCATGGGCATAGTAGTTTAGAATGTTGTTATGAATGTAGTCCTGACAAAATGGAAAGTCTAAAAAGAAGTCGGGAAAGAATCGCAGCATTAAAACTAGAAAGGGAAAATAAGGGAAAATAATGCTAAAACCCCTAACCCTGCCCCCCATCCATCCCAATCAAGGCCTACAGGCGGCCTATCGGCGCAAGCTGGACAAACTGATTGATGAGATGCACAAAAGCCTTACGTACTGGATTACAGCGGCCTATAAGGCCAACACGCCTGAAATTGCCATGGATGCCAGCCCCGCCAAGGTGATGCGCCAGCTCAT
>Ga0136642_1001296_pt1 | contig 10984 bp, 11 predicted proteins | sample LowCatLa1302831Y_FD_115313 | JGI IMG/M metagenome (GOLD analysis project Ga0136642, IMG submission 115313) | Freshwater microbial communities from Lower Cathedral Lake, Yosemite National Park, California, USA - 13028-31Y | ecosystem: Environmental > Aquatic > Freshwater > Lake ... | reverse complement strand
CGTTTCCGCCTCGGCAAGAACGATGGCGTAGATATCTCACTCCTTGCAAAGTCTCCGGGAGATTCCCTGCGCACTCAACCGGTTCAACTCAACGTGGAATTCTCGGCAGCCCTTGGCGAGCGCCAAGAGGCCTACGAACGCCTTCTTCGCGCGGCAATGTCGGGCGACCATATGCGCTTTACACGCATTGATTCAGTCCTTGAAACATGGCGAATTCTCGAGAACGTTATCTCTGGTGAACCAGCGCTCTTCCCTTATTTTGTTGGGTCGTGGGGACCAGATCGCGCCTCTGAACTTGTCGGCGGAGAGTGGATTGATCTTTAACGCAGCTCAGAAGTAACCGTAACCGCTGCATAGGAAATACCATCGATAGCGAGTACGAGAGTTCGCTTGGCGTTTTTCACTCGCGCATCTGGCTCATCTCGCACCGCTGACTTTGACTCCCCAGAAGCGCCGACGAGATTGATAGCGAGATGCTCTTCGATATCAGAATGAAATGGCGTACTTGACCGACCAACTGCCACTGGATCGCCCAGCACGATCGTAAATCGTCTTCCATTGAAGATCGCTCTTGCCGAATATCCGGCACTCTCTTGACCAGAGAGCGATGAAACTTCACCGCTATCTAAGGAGATATCTTCAGCTGCCGCTTTGGCAGTAAGAGCGAGTGAGAGTGTAGAAAAGAGTGAGTGCAACGTTTGCTCTTCATGCGTAAGCAATGAGATCTCTTGGCTCATAGTGACGAGTGAACTCATGATCATCGTACGGTCGAGATCAGTTCCTCGAGTGTCACCGAGTGGATGGGTGACGACAGTGAGCTGAGCAAGGCTGTGGTGCCATTGTTTTTCAATGACTTTGGCTACATTGCCGTGCGAAGCGTTCTCAGTTAGCCCTTCGCTCTGAGAGCGCTTCTTCTTTCGGGAGAAGAGTGAGAACAAGCCCATCTGTGAGTACCCCTCTTAATTCTTTACCGAATTGATAGCGTCAAGAAAAGACTGATGCAATAAACCGTTGGTAGAGAGAGCGTTTGGGCCATGCGCGCCACGCCCACCATCGAGATCGCCAAAGACCCCACCAGCTTCTTCGACGATGATCGCATTTGCCGCCATATCCCAGAGCGCAAGCGTTGGTTCAACTGCAATATCAACTGCACCTTCTGCGACCAGCATATGTGACCAAAAATCTCCGAGGCCACGGGTGCGCCAAATCTTCTCTTGGAGATCGATAAAGGGTTGACGTCGATCACCCCATCCGACTAAATCTGAGTATGAGATAGATGCATCAGCAAGAGCGGAAACCTTTGAGACGCTAATCTTTCGTGAAGTTCCACCGTTCTCACTGACGAAGGCTCCGCCGCCCTTGTGGGCATGCCAGCGTCGATAGAGAGCCGGGGCGCTGACCACACCAACGACCACTTCATGTGCAGGGTTAACGAGTGCGATGAGAGTTCCCCAGGTCGGAACCCCGCGAACAAAGTTCTTTGTTCCGTCGATTGGGTCAATCACCCAGTAGTGCTTCTCATTTCCCGTGGCGAGGGCCTCATCCTTACCACCGAACTCTTCACCGACGACGAGATCGAGGGGGCGTTCTTGGGAGAGAACATCTCGGATCATGAACTCAATGCCCTTATCAACATCAGTCACTGGCGTGAGATCTGGCTTCGTCTCAATAATGATCTCACCGCTTTGATATTTTGCGGTTGAAATTGCATCGGCGGCATCAGCTAAACGAAGTGCCAACGATAAATCGAGTGCGTAATTTCTCATAGCTTGATTCTATCTTTAGCCAATTACTTGGCGCCTTCAGCGAGGAGGCGTCGCAGGTTCGCTAACCGGTGGAGTGCGCTCTCTGAGAGCGTTGGCCAGTGATTGAGCGCGCAATTCTCTTCATCGTGGGAGCAGTTGCGTGGGCAGTGCTCAATTGCAGCGGCAAACTCTGGAAAAGCGCTAATAACGCGGTCTCGCTCGACATGTGCCAAACCGAAGGAGCGGACTCCTGGAGTATCAATAATCCAACCACTCTCATTTGCATCGAGATCGATTTTGAGAGCAACAGCGCTCGATGAAGTATGTCGGCCGCGCCCAGTTGCTGAGTTCACAACACCAGTGGCCCGGCTCTCACTTTGAGTCAGTGCATTCACAAGTGTTGACTTACCTACGCCAGAGTGGCCGAGAAGGACAGTTCGCTTATGTCGGAGCTCCTTGCGAAGTGGATCTAGATCGCCACCGCGAGCAATCATCAGCGACTTCACTTCGAGTTCGGAATACATCTCGAGGAATTCTCGAGGATCTGCGAGATCGCATTTCGTCACAATAATGAGCGGTGTAATTCCCTGATCAAAGGCGACTACCAGCGCGCGGTCGACAAAGCCATGACGTGGTTCAGGATCGGCTGCAGCTATCACGATCCCGATCTGATCGACGTTCGAGACGATCATTCGTTCAAATTCAGCGACATCATCGACAGTACGTGTGAGGACATTCTTGCGTGGTGTAACCAGAACAATGCGAGCGAGAGTTCCCTCTGTTCCAGTGAGATCTCCCACGAGACCGACGAGATCTCCAACAACAACTGATTTGCGACCAAGCTCTCGCGATTTCATCGCGGTGATCAAAAGGCCGCTCTCTTCAATAAGGCAGGTGGTACGTCCTCTATCTACTGCAATAACACGAGCAATTTGTGAGGCAGAGTAATCCGGGCGATCTTTCGTGCGTGGACGAGTGCGTTCCTTCGGACGGATTCGAACATCATCCTCATCAAACTCGCGTGGTGTCACTACTGATCTACCCCTGGAGTTATTTGCGCTTGTTGTAGAAGATCGGCCCACGCAACAGGAAAGTCAGGGAGAGTCTTCTGCGTAGTTTCAATATTCTCAACCATGATGCCAGGAACGCTTAATCCAAGTATTGCGCCGGCAGTTGCCAATCGATGATCTTCATACGTATGGAAGGTCCCGCCATGTAACGGTGCTGGCGATATATAAAGAGCGCTCTCTTCCTCATCGACATCGCCACCCAGGGCATTGATCTCCGCAGCGAGCGCTGCCAAGCGATCAGTCTCGTGTAGTCGCAGATGGCCAATGCCACGAAGTGTGGATGGTGAATCAGCTAAGGCGCAGAGCGCTGCAATGGAAGGTGTGAGTTCTCCAACGTCGTGCAGATCTATATCGAGCCCGTGGATGACGCCAGTGCCAGTAATGGTGAGAGCAGATCCATGCTCTGATTCGTTAAAGCTCACCTTTGCACCCATTTGAGTAAAAATTGATTGCAACTGATCACCTGGCTGCGTTGTGTGACGAGGCCAATCAGTAATAGTCACTGAGCCACCACAGATCATCGCCGCTGCCATAAATGGTGCAGCGTTCGATAAATCTGGTTCGATTGTGATCTCGCGGCCAGCCATTACGGTTGGGGAGACACGCCAGAGCGTTCCGTTAATTACTTCAACATCGACGCCGAGCTCGCGAAGCATCTGCACAGTCATTTCAATATGAGGCATCGACGGAAGAGTTTTACCAGTATGGCGAATAGTGATTCCCTCCTTCGTTGCAGGAGCAACGAGCAAGAGAGCAGAGATAAATTGACTCGATGATGATGCATCGACATCGACAACGCCACCGCGAAGTTGACCATGAGCATTAATCGTTAGTGGCAGCGAGTAGCGGTTGCCATGTTCGATACTCACACCGAGTGATTCAAGGGCTGCGATCACTGGCCCAAGTGGTCGTTCATGAGACCGGGCATCGCCATCAAAGTGAATCAGTCCATTCGCCATCGCTGCGACAGGTGGTAGAAAGCGCATAACAGTCCCAGCGTTTCCAACATCGACCTGCGCCGGACCGTACAGGGGAGCTGGGGTAACTGTGAGATCGCCATTATCGGCACTCTCAATTCCAACGCCAATCGCTTTAAGCCCAGCGATCATCAGCGCAGAATCTCGTGAATGCAGTGGCTTGCGCAGCAGCGATGGGGAGTTGGCGAGTGAGGCCAAGATAAGCGCCCGGTTGGTTACAGATTTTGAGCCAGGAATCGTGATGCGCGCATGGACTGGAGTATTCCCACGATGGGGGGCTGGCCAGAGCTGCGTCATATCGGGATTCTACTGGGAATAGATATCCCTCACAGCGCGTTACCAGAATATGGCAGTAGCATTGTTAACTATGAGCACCGAGGTGGATGTAACGTCCTCAACAGGAGTAGCTCCTATTCTCGTAGTAGACCGCGCCACTGAGACTCTGACTGAGCGCACCGAACGATTTGAACGAGATGCGCTGGTATTTGCTAGTCCCCTCTACTCTGCGGCGCTTCGATATACCCGCAACCAACAAGATGCCGAAGATCTTGTGCAAGATACCTTTGCCAAAGCCTTCAATTCATTTCATCAATTCGAACCAGGCACAAATCTCAAAGCGTGGCTCTACCGTATTCTGACAACGACCTTTATCAATACCTATCGTAAGGATCAACGTCGGCCACAGATCTCTGATGGCGAAGTCGAAGATTGGCAGATCTTTGAAGCAGCCTCCCATACTGCCGATCAAGGCAAATCAGCAGAGGATCTTGTTCTAGAGAATATCCCTGATGGCGATGTGAAAGCGGCGCTCTCCGCTATCCCTGAAGATTTCCGGATGGCGGTCTATTACGCGGATGTGGAAGGTTATTCTTATAAAGAGATTGCTGAGATCGTTGGAGTTCCGACTGGGACTGTGATGTCACGGCTTCATCGTGGGCGAAAGCTGCTTCGCGAGTCACTTGCTGAGTATGCGCAGAGCAGAGGGATTGATTCTGCGGCTGCTCATGAGTCTGTGAATCCCATGAAGAAGGGAGCGAAGTGATGTCCTGCGGCGGAAACCACCAGAACTCCTGTGAAGAGATTTCAACAGTCATTCTCCTCTCCGTTGATAATGAGCTATTTGATCCGACACTTGAACGTGCGCTCTCTATCCACTGCGCCGAGTGCCCACCATGCGGTTCGACTCTTGAATCTCATCGCACCAGCGTTGCGCTTTTGAAGAATTTGCTGGGGAATTCTCAGATCGATGAGATGCCACCAGAGCTCTACGAGAAGTTAATCGCTCAAACCCAAGCCCTCGCCGCTGCCATGGCAGCAGAGCAGCTCAATGGTGGCGCTTTCAGTCAGCTCTTTACTGAAACTTTTACGCAGACGACGATCACTGTTGATGGTCAGACCACGATTGAGATCTCCCACACGCAGGAATTTCGCGAGAGTTTCTAATAAATTCTGTGCATTTTTGGGTAGGAAAACCCAGGCTTCACTCTCTTTTTTCAGATAGGTTAATTCCATGACCGGCGAAGAGCATCCACTCCTAGGCTTGGTCGGCATGTCCACCATGATCGTTCGCAGTGGCGACACATCGGTTGCGGCCGGAACGAATGATTTAACGGTGCTATCAAGCAGTGCGGCCCAATCACTCGTGGAGAGCGCCTGCAGCGCAGCGCTTGCTGAGCATTTTGCGCCAGGAGAGACCTCGTTTACGGAATCGATCTCGCTCAAAATGTTGACCTCGGTGCCCATTGGCGAAGAGGTAAGAGGTCATGTGCGCGTGATTGATATCGCAGAATCGACGCTGACCTTTGAGGCAGCTATAACTCACTTAAATAGAACAATCGCCACTGCAGAAGTGCAGCGGCGACTGGTCGACCGAATCTCTTTCATGGCGCGTATCGCCGCTGAAAAGATTATTTCAGCTTAATTAAATTTAAGCCTTCTTTGTTGCCCAAAAGATCTCTGAGATCTCTTCGATCTTTGCAAGTAACTTGTCAGCTACTGCGACATCGTTTGTGCCCTTAGTTCCGCCAGCACCAGCGAGCTTTGTTGTCTCGTTGAAGAGTGCGTGAAGTTGTGGGTAGGCCTCAAAGTGAGGAGCCTTGAAGTAATCAGTCCAGAGTACCCAGAGGTGATGCTTGACTGCGTCAGAGCGCTCTTCCTTGATCGCTACAGCGCGAGATTTGAAATCGAGATCGCTTGATGCAGCATATTTCTCCATCGCAGCCTTGACTGATTGAGCCTCAAGCTTTGCTTGTGCTGGGTCATAAATTCCGCAGGGGAGATCGCAATGTGCAGAGGCAACGGTGCGAGGGGCAAGTACTGATTCAATAAGTGTTGTAAGTGTGTTCATGCCCGATAGCGTACATCTAGACTTAGGTGCATGGCATCTGCAGAACGAGCGTGGGCAGCGCATTTGCTACCTGTTTGCTTGCTCCGACTCCGAATTACAGGTGGATCTATGTCGCCAACGCTGCGAGAAGGTGATTGGACGCTCTTTCGTTATTGCCCTGGAGGGATGACCAAGCGAGCCTTAGAGCGTGCGATGGGCAAGGTCGTGTTAGTGCAACGTGTTGCAGCGCCCGAACTCTTAACGGTTAAGCGGCTTAATAAGGTTTTAGATACGGGATATTGGGTTGAGGGCGATAATAAAGAAGCCTCAACCGACTCTCGTCAGTATCTGACATTAGCGCGAGAAGAGATTGTTGGTGTATTCGTGTTGCGCTACCGTCGCGGTAGCGCAAGAGAAATTACTGAGTAAAAGCCGCTTCAAGGAGCGCCTTCTGCTCCTCTTCGTGTTGATGATGGCTACCGGTTGCAGGTGATGCTGTTGCTCTGCGGGAGACCAATAAGAGATCTCTTGCGCTGAGTGCATCGCGAGTATTGAGAGCAACAAATGGCCATGGACCCTGATTTGCCGGCTCATCTTGAACCCAGCGAAGGGTTGCACTTGGATTCTGCGCAGCGATAGCAGCGATCTCTTCGACTGGAAGTGGATAGAGCTGCTCAACGCGGACAATTGCAGTGGAGGTATCACCACGCTTTGTGCGCTCCGCAACGAGATCCCAGTAAACCTTTCCAGAGGTAAAGATGATGCGCTGTGGGTTACTGACAGTTGTATCAGGAATCAACGGTTGGAAGTGGCCGCTGGTGAAATCAGTGAGACCAGAACCTGCCGCCTTCAAGCGAAGCATCGACTTTGGCTCGAAGACAATGAGAGGACGACGAGCTGGATTCTTTGCATGCCAACGAAGGAGATGGAAGTAGCTCGCAGGTGTTGAAGGTTGAGCAACTGTCATATTTCCCTCAGCACAGAGCGCGAGGTAGCGCTCAATACGTGCAGAGGAGTGATCAGGTCCTTGGCCTTCATAGCCATGAGGCAGAAGTAGAACTACTGATGATCGCTCGCCCCACTTTTGAAGTGATGATGAGATGAACTCATCGACAATTGTCTGAGCACCATTTCCAAAGTCACCGAACTGCGCTTCCCACATCACGAGAGCGTTATCGCGCACTAATGAGTAACCGTATTCAAAGCCCATCGCGCCATACTCTGAGAGCAATGAGTTAAAGACGAAGAATTGGTTCTCACCATCAGCAACAAGCTCGCGAAGTGGCGTCCAGAATGAACCATCATTCTGATTGAGGACAATTGCGTGGCGTTGCGAGAAGGTTCCGCGGCCAACATCTTGACCAGCAAGACGAACTGGGTGACCCTCGAGAAGGAGTGATCCCATGGCGAACATCTCGCCCGTCGCCCAATCGACGGTGCCGTCATCGAGCATCTCCACGCGCTTTGCAAGCTGTGGAGCTAAGCGTGGGTGAACCGTAAATCCTTCAGGGGTTGCAACCTGAGTAGCTGCAATCTTTCGCAGGGTAGCTTCATCCACGCCCGTTGCAAGAGCGGATGGATGTGGAACTGTTGGAATGACCATGCCAGATTTGGGATCTGGTTCAACGTTGTGGACTGAGTTAAAGACTGCTTCAAGTTGTGATTGATAATCACGGAGCACTTCTTCAGCCTCTTCAACGGTGATATCACCGCGACCGATGAGCGCTTCGGTATAGAGCTTACGAGTGCTTCGCTTAGCATCGATCAATTTGTACATCATCGGCTGGGTGTAGCTTGGCTCATCACCCTCGTTGTGACCGCGACGGCGGTAGCAGACAAGATCAATGACAATATCTTTATTGAATGCTTGGCGATACTCATATGCCAACTTTGAGACGCGAACAACCGACTCTGGGTCATCACCATTCACATGGAAGACCGGCGCCTGAATCATCTTGGCGATATCAGTGTTATAGGTCGATGAGCGGGCAGCCCATGGTGAGGTCGTAAATCCGATCTGGTTATTGACAACGATATGGATCGTTCCACCAGTGCGATATCCAGAGAGCTGCGACATACTCAAGACTTCAGAGACGATTCCTTGACCAGCAAATGCCGCATCACCATGAATAAGGATCGGAAGCGTTGCAAAGACGTTCTTAATATTCTTGATATCTTGCTTAGCGCGAACGATTCCTTCAAGAACCGGATTGACCGCCTCTAAGTGGGATGGGTTAGCTGCGAGATAAATCTTGGTCGTGGCTCCCGCTGGAGTAGTGAAGGTTCCTTCGGTACCGAGGTGATATTTCACATCGCCAGTTCCCTGAACTTCATTATCTGCGTAATGGCCTTCGAACTCTTGGAAGATTTGGCCATAAGACTTGCCAGCGATATTTGCGAGAACATTTAATCGGCCACGGTGTGGCATGCCAATACAGACCTCATCGAGCCCATCGACTGCAGCGCCATAGATGATGGCATCGAGCATTGGGATGAGTGACTCTCCACCTTCGAGCGAGAAGCGCTTCTGACCAACATATTTTGTCTGTAAGAACGATTCAAATGCCTCAGCGCTATTGAGCTTGCGCAAGATACGGAGTTGTTCGTCACGCTCAGTTACTGGTGCACCAATCTCAACGTGCTCTTGTATCCATCGGCGCTCTTGCGGGTTCTCGATATACATGTACTCGATACCGATATGGCGGCAGTAGGAGTCGCGCAATATTCCGAGGATTCGGCGCAACTTCATAAATGGTTTGCCACCGAAGCCACCGGTAGCGAATTCGCGATCAAGATCCCATAAGGAGAGACCATGCGTGACCACATCGAGATCTGGATGTGAACGTTGTTCGTAACGGAGTGGATCGATATCTGCCATGAGGTGGCCAGATTTACGATATGCCTCGATGAGTTGTTGAACGCGAGCAGTCTTAGAGATCTGATCATCCTTAGAGAATTGCATATCCTGAACCCAGCGAATTGGCTGATACGGAATACGTAGCGCTGCAAAGATCTCGTCGTAGAACTCACCTTCACCAAGCAAGATGCCATGGAGTCGGCTGAGGAAGTCTCCTGATTGTGCCCCTTGAATAATGCGGTGATCGTAGGTGCTTGTCAGTGTAATGACTTTGCTAATTGCAAGATTTGAGAGCGTCTCTTCATTTGCACCTTGGAATTCGGCTGGGTAATCCATCGCGCCGACGCCGAGAATTAGTCCTTGTCCTTGTACCAAACGCGGAACTGAGTGAACGGTACCGATTGTGCCCGGGTTGGTAAGTGAGACAGTTGTTCCTGCGAAATCTTCAACGGTCAGTCCACCTGTACGAGCCTTGCGAACGGTCTCTTCATAGGATGCCCAGAACTGACCGAAGTCGAGATCTTCACAACCCTTAATTGAAGGAACAAGGAGTTGGCGCGAACCATCAGGCTTTGCAAGGTCGATTGCGATTCCAATGTTGATATGTTCGGGCTTGCCAATCGCTGGCTTACCGTCGAGCTCGGTATAAAAGGCGTTCATCGCTGGCATCTGGCGAAGCGCCTTCACCATCGCGTAACCAATGATGTGAGTAAATGAGACCTTGCCGCCACGTCCGCGCTTGAGGTGGTTATTAATAACGGTGCGATTATCAATCATGAGTTTCGCTGGGATTGCACGAACAGAGGTGGCAGTTGGAACTGCAAGTGAGGCTTCCATGCTTTGAACAACGCGAGCTGCAACACCGCGAATTGGCTCAACAGATGCAGCCCCAGGAGTAGCGAGAGTGGGGATCGGCTTCACGATCGGATCAGCAGGAGTTGAGACCGGTGCCTTCGCAGGATCGGTGCTGCTTGCCGCTGGAGTTACTGGATTAGTCACGGGTATCTCATTCGTCGTAGGTGCAGATACGGCTGGAGCAGGAGAAACTGGAGCAGGAGAAACTGGAGCAGGAGAGACTGCTGACTTTGGCTGGGGTGGATTTCCACCAAGCGGTGCAGCTGTGAGTGGTGGGAGAGTTGCTGATATCGAGTTCTTTGTGGCCGCTGCATAATCGGAGAAGAACTCGTGCCAGGCTGAATCTACTGATTGTGGATCGCGGAGGAATTTTTCGTACATCTCATCAACGAGCCACTCATTGGGACCGAATGATCCACCAAAGTGATTCTCAGGAGTGTGTGATCCCGACGACGACACTGGCGCTCCGCTTCTCTCTCGATCATGGCCCAGTGAAATTTCTGGGGCAATTCTTCGCCTTGTAAGTCTAGTCAATAAAGAGGCGCTACTTTTCATCTCCAGAGGGGCGATAGCCAAATAGGCAGGCGACGAGGGTCACAGCAGCAAGGGCGAGCAAGGGGATTGCGGTGATGTAAAGCTTGCCGCCGAACATAAAGTAGGAGACGCCAATGGCGAGCAGATTGGCCAAGACTGCGGGGGAGCGACCCCACGAAGTGCCACGTGAATATGAGATCGAGCAGAAGTAGAGCCCCATCGCTCCGAGAATCGCAAAGGCGATCTCAGCGCCAAGGGCGCCGGGATGCGTCACGGTTTTTAGAGTGGCTGCCACTGAGAGGTAGAGCGCTAAGGCGAGAAGGATTGCTCCTTCAACCCGCAGCAGGGAAACTGCACCACGCCGGGCGATGTGATGGAAGGCGCCTTCGTCAGATCTACTCATGGTTCTGAGTCTATCTTCGCATCGAAATATGGCGAGAGTTAGATCTGGAATTTATGGGATTGCAGTTTTACGATGGAGTTGTGAGAAGCGATCGCGGGAGAGCGCAAGCCGATTCTGCACCGAAGAGGCTAGAGCTGCGCAGTGATGGCCTCGTTGACTCATTGACCGGCGCGATGGCGCCAGAGCGTTTTCTCGAAATCCTCACGAATGAGTTACG
>Ga0136642_1001295_pt1 | contig 10986 bp, 19 predicted proteins | sample LowCatLa1302831Y_FD_115313 | JGI IMG/M metagenome (GOLD analysis project Ga0136642, IMG submission 115313) | Freshwater microbial communities from Lower Cathedral Lake, Yosemite National Park, California, USA - 13028-31Y | ecosystem: Environmental > Aquatic > Freshwater > Lake ... | reverse complement strand
TAGCCCCGGATCTTGATATCATGTTGGTCGTTGTACTGATATTTCTTGGCAGTAAACAGCTCTTTTAGCTCTGCTTCATGTGCTTCTGGTATCATCACCACAAGATGCAGATCTATGTCTGAATGTGGTGTATAGGTGTAGGCAGCATTGCTTCCGCTGATGGTAATGTCCAATAGATCAAATACGTCAACCCCTAGGAAATCTTTAAAATGGTCTGCAATACGCAGTAGAGATTTACGAACTTCAGGCTGTAGACGGTCACCCTCCCATAGTCTAGGGTTTAGCTCATCGTGGAAATTAACAGCAAGATTCAGTTGTTCAAACTCGTTTAGGCGCATAATATCTTAAAAAAATAGGAGACATAGAGTCTCCTATTATTTATTGCAACTAGACTTTTGGTTATCTAGATTCAAGAACTCGGTCCGCAAGTCCGTATTCTACACTGTCCTGGGCACTCATGAAATTATCACGTTCCATATCTGCTGTGAACTCTTCAAAGGTCTTGCCCTTGCTGTTGTGTTTTACATAGATCTGTGTTAGATTCTTTTTCATAGTAAGAATCTCGTTGACCTGGATCAGCATATCAGTTGCTTGTCCACGACTGCCACCACTGGGTTGATGGATCATGTGTCGTGCATTGGGTAATATTAGCCGTTTACCAGGTGCGCCTGAGCTGGCCAACAAACTGCCCATGGAGCAGGCCTGCCCCATCACTATAGTGGACACATCTGGCCTAATAAACTGCATAGTATCATAAATTGCCATACCAGCAGTGACAAGACCGCCAGGACTGTTAATATAGAACAAGATATCTGCATCTGGGTTTTCACTTTCTAAAAACAACAGCTGGCTAACCACAAGGCTTGCACTGTGCTCATTTACATCTGTATCCAGCATAACGATACGATCTTTAAGCAAACGGCTATAGATATCATATGCACGTTCACCATTGGAAGTTTTTTCTAGTACGGTAGGTACAAAGTTTGGCATTCTAGCTCCTGGTTGAATTATAGCTGATTATAGACAACTATAGAACCAATGTCAACACTTGTGAAAGTCTTGGTGTTTGAACCAACGCTGTTGGCCGTTCGCTACTTTTAGGGTTAGGCCATAGTGATCAAAGCGATCTCGCCAGGCAAAGAAAGTTGGACCATGGCTCATTATAGGTTCAAGTCCGTATGCTTCACGATCATAGCGATCTATGTCCCACTGATACTGATGTGCCATTTCATGTGCAACCACATTCATAAACCATTGCGGGCAAAACCATTTGTCGCTGAGCTTTATTGTGCAGTAGCTACCAGTTGATTGTGCATGAATATTGCCTATGCACATGCCCCAGTAGTCGCGGGTGATTCCTGTAGAGATATCGGGTATTCTAAGCTGGTTGTCAAATATGTATCTGTTGACTATTTTATACGCATATTTGACATCTTCTGGACCAACACGGAATCCTCTACGCTTTTGGTACGAGATGCTCGGAAGCGGTGCTGCCATGATTGCACGAATAGGATTAGGTCTAGCCATGAGAAAGCCCTCCACTGGTATTTAAGTACCAAAGGAGGGCTTGTTAACTAGAGCTTTATCGGATTGTGATCTGCTCAATAGTTGCGCCACGTGCCAGGGCGGCGTCACGCCGTGCCTTGTATTCAGCATTCTTAACATCCAGTGGCTTTACAGTTGCCACAGGCACTGCTTGTTGCTCCACTTGCTCAACGGCCCGGGCAATATCCACTGTGGCAGGTGCCTCTGTTTTGCTCTGTTTGTCCGCAACAGGCTTTTTAACAGCACGGCGCTGTTCCATCTCTTGCTCAAGTTCGCGATCTGCGGCGCTGTCGCTTTCGCTGTCATTGCGCTCACGTTGCAGTTTGTCTTTGAGCAAGCGATTGGCATCACCAATTGGATAGCGCACCAGCACAAAGGTACGGTAGCCACGGTTTTCACTCATGACCTTGCTGTCTTCTAGATGGTAGCCTGTGATCGCTGTCTCAACGATCACTTTCTTGATTGTTTGTACAGTACGATCTGTGCTCATGTTGCCACCGTCGTCACGCTTGTTCTGCTTGGTCAAGGCATTGATCATGCCGTTGATCTTGTCGGCCAGTTGCATTTGTGCATCCAGCAAAGCCTTGCTACGGCTCATGCTGAGATCTGAGCTGATGGCTGTGCCTGTGAGATACACGTAGTCATCAGTACTTGCTGGCGCTTTGATATACCAAGAAGGAATATCAATTGTTAGTGGGGAATCAACTTTGCCTTGCACAGGCATCATTTGATCTTTGGTTACCGCAGGGGTAGGGGACGGCAGTGGTGCCTGGGCTTGTACTACAGGCACGGGCTTTTCCTGTGCCTGGGTCTTGGTACCTACGGTACTACAACCTGCCATTACCATTGCTACTGCACTTGCGATTATCAGACGTTTCATTTTGTTTCCTTCCGGATCCTGTTAAAAAATTTACACACAATAGATTATATGCTATTATCTACCACTTGTCAACCACTCGCCAATCCGTTTGGTCGGGTGCATGACACATGATACCTTGGTTCATGTCCACTCGTCCAACTTCTGGACTGGTTTCAACAAACCACCGACACACGCTGCCTTTATGCTGGAATAGACTGCGATGTTTTGGATGGGGCAGTAGCTCACTGTCTTTGACAGTGTCTCCAACTGCTACCACGGCCTTGGCCTTGGGGATTGGCTCATCGGTACATATCATGTCCTGATCCACCTGCATCGACGAACCCGCCACACTTGTCAAAATACTGGTACGCCCAACATTCAGTGCGCCTGCACAGATTTGGTCAAAGCTATCTGCGGCAAGACCAATGTTTTCGCCTTCTGCGGTGTACCATTTGTCGCCGATCAAGGCTCTGAATGTAACACGACATTTGACCTGGGCGGCGCCTTCTGGTAACACACTACGTTGCACATCAGCCACACGTTCTACCCGTGCAAGGCTTTTGGATGTAGCAGTGCTTCGTGTGTAGCATTCAGCATGAACCATGCCGCTGGCAACCAGCAGAGATATCAGTAACCTGGACATTGTTCTCTCACAGTCCACATCATTGCTTTGATTTCAGACACATAATGCTCGTACTGTTCCTGTTGTATTTTGGCACGTTCTGCTCCATTGCCTGTTAGCCTGTCACCAATAGTGCGTAGTGCATCACCTGTGGGCAGGCGCCAGATGCTGGGATCCGACTTGGCTTGAGCCAGTAGCTGTTCCAGTTCCGCAGTGTATGCAGGCACACGGGCACAGTCCAAGCGAACATTCTGCGCTGACGCAAGGCCAGACATCATGCACACAGCCACGACCAGGGCCTTCATTTGCGTACGGTCATTACCTGGCGTAGAGCAGTCAGTGCCAGATCGGCGCTCACACCAGTTTGGATTGTCACGTACCGGACGGCACGATCTGTATTCAGCTGACGATGATAGATGGCTTCAATCGCCGCTTGTTCGAGTTTAGCACTCATAGGACTCCTTAAAAGTCTAGTTGATTAGCACGGGGGTTTTTGGAATGCCGTTGATAGCGGCGCTTGCTTTCGACCACTTTGGGACGAAATGGGGTGTCGCGACCGTACAGTTCAACGCAACGGCGTTTGATGCGCGGCACTTTGACTGTGATGGTCTGCTTCATGATATCAACCTTTTTTACTGATGTTTACTTTGAACAGGCTAGGCAAAACTGCTGCCGCGACCCAGGTTTCAAAGGTGTAGGGAATATTTAGCACAGGGAACAGTGTGTTCAAGCACCAGATCAGCGCCAGTGGGCCAAATACAATAACTGTCAGGATCAGTAGGAAAAATCCAAAAAGTTTAGCATTATGATTCATACTATTCTCCAAACAAATTAAACATGATCACAGTATAGCAAATGGATCTTTTTAGGTCAACCATTTGTTTCCACTGCACGACGAAACAGCATTTCCTGTTCGCGAAATGCCTGTACTTCCCAGGGCTGGGAAAGATACGGAACACGACGGTTGTAGAACTTGCCCTGCCAGGTGCGGCCTTTGGCCACGAACTTTAGTGTACCCTTGGCCACCTGTGCAACATGGATCAGTTCATGTGCAAGTGTCACCCCCAGCTCGTGCCAGTTTCTTGTGGGCTTTATAACAATCAAGAAAGTGTCAATACCCAGCATGGGAATCATTGTGGCCAGGTCCTCCATGTCACGGTCAAACTTGATGTGCAACAACTTTTTGTTGTTGGTCAACTTTGTCTGCTCCAGCATGGAGGGCAGGATGGAGTCTACGAATTTGCGAGTCTTTTCACTTCGCGTTTCTATATAGTATTCCACTGGTGTGAGCCCGTTTTGTTAATCTAGTGTCTAGTATAGCAAATGGGTTCTTTTGTGTCAACCAAACAAGTGTTGTTTTTATGCCACACACATCTCTTCCCAGGTGTTGTATGCACAGTTGTCATTGTACCAGCCGCCTGTGCGCTCTCCCGTGATAGGATGCACCATGATCTTGTAGCCCGATTTGGGATGATTACCATTGTCATCAGGTGGTATACAGAAAAAGTTGGGCTTGTTGGTAATCCAGTTCCAGCCTGCAATATAGATCTTACCAATCTTGTTCTCTACACCGGCTATGACATATCTGCGTTTAGTGCAGATTGAATCATCTTTTTGTAGCACACCTGTTTTCATATCACCCAATGGAGTTTCACGTCCTAGGCTGTCCACACGGACAAAATCATATCGATTGCCTGCTACCTTGCGTGTGGAGCGCCCATAATGATTCCTTGTGGCCACAAACAAATTTTCAAACACACTGCTAAGTTGGACTTCACCTAATTCGTACAAGTTCATAAAGGCTTCGTGACTGGTGCCGAATGTCTGATTGTACTTCATTTTAAGACTGTAAGCATACTCTGCTAAAGGTCTTTGTGCTATACGCCATTGATCTGTAGTACACATGATTTGTCCAAGGTTTGTTGTTGATGTGTGTAATATAGCAAAAAGGGCCAACGGTGTCAACCATAAAAAACCCCAGCAACTGCTAGGGTTTTTATGTAGCACTTAGGTTAGCAATTAGTAGATATCGCGGAACTGCTGGTGATTCCACTGGCGTATGTAATGCTCTATGTCAGCCGCACTGGTTGGATGCTTGCCGGCCATCCAGCGTTCAAAGTCGGTTGGTTGGCGGAACATTTCTTGAACTCTTGTCCACAGGTCTTTCACTGTGCTCATTTTGAGTTCTCTACAAGTGTTCGGGCTTCGCGATACATACCCAAACGAGCCAGATGAGCCGCGGCACGGGCAGTGCCGTATGCTTCTGCCCAGAGCCAAAATCCGTTTAGGAATTTACGCATGATTATTTGGCCTTTGCAGGTGCAAATGCTTTGGTAAAGGTTTCTGCCACATCAGTGATCTGCTTGCTGTAATCTTGCTTGGCAGCTTCGGTTACGGTTTTTACCACTTCTTTGCCAACTGTGATGAATGTTTCTGTGCCAACCTTGACTGCGGTCTTTGCTGTCAGGGCTTGTGCGTCAACAATCTCAGTTAGGCTTTTGGCAACTGCTTCATTCTGGATGAATTTGATTGCTTGCTTCTGAGCATTTGTGAATGTATCAATTAGTGTTTCTGCTGTGCTGAACATGGTTTTCTCCTTATAGACGAATGTTCGATAATGTTATTGCATGACCCTACCATAGGCATCATGCTTTGCATTATACATTTATTTATGTGCGGTCGCAACATTTTCTAATGGTTTCTACTGAGTTTTTGGTGAAATTAGTAACAGCTCACTAGAACCAGAAAAAATACCGCAGAGACATGTAGAGGTTAAATAATTTACTAACCATTAAGGAGATTCAAATGGAAATTATTATTGCGCTCGTGGTCGTTATTCTAGGCGCCGCACTTTACTTTAATCGTAAATCACCTGCTCTAGACGTGAACAAAGATGGTCACGTTGATGTCAAGGATGCAGTTGCGGTAGCAGTCAAAGTGGAAGAAGCTGTGGTAACTGAAGTTAAAGAAGTTGCTACCAAGGCCAAAACTGCGGCCAAAAAGCCAGCAGCCAAAAAAGCAGCACCAGCTAAAAAAGTTACCACTAAAAAGCCTATTGTTAAAAAAGCCATAGCCAAAAAGTAAATAGAGTAAGGGGTATCGCGTCGGGTATCCGAACACGGAGAACCGTCAAATAATGCCCAATACTCTTGGTACCGCAACAAGCCCACTAAACATGTTCACTGCTTGGATGGGCTTTTCTGTATGCAAAATAAACAATGTGGTACATCTTGGGCAGCATTTCAACAATAGCGAAACACGAAACGAAAGCATGTTTGGTTTGATACAACTTGCCTGCCAACAGCACACAGTCCCAGACTTTGAATGGGTATTGTTTCACTCTGGTGACAATGATGCTGGCTCCTTCAAAGGAACATCAAACAAACTGGGGTACAGACGAGATCTTGACGCACGTGAATACCAACATTTTTGTCCATCAACCAAGGACTATTTTTCTGAAACTGTTCCAGATTTTGTATACGATGGCTGGACAGGAACTGGTGTTCCTGACTTTGAATCCACAAGACTAGAACTGCTTAATCTTGCTACTCCGCCCGAAACTGATCTACTGGGCTGGCGCGGCATGGATCATCATGTTAATCGTGTTAGACTGCTACAAATTGCACAATCTTTTGATTCCAGTGATCAAAAAATGGATTGCAAGTCAATTGGGCACCATGGCGGCCCACCACCACTTACTCTAGACGGAAGCATGAGCCTCCTGCAACAGGCCAAACGGTTCAGATACCTAATAGATATCGAAGGGTACCAAGGTGGATATTCTGGTGGGTTAAAACTAAGACTACATGCACCAAGAGTGGTGTTTATACAAGAACGAGCATACAAAGAAGATTTCTTTCAGTGGCTTGTTCCGTACAAGCACTATATTCCGGTAAAAAACAAATTAGAAGATCTTGTGGATCAACTGGAATGGATCAAGCAACGACCAGAACTTGAAGCAACCATCATAAAAGAAAAAGCTGATTTTTGCCTAGCACATCTAACAAGAGATGCCGCGGTCAAAAGACTTGCAGATCGCTTGTGTTTAATCAATCTGTTGCCGACCATGCTGGAGTCAGAATCTGTTGACCCTTCTACACCTGCGCCAACTCCGCCAACTGTTCCGGTTCCTCCGACGATTGATCCAAATGCAACTGATCTGCAAAATCCAAAGATGCACGAAGTTTGGTAAACTGTGCATGTACCTGCTCACTGGCTAGATTTTTGCCCTTGGCCTCACACATGATGTCGCCCCAGGTCAAATGCGATACTGCCCATTCGTTTACAGCTGAGTTCCAGTAGAAATCGCTGTGGGCACGGAGTTTCTGCTTTTTGTAACCCTGCACCAGGAGTTCTCCGAGGTCTGGTCTTGTTCTTGTATCATGCCCAACAAGACAATCTTCACGGCTGACACTGTAGTGAAGTACAGGGCGAGTACCACGCCAAGACTCAACAACACGTTCAACACGTGGATCCACAGCACTGATATATTCGCCCGTGTTGATCCAATGGTGATGAAGGTCCAAAACAAGAGCCACACTACCAGCCACAGCCAAAGTAACATCGAGTCCATTTGTCATCTCATCATTCTCGATGGTAATAAGATTCCTAGCTTCGGGCGTGAGTCTGCCTAAAGTTTTAAGGAACTTGTCTGGCCCACCTTTACCAGACAAATGCACGTTGATCTTAAATCCATGGTCATGCCATGACGCACCGTAGCCCATCCACCGTGCCATATCTGCGTGATATTCAAATTCTAAAATACTGCGTTCCACAATTTCGTCTGCCTCTGATGCCAACACACAGAACTGTCCGGGGTGGAAGCTGAGTCTCACACCTAGTCGTCTAGCAGTTTCACCAATGGGTGCAAAGATCTTCTCACAATGTGCTTGGATCTCTGGGCGTTGCCACCAGTCAATCCATGACGCTTCGGTGTAGCCTTGTAGCATTTCACTACCCAGTCGTACCATTCTGCGTTCGGGCGGCAGTGTGCCCACACGCTCAATCATCTTCACAGCCGCAGCGGCATTGTGATTCATGATGTCCCACTGGCGCTGTTCAGCTTCAGCTGGGTGTTCGCGTAGCCAACGCATGGTTGTTGAGCGTCCGTTTAGTTCACGGTCCTCGGCATTTACTTTCATACCGCCGCATTCACTGGGGTCGTTGAGCCACTTGCATGCAAAGCCGATACGCTGGATAGTCATTGGATACCTTTGATAGAATACATGTTTGTATGTTAGCAGAAAGGCTGCTTTGTGTCAATCACTATCTTTCCACGGATCGTCAGATTGGAAGAAATGGTCAATTATTTTGGAAAAAATTACAATACCAACAACAGTAAAAAAAGTTAGAATACATGTAGAAAAGAAATCCATTTGCTATCTCCTAGATTTAATCAATCGTACCAAATTTGCTCCATGCTCCGTTACCCAGGCTGACCCATCCAATTGGCTCACCAGGAGCAGGATTTTCATTAAATGCCACTGTGCCCTTGGGCATATCGTTGCCTGGTGTGGTGGGCACACTGATAACTGATACCTTGCCTACCACAAGACGTTGTACCTGTACGCTGCCATCCATGGCCAAGGTCAAGTTGTCTTGTCCATTTGCACCGAGAACCAGTGCCTGGCGTCTAGGAGTACCTATCCACCCTGTGTCTTTAAGACGTTTGCCAAACCCAATTTCAACTTCTTGATCCCAGACACTGAGACTGTGGTTTGGTTCTATCGTACCCACCCCCACACGGTCTTTGCCAACATAGAGAGTTTCACTCAGCAGTGTTTCGCCTGCGGTCTGTAGGTCCTTGATCTGACCCACACGTTGTATGTTGGTGTCAATGATACCATAGTTGAGTTTGTTGCCTGCAATTATTTCAGTACCGTTCAGCGTGATGCGGTTAAGGTCCAGTCCTTCTGTTTTGATCTTTTCAAAGATCACTGCACTGTAGTCTCCAAAGAACGCTGTGTCCATGCTGTTCTTTACACCAGCAACTGCTGTGTCTATGATGCTGGTATAGAACTTTGAGCTGGGTGGAACATCACCATTGATAACAATGTCACCTTCTAGCACCGTAGTGCCTCGAACTTCTAGTCCTAGTGTGATCATGCGATTCTCAACAACCACACCTTGATCGGTGATGGTCATCTGCATGCGAGTGCTGGCATCCTGTATGCCTTCGCTGTTGAAGCCACGGATGATGCCGCCAGCAACATTGTCGCCACTTAGGCTCAGTCCAGTTGGATCCACTGCTGTGCCTGGAATTGAGTGCTCTGGGAAAGTTAGGTCAGTCACATGGCGCAGAACTTCCTGCGATACAATATCACGCACAGTTTTGTTTACATCAATGTCGCCTAGTCTTGAGCGAACTTGATCTGTAGCCAGTCGCTTGCATTCAGCTTCAATATTGCTTATCACAACATCGCTCACTGCATCCAGTCGCTTTTCCACGCTGTGTTTGTTGATTTCAATTTGAGAAATCATGCTGTCCAGTTTTAGACTGGCAAGCCAATTGAGTTTGCTTTCATAGTCGTAGTTGAGCAGTTGGTTTTCAAGATAGCGAGATACCGCTTCTTCAACGCGGCCTTCTAGCCGTACTTCAATGCCTCTTACTAGATTTTCAACTATGCTGTCTACTTGTTGAGTTACGTCCATTTTATCCAAATTTAATTGATATCACATGCTCATAGTTTTTGCGTATAAGGCTCTTGTACATCAGGTTCTTGTGTACCAAGAACTCTAGAGCACCTGCATCATACCCAAACTTGGCACACTGCTTGAAAAACATATGGCGACAACGGAAACCTTTGCTGGCCCGCATTTGGTTTCCGGCAATTTCGTAAACTGATCGATTCCAAACATTGCGGTCTGGATCATTGTAGTCATGATGCTCTAGGAATATAACATCATCATGGCTGCTTTTTACTATTGCTGGCATACTAAACTCGCGGTCTTTGAACTCTTGATTTTTGTAGTCACGTAATGTAGTTATCACAACTTTGCGACTCGCTTGACAAATCATCTCAAACAAAGATCTCTGAGCTTCTTCACTGTCTGCAAAGGTAAAGTACTCTTCCATTGCAATCACAGCATCAAAGTTCTTGCCGTAGTTGTAGAGATCCTCCGATGCTATCACTTTTACAGATAACCCAGCGCCAGCAAGCCATTCTTCTGCTTCTGTGCTTAGTTCTGTGGCATAGACCTGCGGTGCATCGCATAGCAACATTGCAGGGTTGAACCCTATGAACAACACGCTTTGCGGCACAGTACGATGGTAATCGTACACTGAGCTGACAATACTGTGCTTGCGTTGTGCTATTTCTTGCTGTTTATCACTGTAGACGAATGCGCGAAAGCCCACGTCCGTATATTCTAAGAACCCCATATAGCTCCTCTATTATTGATATTTATGGGTACTTCCCAAAAGTATCATGTACCCATAAATAATTGCATAATAAAATCAATAAGGAGCCATAGCCGCAAATGGATCCACTAACGCTCTTTGCCCTTGCCAACGGAGCAGTCCAGGCTGTTAAAAAAGGATGTCAACTCTATAAAGACATCAAGAGTGCCTCAGGCGATATAAAAGGCGTAATCAAAGACCTTGATGATCAATTCCACAAAAAGTATGAAGGCAAATCTGTACCGCCTGAAGCAGTCAAACAACTCAACGAAGAAAAAACTCGAGTCAAAGATCTAAACAAGCGCAGTGAAGAATCCATTAACCTGTACACAGACATCGGAGATTACCTAGGCACATACTACGACAACTACTTCAAGTGTTTGGCTGTGCTAGAAGACGAAGAACAGCGTAGCAAAACTGAAGTTTACACTGGCTCAGATAGCCTGGCCAAACGTGCTCTAAAACGTGTGCTGATGAAGAAGCAGCTGGAAGCAATGGGTGTTGAGCTGCGTGAACTAATGATCTATCAATCGCCGCCCGAACTAGGTGCATTGTACACAG
>Ga0136642_1001294_pt1 | contig 10998 bp, 10 predicted proteins | sample LowCatLa1302831Y_FD_115313 | JGI IMG/M metagenome (GOLD analysis project Ga0136642, IMG submission 115313) | Freshwater microbial communities from Lower Cathedral Lake, Yosemite National Park, California, USA - 13028-31Y | ecosystem: Environmental > Aquatic > Freshwater > Lake ... | reverse complement strand
ACAAACACTTGATGGACGTAAATATTCGACAAGTGGAAAAATAACTGTTGTTAATGTCTGGGCATCGTGGTGTTCTCCCTGTCGAGCCGAAGCACCGCTTCTGGAGGATTTTGCTAGCAAGAGAAGTGACATTCAATTTCTTGGAATATTGACTCGCGATAATCTGACCGCTGCGCAAAGCTTTGTGAAGCGCTTCAAAATCACATACCCAATCCTTATCGATGACTCCATTTTGGCTGGATTCCGTAACTCCTTGGTGCCAAATGCAATTCCAACAACGCTCATCATTGATAAAAAAGGACGGGTAGCCGTACGCATTAGTGGACAGGTCACTTTCGCTCTACTTGATTCAATGATCTCTAAGGTTGTGCAAGATGCATGATTTTTTTGTTAATCAAATATTTAGTGGAAACCTCATTTTTGCTTTTGCAATTGCGATTGTGGCTGGGTTACTTTCATTCTTCTCTCCTTGCGTCCTTCCGCTAGTACCTGGATATCTCTCGTATGCCGCGGGCATGAGCGATGTAAAAAATCGAAGTCGGGTGGCACTTGGAGCAGTACTTTTTGTCTCTGGGTTTTCACTTCTTTTCATTAGTTATGGCGTGCTCTTTGGATCACTGGGGTCTCATATTTCTGCAAACTCAAGAACGATTTCAGTAGTTCTTGGCCTTCTGACAATTTTGATGGGCGTTGTTTTTCTTTTCAGTAATCGTTTTTATCGTGCTTTCAAACCCACCTGGAAATCTCGAACAGGGTTAGCCGGCGCACCTTTATTAGGATTTTTATTTGGCGTGGGTTGGACACCGTGTATTGGGCCAACTCTGGGTGCTGTCCAAGCACTTTCTTTTGAAAGCTCAAGTGCTCTACGTGGAGCAATCTTGTCTGTTGCATATTGTCTAGGGCTCGGTCTGCCTTTTATTTTTGTAGGAGTTTTCTTTGATAAGTCTGCACAGTTACGTAGATTTATATCTAAGCGCGGGAATATCGTCACTCGTTTTGGAGGAGGGTTTCTAATACTAATTGGAATTTTGCAAGTGACTGGTGTCTGGGATTCAATTATGAATTCACTTCGCGGACTTGTATCTGGCTTTATCCCGGTGATCTGATGAGTACTGATACACCTCTTGGTTCAGTAGCGCTTCTGCGTTGGACCTGGCGGCAACTTACAAGCATGCGCACTGCGCTACTCCTATTGATGCTTCTTGGCCTAGCGTCCATACCTGGTTCACTTTTTCCACAACGTACCCAAAATCCAATGAAAGTTCGTGATTATTTAGCGTCACATGGCGCTCTTGGTTCACTCTTAGACCGTTTGAGATTCTTCGATGTTTATAGCTCTCCTTGGTTTAGCGCGATTTATCTTCTTCTGTTTATCTCATTAATTGGTTGCGTTCTACCACGAACTATGGAACATCTTCGAGCTATTGGTAAGAAACCGCCTTTGACTCCGCAAAATCTTGACCGCATGGAAGGCTTCGCAGTTCTTGCAAACGGGGATTTAGATAAAGCCGAAGCATGGCTACGCAAAAAGCGTTTCCGTATTCGACGTGAAGCACATGCAATTTCGGCCGAGAAGGGATACTCAAGAGAGACCGGCAATCTTCTCTTCCACCTCTCACTTATCCTGATTTTGGTAGCTGTAGGTGTTGGTGCACTATTTGGTTCAAAGGGAGAAGCAATTGTTAATGTCGGGGAGCGTTTTGTTAACACTCCCACCTCATATGACAGTTTGGTATTTGGTAAATTTCAATCTGATCAAACTATGCAATCATTCTCACTTCGAGTAACAGATTTTTCTGCTAAATATGATTCAGCCACAAACGCGCCACAGGATTACACACTGAAGGTTGGAGCAGCTAAACCCATTGGAACTCCTGAAAAGAAAACCATCATCAAAGTGAATAGTCCACTGACTTATGGCAATACAAAGATTTACTTACAGGCAAATGGTTATTCACCCGTCGTAACAGTTCGGGATAAATCTGGATTGATTACATTTCATGGCCCCGTAACATTTTTACCTCAAGATGGAAATCTGACATCTGTTGGCGCCATTAAAGTTCCAGATATGAACCCTCAGATTGGTTTTGTTGGGTCATTTATTCCTACATATGATCGCAATTCAAAGCGAGGAGCATTTTCAGCCTTCCCAGAGGTGTTAGATCCCAGGTTGCTCTTGTCGGTATGGAAGGGAAGCCTTGGACTTGATAGTGGAATTCCCCAATCTGTTTATCGGTTGGATACTTCAAAGATGCAGAGAATTGCGTTGAAGCAATTGGCTCTTGGTGAAACCCTTAACTTTGGTGAGGGGTCCATCACATTTGATGGATGGCGCTCGTGGGTAAATCTTCAAATAGTTGATGATCCAGGCAAGCTTTACGCGCTCGTTGGTGCGATTCTTGCAATTCTAGGTCTACTACTTTCACTCTTTACGAGACAGCGCCGAATTTGGGTCAAAGCAAGTAATCGGGTAGAAATAGCTGGTCTTGCCAAGAACAGTGCACCTGGATTAGATGAAGAACTCGCGCAATTGAAGAAGTGGATGGAAAATGAGCTCTAGGCAACTTGCTTACCTATCAAACTACTCAATTTATTCAGCAATGTTTATTTACACAGTTGCTTTCTTCTCACATGCCGTAGAAGTTGCATTCTCTGTCCGCAATACAGAAACGTCCACTAAGTTTGATTTTGCAAGAACTGACAAATCCGGCCGCATTGGTACTGCCATGATGATTCTTGGGCAGATTTTCTTAACGTCTGGTGTGATCTTGCGAGGTTTGAGTGCACATCGCGCACCTTGGGGAAATATGTATGAATTCTCTATCACTGGCGCGATGGCGTTTTCCGGAGCTTATTTATTTGCGTTGATTAAATATAAAATTCGCTGGCTTGGATTACCGGTATCAATTTCAGTTCTGCTGACTCTTGGAACTGCAGTAGCGGTTTTGTATCGCCCAAGCGCTCCTCTTGTACCTGCACTTAAATCTACGTGGCTAATTATTCACGTTTCAGCTGCAATTATTTCTGGCGGTGTGTTCCTACTGGCAAACACAATCGCAGCGACTTATTTGATTCTTGATCGAATTGAATCTCGTGGTGAACGAAATGAATGGGCAAAGAAATTGCCTTCACTTGAATACTTAGATCAACTTTCCTATCGCCTTGTTGCATTTGTTTTCCCACTCTGGACTTTTGCAGTGATTGCAGGAGCCATTTGGGCAGAATCAGCATGGGGCCGCTATTGGGGTTGGGATCCAAAAGAGACGTGGGCATTCATTACCTGGATTGCATACGCTGCATATTTACACGCGCGTGTAACTGTCGGCTGGAGAGGTCGCCGAGCAGCTTGGTTATGCCTGTTTGCTGGATCAACTTTCTTATTTAATTATGTATACGTAAATATTTGGGGAACAGGCCGCCACACATACTCTGGGCTGTAAGAGTTTTTAAGAGTCTTAGAGCTTACGTAAGAAATCTGGATCATCATCCGGAGGAATGATGCGGGGCTTCTTTCCAAATCCGCCGCCATTGCCGCCACCCGAAGATTTTGGTCGACCAATGAGTAACCACGAAAGCCCACCAAGACCACCGAATAACAAAATAAAAATTAGCCAAGCCCACTTAGGCCCTCTTCGCACTTGCTCTTGATCTGTTCTTGCACAATCAAAAAGTGAGTACAGCTGAACGATAATAGAAATAATGAGGATAAAGGCATCGAGCTTGATCATGGAATTAGTTTAGTCCTTTAAATAAGCTAGATGAGTAGTGCGATGGCAAGGGTTGTGGATAGAAGAAGCTGCAGACGGCCTGTCTTGCCTAAGAGTGGAATCAATTCCACTCCCTGTGCACCCTTGATAATCGAGCGTGCAATCTGAGCTGTAATTGGGAGAAGCAATAAGGTGGCGATCGCCCAAGGCGTAACTACGATTGCTATAAGGCTTGTTACGTGAGCAAACACAAGTAGCGAGATGAAGAAAGCTCTGGCCCCAATATCTCCCATTCGCACAGCAAGAGTTCGCTTGCTAACAAGGGCATCTTTAGGAAGATCTCGCAGATTATTGATTGCGAGAATTGCGCACGAAAGTGCCCCAACCGGAATTGAAAGAAGAAATGATTGCCATGTAACTCTTTGAGTTGCAGCATATGCAGTACCAACCGTTGCAACTACGCCAAAAAATAAGAAGACTGAAATTTCTCCAAAACCTCGATAACCATATGGCGTTGCGCTACCTGTGTAAGTCCACGCAGCAAAGATTGCAACAATCCCAATCAGAATAAGAACATACGAGGTGCGAACTGAAAGTATTGTTCCAGCTATCGAAGCAACACCGAATGAGATAAACGCCGCTCTCTTCACAGCTTGAGCTGATGCTAATCCGCTACCAACTAAGCGAATAGGACCTACTCGAGATTCATCGGTGCCCTTAATTCCATCGGAATAGTCATTTGAATAGTTCACTGCAATTTGTAGAGACAGACTTACTACAAGAGCCAAGAGCGCATTGAGGTAACTCACGTGATTACTAAGTCGGTGGGCAAGAGCGGTGCCAACTATTACGGGTGAGATTGCTGCGGGGAGAGTACGAGGGCGTGCCCCGGCTATCCACATGGAAGAAGACTTCATTACCTAATAGTCTCAAATAATTCGCGAAGTTTCTTTCTATCTGGCTTTCCAATTGAGATAAGCGGAATTTCGACGTTAAAGCGCAACTCCTTAGGAACAGCGTGCCCACCAAATTCATTTCGAAGAGCGTCCTTAATCAGTTTTTCATCCATAGATCCGTCAACAGCTAAAACTAATTTCTCGCCCCATTCTTTATCTGGAATGGCTAGAGCAGCAAATCGCTGGCGTGGAAATCTCTCGTGCAAAAAATCATCAATGATTGATAAAGAAATCTTTTTTCCACCTGAATTGATTTGATCATCCAAGCGTCCGGTGATAATCACTTTGCCATCTTTTATTTCACCAGCATCACTTGTAACAAACCATTTTTCATCAGTGACGTCATTCCAAAGTTGCGGGGCGTTGAGGTAACCAATAGCTTGCATAGGACCTGCTAATTCAATCGCGCCTTCAGAGTTAATTCGAACTTCTACTCCATTGAGGGGAGCGTTGTTATAGATACACCCACCGCTCATTTCAGACATGCCATATGTTGTTACTGGATTGATTCCGGCTTTGCGAGCCATATCTAATAAGGCCTCACTCGATGCGGCTCCACCTACTAGGACTGATTTAGCGCCTTGCAGATGGCGAAGAAGTTTTTCTTCACCATGCAACGCTCGATGAAGTTGTGTAGGAACCACTGCGGTAAATTCTGCATCTTCGTTCATGTCAACTGGATTGGTGCCTAGATCTATGGCACGAACCAAAACGTTGATCCCTGCAATATGTGTAATAGGAAGTAGCAGTGACCAACGATCACCAGCTTTTGCGCCAAGAAAATTATGGGCTGCTCGAACACTTGAACGTAGCGCTTGGGCAGAAAGTGCAACATCTTTTGGTTCACCGGTGGATCCACTCGTCGGAATAACAATTGCACAGTTGGCGGGAACAAATTCTCGTGCGCTTTGGCCGAAGGTCAGGGCCGGGCCGCTCCCGTCGAGGGCAGCCCTCAGCGCTTCCATCACCTGTGGTATTTGCCACTCAGGAGTTATATGAAGCAGTTCGCGCTCGGCTGGCAGTGAAGTTTTATCCATGACCCCCGTAGGCTACCTCTATGAGCAAGCCAATAAAACGCGAATTTGGTAGCCGCACTATTCCCGCTTGGGCAGTAGGCGCAGGTGGAGAAAAGTTTGGCGATATTACCTATCTTGTTGCCGAGGGCATCGCAAAGATAACTATTAATCGCCCTGATGTTCGTAATGCATTTCGCCCAGAAACGTTGGCCGAACTTCGTATCGCTTTTGAGCTAGCGCGCGATGATGATCAGGTCGGTGTCATAATTTTAACTGGTGCGGGGGATGAAGCATTTTGTTCTGGTGGAGATATCAATGTTCGTGGAGATGATGGATACATTGGTTCAGATGCACTCGGTAAAAAAGGAATTGGTCGCCTCAATGTTTTAGATCTTCAAGTTCAAATTCGTCGCACCCCTAAACCAGTCATCGCAATGGTTGCTGGTTGGGCTATTGGCGGCGGACATGTTCTGCATGTTGTTTGTGATCTCACCATTGCTGGCGACAATGCAAAGTTTGGGCAGACAGGACCGATGGTTGGTTCATTTGATGGTGGATATGGTGCTGGTTTACTTGCAGCGCATATTGGACAAAAGAAGGCTCGTGAGATTTGGTTTCTTGCTCGTCAATATGATGCTCAAGAAGCACTCGATATGGGATTAGTAAACAAAGTAGTCCCAGTAAGCGAGCTTGAGGCAGAAACTGTTTCATGGTGCCGCGAAATTCTTCGCCACTCGCCAATGGCGCTACGGTTATTGAAGGCTGGATTAAATGCAGCTGATGATGGCCTCGCCGGCGTACAACAACTTGCCGGTGATGCAACACTTCTTTTCTATTTAACAGAAGAGGGACAAGAAGGGCGAAATGCGTTTAAGGAAAAGCGCGAGCCAAATTTTGGGAAGTTTCCTAAGCGTCCTTAAGTCTTAGGTGATACTTGGGACACATTTAGGACACATTTAGGACACAGCCATGATTTCCTTCCCAGATAAGTATTTTCAAAATTTCACTGTTGTGGCTATTCCTACAAAAACGACATTTCGCGGAATAACAGTTCGGGAAGTAGCACTTTTTCATGGCTCACAAGGTTGGTCTGAGTTTTCACCTTTTCTTGAATATGAAAAGCAAGAATCTTCTGCGTGGCTGCGCGCAGCAGTTGAAGGCGCTAACACGCCTTGGCCACATTTGTATCGCAATGAAGTAGCCGTAAATGCCACACTTCCAATTGTCCCCGTAGACCTTGTTGCAGGAATTCTTGCCAGCTTTGAGGGGTGCTCCACGGTCAAGATTAAAGTCAATGACTTTGAAACTGGATCAGAACTCGTTGAAGAGACGCTCAATATTCTTCCCGAAGCCAAAATTCGATTAGATGTAAATGGATCATGGACTCTTGATGAAGCACTACTTCATCTTCATGATTTCCACTTACGATTTGGAAAAGTATTTGAATATATAGAACAACCCTGTGCTAGCTTGGCTGATTTGGGAAAACTTAAGCCACAAATTCCCATGAAAATTGCCGTTGATGAATCAATTCGAAAGAATCTTGGCAGTGACCTTTCAAATCTTCACGATGTTGCAGATATCGCCATTGTTAAGTGGGCACCTACTGGTGGAATTGCATCAGCTCACGCTATCGCGGCACAAACTGGACTACCTGTGGTTGTTTCCAGTGCGCTTGATACCGGAATCGGAATCTCTCACTCACTTGCTCTTGCCGCATCTTTTGAATCTCTTGAATATGCCTGTGGACTTGGAACAATCGCTCTGTTGGAATCAGATATTTGTACACCACCACTCATTGCCGAGCACGGTGTGATTGAAGTTAAGCGCCGTGAGCCTGACTTCAAGCTCGTCGAGAAATATCGAGCTAATGAAGAACGCCAAGATTGGTGGAAGAATCGCGTTACTGAAATCTGGGAGGGGTGGGACTTGTGAGTGCTTCACACCTAGCTCGTTCTACTGTGCGTCAACTCATCGAACTTGGGGTCAGTAATTTTGTTCTATCACCAGGGTCTAGAAATGCTCCACTAGCTATAGCGTTACATGAGGCGTACAAAGAAGATTTAATAGACCTTCATGTCAAGATCGATGAACGCGGGGCAGCATTCTTCGCTCTCGGTATTTCAAAGGCAACGGACAATTATGTTGCAGTAATTTGTACAAGTGGAACAGCAGTGGCGAATTATCATCCAGCAGCGCTAGAGGCTTACCACTCGCAATCAAAGATCATATTCTTAACTGCCGATCGCCCTGCGCGATTGCGCAAAACAGGAGCAAATCAAACAACTCTTCAAAAAGGAATTCTGGCCCCACTCCAAACAACTGATACTGCCGATCAAATAGATTGTTCATTACTCCTTACTGGTGGTCCAGTACACATAAATCTTCAATTTGATGAACCGCTTCTTGAGAAAGATAGCAATGCAGATTGGCTCGCTGGAATAACTAATAAAAAAGTCAATGAAATTATTGACACCTCAGGTGATTTGCAAGTATCACCTCATTCCATAATCATTATCGGACATGATTGTGCTGGATTGAGCAAAGAATTAATAAATAGAGTTGTGAGAGCCTCTGGACTTCCTTTTATTGCAGAGGATCCACTTTCCTTTAGCGGTGCAACCCCACATGCAGCAATCTTTCTTGCAGATGATCTTCTACGGGAAACCCTCAAGGCCGATGAGATTGTGGTGATTGGCAGGACAACGTTGTCGCGAAGCATCAATACATTTATTGCGCAGTCGCCGCGCACCATTGTCATTGATCCTCGAGTGAAAGAGATTGACACTGGAAGAGAGGCCTCACAACTTCTATTTAAGCTTCCGGCCATTCACCCAACGTCACTTGATTCGCAATGGAATGATTTATGGGAGAACGCCGGCAATCTTGCGGAAAAATCATTGGAGCTTAATTGGTCTGAGCAATTTGTAGCTCGCGAGATTGCAAGACAAATTCCAGATGGATCAGCCTTGTTTATTGGCTCCTCGCGACCGGTACGCGACTTGGAAGCGCTGGCCCAACCCCGTGAAGGAATTCATACATTTGCCAATCGCGGCCTTGCTGGAATTGATGGCAATATTTCTACGGCTTTTGGAATTGCAACTACAACGCAACGTGCCTATTCGATAATTGGTGATTTAACTTTTCTTCACGATCTATCGGCTCTCACAAATGCGTCCTCTGGTAATCATACAATTTTTATAATCGATAATAATGGTGGTGGAATTTTCTCAACACTCCCACAAGCGGGAGCCGAGGGATTTGAGCAGATTTTCGGTACACCACATAATTTAAATCTAGAATCAATAATTAAGGGATTCGGTTGTTCAGTTGAGAAGGTAAAAACTGGGAGTGATCTAGCTAGAACGTTTAATCACCCTGGATTGCATTTCGTGATTGTCGAAGTTCCCAGCCGGGAAGAAAATGCAAAAAATTTGAAAGATTTACATCAGAGAGTTATCAGCGCCGTTCGCATCGGTAGCAATTTAGCCTGACTTTCAGCAAGTTCTTCTTCTGGATCTGAACCTGCAACGATGCCGCATCCAGCAAATAATCGGATGGCTTTTTTGTCGCTCGATAATTTTCCACACCGCAGGGCAATTCCAACTTCACCATCTCCGCGCGCATCTATCCAACCAACCGGACCTGCGTATCGACCACGTTTCATTCCTTCGATTTCATTAATTATTGCGCGCGCATCATCAGTTGGTGTTCCACAAACCGCAGCCGAGGGATGCAGTGCCTTAATTACTGTGAACATGTCTACTGGTGTTGCAGATTCGTTGACTACACCCGTTACGTCAGTTGCCAAATGCATGACATTAGATAAGTGCAAAACAAAGGGTGATTCAGGCACGTTTGTCGAGGAACAGAAAGGAGCAAGTGCGTCTGCGACCGAACGCACGGCGTATTCGTGTTCCTCTAGATCCTTCGAGCTTTTTGCAAGTGTTGCCGCGAGAGCTAAATCTTTTGCTTCATCACCTGTTTTGCGAATAGTTCCGGCAAGAACTCGTGATGTCACCAGTGACTTGCTTAACCGGACAAGGAGTTCAGGTGTTGCTCCAATGAGATTTTCTACGAGAAAAACCCACGTAGATGGATACTCTGATTCAAGGCGCCGCATGAGTATCTGAAGTTCTATGGCTTCGTTACTAATTGCGCTGATATCGCGGGCGAGTACTACTTTTTCCAGCTCACCATTTTTGATTCGTGCAATGGCGCGAGTAACCCGACTCTTCCATTCTTCTTCCGAAATTGATCCGGCTCCCCAAGAGAGTGAGAGGTTTTGCTTATCTTGAGCAAGTGATGTGAGGGCAGGTTGTTTTTCGCTTCCAACCCACGTAATCCAGGATTTATCACCCTTGCGACCAACAATGACTTCTGGAATTACTAGCTCTGATTCTTCGGATTCCAGAAAAGAAAAAGATGTGAAGAGAATGGGACCTGTTCCGCTTCCGTGGACGTTGTTATGAATTTCAAGTTGAGAAAGTTCATTACGCCACCACTGGGATGCTTCAGTGAATCGCTTTGGACCCATAACTGTATGAGACTTGTATCTGCCAAAACCAATGAGTCCATCTCCGCCACGTATCCATGAGGTAGAAAGTGGGGAAGTAGTAACTACTTCGCTGAGCTGTGGAAGTTCTCCAAGAATCTCAGTGGTTATTCGTGTGGACACAGCCTTACTTTAGGCGGCTAATGAATCTCCACACAACTGGAAGTGATGTGCTTGCAATTGCAATCTTGAGTGCTTCACCTGCGATAAATGGGGTGAAACCATGCGCAAATGTCCAACTCCAGCTTTTTGAAGTGGAGTGCTGAAGCCACAACAACCCAAATGTGAAGATTGCAACATTGCTCAGGATCATCGTTGGGATAACGGTTGAAAACTTCTGGTCAAACTTCTTTTCGGCCAAGAATCCTGAGATATATGAAGCAATTGCCATGCCGACGAGGTACCCGCCGGTTGCTCCGGTTAAATGTGAGATTCCATGGGTAGCTTGAGTAAATACAGGTAGACCAGATACTCCTACAGCTATGTACAAAGAGAGTGTGGCAAAACCGAGGTTTGCACCGTATGCCGTTCCTAATAGAAGAACAGCCAAAGTCTGGCCAGTAAATGGGACGGGTGAACCTGGAAGTGGGAAAGAGATTTGCGCCATAAGCGAGATAAAGGCAACACCAGCTACGGCCAGAAGAGAATTAACTGCCACTGTTGAGCGTGAGATGAGGGCGTATCTTAAGGTTGTTGGTTGCGTAGTGCTCATCTGCAAATTGACCTTTCCTGTTCTCCAAATTTCTCCAGATTTCTCCAGATTT
>Ga0136642_1001292_pt1 | contig 11004 bp, 10 predicted proteins | sample LowCatLa1302831Y_FD_115313 | JGI IMG/M metagenome (GOLD analysis project Ga0136642, IMG submission 115313) | Freshwater microbial communities from Lower Cathedral Lake, Yosemite National Park, California, USA - 13028-31Y | ecosystem: Environmental > Aquatic > Freshwater > Lake ... | reverse complement strand
GTATTTATAATTTCATTTGGTTCAACAAGGTCAAATACAGTGGGTCTGTCACTATTTTCATAAATTCCTTTTTTTTCCAATATGTTTTTGTATTTTTTTTTTTCAGGTTTGCATATATTGAGAACTTGACACGAATTTAAGATATTATTAGATATAAAACTAATGTTCTCGGTTATTATTATAAAATGTAATACAATGGACGGAAAATTAACTTTATCATTTTCTGGTAATGAATTACCCGAATTATGTTGACCGTTTAAACAACCAGAATATTCCTGTATATAGCTGTAAAAAATCTCCAACAATTCAGTGTGAATCATATGAAAATTTTTACATACAATAAACCCCACTTTCTCTGGTTTAATAGAAATAATATCAATAATCTGTAAAAAGTTTTCGTGCCATAGAATTTTGGAATTACATCCCAACAATGACATGTCAATTTCATAATGTATATCACTTATATGATATATGTAGTCCTGTTTTTCGGTTTGAAGGTTAATTTTTTTGTTGTATTTTAAATGCGAAGCGCTATATTTTTCTATAATATTGAGAACCTGTGTGTATTTTCCTGAGCCTGAAGGACCGTATACAATGAGATTTCCCATCTGAAATATATTAGAAGGTAATGCTTGAATAAAAGGTTGTATTTCTTCATGTAAATTATATTTTTTTGAAGATTCAATGTATTCATCATAATGTGATTCATAAAATTTCATTATGAATAAATGTATAGTATTAGAGAACCATATATTTATATTTATTGAACGCGATGTAACTAATTGAAATCTCCAACAATTCTCTTATTTAATTCATTGTCAATGTTTGGTGTATATTTTGATATAAATGGTTGTCTATCTATAGTATTTTGTGATGTCTCTGGTTTATATACATTGTCTCTTATCTTTATTTTTATTCGTTGAGAAATATATGACTCGTGACTTTTATTAGATTGTTGTAGTGTCGGTGGCATACCAATTTCATTAGATATAATTTCGTCATTCTCAACAAAATCAACACAATTTTTTGGTATTTCATTGTATTTTATATGAAACAATTGCGTATCTGATTCTTCTTGATTCAATATATTATTGTCTTCTATCTGAATATTTTGTTCTTGTAAACAAAGGTCTCTGATGATAATATCAAGAGGGTTATTATTTTCCGATGTATTATAAACATAATGTTTTTTTTTATTGTTATTACAATTATAGTATTCGGATAATACTACATTTTCTTCCAGAGACAAGGGATAATTGTATTTAGTTTTCAAAAACATATGTACTTCATTCTCTAGAGTTTGTAGATTTGCGCGAGAGAGCTTCGATTTTTTTGGCAAAGGGTCGTTAGTATCGGTAAATAAATTTGTATCAGGACATGAATCATTGGACATCGAGCTTCGTTCTCCAGAGTATTCTCCAGAATTGGAAGATTTTTTTTCGAAAAATTCACTTCCGTTATAAGCATCATATTCGTCTGAATAAAAATCATCCATTTCTTCACCAATTGTGGCGCGTTTGGTATCATGTGAAGTATTATCAGAATTTTTTGAATTAAAATCGACAATCTTGGTTTTTATTTCGTTTTTGATTTCGTGTTTGACATCGTTTAACACGTACAATAATTCTTCACGAAGTTCCTCGATTTTAAACTTGATATTTTTAGTCTGTTTATTTTGCTGTACAAGACAATATTTATTGATAACATTACTTAATAATACCCCACATTCCATAGCGACTAAATAAGAAAATAATGAACCTGAGAATCCTGCTAGAATAAGTTCAAACATTTAATTTAATTATATATAATTAAATGTTTATATTTATTGAAAAAATCATGTTTGTTTAGATTGGTCAGCAAAATTTATTTTTGACAGACCATTTGCCACATATATCGTGTAACACGAACCTCCATATAAAACGGGTAAAATAGCATAAGAATAAAATTGCACTGATGTTTTATCAACAAGGTCATCGGTAATAAATAAATAAAATAACCAGAAGAATATTAATAAGAGTTCAAGAATAATAGAAATTTTATATTTTAACATCTCAGGTTGGTTTATATTTGACAAAGTAAATTGACCGTCTCTTGCAGATGCATTGGAATTGTAATTAGCAATAGTAACCATAATTAAAATGAGGGAAATAATAATTAATACAATCGGAATACCGAGAACAATAAACATGGGTATCGTATTGAAATAATTACCTAATTGAATACAAATATATAAAATCAATGAAACTGATAAGAATAATAGAAAATTAAGAGGCACATTACTACCAGTTGCATATAAATATATAGCGATTATCAAAAATGAAGTAAGAATCAATGTTATCAATGGTGAGAACAATAAATCATTGTAAAATCTCATACTTTCATCTTCAAAAAAATTTTGAAGTGGTGTTAAATCCAAATTGAAATTACCATTCATATATAGGTCAATAATTGTTTTAAATCCTGCCAAAACCGTCAAAATAAACAAGAAAATAAAGATAAGACTTTCTATTTTATAATTAAATAAATAACAAAAGAATATTATGTAAATAACAAAAAAATAAAAATATATTAGAAAAGGGAAACAGACCATAAAATAAAATATATATTATCTGTTTATTTTTTCGTAAGCTTTATTCCATTCATTTTGTGGAAATATTGTATGTTTTCTCAATCCAATCAATAATCAAATCTGCTTCACATAATGAGAATCCTGTATTAAAATTTTTGATGTTTAAAAATTTTGGTTTGGACATACTAGGAGTCTTAAAATATGCATATGCACCAAATTTACTTTTTCTAATACTTAGGTTGTCGTTTAACACTCGGAGAACATTGACAGAAGTGTTTTCTGCTTTATTTTTCACAATGTTTTTTACATCTTCTAATGTAATTTCATCAATTGATTTTCCACAATTATTACAGCTTTTTGTTTGGCCGTCCCACTCCAAATAGATACCATAACGACCATTTTTAACATAAATATCTACATCTTCCCATTTACCTAAAAGACGAGCGGGATTTTCAATCAAGTCTTCTAAAGTATATTCACCTGATTTTAATTTCTTCAAGTCTAATGACAATCCTTGTTTTATGGGAATAAATGTGTTTTTATTCGGTTCTGTATCAAGTTCTTGGTATTCGTTTTCCTTTTTTTGTGAAATAACAGGTCCATATTTTGAAAATATAATATCGTGGTTGTCATCAAGACGATAGATTTCTTTGGAGATATTATTTAAAGGTATGATTAATTCTTTGATGTTATTATTACAGTCAGAACAAATTTTGTACCAAGGTTCTCCATTTTTGTTTCCTGAAGATATTTCATCCAATTCATCTTCAAGATTCTTCGTGTAATTGTAGGAGAAAAGGTCTTCAAAATGATTCATTAAAAATTCGACTATGATGATTCCTACTGGTTGAACAGCCAGTTTATTGGTACCTCCACCTATTATAGCTTCTTTGGATTTTTCATTAATAGCATTCCCGATAAGCAGATAATCAGTACTTGTCACTTTTACACCTTCAATATTCATTTTTTTCACATAACCACGCTCTTGTATTGTCTCAATAAACATCGCGTAAGTGGATGGTCGTCCAATCCCCAAATCTTCTAATTTTTTGATGAGACTAGATTCTGTGAAATATGAATGTGAATTATGAAATACAGAAATGGCGTGTATCAGGTTAGGTACCACAATCATTTTATTTTGTATAATTGTTTTAAAATATAATAGGAGTCCACTGACGGTATTCTGTTGCTCTACCATGTTTATTTTTCCTTGACAGCAACCTTTCCATCCCATAAATATAGGACTTTCTACAGTATGTTTATATTGGAGGTTGTCAGGAGCATTTATGAGAACATCATGCATTTCATATTTGAAATCACTCATACAACTTTGTACTGTATTTTTCCAAATAAGTTTGTAAAGGGATGTTAATTTTCCGTTATCATATTTATCTAGTTCAGTTGTTGTGATATTGGTCACACGAATTGCTTCGTGTGGATTGTTTTTATCTAAGTTCTCGATTTTTGTGGTATCTCCAATGAATTTTTCACCATAGGTTGTTTGAATATAAGGTTTTATTTCTTCAAAAAATTTAGTTGAATACTTACGATTGTCTGTTCTCATATAAGTTATGTGTCCGTCCTGATACAAAATTTGACAAAATTTCATTGTATCCTTCGGAGAAATACCTAATCCATTGTTCGCAGATTGTAATAACGATGAAGTGTTGAATGGTTTGGGAGAACTTGTATAACTCTGTTTTGGAGAACCGACAGTTAATTGATAATTAAAATTGATAGAACCCTTTAAAAAAATCTTAACTTCATCGCTGTTGTCCAATTCTTTGTTTAATGTAAAATCTATATTTTTCTGAAAAAAATTCCCAACAATTTTATATTTGTTCTCGGTATTCGTTTTGAGTTTTTCAATATGGTTGTCATAAACCAGTCGAAGCGCAGGTGTTTGACAACGCCCAGCTGATAAACTATTTTCTTTATCGTTATACATGTATTTCCATAGAATAGGAGAAATTTTATATCCAATTAAAATATCTAATATTTGTCTGGCGTGTTGTGCCTTTACAATATTCATATTGATGGTTGTCGGATTAGCCACAGCTTCTTTTAATGCCGTCTGTGTCACTTCGTGAAATACAATTCTTGATGTGGTTTCAATGGGTAAATTAAATACTTCACAAATATGCCAAGCAATGGCCTCACCTTCTCTGTCGTCGTCTGTGGCTAATAAGATTTTGTCAGATGAGAACTTAACTATTATTTTTCGTATAGATTCTATGTAGGTTTCCTGTCTTTTCATAATGGAGAACTTAGGTTCATATGTTTTCTTTGTGTCAATGGATTTCAAACCATCAATTTCCCTCAAATGACCTTTACTGGCGATGCATTTGTATTGACTACCTAGATAATGTTCGATTTTGGTACATTTTGATGGAGATTCCACAATAATAAGCCATTTTTGGAAACTTTGAACAGTAGTATCTATATCGGTATATTTTTTTGTTGATTTAGTAGATTTCAAAGAATTATCTTTGGAATATTTTTTATATTTACTCGACATTGTAGTAGATATAAAATTACTTTTATCTTTTTTCATATTAAACAATTATTTTTTGACGCCATTTCCATTTTTTTGATGTTCCATTATTTTTGTGTTCTTTAAAAATATCTAATGATTGACAACGAGCTATATATTTATCGGTTTCATCAATTGGAATAGATTGTTCGCTCAAACGCAAACCTTTATACCATTTTTCAGAAACATTATATGAAATATAAGGAACATCACATATTTCGTCTTTAACAAATTTCATATTAATAATTGGATAAATATTGTTATATCTACAAGATGTTAAAATACCGTTTGCAAATACATTCATGTAATGTTTGGTAATAATGTTATAAAAATCGACTTCTTCATTAACAATAGATTTATTTTCAAGAATAGTTTCATTACCATTATCTGTAAATGTATGTGTACCGACAGGTGTATCATCGGACATTGGCCATGTAAATTTTCCTTGTTCTTTATTAAAAATTCTGTGTTGGACAATTGTTTTCAAAGTAGAACCATTGCTGAATTCTAACAGATTGTATTGGGGCGCAGTTTCGACCTTTTTAATCCATAAAGGATTCTCAGAAGTAAACATACCATAATCAAAATCCCATACTAGCAGGTCATCTTCATAAGTAATATCTTCAATCGCTTTAGTAGTTCTGTCATACATTGTAATAAGTGTTCCTTTGGCTAAACATAGGTCCCATGAAGTAGAAGATGAAATACCATAAGAGGTACCACTTGAATTCGTGGCATATGCGTTGACATAAAATGTGGTTGTATATCCATTAGAAAACCCAATACCAACCTGATTCGAAAATGTGCCTGTTGTTGTCGTACCATTTACTACAACATTGTCAGAAAGAGTAGGGTTCGGATTGGTTCCACTCCATACAAATCCTACAGACAAAAGTGGTGATGTTCCTGAATTGGTTACATTGGCTGTTGCGGTAGGATATAAACCGTATGTTTTTGGTGCAGATATGAACACAACAGTTGGTAAAGGATTAATTATAATTGGTGGGGGAATCACAATTGGTGGGGATGGATAACTGTAAGCCCTTCTGTCATTGAATAGACCACTTCTTCGCTTACTCATTATATTATAGTATATTATAATCATTCTAAATATGTTATAATTTTATCAACATTTTCCATTGTTAGTCCAAAGTTCTCGGAAATTGAAGAAAGCTCCTGTCCGAATATAAAATCTGTTTTAACAAAATTGGATAAATATGGTGTCATATCTAAATCATCAATCGCCACCCAATGAGTGACATCATTGTTATGTTTTAACCAATTCTTAATTTCATTAGATCTGATATATTCAATGGAATTATTGGAATGTTCTCGACTGTATGTTGTATAATCGATAGGTGGTTGAATACATTGATATTTATAAAAGTATTGCATTTCACTTAATTCGACCCAAAATCTCCAGTCACTTGATATCACAATTTCAACATCTTTTACTGTATTTAATATTTTTTGAAGAAGCGAAATTTTATTCTCATCAAATAAATCTAAAAACCCTGGATTCGGGTGTTTTTTAATGTACATTACTCCTTGATGATCTAAAAAAATAATTTTTCTACTACCACTCATGAATATGAAATATATATTAATAAATCATATAAAATTTTATTCATATAATATATTGATTAAAAATAATGAAATCATACAGAATTTATATTGATGACCGTAATTACGCGTCTTGTAAATATTATGATACCGAAACCAAAGAAACAGTTCATATTGAATCACAAACCAATCTATATGAAAAAAAATTATTCAATAATGATGTCATATTTGAAAATGGTGATTTGGTTCATTCATATGTCCGTGATCGTTCATCTTTGGCAGGAATTTTATTGTTAGAGAACAGCAAAACATTCGGTAGAACGGAAAATAAAAAACGACTATTGTATAAATGCATTCCTGATGACAAACGAATACCAGCATTTTTGATTCCATATGACTTGAAATTAGGATTTTCTAAAAATATTCAGAATAAATATGTTGTTTTTAAATTCGACCATTGGAACAATATATTTCCGAGAGGTACATTGGTAGAAGTATTGGGTGATGTCACACAACTTGATGCATTTTATGAATATAAATTATTCTGTCGAAATCTGAACGAGACGAACAAAGAATTTGTAAAAAAAACGCATTGTATTTTAAAACAGGATAAAACAGAAGAATATATTCAAAAGATATTAAATAACCCGAATTTTATTATAGAAAACCGTACAAACGAATATGTTTTTTCGATTGACCCAAAAAACAGTTTGGATTTTGATGATGCGTTTAGTATTGCACGAACTCCAACTGGCTGGAAAATGAGCGTGTATATTGCGAATGTCTTCTTTTGGATGGAAGAATTTGCGCTGTGGGAATCATTTCACAAACGAGTGTCTACTATTTATTTACCAAACTGTCGCAGACCGATGTTACCTACAATATTATCGGACAATTTATGTAGTTTATTGGAGAACCATATGCGTTTTGCATTCTGTATGGATATTGAATTTGATGACGGTGAATTTGAAAATTATCGTACGACCTTCTCCAATGTTCTCATAAAGGTATCTAACAATTTTGTATATGATGAATCAAGTATGATTAAAAACAAACATTATAAAGAACTTAAAAATCTTTCAAAGCTGTTAGACCCGACTATTGAGAACAGTCACGATGTTGTCGCATATTGGATGGTATTTATGAATAAGGTATGTGCCAATAAATTACTAGAAAGAAAAACGGGTATATTCCGAATTGTTAGCACAAAGAAAACGAATATCAATGAAAAAAAGATGGTGGATATTTATTCAGGATTTAATAAAGAAACTGAGAAATTTATTAAATTATGGAACAGCATGTTCGGTCAATATGTGTTGTTTTCCGAAGAGGCAGATTTACAACATGAATTACTGAATATTAAGTCATATACTCATATCACTAGTCCAATTCGTAGGTTGATTGATTTGTTGAATCAAATTATATTCTTCAAAGAATTTTATCTAATTAAAACAATTTCTTCGGATGGAGAACTTTTCTTAAACAAGTGGTTGACCGATGTCGAAAACATCAACGAAAGAATGAAATCTGTTATGAAAGTCGAAAGAGATTGTGAAATTATTCGAAAATGTTTAACAAATACATACATGTTAGATACACCTCATGAAGCTATCATTTTGAATGTGAAAGAACACGAGGTTGATGGTCGCATCCTGTATAAATATCTGCTGTATTTGGAAAAAGAAAAAATTGTATTAACCTCCAAAAGCGAACAAAAAAAAGATGTTTATCAAAAAGTACAAATAAAATTATACAAGATTGAATCTTATGGAATATCGTCAAAAATCAAGGTAGGATGGCACGAATAATAGAGATTATGAAACTAATGACCAATCAATTGTAATACTATAGTCTGTTTCGTTATATACGATACTAGAATCAATAAAAACAGATTGTAATTGTTCTATGACTTGAAATATTACAGTATCTTGTTCCTTATAAAGAATTTTTTTATATTTTTTTTTACCTTTTTTGTTATATATTATTACACAAGTTGATATAGCATTAACATACATTGCTATAGTTTCCTCTTGTTTTTTTAATTTTTCTGCTATATGTGCGGCATGTAAATCCTCTCTTGTGAATGTAGCCATTATATAATATTAAATATAGCATTTATATTGTTTACACTTTTTATCATATAAAAAACATGTTTTATGTTATATATTATGGTAATATTTGGAGATTCCAATGCAGCAACTTGACTTTACCCTTATTTTCAAAAAAAGTAGAATGCCGAATAATAGAATCTCGAAAACAGTTATTAGGAAGGACTGTTGAAAATCGGTCAGAGACCCCCGTAGGGGTCTCAACCTTGAACGGCTTTGCCGTTCTTAGGCGTTTGGGATGATAAAAGGTGTAAAGGAGTTCCTAATCGTTCCGCAGTGATACCAACATATGGTATAGAACTATATACACGAAAATTACAATTATCAAAGGGTGGTAAAAGACGACTGAGGAACAAAACCAGTAAAAAAAAGTAGGATAAATGATTTTTAGCAAATATTGCCATCTACAAAGCAATAAATTCACAATAACTAAATCAAGAGAACACATTGCGTTCTCTTGATTTTGGAAAAAAGGTATAATCAATTTTTGCGTATTTCTATATGTTTTTGTATGTCTTTTATGGGATGATAAATGTATTTTTCTCCACGATTATGATCTCCTATAATGTCCAACATATCCCATTCTTCCGGATATCGTATTTTTGACAATTCTGACGGTGTGATGATTGACATGTTGTTGTGTAAAGCCAATGTGTGAAACAAAATTTCCTTGTAAATAAGTTTATGGTGTTTTTGAACGAATTCATCTACTTTATTCATTAGTTCTCGAGATATTCGTGTAAGACATATGATATGATGCGCCCAAGGTAATGATAGAGTTCCGTCGATGTTTTGCCAATGTGACCAACCGTCAGGTTGTCCATCTCGGTTCATTTCAATGTTAGGCACGATGAAATCATCTGTTGGATACTGTTGATCTAAATCAACGATACTATTCACATTTTTCATGAAAACATCGTCTTCGCAGAACCAAATATGGTCGTATTTTTTATTTATTCGATTAAAATAATAAAAGGCTCGGTCAGTAGCCACCACTGGTTTGAAATAATAATCCGAATTTATGTAACCGTGTTGTTCACATTTATCATCGCCGATTTGAATAAAGGTGATGTTGGAATATGTCTGTTTTATGTCCGTATAATCTATTTGGTTGTCAATGGCTATAAAAACATCATAGTATTCTGTAAAACTATTCAAAAAATCCAACCAGACAACCTGTGGTTCTCGAACCAACAAACAAAAGGCGGTTCGATGATTTCCAGTAAAATGTTCGCGGGATCTTAAATTAACTGTAAAATGAAGTAGTAAAAACATCGCATTTATTTTGTCAATATAATAATAAAATAAATATGATAATAATACTAATAATAATAACAATAAAAAAGGGGTTATAATATTATTTTTTATTTTCATTTTCATTTAATTATAATATAATGTAAGAATTTTGTTTTTGTATGTCTTTTATGGAATGTATTATGGTCTAAATATCATCAATATCTATTTCTTGTTCTTGATATTTTTCTTCTGATATGTCTTTGATTGGCCTTTGTGGTGTAATAAAATTGTCGAAATTTGTAGGGTCTTCAGATGAGAACACAAATGAATCATTATCGTGTGATGTTTCTTTGCTGATTCCCACATCTTCATAAGTGGATAGTACAGAAATTAAATCGCAAGTTTTATATGGAGTTTCCCATTCGCGTAGACCAATCACCACTTTGGATTTTACAGTTAACATATTATGTTTTTTTGATCTACCTCTAAATTTACCTCGTATATGACAAAGCAGGTCTATTCTTTCAGAATCTGTAGTAATTACCTGACACATACCATTACCGTATAGTTTTTCTACAGTAGCTACCCTCTCAAGAGGGTCAGATGGAGTATAATCAACAACAACAGTTTTTGTTATTGATTTTCTTGCCATTGATTTTGTTTTAGAGCCTCCTTGTGTGTTGCGTACCATTTTTGAAAACGATTGTTGTATTTATACTTATTATTATATATTTATTTTTCAAATCAATTTTTGGAAGAAAAAGAAAGGGTGAAAAAAAAAAAAGGTTATAGGTTTACATAAAATAGCATAAAATAGCATAAAATAGTCTAATCTAAAAGGAGTGTATGGTTGATGTAGGAACCTAATTTGTCGAAAGAATCGGTATGATAAAGAATGAAAGTATTGGTATCCATGAGGAAGTGTTTGCCATCAATGGTGATGGGTTCAACATCAATTTCTTCTTCTTGTTCTTCTTGTTCTTTTTGTTCTTTTT
>Ga0136642_1001291_pt1 | contig 11007 bp, 7 predicted proteins | sample LowCatLa1302831Y_FD_115313 | JGI IMG/M metagenome (GOLD analysis project Ga0136642, IMG submission 115313) | Freshwater microbial communities from Lower Cathedral Lake, Yosemite National Park, California, USA - 13028-31Y | ecosystem: Environmental > Aquatic > Freshwater > Lake ... | reverse complement strand
TCCTGGTGAGGTAACAAAGCTCGTTCCATTCGGCGCATTTATCCGCGTTTTTGAGGGAATTGAAGGCCTTGTTCACATTTCAGAGTTGGCTGAACGCCACGTTGAAATTCCAGAGCAGGTAGTTCAGGTTGGCGATTCTTTGTTCGTGAAGATCATTGATATTGATCTTGAGCGCCGCCGTATTTCACTCTCTCTGAAGCAAGCTAATGAGGGCCACGAGGTTGAGGTCGAAGCATTTGATCCGTCTCAATATGGAATGCCTGCTCGTTACGATGCTGAAGGAAACTTCATTTACCCAGAAGGTTTCGACTCTGACTCACAAGAGTGGCGTCCAGGCTTTGAAGCACAACGCGAAGAGTGGGAGCGTCAATACGCTGAAGCCCAATCTCGCTTCCTTGCTCACAAGAAGCAGAAGAATGAAGCTCGCGTTGCCGATGAAGCTGCTGAAGCTGCGGCTCCAGTTGCCGAAACTTCAGTTTCCGAGGTTGCCGAATAAGCACGAACTAGAGTTGAAGGCCCTAACTTCGGTTGGGGCCTTTTTCATGTCTCTAGAACGGTTCTGTCTCGGTAGGCTTTATCAATGCTCCTCGTTGCCCTTACTGGTGGAATCGGCTCTGGTAAATCATTAGCCGGGCAATATTTTTCGGACTTAGGTGCCATCGTCGTTGATTCTGATCAACTCTCACGTGATGCAATTGAACGTGGAACGCCGGGATTTGATGAAGTCCTCACCCGGTTTGGAGATGTGATTCTTAGCGAAGGGGATATCGATAGAAAAAAACTAGGTGAAATCGTATTTAACGACACGCAAGCTCGCCTTGATTTAGAAAATATCATCCATCCACGTGTACGTGAATTATTCGAGCTCATTGTTGATACGGCAGAAGAAAGTGACATCGTAATAAACCAAATTCCACTTCTCGTGGAAACCGATGGGGCAGATCGTTTCGACCGAGTAGTGACCGTGCTATCAACTGTAGAAAATCGCATAGTGCGCTTGCAAAAGCGGGGGCTTCCCAACTATGAAATATTCAAACGAATTGAGGCCCAGGTCTCAGATGACGATCGTATTGAAATTGCGGATTACATCATCGAGAACAATGGAACGCACGATGATCTTCTTCGAGAAGTCGAGGCCACCTACGAGCAACTCGAAGCGGAAAATCACGCATGAGGCCTATCTCGGATTTACAAAGGTCGGTCAATCCCTTTGAGGTTATTAGTGAATACACACCATCGGGCGACCAACCTGCTGCTATCGCAGATTTAGCTCGTCGAATCGAAGATGGTGAAAAGGATGTTGTTCTGCTTGGGGCAACCGGTACCGGTAAGTCTGCAACGACAGCGTGGTTGATTGAAAAGTTGCAACGCCCCACTCTGGTGATGGCGCCAAATAAGACGCTGGCGGCTCAATTAGCAAATGAATTTCGGGAATTGATGCCCAATAATGCCGTGGAATATTTCGTCTCTTATTATGATTATTACCAACCTGAGGCGTATGTCCCTCAGAGCGATACCTTTATTGAGAAGGATTCTTCGGTCAATGATGAAGTTGAGCGCCTGCGACATTCGGCCACAAACTCCTTGCTCACCCGGCGCGATGTGATTGTTGTTGCAACAGTCTCCTGTATATATGGCCTAGGTACTCCTCAGGAGTATGTCGATCGAATGGTGAGGTTGCGAGTCGGGGATTCTATTGAGCGCAATTCATTATTGCGAAAGTTTGTTGATATTCAATACAAGCGAAATGACATGGCTTTTGAACGCGGGACATTTCGGGTACGCGGAGATACAATTGAAATAATCCCCATGTATGAAGAATTAGCTCTGCGAATAGAAATGTTTGGCGATGAAATAGAACGTATCACAACGCTGCATCCACTCACTGGTGAAATTATTCGCGATGAGATTGAAATGTTTGTGTTTCCGGCTAGCCATTACGCAGCCGGACCCGAGACTATGAAGCGCGCGATGGGCGGCATCGAGGCAGAAATGGAAGAGCGAGTAAAGCTCTTTGAGAAGCAAGGAAAGTTACTTGAGGCGCAACGATTGCGCATGCGCACTACCTTCGACCTAGAGATGATCCAACAGTTGGGCTTTTGTTCTGGAATCGAGAATTATTCACGTCATATCGATGACCGAGATCCAGGTTCCCCGCCCAATTGTTTGCTGGATTATTTTCCAGAAGATTTTCTTGTTGTGATAGATGAGTCTCATGTTACAGTTCCACAAATAGGTGCAATGCACGAGGGAGATGCTGCCCGTAAACGCACATTAGTCGAGCACGGATTCCGCTTACCGAGTGCGATGGATAATCGCCCATTGCGATTTGATGAATTCGAAGATCGCAAAGGTCAGACTGTTTACCTCTCGGCTACTCCAGGAAAGTATGAGATGGCGAAGGTTGGCGGGGATGTTGTAGAGCAGGTTATTCGCCCGACTGGGTTGGTGGACCCTCAAATTATTGTGAAACCAATCAAGGGTCAGATCGATGATCTTGTGGAACAAATCCGAATTCGAGCGGAAAAGAATGAAAGAGTTTTGGTGACAACGCTGACGAAGAAGATGTCAGAGGATTTAACCGAATATCTCGTTGGCTTGGGAGTCAAAGTTCAATACCTACGTTCTGAGGTAGATACGCTGCGCCGCGTTGAGTTACTGCGAGAATTGCGAATGGGTGAATTCGATGTATTGATTGGAATCAATCTTCTGCGCGAGGGCTTAGACCTACCGGAAGTTTCCCTTGTTGCCATTTTGGACGCGGATAAGCAAGGCTTCCTGCGCTCTGCCACATCCTTGATTCAGACAATAGGCCGAGCAGCACGAAATGTCTCCGGTGAAGTTCATATGTACGCGGACCAGATGACCGCTGCAATGCAATCGGCAATCGATGAGACAAACCGCCGCCGTGAAAAGCAGGTTGCCTACAACCTTGCACATGGAATCGATCCGACCCCGCTTCGCAAGAAGATTGCAGACATTACAGATTTGATAGCCAAGGAGATTGAGGACACTGAAGACACTCTTCCTTGGGGAAAGAAGGGCGCCCTCTCACCAGGAATAACGCCCAAGGATGCTGCTGGAATGCCACGCGCCGAACTTCGCGCGTTAATCGACTCTTTAACAGATCAAATGAAGAACGCGGCCGGTGAATTACAGTTTGAGGTGGCGGCTAAACTCCGAGATGAGATTCGAATTCTCAAGAAGGAACTGCGAAGCATGGAAGAGGCTGGGGTATGAGCGTTGATCGGCTAATTGTTAGAGGTGCTCGTGAACACAACCTTAAAAATGTTTCAATCGACCTACCCCGTAATGCCCTCATCGTATTTACGGGCCTTTCAGGTTCGGGAAAATCCTCACTCGCTTTTGACACAATTTTTGCTGAAGGACAGCGACGCTATGTTGAATCACTTTCAGCTTACGCGCGCCAGTTTCTTGGACAAATGGATAAACCAGATGTTGATTTCATCGAAGGTCTTTCACCTGCTGTTTCTATCGACCAGAAATCCACGAATAGAAACCCACGTTCGACAGTCGGAACGATTACCGAGGTGTATGACTACCTCAGACTCTTATACGCACGTGCTGGACGACCTCATTGTCCTAGTTGCGGTAAAGCAATCGCCAAACAGACTCCACAAAACATTGTTGACCAAATTCTTGCTCTTGAGGCTGGAATTAAATTTCAGGTTCTAGCACCTGTTGTTCGTGCGCGAAAAGGTGAGTTCCTTGATTTATTCCGTGAATTTACAACTCAAGGTTTCTCGCGGGCGCGCGTTGATGGAGTTGTGTATCCTCTTGCAGAAATTCCAAAGTTAAAAAAGCAGGACAAGCACACAATTGAAGTTGTTGTTGATCGCCTGGCAGTAAAAGCTGATGCAAAGACTAGGTTGACTGATTCGATTGAAACTGCGCTAAAACTTGCAAATGGTTTGGTAATTCTTGATTTTGTTGATTTAGATGCGAAGAACCCTGACAAAGAAAAAGTCTTCTCAGAGCACATGGCTTGCCATGACTGTGAGCTCTCGTTTGAAGAGATGGAACCACGATCATTCTCCTTTAATTCACCATTTGGCGCATGCCCTGAGTGCACCGGTATTGGTACAAAGCTTGAAGTAGATCAAGACCTCATAATTCCTGATGATTCCATTTCAATCTATGAGGGAGCTATCGCCCCGTGGTCTGGTGGTCAATCTTCAGATTACTTTGAACGCCTATTAGAGGCACTAGCAAAGGACATCATCTTCTCCCTTGATGTACCGTGGAAGAAGATTTCAGTAAAGGCTAGAGAAGCAATTTTGCATGGGTATGAGTACGAAATCAAAATGAAGTACAAAGGTCGCTACGGAACTAAAAATTACACAACGGGATTTGAAGGAGTAATTCCATTCATACATCGCCGTCATTCAGAGACAGATAGCGACTATAGCCGCGAAAAGTATGAAGCCTATATGCGCGAAACCCCTTGTCCAGCTTGTAAAGGTGCACGATTAAAACCCGAAGTACTCGCCGTGACTCTCGGCGGTAAAAGTATCGCTCAGGTATGTGAACTTTCTATCGGCGAATGCGCAGAATTTCTCAAAAAGATTTCACTAAATGCGCGCGAAAAAAAGATTGCAGAGAGAGTTCTCAAAGAAGTCCATGCTCGTCTTGGGTTTCTTCTGGACGTCGGACTTGACTACCTCTCCCTTGAAAGAGGTGCAGTGACTCTTTCCGGTGGTGAAGCACAGCGAATTCGATTAGCCACACAAATTGGGTCGGGATTGGTTGGAGTACTTTACGTTTTGGATGAGCCAAGCATTGGCTTGCACCAGCGAGATAACCGCCGCTTGATTGACACCCTGACCCGGCTTCGCGACCTTGGTAATACTTTAATTGTTGTAGAACACGATGAGGACACAATTAGAACCGCCGACTGGATCGTGGATATTGGTCCTGGTGCAGGTGAGCACGGCGGTAAGGTCGTTTCTTCTGGCGACTATCAATCTCTGATCACCGCACCAGATTCAATTACCGGCGCATATCTTGCCGGTCGCATGAAGATTGAAATCCCGCAGGAGCGCCGTCCTCAGGAAAAGGGGAGAGAAGTAACCGTAAAAGATGCAAAGGAAAATAATCTGCAGAATATTTCGGTTACTTTCCCTCTTGGGAATTTCGTGGCCGTAACTGGCGTCAGTGGTTCAGGTAAATCAACTCTAGTAAACGACATCCTCTATTCAGTTTTAGCAAACAAACTAAACGGTGCACGAATCGTTCCAGGAAGGCATCGTTCGATCTCTGGACTGGAGAACCTGGATAAGGTTGTACACGTCGATCAATCACCTATCGGCCGCACTCCTCGTTCAAACCCGGCGACCTACACTGGTGTCTTTGACAAAATCCGTGCGCTCTTTGCCGAGACAGCAGAGGCAAAAATTCGCGGATATCAACAAGGCCGCTTCTCTTTCAATGTGAAAGGTGGTCGTTGCGAGAATTGCGCAGGTGATGGAACCATCACGATTGAGATGAACTTCCTCCCTGACGTTTATGTTCCCTGCGAAGTCTGTCATGGCGCGCGATACAACCGTGAAACACTCGAGGTGCATTACAAAGGCAAGACAATTGCTCAAGTGCTAGATATGCCTATTGAGGAGGCAAGCGGATTTTTTGAGTCCGTTCCTGCAATTGCGCGATACCTCAAGACGCTCAATGACGTCGGTCTGGGCTATGTGCGCTTAGGGCAGTCAGCACCAACCTTGTCTGGTGGTGAAGCGCAACGCGTAAAGCTTGCTACAGAACTTCAACGTCGCTCAACGGGTCGCACAATCTACGTCTTGGATGAACCAACGACTGGACTTCATTTTGAAGATGTGCGAAAACTCTTGATTGTTCTCAATCGCTTGGTCGACTCGGGGAATACCGTCATTGTTATTGAACATAATTTGGATGTCATCAAGTGTGCGGATTGGGTGATCGACATGGGACCCGAGGGAGGTTCCGGCGGGGGATTGGTGATTGCAGAAGGAACTCCAGAGCAGATTGCAAAAAATAAGACCAGCTATACCGGTCAATACTTAGCTCCGATGCTGAAAAAGTAAAATTTAAATGAGTAATCCTCAAGATTATCGCCCCCAAGGAATACCCACTGATCCAGGGGTATATAGATTTTTTGATGCCCACAACAAAGTTATTTATGTAGGTAAAGCAAAAAACTTGAAGAACCGCCTCAATAGTTATTTTGGTTCAAACCTTGCCGCCAAGACTCACCGAATGGTGCATACGGCTGTCCGAGTTGATTGGACGGTTGTGAACACCGAAGTAGAGGCCCTCCAACTCGAGTACACGTGGATAAAATCTGAAAATCCAGAATTCAATATTCAATTTCGCGATGATAAGTCCTATCCCTATGTTGCCATTAGCCTTAATGAAGAATTCCCAAAAATGTATATCTCTAGGCAGAAGAAAATCAAAGGCATTAAATATTTTGGACCCTTTGCCCACGCATGGGCTCTTCGCAGCACATTCGATACCTTGCTCAAAATCTATCCAGTTCGAACCTGCAGTAATTCAAATTTTGAACGTGCGGTTAAAACGAAACGTCAATGCTTATTAGGAGATATTGGTAAGTGCTCAGCTCCTTGTGTCGGTTGGATTTCTAAAGATGACCATCAACGAATGGCCAATGAGTTATCAGATTTCTTTAACTCTGATACGACCGATTTGGAATCCCATATCGAAAGTGAAATGGGCGAAGCTTCGGCTCGTCAAGAATTTGAACGAGCAGCAAAACTACGGGACCAACTTCGCGCCATCCGTAAATCCAGTGAAACCACAAGTGCGGCGCATCCAGAGAATATTTCTGCGGATATTATCGCGATACACGAAGAAGTAACCCACGCAGCGGCAACACTCTTTTCGGTTCGCTTCGGTCGGATTGTCGCATCACGATCCTGGGTAATCGATTTAGCAAATGTACTGGAGGATGAAGAACTTATCGGAGCGACTCTTTCCAAGATATATGCTGACCAGCTTCCAACAACTGAAATTCTTATTGACCGCCAAATTTCTAACCCAGAGGAGTATGAAACGTGGCTTGGTGGGGTGGCTGAAAAAAGGATTAAGATCTCAACTCCCCAACGAGGCGATAAATTTGAACTGATTCAAATAGTAAAACGTAATGCTCACCAGGCGCTCATTCAGTATCTGTCAAAGAGATCTAGTGACGCGGCCGTATCTGGAAAAGCCCTTGAAGAAATTGCAGAGGCTCTAGAGCTCGCTGAACTGCCACTTCGCATCGAATGTTTTGACATCTCAAATATCCAAGGCAAACATATGGTTGCGTCGATGGTTGTCTTCGAAGACGGACGTGCCAAGAAAAGTGACTATCGACGCTTTGCAATCGATGATTCAGAAGAATTTGACGATACCCGCGCCATGCATCACATCATCACACGAAGAATGAAGCGATATTTGGCTGAAAAAGATATTGACGTTGATGAGCTAAAAATGGAAGGCGGGGCCCGGCCAAAGTTTGCCTATCCACCTCATCTCATAGTTGTAGATGGAGGCCAACCACAAGTCGCCGCCGCCGCACGAGCACTCGCCGAGCTGGGAATAACTGATGTTGCATTGTGTGGGTTAGCGAAAAGACTGGAAGAGGTGTGGATTCCAGATTCACCTAATCCCATCATTTTCCCTCGACACAGCGAAGGCCTCTATCTTTTGCAACGCCTAAGGGATGAAGCGCACAGGTTCGCAATTACATTCCATCGAAGCAAACGCTCGAGGGTGATGCTCGAATCTCTTTTCGATGAGATTCCTAACCTCGGTGAGGTTCGCAGTCGCGCCCTTTTAGAAAGATTTGGGTCTGTCGCCGCTCTCAAGAAAGCGGCGCTAACTGATATCGCGGCGGTACCCGGTATAGGGGAGAAGATTGCCTTGCTCGTTTTCGAGCATGTCCAAGACGCAGCTCCTTCTGTTGATATTTCTACGGGTGAAATACTCTCGTAATTGTTGCGGGCCGGCGTGGGTAGGGCATGATTGAGACATGGCAAGTGAAGTTGTAGTAATAACCGGCATGAGTGGGGCTGGTCGTTCGACCGTAGCCCACGCGATGGAAGATTTGGGTTGGTATGTCGTCGATAACTTACCGCCAGCACTTCTCGCAAATTTATGTGACATGGCCGCAACAACTGTCACAAATATTGCGGTAGTAATCGATGTAAGAGGCCGTCAATTTTTCGATGATTTGAATGTGGCACTCTCAGAGATTGGTGAACGAGGAATTGCACGAAGAATTCTTTTTGTTGATGCTGCAGATGAAGTATTGATTCGTAGATTTGAATCTACTAGGCGCCCACATCCCCTTCAAGGCGGGGACCGCATTGTCGATGGTATTGCAAAAGAGCGTGACCGCCTGCGCGAGGTAAGGTCCATTGCTGACATCGTCATAGATTCCTCCTCCCTTAATATTCATCAACTTGAGAGCAAAGTAGAAGAATTATTCCATGCAGACGGGAGCGCAGATCTGCGAGTAAATGTTCTCTCTTTCGGTTATAAATATGGGATTCCGGTCGACGCCGATCTTGTGATGGATTGTCGCTTTATTCCAAATCCTCATTGGATACCAGAGCTACGCCCTATGAATGGACTTGATGCTCCAGTAAGTGAAAATGTTTTGCAGTCGAAGAATGTTCAAGAATTTTTAACCCGCTATGAAGCGCTCTTTGAAACTATGGCGGATGGGTTTTTCTCAGAAGGTCGCAAATATCTCACATTGGCAGTTGGATGCACCGGTGGAAAGCACCGTAGCGTCGCCATTGCACAAGAACTAGTACGACGGCTCAATGCCAATAAGATTTATTCAAATCACACTCTATCTGCAGCATCGATTCATAGAGATCTCGGACGCGAGTTGTGAGCATCAATCCCAAGGTTGTTTGCTTGGGTGGTGGACACGGCTTAGCTGCGACCCTTACCGCGGCGCGTTCCCTCACATCAGATATCACCGCGATTGTGACGGTCGCAGATAACGGTGGTTCGAGTGGGCGGCTAAGGGAAGAATTTAATTTCCTTCCACCGGGAGATCTGCGCATGGCACTTGCTGCTCTTTGTTCAGCAGATGAATGGGGGCGAGGGTGGGCAGACATTTTGCAATATCGATTTACGAGCGATGGTGAAATGAATGGACATGCGCTTGGGAATTTATTGTTAACAGCGTTGTGGGATCGCGATGGTGATCCCGTAGCGGGAATTGCCCGAGTAGGAGAGCTCCTCAAAATAGTGGGACGAGTATTACCCATGGCCGTTGAGCCCCTTGATATTGAAGCAACATTTAACACCGCTTCTGGAAAGCGCATTGTCCGTGGGCAGGTTGAAGTGGCAACGGCTAAAGGTCATATTGAAAGCTTGCGATTAATTCCAGATGCTCCGGCAGCAACACCTCAGGCCCTTGCAGCCATCGCTGATGCGCAATGGTTAACGTTTGGCCCGGGCTCATGGTTTAGCAGCGTGATGCCGCATTTCCTTTTGAAAGAACAACTGGAGGCAATTGAGAAATCTCCAGCGAAGAAGATTGTTATTTTTAACCTCCCAGAGCCTTCCACCGAGCGGGAGTTTGCCGGAGTAAGTGTGGAAGAACATCTTGAATTGATTATTTCTCACCTGCCACAACTTCATCTCGATTATGCAATTGTTGACCCTTCATCACTCGGCATAAAGAGCAGGCTTCAAGGTGTGGTTGAGGGTTGTGGTGGAAAATTAGTCGTGGCCGATGTAGCTAGATTCTCAGGATCTTTTCTTCATTCCCCAGAAAAATTGGCATCGGCTTTCAGCCACATTTTTTCCTGATGTTTGCTTAGATACTCGCATGGCAATGACAGCTTCAGTGAAGGACGAACTTAGTCGTCTAGCGATCACCAAACCTTGTTGCCGCAAGGCCGAAGTTTCGGCACTCTTACGATTCGCAGGTGGGCTTCATTTAGCTGCTGGAAAAATTTTGATTGAGGCAGAACTAGATACGGCGCAAGCTGCTCGGAGGTTGCGCAAAGATATTTCTGAAATTTTTGGGCATGAAAGTGAACTAGCAGTTCTTTCACCCAGTGGACTTCGAAAGGGCAGCCGCTATGTTGTACGTATTACAAGTGATAGCGAAGCCCTTGCGCGACAGACCGGTTTGATTGATGCAAATAATCGACCTATTCGCGGGTTACCACCTCAAGTTGTTTCAGCAGGGTTGTGTGATGCTGAGGCTGCTTGGCGCGGAGCTTTTCTCGCTCATGGATCTCTCACCGAGCCAGGCCGATCATCTGCCTTAGAAATTACTTGCCCAGGTCCAGAAGCTGCTCTCGCTCTGGTTGGCGCGGCAAGAAGATTAGGTATCACCGCTAAAGCCCGTGAGGTACGAGCAGTTGATCGCGTTGTCATACGCGACGGGGATGCAATTGGCGCCCTCCTTACTCGTCTGGGCGCACATGAAAGTGTGTTGGCTTGGGAAGAGCGACGCATGCGTCGTGAAGTACGCGCTACTGCAAATCGCCTCGCAAATTTTGATGATGCCAATCTTCGTAGATCTGCTCGCGCGGCAGTAGCAGCATCTGCTCGCGTTGCGCGCGCCATGGAACTTCTCGGTGAGGAAATTCCTGAGCACCTTAAGGAAGCTGGTGAATTACGGATTACTCATGGGCAGGCGAGTTTGGAGGAGCTTGGCTCTCTTGCTTCCCCTCCTATGACAAAGGATGCAATTGCCGGACGGATCCGCAGATTGCTGGCGATGGCCGATAAGCGTGCTCATGACCTTGGAATTCCAGATACCGAAGCGGGCCTGAGCCCCGATTTGCTTGCAGATTAAGCCATTAGCGGCTGATAAGGTTGGCTTGTACACAATGTTGTGGCTGGCTGTGGGCAGTTGTAGTTGCCCTTCCCAATGTGACCTCTCTGGTCAGGCGAAGTAGCCGTTTTCTGAAGAATTCCTAGAAGCGAGGTTTTATCGTGGTACGTGTTGGCATTAATGGCTTTGGCCGAATCGGT
>Ga0136642_1001290_pt1 | contig 11007 bp, 10 predicted proteins | sample LowCatLa1302831Y_FD_115313 | JGI IMG/M metagenome (GOLD analysis project Ga0136642, IMG submission 115313) | Freshwater microbial communities from Lower Cathedral Lake, Yosemite National Park, California, USA - 13028-31Y | ecosystem: Environmental > Aquatic > Freshwater > Lake ... | reverse complement strand
ACAAGTACCTGCAAAAATACCACAAAAACACCCTCGATAAAATCCACGCCAAGCCCGAAGTGGGCGTCATGAATGCACTCTATGCCACGAGCAACGGCGGCGGCGGCATCATCAAAATCGAGTGCATGATGATTCCCGCCAACCACCTCTTGGAAATGAAACTGACGGGTTCCCTCGGCAAGGTGTTTACCGAGAGCATGGAGATATGCAAGAACCTGGCGTGGGCCCTCACCCACGAAGACACCAAGTCGAAATGGTTGCGACGGTTCGAGGCGACGAAAATCCAGGGGCTGCATGTACATTTCGGCGACTGCAACACGCCCAAGGAAGGCGCCTCGGCCTCCCTCGCCTCGGCCCTCACCATCTTCTCGGTCCTCATGAACAAGGCCCTCCGCAACGACATCGCCATGACGGGTGAAACAAATCTTTTTGGCGACGCCAAACGCATCGGCGGACTAGAGGCCAAATTGGTGGGTGGTATCAAGGCAGGCGTTAAAATCATGTTTTACCCCGAAGAAAACAAGAGCGATTTCGACCAGTTCTTTGAAAAGATTGGACACAAGTACAAGGATACGCACCATTTTTTCGCCATTTCCAATTTACGACAGGTCATTCAACACCCCATACACATCTTTGTGGATTAAAAATATTTGTAATTAATATTAGAAAAAATAATTATTATTAATTATTACCCAGTAATTTCTATAAAGACATGTTTTTATAGAAATTATCTTCTTCGTTTGGTATGTCGTCTTCGTTGTTTTCGCGACTTTTTTGTCTTTCTCTTTTTTCGACGACCCCCATAATTATTTAATGTTGGTTGGTCAGGGAAACCTTTAAATAGAAAATTTCTTATCTCGAATATATATTTTTGAAAAACTTCTGGTGTCATACCTAAATATCTTTTTATGTCAGTTTGTTGTTCTTTTAATTTTTCTATATAATTAAAATATTCATGGGGAATTTCATCCAAATCATCTATTCTCTTTAACTCTTTATCAACTTCAAATTGCCTTTTTTTTAATCTTTCAATGGTTACCTCTTTTGGTTGTATTTCATTCATTTCTTGTTCTCGTTCTGGCATTATATATTTACTAAAGATATTTATCTAAACGGAGGAGGAAAACGTAGCCATATATATATAACCAAACAACAATCCATGTGGTATGAAAATCGAACGATTATGTACGTGTATTTTACGCTCCTCACCATATTTTACGCGGGGTTCTTGTTTTCCTACCTCGGCTGGAACTATTTAACATTCCATGAGCTCACGTACGTACGCATGAGTATCCAAGTGCTTGTCGCCATCGTGTTGTTGCTACGTTTTCACCCTTGGCGCCCGTTTCGCAATCACATTTTGACGCAAGACGATGTCACACTCATTTTTGCTTCGGCGTCCATTCTCATGATAAACGTCCTGTTGGAACAGTCTCAGTTGTCGAAATTCCTCTTGGAACAATCTCAATGGTTGTTGACAAAAGGAGTATAAATAGTTGCGCGTGTGTTTTATTTTTCAATGGAAAACGATATATAAAGAAAGATTACAAAGTATATCAAAAATGATTCAGGTCGAGAACACGGCCGACGAGAACGCGCTGCAAATACTAAACGTCTTGCAGGATTACATCGGCCTTCCCGATACCATCCCGGCGCTCCTGGACAAGATGGCGACCGAGTATGTCTTGGTGGACGACATGGAGCAATTGGTCGAGGGGCGGTATGTCCGGTGGATTCGGGAGGGGGTCATGACACGCGGTGGGATTGTCTTACAGGTGGGTTCGGCAGAGCCGGGAAAGGAAGACATGGTACTGTGCAAGACGCCGAATCACATCCTGGTCAAGTTTCGGTTCGGAGATTGCCCCTGTTTTGCCAAGCTCAATCAGTTTGAACAATGGTACATGCTGCACAACACAGAAACCAAAGACCAAGAAACCAAAGACCAAGAAACCAAAGACCAAGAAACCAAAGACCAAGAATAAGAAGACGCCGATAAAAATTGAAAGAGAAGATGTTGTATCATTGTATCTACTCACACAATGGAACAACAACAACAACAACAACAACAACAACAACAACAACAACAACAACAAGATAGCAACAGTAACAAGGACCCTCTCTTTATAGAATCCCTTTTGGAAAAGCGGGTGGTGCTACCGATTCACTACATGGACGAGCACATGGAAGACCACCTCTTGCAGCACATACGCCGTCTCTTTACAGGGAAATGTATCGAGGAGGGCTTTGTGCATACGGGGTCCATCGTCATCAAGAGTTACTCGGCGGGCAAAATCGGGCCGCATGGCATTCACCTTGTGGTCTTGTTTCAGTGTTGGGTGTGTTATCCGCCGGCGGGGCTCATTGTCCCCTGCACGGTGACGGACCTGACTAAAGCGGGGGTGCACGCCGTATGCCAGGTCGTGATGGATAAGGAGACCGTGCTCAAACCCGTGTCGGTGTACGTTTTGCGCGACCACGAATTCAAGAGCGACATGTTTGACCGTGTCAAAAAAGGTGACAATATACAGGTCCGCATTTTAGGGTCGCGGTTCGAGTTGGGCGACCCCTGTATCAATGCAGTGGCGGAATTCGTCGACTGACCGGGGAAACAATTCTCTTGAAACAGTAAATCAATGTCTGTTTATTATTGGTTGCTCGCCTTTGTAGCCGTGATGGCCCTCGTGAACATCGTGTATTATGCAAGTGGAGTTCGACGACCGCCCCAAACAAACTCTGTGTTGCGCACTCATACCAACCAGGACCCCTACGTCATCTATGAATTGGACGGTTTTTTGACGGTCGCCGAGTGCGACGCGCTCATTGCCGACGCTTCCACCAAATTAGAGCCTAGCCGGGTGTATACCGACGATGCCGACTTGAGCGACACGCCTTACCGCGACAGCATGCAGGCATGGATGCGCAACGAAACGCATCCTGTGGTGAAGAAAATCAACCAGGCCGTCGCGCAAATGTCGGGCCACCCTGCCGAACACCAAGAAGACATGCAGGTCGTCAAGTACGGGAAAGGCGGCTTTTTCTCGCCGCATTACGATGCCTGTTATGGCGACAAGGAATTCTGCCAACGCATGAACAGCAATGGCGGACCGCGCCTGTGGACGTTTATGATTTATCTGAATGACGGTTACGAAGGCGGTCGAACCACGTTTCCCAAAATCGGCCGGCAAATCAAGCCAAAGAAGGGTAAACTCATCATTTTTCAAAACACAGACGTTGAACAACAAGAAATTCTGGACGAGTCGTTGCATGGAGGCGACCCGGTCAAGGAGGGCACGAAATGGATATGCAACAAGTGGGTCAGGCATCGCACTTACAATAAATAATGAACACAACAAACCGTCCCTGTAATGTGCAACAAACCGTCCCTGTAATGTGCAACAAACCGTCCCTGTAATGTGCAACAAACCGTAAAAATAATTATTTCTCGAGCGCTAGCGAGGTTATCTATTGTGAGCCCCTGCGTAGCAGGGCGAGCCAAGGGGAGGGTGCTCGAGGGAACCGCCGAGGTTCCCTCGATTTAGTGTTGTATCTGGCTCAACTTTTTGAATTTAAACAGAAAAAAATGGACAAGGGCAATCACGGACAAGGCCATACCGACGCCCTGCACGGCGTTCCACTGCGGCTCTTCCCCTGGCTGTTCTTTGGCCACGCCCAGCTCGGTGTTGACTTTGATAACCGGTTTTTTCTGACATTCACCTGGTGTTGCCCCTTGTCGCAATGTATTGGTCACCGTGTACGAAGCGTATCCGATGCAGTAGCCCAACAGGGCGCCGAGGAGGACATCACCGAAATAATGGTAGCCGTAGGCGATGCGGTGCAAAGAAATCATTACGACCACCAGGAAGCCAAACGACACGGTCAAGGCCTTTATCGTGGGTTGGTAAAAGGGGATGCCGAGAAACGTTTTTTCGGCGTCGTTGTATGTCGGGTCATTTAGGTACATCGACAGGGTGGTGGCGAGGGCGACGGCAATGAGGGTGTGGCCCGACGGGAAACTCTGGTACATGGTACTGCCGTCGCAGTGTTTCGGGTCAATCAAAGAGTCAAGAGGGCGCTCCTTTAAGCATCCAGGACGCACCCTTTGGAAATTGTGTTTGACGTAGAGCGATATGCTGAACGCGAACCAGTGGGGCAACAGGTGGAATTGGACGGGGTGGAATGATTTGTAGTAAAACATTACGAAGATGGCTAAAAACATGCCGGGGAGTACATACAGTTCGTAGGGCAGCAGGCCCAAGTAGTAGGGCATTTCGGAGATGAATTTGTTTTTGTTGAGTCCGATGTTTTCGTGGACCCATTTGGTGATTTGATAATCTACTTCGTTGACCTGTTTGACGAATTGTTTGAACGTCATTGTAGTACGTGTACATAATATACGGAAATAATTGATTCGCAACCTCGAATCCATTATTTTGTATACAGATGCAAAGAGATGTTGGCATCGATGAAGCGGGCCGTGGCCCCCTGTTTGGGCGTGTGTATGCAGCGGCTGTCATTTTACCGGAAGAAGAAAAGGACAACCCGTGGATAAAGGATAGCAAGCGATTCAGTGGAAAAAACAAGGCCGCGAAACTACGGGAGGTGGCGGACCATATACGGCAACACGCCGTGGCCTACGGGGTGGCCTGGCGCGACGAGCGGCGCATCGACGACATCAACATCCTACAGGCGACGCAGGAGGCCATGCACGAAGCCATTTCGCAGTGTGTGTTGCACGAGACCCAATCTGTCAAACTGTGGGTCGACGGAAATTACTTCCGGCCTTATCCGGGTCTTTCTCACGAGTGTGTCGAACAAGGCGACGACAAGGTGAAATGCATCGCCGCCGCCTCCATTTTGGCAAAAGTCGCGCGCGACGATTACGTGATTGCCCTCTGTGAAGAACACCCTGACTTGGTGGACAAGTACGACCTTAACAACAACAAGGGGTATGGGACCCGGCGACACATGGCGGGCATACAAGAACACGGTCTCAGCGAATGGCATCGGCGCAGCTTTCGCTTTCGCTCGGGTTGAGTGAAACAATTTGTTTGTCTATTTCAGAAAAGTATGTCTTCTTCTGTTGCAACAGGAACACCTGAACAATATTACATGGACAAGATGGTGATGGTCGCCCATTCGATGTTGGGCGAAGAAGAAGAATGGGAGATACCAGCAAAGCTAAATGCTAGCGCCAACCAATCCACTGCACAAGCCGCGTACAAAAAAATTGTCGATACAGAGAAACCTGACGAAACATTGAGGAAGCGACCCCTGAACCTCCACAACAAGTTTTTGCCAGAGTACTACACCCATTCCAGTTTGAAGACGTTTATAGCGTTGATGCACCAGGAATGCATCAAAGAATCCGTGGATGTGGTGTGCCATGGAAACGTCATCAAAAAATTTTTGAATGACTATTACAAAGAAATAGAAAATGCCACTTTGACTAAAAAATATATCAAACATAATGTGTTTTCGTTCCAAGTCGATTATCAATTGTCCAATACAAAAATGAAACCCGCAGAAAAAATATCGCGTGCAAAACTCTATGAAAAATTGATTATCGAAAAGGTTTTGCGTGAAAAAAAAATCAAATTAAACAATTTGAATGATTTGTTTAAAGAAGAAGAAGAAGAAAAAGAAGAAGAAGAAGGAGAAGAAGGAGAAGGAGAAGGAGAAGAAGAAGGAGAAGAAGGAGAAAATTACAACAACATTATAAAAGATATAAAAATTCTTTATAACAAAATTAATAATAGTGAATTAAATTTACAGTCAGACCCAACAAATTTAAATACAAAACAAGACTTAGAAAATTATGCCAATCAATTGCATGAAACCATTTTTGATGCAGTATTGAAACCGCTCACTGTTTATCGTCATGCCTATTCCATATCAAACTTGGCGCAATCCAACGGTCTTATCAATAAACTGGTAAATACACAAAAAGATGCGAAACTCACCCTGTATGGTGTATTGACCACGTTGGCTCTGTTGCCGGTACGTACGGTTCCATTGAACGAAAAGAAGGTGTTTGTGTCTCCGTTGATTCGTACATGGATGACAGCCATTTGTCTCTTTTGTGGGCATGTTGCAACCACACCTGCAACAGACGCAGCAACAGGAACAACAGACGCAGCAGGCACAGACTCAGCAACAGACTCAGTAACAGACGCAACAGGAGCAACAACAGGAGCAACTTTGCGTCTCATTGTCTCACCCTTTCTCGTGGAATCCGCTTTTTTTCACGACGTTTCCAACGACCCGAACCCCTTTCGCGACCAAGTCTACACAATTCGCGTGTTTATCGATTTTTTGAAAACGAAACTGTTGCCTTTTTTGATATTAGAACAAAAATCGATGTCACCTGAAAATTCACAAAGGGATTTTGTTGATAAAGCAATAGAAAAACTCGAAATCATTTCCAATATTAAAATCGTTATCGAATATGATTTGAAGGCCTATGAAATTTCTGAACCACCGGTCAAAAACAATATCGACCAAAAAACCTCTGTCGCCCTGGCAAAACAACCAAAGAATTATTTCGACGACATGAACTTGCACGCCTTTTTCTTAGATAATATGTTTTTGTTCCGCGGTATTCCAGAACCAAGTAAACACAGTTTGCACTGGCTCAACAGGGAGTGTGAAGCGTCGTCCGTGAACCAGTTTATCGATTTTTCGCTGTGCAAGGCAGGCGAGGATACAGAAGACGAGAGAGGAAAGGAAAAGCAGCTGTATGCGTTGAAGGTGGTACGCGATGCCATGCAAAAAAGCACTACATTTTCCATGTTCAGTGAACCGTACATGTTAGAAAAAAAGTCGGGTGGAGCAAGTGGTGCGATAGTATTCAAATGTACTAATAATTTAGATAATAAGCAATACATTCTCAAAATCCAAAAAAAAACCAACTACCGGTCGTTGAAGGAACTGGTGACTCTGGGCATGATACGAGAGTATGGTAAGGAGGCAGGATTACAAAACAACCAAGATATTCAGCTTCCTGCGTTAGTAGATGCAGGATTTTTGGATACATATGTGGAAGATGAAAAAAAAAATAAAAAAATCAACTGGACAAAACCCTTTTTTACACTACAGACATACCTGGGCGACGAATTTTTGTCGCTGGAAAACTATTTTTTCCTGGAAGTCATCAACGAAAAGAACAAGAAACAGGCGGAAAGGTTAGGCATGAACGTGGAACAAATTGCGGAAAATGCGTCTAACAAAAGTATTTTTTCGACAGACTCGTTTGCAACCGATAAAAGTTTCCATGAGAATATGACAATGTTGTCGGAAGGACAGACAGAACAAGGACTGTTTTACCGATTCTTATCCGGTATAGTGTGGAAGAATCCAGACAATGTCACTGGCTTCGTTCAAAAATATTTGAAAGCCTTGGACATGATGTACCAGATTTTTTATCCCTACGACTTTCAACATTATGACTTGCACACAGACAATATCCTGTTGCACTTTGAAAATGCAAATACAAAATTCAAGGAGAATGTTCTTACAGAATCATCAAAAGTTCCTGCTGTAACAAAAATTAACGAGGTAGAGAGGTATCTTGCGACAAATTTACAATTAGAAGCATTGGCCTTTATCGACTTTGATTTGGTGGACTCTACGCTTTTCAATATGTTACAAAAGTCGTTGAATAAGGACAAAAAAAATGGAAAAGTAAGCAATTTATATTTTCGAAACGTAGAATTACTAGGCAAAAAAAATTACCCACCTCCGTCTAAAATACGCAACCTGTTGTTGAACTGCATTTTTTTTTACCGAAAAGGTGAGGTGCGTCCGTTAATAAAAGAGCCATTAGGTTTTTTAAGTAAATATACTGGATTTTACATAAGTTCCTTTTTCCGGTTGAATATTTTTACAGATTACATCAAAATGGTATCTAACCGTGACTTATCCAACCTACTCTGTTATATTTTCGCAATGGACTTGGCGCGTTTCAAGTACGAAAATTTCGACTATCTAAAGGGGGACGACAAAACGTGTTCTACTGTTGCTCTGACAACGAAGGACACACAAACAGATTGTACAGAAGTGCTTACTATGTACAAAACCATTATCGAGGGTATACAAACCGCATATTTACGTTCTAATAATTTGCCATCGATGAACTTTTTTGAATACGAAAATTTCAGTCAAGTGATGTATCAAATATTTTCGGGTTTTTCTATAAACAAATTATGTATGTTTTTTGGCCTGCCCAATTACTATAGTTACCAGAGGAACAATACACGGGGCAGAGGTTTCTTTTCGTCGGTGCGAAATATGAATGAACACAAATCGGTAACTGGCGTAAACTACAAATTGAGTCAAAAGAGAAAGCCGGTAAGTAAATTCGCTGATTCTACTGCTTCTGCTGATGATGCTATTCGTGGTGGTCGCCGAAAAACAAAAAAAATTAGAAATCCTCGGATTCAAAATCAAACGCCCCTGTAGTGTCCTTGTTCGCCATGGCATACTCGGCCAGCCGTTTTTCGAAAAAGTTGACTTTGGACTCGATGGAGATGAGCTCCATAAAGTCAAAGGGGTTCGTCGACTCGTAAATCTTGTTGCAACCCAGTTGCAGGGCCAGTCGGTCCGCCACAAACTCAATGTACTGCTTCATCAGGCCCTCGTTCATGCCAATCATTTTGCATGGGATGGCCTCTAAAATAAATTCCGTCTCGATAGTCACAGCCTCCTTGATGATTTTCACAATCTGCTTCTCCGACAGCTTCTTGACCATTTTCGAGTACAACAACACGGCGAACTCGGTATGCAGCGCCTCGTCCCGCGAAATCAGTTCGTTGGAAAAAGTCAGTCCGGGCATCAGGCCGCGCTTCTTCAACCAATAAATAGCGGCAAAGGACGACGAAAAGAAGATGCCTTCCACGCAAGCGAACCCCACTAACCGGGTCGCGAACGAGGCGCGGCCATTCTCAATCCACCGCTTGGCCCACTGCGCCTTTTTCTGGATGCAGGGCACGTGTTCTATCGCGCGAAAGAGACGGTCCTTTTCCGCCGAGTCTGAAATGTAGGTTTCAATCAACAACGAATAGGTGTGGGAATGAATGTTCTCCATGGCGATTTGGAAACCGTAAAAAGCACGGGCCTCGGACAATTGCACCTCGGTCATGAACCGTTGCGCCAAATTTTCTGTCACGATGCCATCCGACGCAGCGAAAAAGGCCAGCACCATTTTAATGAAGTTTTGTTCGTCTGGGGTCAATTTGTTGTTCCAGTCGGTCATATCGCGCGACAAATCGATTTCCTCCGCTCGCCAGAAGCAGTCCACGTGCTTGGTATACATTTGCCAAATGTCATTGTGTTGGATGGGAAACATCACAAAGCGTTTGTCATCAGGGACCAAGAGGGGTTCTTGTTTTTCAGTGGCAAGAGGTGAGTTCATCGAATGCGTCTAGATATCAATAGGAGGACATTTTAACCTCCTTATCGAGTCGATGGAACCAAGGTTCCCTCGAGCACCCTCCTATTCATGCTCGATGTTTGCTAAGCAAACCTCTCGCTATAAAACCTCGCTAGCGCTCGATAAAAACTCGCTTCGCTCGTGACAGCATGGATATATGACAACATGGATATATCACAGCATGGATATATGACAGCGTTTGACACAGACAATCCTGTAGTTAAAGTTTCCTACACTCAGGCGGTGTGTCTTTTTTCTTCTCCTCTTGACTCTTATTTTGCTGAACAGAACCACACGGTCCACAGTGGTCTTCGTTCGCCCAGTCGACCTTGTGGTTGGTTTTTGTATCACACTTTTCCATCTTCCATCTACCCAAGATAGTTTCTTGGTTTCTTGTCTTGTAAAAATAAGTTATGATGCGTTTCATGATAACTTACTACGAGGACTCTTTTATATTTTTTGGTTATTTGGTAATCCATGTACAATTGGTGTCGTTTCCTTTGGGAATGTAAAACGTCCATGTTCCTCTCCATTTTCTGTTCTCATCGCCACCGCCCCACCACAAGTCTATTGCGTTGTTGTGGCTTGTGGACCCTGCGGTGCTGTCCATGTACAAGACGTTGTCGGTGTCGAGCCAGGTATAGTTGCCCTGGGACGTCATGCCGATGTCGCCATTGGTGTTGCCATTGCCCCAGTGGTCTGGGCCCACCACACCGACTGACTTTTTAGTGTCGTCGTTGGTCAAGACAAAGGACATTTTGTCGTAGGTCCAGCGCTGGTAGTTGGAACCATCCTCTGATGGTTTTCCACATGGCCAGGCAAATAACCAATCACTTTTGTCGGTCGTGAGACAGCGTGGAGGGTTCGAACCTCTGACCTGCAACATTTGGCTTTTGGGCGGATGCTTTTCTTCGGGCCACTGTTTGCAGGGGAGGTCTTTGCCAAACTTGCTTGTTTGTTCGCGGATGCTGGTGGCGAGTGCTTTGCTGTACCCCGAGTTTTTGCCGTTCAAGTCAGACACGACGTCGCGTACATCGTTGGACACCTTGTTCTGGTCATCTTGGTTCCATACACCCGTTTCCAGGTACCCCAACATGAGGAGTTTGAGGTCTTTTTGCAACATAATCATACTGCCGGAAATGTCGTTCATGCCGGTCAAGTTGTAGATTTGCAAGTAGGTGGCCGTGTTGTTGATGAAACTTTTCAGGCTCTGTGTCGTCGAGTTTTCGTGCGTCGGATTGAATCCAAGCGTACCATTAAACGTATACTGTGAACAATCTGGAATAACGACAGGGGTCAACATGTAGTCGACGTTGTAGGAAAGCGCCACATTGGGGTCGTTTTTTGGGTACATGCTCAAAGACCCGTCGTTCATCGCCTTGTACATTATGGGCACGGCGGTTTTGGCATCTTGGGGAGAATTGGCACTCACGATACCACCTGCCTGGTTCGCTGCGCCCTTGCCGCCTCCTCCGTTGGTACATTGTACCGTAGCATCGACGGGAACAAGGTCGCCTGTGTTGTAAGAGTGGGTCGTCTTTTCAGTCTCGCCATCTTTGATTCTTGTAATGGTCATGGTT
>Ga0136642_1001289_pt1 | contig 11014 bp, 11 predicted proteins | sample LowCatLa1302831Y_FD_115313 | JGI IMG/M metagenome (GOLD analysis project Ga0136642, IMG submission 115313) | Freshwater microbial communities from Lower Cathedral Lake, Yosemite National Park, California, USA - 13028-31Y | ecosystem: Environmental > Aquatic > Freshwater > Lake ... | reverse complement strand
CAGCTGGAGATGGTCAAGTTCAAATTGTATTGTTATGAGCATGACGTCCAGCACCTCCAGACATTCGTAGACACGTGCAACACAGACTATGAGCGTCGTATGGCGAACAAGCTTGGATCTCACCGCTACTACTTTGACCAGATGATTCAGACCAAGACGAAGGGCGTTCAGAATCCCCTGCCCACTACGCATCTCGTCTACTCCAAGGCCAAGTTCACGACGAACCGAACCTTCAAGAACGTCTTCTTCGAGGAGCGTGATCATGTGCGCGACCGCGTGGACTTTTTTCTGACCCGTCGTGATTGGTATGATGCGAAAGGCATCCCATACACTCTGGGCTTTATGTTCCACGGTCCTCCGGGCACAGGCAAGACCTCCACCATCAAAGCAGTCGCCAACGAGTCGAAGCGCCACATTGTGAACATCCAGCTTTCGGAGATCAAGAGCAAGGCGCAGCTTCAACACCTCTTCTTTAACGACGAGATCCACGTCTACAACGGCGTCAATACGGAGAAGTACACAATCCCCGTGTCGGAGCGCCTGTACGTGATTGAGGACATTGATGCGATGGGGGATACGGTTCTGCGCCGTGAGTGGAAGAAACCGCAACCCGAGACCAAGAAGAAGGAGGAGGATTTCTTTGACCGCAAGGAGGAGGAGAAGGACGTGATCGATCTGGCCTTTATTCTCAATCTGCTGGACGGGACGCTGGAAGCAAATGGCCGCGTCGTGGCGATCACCACGAACTTTCCCGAGCGCATTGACCGCGCACTCATTCGTCCGGGACGTATTGATATGATTGTGAACTTCAAGAAGTGTAGCCTGGCTGTCCTTAAGGAGATGGTCTGTTCGTTCTACGACGCGGAGATCGATGTGACCGACGAGTCGCTGAAGTATAAGTGGTCACCTGCGGAGGTGAATCAGATCCTGTTTCGGAACTTTGGAGACGCCAAGGCGGGTATCGCCGAGTTACTGCGTCTCGATGTGCCGGTGGAGAAGGTCAACGAGTAGAATGATGTAATCGAACAGCGCATTCTGATTATGAGGACTCAGCTCAAACCATAGGTTCTTGACCTTGCGAATGACATACGATATATCCTCCTTGTCCTCATACTGGTTGAATGGATGCTTCAGGAAGTAGTCAGCATTCTTGGCCCGGACAAGCTTCTCATGGGGGAACATGTGATTCTGGACAGCCGCGATCACACGTTTCGGATTCACGGTGCGGCCAATGCGGAGATACGTCTTGAGCCGAGGAAAGTCAACATCGCTAGGAAACACTCGAATCAGTTCATCAAGAAAGGCCTCCCACTGATCAAAGAACAGGGATAGAAGCTTAGTCTTACTCGACATTGGAGTGTATTATTTACTGACGTGTAATTCCTTTGAATTCATTATCACGCGCCTGTTGGAGCCGCTTCATTTTTGAGGCGACGTCCTCGTTGCGTCCACCCTTGTCTCCCTCGTAACTCTGTTTTGTCTGCGGCTCCGGAGGACCCGGCGCGACAGGTTCACCTCCAATGTACGTATAAAATAACTGGTCGCCCGTTGATGCCTTTCCATCCCAGTTCGAATACGAATCCGAGAACCCAGCCGCCGTCGCAAAGGACCACGACTCGAGTTCACCAGAGGATGCAGTTGCAGATCCACCCTGGGGGTTCGGCTTCCCGGGTGCATTGTTCGGAACATCGCGCCTCGCCGCGACGGGCTTGGAGATGTATCCGAAGATATCCTTACCCACATAGATATCCTTCGTGTCGGGGAGGTACAGCGTGGGGACGCTCTTCAGGAAGGATGGAAGCTGCGATCGCTGAACACTCTCGATCTCGACCATGTGGAAGAGATTCTGCTTGTTCAGAGCTTTCAGTGTCTCGACAATCTGTCGACTGTTTCCATCACGGCTGCTGTAGAACAGAATCGGCTGTTGGCTCATTGTGTGTCCGTGTCAAAAAAACGAAACTAAAAGAACGAAACAGTAAGACAAGTATGGCTTCAATCGAGAACGTTCGCGAGTCGCTGAACGGCTACCGTCTCACGTTTGAGGCAGTGAAGACTCCTATTCCCTTCGTCAATGCACTTCGTCGTATTCTTCTGGCTGAGATTCCAACGGTCGTGATCCGTGATGTCGTGATCCGTGAGAACACATCGCAGATGATCAATGAGATGTTGAAGCACCGTGTGGAGATGCTTCCGGTGAATGTCAAGGCATCGGAGGGAGACGTGGTTCGCGACACGAAGCTGACGGTTCGCTTCCTGCCTAGCCCGGATGTTCGTGAGGTCACGTCCGATGACTTCGTCGCTGCAGGTCCCCGTAGTGGAGTCCTGCTGAAGGACCGCGACCTGAACACAGCTCTCTACTTTCTTACCCTCAAGTCCAATGAGGCTCTGCATATCGAGTGCAGCCTCGGTCTGGCTATGACAGGTGCATCGCAGGTGTGTATCTCGACGTTCCGTAACCATGTTGATGACATCCGGGCAAAGGCGGACCGTGATTCGTTCATTCTGAGCCGACCGGGTGAGGACGTGCGCATCTTCGACAACCACCTCATCCAGCGGTCATATACCCGTGACCCTGCGACAGAGCGTCCTACGCACTTTGACTTCACGGTCGAGAGCATCGGTGTTCAGTCGGCGCGTGATCTCATCCACACAGCGGCCGAGGTACTCAAGAAGAAGGTGTTGGAGTTTGTCAAGCTACCGGTGTCCAAGGACGAAACAGGTGCCTACGTGGTGGAGACCATAACAGAGGGACACACGCTCGGCGCACTGGCTCAGGCCCTCCTCTACGATGCAGCCGGGTTGGTGGAGTCTGTGTCGTATCGTATTGACCACCCACTCACTGCCAAGTTGATTCTCCAGTTCAGGACCAAGAGTAAGCCGGAGGCAGTCATGGAGCGCTTTCAGACCGAGGCGGTGGCACTGTGTGAAACAGTTCTTCGGGGTGTATAATGGAGAACGAGTTTCTCACGTTTGAGGCTACAGACGTAGAGCTCATTGGGGACGTGATTGAGTTCGATGAAGAGGTGCAGCGAGGTGAAAAGGTACGTTTTTACACGTTGGACGAGCAGGTGACAGATGCGTTTGAGCACATGGTCCCCAGGGGTCGCGCAACCCAGGCACAGATTGAGAAGATCAGCAAAGAGGTTGACCGTGTGCGCGACCTGTACGAGACCTACGTCAGCCAGGCAACGGACGGATACGAGGTTACTGTACCCAAGAGTCTGCGTTCGTTTCCGTGGGTGCGTCCAGTGTATGCGTCTGATCCGGAGTATACTGTATTCGCATTTGAGCAAACATGGGCTCCGCTCTTCAAAGATGAGGCCTACCGTCAGCCTAACGGATATGTCCGCATGTTGACAGCGTTACCATTACCCTACGTGGCTACGGAGGGGACCCCGTACCCGATCGACGTCCCGACCACGTTTGTGAATGAAGAAGGGAAGCAAACAACTCGTGTTCTTCCCAAGTTCAATATGAACCGTACACGGCGCCACGAGGATGGTCGCATTGATGTACTCCAGGTGCCGGTGGATGGAACTGCGGATCTCATGTCCTTCAAGGGATACTGGTTGACGAAGCGTTCTCTCCCCATCCCAGACCCGCTGCCCGAACACCCCTTTTTGGAGTCGAATGATGCGCGATTCATTGAGACAACGGAGCCACTAAGCGATGTCGTGCCTGAGCTGGATGCAGTGATGCAGCATGGTGTCCCGGTCACTCAGGATCCGTATGGAGAAGGCCGCAAGTACTTGAAGATCTACGACGTGAAGTTGGAGGACGTGCCATGGGAGTTGTGGAAGCAGCGGTTTCCCAAGAAGGAGGTTGTGGATGTCATGCCTCCACCCGTAGAGCTTCCGTTCAAGGAAGGAGAGAACCCGCCCCCTTCGTCCAACATCGCAGAGCAGTATGGAAACAAGTACTTTCCCGGTCTCGCCGCGCGGCGGTGGCTGATGAGCCAGGAAGACGGTGGATACCTGGTTGTGAAGATGATCCAGTCTTTAGCCGGAAACACGGGAACGGTGGAGATGCTACCCGTGTCCGAACTTGGCGATTTGCGGTTTCCCGATGTGGATGAGGATCAATGCAAGTTGATGGGACTGTCCTTCCAGGACTTTGTCACACAAGGCGTGATTCGGCAGTGGGAAGTGTATGACAAGGGCAAGTTTATCCGGTACGACCGCAAGTGTCTGCCTCTGGATATTGTCAAGCAGGAGCGTCATCAAATTGGATACCGCAACCGCGAACAGTGGAAGGAGTCGACGTCCAAAGATATGTTGATCGAGTACACCAAAGCACTGGCATTGGCCTACAAGCACAAGCAGATTGAATCGAGGGTCAAGTATGAAAAGTACGCCGCCCGTGGAGTCTCTCAGCTCCGCGATCAGGTTGTTGCGATCCTGAAGGACGAACAGCGTTTTCCCGAAGACAAGCTGAAGGCCGTCAAGCTCCTTACCCGCGACGCACCTCACTCCAAGCAGGTCACCGTGGATCCCGAGGGATTGTTTGTTGTCTGCGATCACACACTCGCAATGCTCGGCGGCGACATGGCTGCGGATCGGCTGGGCTTCTACGACACATGGACGGTTCGCGTCGATGGATCTCGTGTATGCAGGGTATGTGGCGAAGAGATCAACAAGGACGTGCTGGTGAACCAAGAGGACTTTTCCGAAGAAGGGCGGCTGCTGAAGCATGCCGATGCGCTGGAGTCACAGGCCTTCCATGGGCAGTCCACGTTGACCTTCACAACCAAGCTCAGGTCTCTCCAGGAGTTTTTCGATATGAATGATCCATCGGATTCGACTGTATTTCTGTTGATCTCTTTGCTCCAGCTGCTCCCTGCCCAAGACCAGCTGATTCCCGTTCTACAGGAGTCTCGAGCCATGGCTGAGACGCTCAAGTCTCGCGACCGTGAGGGCAAGGCGCGGGGCATGATTGGTATTGCGGCAACTGTCCTGCTTCTCCAGACTCATCTGCCCCAGCTTGTGCCGCGCAGGTCGTTTGGATCTCAGTCACTGAAGCTGGACGGATTTCCTCGCGATACAGACGTGGACAAGGCACCGACGACCGTGGATGGACTGATGACGGTTCTGCGCAAGACGTTCGAGGCCTACCCCACCTCGTTCAAGGGGCCGAGCGTTGCCGTGATGCGTGGAGTCCTGAGTGAACCGGCGGCTATCCGCAAGGGTGTAGTGGCAATTATCAAGAAGCTGCTTCCTGCATTCAAAGCACCTCTGACTCGTGCAAAATCAGAGTTTGATCTGCATCCTCCTTCGCCGCCACCCGTTGGGCTGATTCCAGTTCGACTCCCTCCCGAGAAGCTAGGAGTTATCACGTCCTTCCCTCCGTGTGGAAACCCTCGTTCGGTATGGGCGTCGGATGTACCTCCGGTAATTCGTCAGCCCATTGTTCCTCTTGATAAGGTACGTCCTCGTCCGTCGACACTGCCCCTTCAACCGGTGAACGTTGAGGCTCGGACACTGGTCGTACCCGATGCAAAGGACATTCAGCGTCGTCTTCGACTCCCTGCGATTCCCAAGGCGGAGGGAGACTCGTGGCGCACGAATCTGATGATTATCCAACGACTGAAGGATGCCTTCCAGATGGATCTGGATGTGTCGTCAATTGACACTACTCAGAAACCCAGTCTCTTGCGCGACATCACAGAAGGTCTTCTCAAGGAAACCATGGGAACCATCCTCAAGGATCCCGTCAAGCGCAAGGCCTACGAGGAACTTCGCGAGAAGGATCTGGCACTGTTTGCATTGATGGCGCCCCTCAAGGATGTACGAACGGAGACCAACACTCTCCGCGCAAAGGAGCGTCACTTGTTCACGGATCGTCTGCGCGAGATGACAGACAGTCAGCGCCAAATCACCAAGGACCTGCTTGACCGAGGCATGGCACCGTTTATCATCACCAATGCCGATCGTGATGTGTTCGCGGCCCAGATTGAGCGGGAGCTGGGTCCGCTCGAAGAGATCATTCCTGACGTAGATGTTGGCGTCGGTGCCCCCCGTGACGCACCGGATGACGATGATCGTAATGCAGACGAAGGTGATTATGGGGATCACACTGCACAAGGTAACCGCCAACGTGACCAAGACTATCCGGAAATCGACAGAGAAGGACCGGTTTAAATGAAGTCGCGAGGATACTATCAAATGACCACGCTTCTCGCTCTCCACATCACTCGCGGTTCCGACCATGCTTCGGATGATACGATCACGTTCCAGACGGATCCTGCATATCCCGATGTTGTCGAGATCACGTCCACCTTCGGCGATTCGAAGAAGCTCTCTTACAAGTACACTCTTCCGCGCAGCCGCTGTTCCCACTATGCCCGGACGATCGTCCGGTCGCTTGTTGATGACGTCGAGCCGTTCGACCGACTCCAGGTTAACTCGGCTATGTTCCCGGCCGTGATGTACAACGTCGAGGACCTCGGTCAGACTCGCGTGGCGGATGCGATCGAAGAGATGCTGTACCTCACGTTCGATGCGATCGTTCGCCGCCAGTAAAAACGAACTCACAGACACACAGTAATAGAATAGCAATGCTGACCCTCAATGGATACCAACTTCCCAAGGACTCTCGGGAGTTGGCACTCAAAAAGACCCTCACCGTCAGACCTTTCTCCTTCGTCAACCCGATGGCTCAGCCGAAGTATCCCGTGTATCACGAGACCAAATCTCACCTCTACGTTCCGAAACACTTCGGTATTGAACGATTCGGTGTCCCTTCGACGACTCGTGATGTCGCACAAACCGCTGCGTGGTTCTGGGAGTTTACTGGAGCACTTCGTCCAGTCCAGCTGCCCGTCGTCAACTCCTTCCTTCTTCCCGAACCCCATGATGGGATCATCTCGCTGCATACCGGTGGAGGCAAGACAGTGTGTGCGTTGTACATCGCCTCTCGTCTACGCCTCCCTACGCTCGTGGTTGTCCACAACACCTTCCTACGAGACCAGTGGATCGACCGCGTGAAAGCATTTATTCCCAATGCACGAATCGGACGAGTTCAAGCAGACGTCGCGGATGTGGCCGACAAGGACATTGTGATTGTTATGCTCCAAACCCTTTCGATGAAGGAGTTAAATGATAACCTCTTCGCCCCCATTGGGTTGGTTATCGTTGACGAGTGTCACCACATTGCTTCTGAGGTGTTTGTGCAAGCGCTACCCAAAGTTACGTCGAGGTACATGCTTGGACTGTCTGCGACCCCTGACCGCAAGGATAAACTCATGTATGCTATTCACTGGTTCCTTGGTCCGCTACTGTACAAGTCAGAAACAGGGGATTCAGTGGACACCCAAGTGAATGTAGAGGTGTACGAGTACCAGAACAATGACCCCGAGTTCAATGAGATCGTGATGTCTTCGCAGGGCATGGTCTCAGTCCCCATCATGGTGAACAAGCTGACGCGATGCGAAGACCGCACGAAGTGGCTATGTGGAATCTTGGAGGATGTGTCGGAAGGTGGTCGACAGATTCTAGTGCTGTCGGATCGAGTTCAGCACTGCCAAGATATCCTAGCAGGGCTGAGTCCGGAGTTGCGTGAGACTGCATGTATTCTGGGAACCGCAGTCAAACCAGAGCTGAGAGCCGAGTATTGCAAGACGAAAGCGATTCTGATTGCGACGTACAGCATGTGCAAAGAGGGATTCGACGTCCCGACATTGAACACGCTAGTGATGGCGACGCCTCGACCCGACATTGATCAGATTGTTGGACGGATTCTGCGCGTGGAGAAGAAAGGCCGCACTGTTCATCCGTTGATCGTGGACATTGTGGATCCACAGTTCAGGCGGCAGTTCGGGATGCGGAACGGTCTATACAAGAAGCGACAGTATCACGTTACGAAGATGGCATTACCGTCTGCTTAGTCATTGGGAGAACCATAGGCGGCGGAGATAACGGACTCACAGCACTTTCCAGCTCATGAGCCGAATCTACGAAGATGGTGATCTTATTTAGTCCGTTGGTCTCCTCGGGCTTCGAGATGTCCTTATACTTTTCCATTTGCTGTACGAAGCTGCGTGTGATCGATGTCGGAATAAGGGGGCTCAGTTCCGCCAACCGGTCATACTGGTCTTTCACATACTTCAGGAAATCACCGGGCTGCATACGCTGCTCACGGGGGAGGCGCATCTCGACGTTAATGAAGCGGTAGAGCTTGGCATAGTGAATACTAGACATGCGATGACCTTCTGCCCGTTTGGCCCAGCCGAAGTACGTTCCAACCGTATTTAGGATTCCAATGACCAGTGATCCCACGCCGAGCGCAGTGGCAGCAAGTTGATGATCCGAAAACAGAGACGACGAACCGGCGTTCAGAAAGGCAACCGCACCCGATCCCACAATAACTGGTAAATCAATGTAGGTCTTGCGGCGAGTAAAAATGCTCTCCGCACGTTTGTGCATAATCGCGAGACCGTTGGCTTTCTCACCGGTTTGAGCGAAGTAATCCTCAAGAGTCACCGTCCATGTTACATTGTTGCCAATCTCAGTCGCTCCGTCTCCCATGCTTTGTTTTACACACAGTAAAACTATCGTTTCTAAGAGTAAGATGAACTTTGACCGCAATGGAGTTCTGGTGACGACAAGTCGGCCGAAACCGGTTCTGCGGAAGTGCTACCGTACCATCACAGTGGACTCGCGTGACCGTGATCCGACTAAGTTTGTCCGTCAAATGGGCGGTGCGAACTCATCGGATCCTGGTGATTATGTAGTCTACCTGCCGCGTCCATTTCAGAAGGTCACACGTATCCGCCTGATGAACGCAGTGCTGTTGGGTGTGCTGCCGTCCGATAACTACATCATGATGGGTATTGAAGGACTGAATCGTATCGATGAGACGGCATCGGGCGCGGATCGGTCCGGTTACGTGGATTCTGCCTTTGCGAAGATTCTCAACGATCGTCCGGTGGTGGCCACGGGTCCGTCGTACACTGTCGGTACAGTGTCGGCGATTGCAAACCGTACAGGTACGATAAGCAGTACGGCGAACAACGGATCCGTCGTTGCGTACACGACAAGTGGTGCACACAACCTGAACATTGGTCTTACATTGAACATCACCTGTGCAACCGGTGGTGGCAACTTCACGAATACGGCCGCGGTTATCACGGGTACGCCCACGACAACTACGTTCACGGTTTCTAGCACACAGACAGGTGCGCCGTCGAGTGGTACCTACACTGTGCTCAACCTTCAGTATACGTATGCACTCACAGCAACCACGTCGTACACGATCGGTCAGTACGTTACGGTATCCGGTCTTTCTGGAAGCGCTGCACTGGTAGCTGCGAACGTCACGAGCGTTATCTTATCAACCCCGTCATCGACGACGTTCGAGACAGGCAACTTGGTGACAGGATCCGCGTCGTCATTGGCAGGTAACGCAATCGTTGGTCAGGCCATTTATTATAACGACATGTCGTATGCGCCGAACATCACCTACTACAACCCTCCGATTGCGACGCTCGACCGTATGCACATCACACTGCGTCGTCACCTTCCCCTGAGTTCCATCAACATCTTGATGCCTGCCAATCAGCCGATTACATTCGGTCCCGCCGAGAATAGCTTCACGTTCGAGATCGAGTATATTGACAATGTGTTTGAGGATGTATCAAGCTTCGAGACGCGGTTGGATAATGCGGACTATAACCCGAAGTTCCAGGTGTAACCCCGCATCGGGTCAACCACGCATCCCCCGTCCAAGTGTTACGAACGTGTCGAACGTGAACAAGAACACCACACCTGTCAGCACGTACAAAAACATGTCCTTCCCCGACGAGGGTTCATATCCCGTCTTATTCTGCTCCACAAGGCTCAGAATACGAGCGATCTTATCGGGTTGATTGTTCATCGCCGCTTGTGCCGCCACGACAGGCGGTGTAAAGTTGGCAGTCGCGGGATCCTTGTCGAGAGGCAGGGTTGTCTCCATGCGTTCCACCACCGCCTGAACGCCCTTCTTGGCATTCCCAGGAGCCGCCGCAGGTGTTGCCATGAGATTTACAGTCTTGAACGGGGATCCATGTGCCTCCGTTAAATCTGTGCACACCAGTGCCATTACTTTCCACCGGTAGAAAATTATGCCCCAGATACTACAAATGAAGCTCACTGGGAATCTCGAACTCGGGGCGGTTGTCGTGCTGGTTGGACTGATTTCGTTTATGCCGAAGATGCTGAGCTTCCTGGTGGAGTCCCAGGTTGGCCGTGCGGTCTCCTTCGGTTTCGTTGCCTTTCTCTGGAAGCAGCACAATGAGCTGGTGGCTCTGCTCCTGGCCGTTGCGCTGGTGAAGGCCTGTTCGTCGTACGAGCACCTGGATAACAAGAAGCCGACGCCGCCGCCGGCGACTGCGACCGGGGCTCCCCCGATGATGGGGGGCGCTTCTCAGACCTCCCCCGCCGCCGTTCAGTAAACTCTCAATACTAAGTAATGAAACTCGTAGCACCACAAATCAAGATCGACCTTCTGTTCCTAGGCGTCATGATGATGCTTATGAATGTAGGTTCCCGTTACATTGTGGATGAGTTCAGTCCGAAGGAGGAGGAGTACCATCGCAATATCTTCGTGCGCCGTGTGGCGATCTTTGCGGTGTGCTACATGGGCACCCGTGACTTTATTCATGCATTGCTGCTTACGGCCGGGTTCGTGGTCATGGCCATGGGCATCTCGCGGTCCCATCCGGTTGAGGGGTTCAAGGAGTCCATCAAGAAGGGAGGACAGCTATGGGAGCCGTACGAGAATCTGCCACCTCTCTTCGCATCTAAAAACGGAAGCAACACAGGTATAAAGACCTAGTGCTGCCATGGATCTCCACGCTCTCTTTCTTCGCGAACGCCCCGACGGCACCAGTCTCTTCGACCTCTTCTTAACCGAGTGTCAGAAGTGGTACGATGAACCTGCACACACCTTCACCGAGATGCGAACACGCGACAACAAGAAGGTTCGCGGCGATGTCTTCGAGGAGTTCTGCGTCAAGTATCTCAAGCATGTCCGCAAGTTG
>Ga0136642_1001288_pt1 | contig 11020 bp, 9 predicted proteins | sample LowCatLa1302831Y_FD_115313 | JGI IMG/M metagenome (GOLD analysis project Ga0136642, IMG submission 115313) | Freshwater microbial communities from Lower Cathedral Lake, Yosemite National Park, California, USA - 13028-31Y | ecosystem: Environmental > Aquatic > Freshwater > Lake ... | reverse complement strand
GCATTTGCCGAGTCACCAGAGAAGATCACTGGAGTGTTCTGCACGAGATCGTATGACGATGCAGAGAGAGTTGCCTTAATTCCAGCGACGGTAATTCCGGTGAGCGCATCACTTGTAGCCTCTTCATTAATAAATGTTCCAACCAAGGCTGCACTTCCATCGGGTTGCGATACAAGTAGGACATCGCGGATATAGATAGAACCGCTCTGAGCTTCAACGCCATCGGAAACCTGCTTGATATTGCGGGTTGGGGCCTGGGCTCCACTGGCGCCACAGCCGGTGAGGGCGAGGACGCTAATCAGGATGGTGGCTACGCCTGCGGTCTTCTTGATCATGGCAGGAGAATACAGGGCTTATATAGCCATTTTTCTGTGACCCAAGTCGCTGGTACAATTGGCGCCTAATCCCAAGGAGCCCATTTAATGTCATTTAAGGTCGGCGAAACCGTTGTATATCCCCATCACGGAGCGGCTCTCATTGAAGCTATTGAGACCCGGACTATAAAAGGCGAAGATAAGATTTATCTGGTTTTGAAGGTGGCTCAGGGTGACCTGACAGTCCGCGTGCCAGCCGAGAATATTGACCTCGTGGGCGTCCGCGATGTCGTTGACTCTGCCGGGCTAGACCGAGTCTTCAATGTCCTACGTCAGCCATATACCGAGGAGCCAACTAACTGGTCTCGTCGTTACAAGGCGAACGTCGAAAAGTTGGCCTCTGGCGATGTCATCAAGGTAGCGGAAGTCGTTCGCGATCTCTATCGCCGCGATCTCGACCGTGGGCTATCTGCTGGTGAGAAGCGCATGCTCTCTAAGGCAAAGCAGATTTTGATCTCTGAACTCGCGCTCGCTGAGCGGACCGATGAAGAGAAGGCTGGCGTAATCCTCGATGAGGTTCTAGCTTCCTAAAGCTAGCCCAGTGACTGATTTAGTTGCCGTCATCATTCCTGCTGGCGGCAGTGGTGAGCGCTTAGGCGCCACAATACCAAAAGCGCTCGTTCAGCTAGCAGGGAAATCTCTAATCGAGCACGCCGTGGCAAATATGGCGCCGATCGCCAATCAAATTATTGTCGCAGCCCCTGCCGGATTTGAAGCAGAATTTCAAAACTTACTTGGTAGCGAAGTCACCGTTATAACTGGTGGCACCTCTCGAACACTTAGCGTTAAGAATGCGCTCGCCCATGTTCGCAAAGAGAATGATTACATTCTCGTTCATGATGCCGCGCGCGCATTAGCATCAACCGATTTGGCAATGCGTATTGTTGATTCATTGCGTGCTGGTGAGCGAGCAGTAGTTCCTGGTCTCGCAGTATCTGACACCATCAAACGTGTAGATAGAGATAACTACGTGACCAAGACTCCCACGCGAGCCAAGTTGCGGGCTATTCAAACGCCGCAAGGTTTTACCCGTAAATTGTTAATTAAGGCTCACTCATCACCAGATGATGTGACCGATGACGCCGGACTTGTCGAGGATCGTGGCGTTGATGTAAAGGTCATCGCTGGTGAAGAAGGTGCATTTAAAATCACGACGATGAGTGATCTCATCAAAGCCGAACGTGCCCTCATTCCAACGGCCGATATTGAGATGCGTGTTGGTATTGGCACAGATACACATGCCTTTTCTAGTAACTTAGCGCGATCATTATGGCTCGCTGGATTGTTCTGGCCGAATGAAGTCGGCGTTGATGGACATTCCGATGGCGACGCGGCAGCCCATGCAATCTGTGATGCGCTCTTTAGCGCGGCCGGACTGGGAGATTTAGGATCCAACTTTGGAACTAGCGACCCTAAATATGCAGGCGCAAGTGGCCTACAGCTCTTGACCGAGTGTGCAGAACGGGTGAGTGCCGCTGGATTTGAAATTAACAATGTCTCAGTTCAAATTATTGGAAATCGTCCCAAGATCGGGCCGCGACGTGCCGAAGCGATTTATGTCCTCTCCTTGGCGCTCGGTGGAGCGATTGTTTCAGTGAGCGCGACGACGACCGATGGGTTGGGTTTCACTGGTGAAGGGCGAGGCATATCAGCTATTGCCACTGCTCTACTACTTCGCAGCGCACGGTAGAATTTCCTAATGTCAGCGCACCTTAAGTTATATAACACCGCAACCCGTCAAGTTGCAGATTTCCATCCGCTCAAAGCTGGGGAGGTTGGAATCTATTTGTGTGGCGCCACCGTGCAAGCTCCGCCCCATATTGGCCACGTCCGCAGCGGAGTCAACTTCGATATTTTGCGCCGTTGGTTAATTGCAAGCGGCTATGACGTAACTTTTATTCGTAATGTCACCGATATTGACGACAAGATTTTGCATAAAGCTGCTCATGAAGAGATTCCCTGGTGGGCGGTCGCAGAAAAATATGAGCGCGCCTTTACCGATGCATATCGCGCTCTCAATGTACTTCCTCCGACATACGAGCCACGGGCCACCGGGCACATCACCCAGATGGTAGAACTCATGGAATTGTTGATCGCAAATGGCAGCGCGTATGCGCCCGGCAATGGTGATGTCTACCTCGATGTTCGCCACTTGAAGTCATACCTCACCCTTTCCAATCAGAAGCTAGATGATTTGCAATCGGCCGAAGATGCCGATTTAACATATAAGAAGGATCCGCGTGACTTCGCACTCTGGAAAGCCGCCAAACCAGGAGACCCATCCTGGCCAACTCCCTGGGGAGCCGGACGTCCCGGTTGGCACTTGGAATGTTCCGCAATGGCACATGCCTATCTCGGTGAAACCTTTGATATTCACGGCGGCGGTTTGGATCTGATCTTCCCGCACCACGAAAATGAAATTGCACAATCACAATCTGCGGGTTGGGGTTTTGCAAATATATGGATGCACAATGCTTGGGTAACCGCATCGGGCGAGAAGATGTCAAAGTCGCTCGGTAATTCGTTGCAAGTGCACGAAATTTTGAAATCAGTACGCGGCATTGAACTGCGCTGGTACTTGGGAAGCGCGCATTACCGTTCCATGACGGAATTCTCCTTCGAGGCTTTGGAAGAGGCTTCAATTAATTACCGCCGTATCGAAGGATTTTTAAAGCGGGCAAGCGATGTTTTAGGAGAGACTCCAGAGGGAGTTATTTCATCTGGATTTAGCGAAGCGATGAATGAAGATCTTGCGGTGCCGACTGCGCTTGCAGTTGTTTCCGAAATTATGCGAATGGGTAATACCGCGCTATCTGCTGGCGATCTTGCAGGAGTCCAGGTTGCCGCTGCAGAAATCCGCGGTGCACTGAACATCCTGGGTTGCGATCCTTTCGATCCAATTTTCGCCACATCAAATTCTGCTAATACAGATGTACTAGATGGCTTAGTGTCACTCGCTCTTGAACAACGCGCTGCCGCGCGTGCCCGTAAAGATTTTGCGGCAGCAGATGCAATCCGAGATCAAATAGCGGCGTTAGGCGTGGTTATTGAAGATACCGCTGCCGGCACCAGATGGAGTATCAGCTAATGCGTCCAGGTAAAAAACGTCGTGAGAGTGCAGCTGCGCCAAAGCGAGAGCAGACCCGCAGACCCGAGAGCCGTCGTGAGACCAGACCATCATCTGATGCCGTCGCTGGTCGCAACCCGGTTGTAGAGGCGTTGCGCGCGAAGATACCCGCTAAAGAGTTACTAGTTGCCGAGCGCGCCGAGATTGATGAGCGCATGCAAGAAGCAATGCGCCTGGCCAAGAACCAGAACCTGCTCATCAAAGAGGTGCCGCGCGGAGTCCTCGATGGCCTCACCGGAACCACCATGCACCAAGGAATTGCACTTGTTATCAAGCCATTCCAATACGCCAACTTTGAAGAGCTGCTCAAGAAAATTGCAAAGCCCGGGCTTCTAATTGGTCTCGATGGAGTTACCGATCCGCATAATTTAGGAGCGATCGTTCGTAGCGCGGCGGCATTCGGCGCTAATGGAGTTGTTATCCCGGAACGTCGCACCGCAGCGATGACAGGTTCGGCCTGGAAGGCATCTGCCGGAGCCGCCGCCCGCCTACCGATCTCGCAGGTAACGAATCTGGTTCGTTCATTGGAAGATGCTAAGAAGGCTGGGTACTTCGTCGTCGGGCTCGATGCCGAGGGCGATGAGTCACTTCCCAAGTTCTCACTCGCTCTGGAGTCGATCTATGTGATCGTCGGCAGCGAGGGCAAGGGTCTCTCCCGACTAGTCCGCGAGACTTGTGACCTCATCCTCTCTATTCCGATGCAATCGGATGTTGAATCGCTCAACGCGAGCGTCGCGACGGCGATCGTGCTCCACCAGATTGCAGCCAACCGTGCTGCGGCCACCATTTAGTAACCCTCTGTTCATCTAAATAGGGCAAAATAGCAACATGTCTCATCTGATCAATGAAGATCCCAGAGGACGTCTGGTCGATCGCGAACTCTCATGGCTCGCCTTTAATGAGCGAGTTTTGGAGTTAGCAGAAGATACAACCATTCCATTACTAGAACGTTGTCGTTTTCTCGCAATCTTCTCTTCCAACCTTGATGACTTTTATATGATTCGAGTAGCGACTCTCAAGCGCAAATTGGAATCTGGATTTACCAAACCAAATACCGCCGGTTACACCCCAGTACAATTGATGAGTGAGATAGCGCAGAAGACTCAAGAGTTACTACAACGTCAATCAAAGGCATTTCATGATGTGATTTTGCCTGACTTGGGCACCCAAGGTATAGAACTTGCTGCATGGAGCTCTCTTGACGATGCCGAGAAAGGTGCCGTTAATAAGGTCTTTCACAGCAAGATCTTTCCAGTACTTACTCCACTGGCCGTTGATCCATCTCATCCCTTTCCATATATCTCTGGACTCTCTCTAAATCTTGCGGTTGTCGTCACAAAGCCAGAGAGCGAGGAGGATCTCTTTGCTCGTGTAAAGGTTCCCTCAAACCTGCCACGCTTTGTAGAAACAGGTCGACCAGGAGTTCGCCGCTTTGTACCACTTGAAGAAGTCATAATCGCAAATTTGCACGAACTCTTTCCGGGGATGGAAGTTAAAGATCATTACACGTTCCGTCTCACACGTAACGCCGATTTAGAGCTGGAAGAGGAAGAGTCAGAGGACCTTCTTGCATCGATGGAGCAAGAACTGTTGCGACGGAAGTTCGGCCCACCTGTGAGATTAGAAGTCGATCGCGATATCAATCCTGATTTGCTCCGCACTTTGATGGATGAACTAAATATCAAAGAGGAGGACATCAGTAGATATAAAGAGCCCCTGGATCTAACTGGCCTGCATCAACTTGCCGATATCGATATGCCCGGGCTTCGCTTCGCGCCATTTAGAAATCAAGTGACACCCGATCTGCGCGAAACAGATCCTGATTCCACCGATAGTTTCTTCGATGCAATTCGCCGCCGTGAAATTATTCTGCATCACCCCTACGAATCCTTTACATCGAGCGTCGTTAGATTCTTGGAGTCGGCGGCTTCGGATCCACATGTGTTGGCAATCAAACAGACTTTGTATCGCACTTCTGGTGACTCTCCTATCATGCAAGCTCTTATTGAAGCCGCCGAAGCAGGAAAACAAGTCTTAGCCGTTATCGAAATTCGGGCACGCTTTGATGAGCTTGCTAATGTGCGTTGGGCGCGAAAGTTGGAAGATGCTGGAGTCCATGTTGTATATGGCCTGATCGGCTACAAAACGCACGCCAAGTTGTCGCTCGTCGTACGCCAAGAGACCAATGGAATTCGCCGGTATTCTCATATCGGAACCGGAAACTACAACCCCAAGACCGCCCGTATCTATGAGGACTTTGGCCTGCTTTCGGCGGATCCCGTACTGGGCGAAGATGTGAATAAACTTTTCAACCAACTATCTGGCTTTGCTCCGCAAACTGCCTTTACACGCCTATTGGTTGCTCCTCGAACAATGCGCGCCGGTTTGTTAGAGCGGATTGATCGTGAAATTGCGAACCATCACGCCGGTAAAACCGCCTTTATACGCATGAAACTCAACTCCATCCTTGATGAAGAATTCGTCGAAGCCCTTTACAAGGCTTCCATCGCTGGGGTCAGAGTTGATTTAGTGGTTCGTGGAATCTGTTCCCTGCGCGCCGGAGTTCCCGGGTTATCCGATAACATCCGCGTCCGTTCTATCCTCGGCCGATTCCTTGAGCATTCTCGAATTTTCCACTTTGCCAATGATGGCAACGATGAGTTATATATCGGTAGCGCAGATCTGATGCATCGCAATCTCGATCGTCGTGTTGAGAGCTTGGTCCAGGTCACGCAACACGATCACAAGCGTTTCTTGATTGGCGCGATAGATAGTTACCTATCCGATGACTTTGTGCGATGGGAAATGCTGCCTGACGGTAAATGGCTGGAAGTGAAGGAAGGGCCAGATGGCGTACGCCTCAAGGATTTCCAAGCATCAGCGATCGATTGGTATAGGGTCCGCGGATGACACCAGCGATCGTTGCCGCCGGAGGAGTTGTCTGGCGTAGAGATATCGAAGGCGAGATTGAAGTTCTGCTCGTGCATCGTCCGCGCTATGACGATTGGTCTTTGCCCAAAGGTAAGGCTGAAGATGGCGAGGCGCTTATCTCTTGTGCGTATCGCGAGATCCTCGAAGAGACCGGCTTGAGCATAAAATTGGGTCCGTATATTGGATCGGTAGAGTATTACGTTCCGGATGGTTTAAAGAGCGTCGCCTATTGGAGTGCCTCTCTCGTCGAAGATCACAGCTCATTTCACGCAAACGAAGAGGTTGACCAGATTATCTGGCTCGATCTGCAATCGGCGGCGTTTAAAGCCACTCGAGAAAGTGACCGCGAAATATTAGTGCGCTTTAGCGCAACCCCGTATGACTCATCAGCACTGATCATGCTGCGCCACGGCAAAGCTTTAGAACGTACTGAATGGCAGGGTGAAGATGAAGATCGTCCCCTGCAATTGGTCGGTCAGCTGCAATCAAAGCGAATGCTCTCCCTGTACCAGGTTTATGGATTAGATGAGATTCATACCTCCGATGCGGTTCGCTGCCTCGATACTGTTGCATTGATGGCAAAGTCTCTGCAGATCACACCAGTTATAACGAATGCGGTTAGCGAGTACACGTATAAGAAGAACAAGGATAAGGCGATTGAGTACGCCAGGGAATTGATCAAGAAGAAGAAGCAAGTGATTTTATGCAGCCATAATCCCGTATTGCCTCGGATGATGGAGAAGCTGACTAAGAAAATTGATTTTGACTACCCTGACAATAAATTAATGCCGGGTGAAGCATGGGTGCTCTTTCACAATAAGAAAGAGGTTTTGCAGATTGATCGGATGGCCGCACCGAGCGTTTAGCGGTTCTCCATCCAGTCCATATATTTCAAAACAATTCCCTCACGTAAGGCCCACGGACAGATCTCGAGTTCTCGCAGATCCAAGTTTCGCATCACGCTCTCGGTAACGAAGGCTCCGGCAACTATCTGCTTGGCGCGGTTGGAAGAAACACCCGGTAATTTAGTGCGTTCTTCGTGGGTCATATCCGCTAGGCGCGTAGCAATTTTCCGTACGACATCAAATTTAATGACACTGCCATTGGTATCAAACCAATCACCACTCAACCGAGCCAAAGTTCTGAGAGTTTTACTGGTGGCGATGGAGCGGTCAGAATCTTGATGCTTAACTAATGCCGGCAAAACAGCTTCGAGTTGTGACTCAATATGTTCGCGCATCGCATTAATTCCCTTTTGCGAGTAGGGATTCCCGATCAAAAATTTTTGGGTAAGACGTGAGGCACCAAGTGGAAGAGATGTTGCAACTTCGGGTGATTCATCCACGCCTACTGCGATCTCTAGTGAACCTCCGCCGATGTCAATGACAAGTAGTCGTCCACTGGACCAACCAAACCAACGCCGTGCAGCTAGGAAAGTTAATTTCGCCTCTTCATCACCGCTCAAAACTTGTAAATCGATATCAAATTCTTTATTGATGCTGGCAATTATTTGCTCACCATTGGCGGCTTCGCGGAGTGCAGAGGTGGCGAAGGGGAGGAACTCTTTCACCTGGACGGTACGCGCCTGAAGGACAGCGTTACCTATAGATCTACGGAGATGATCGATACCTTCGTCGCTGATCTCGTTCTTATCATTGAGAAATTCTGTGAGCCGCAGCTCTTCTTTATAGTTAAAAGTTGGATTTGGGCGTGCCCCTGGGTGGGTATCGACCACTTGCAGGTGGACTGTGTTTGAACCGACATCTAGGACTCCGAGGCGCACCTGCGAAACTTACCCTCAAAATGGCTCGCGTTCGCTTATGCCATTTTGTCGTGTCATAATTGCCCTTCTTGAAGAGCCGCCAATGGCGGTCCGCCTCCCTAGCTCAGTGGTAGAGCATCCGCCTTGTAAGCGGAAGGTCGTCAGTTCAATCCTGACGGGGGGCTCTGGCGATCATTCCACATACTTTAAGGCAAACACTGCTGAAAATCTCAGCCATTTCTAATTGAATCCGAGAAGCCTTACTCCTCTGGGAATTACGCGGTTCTCAGTCATCAACCTTCTAAGGAGCATCACCTTGAAAATTAATAATTCCCAGGTTCTTCGATTTGCAGCTATAGGTAGCCTCACAGTGCTAGTTGGAGGAATAGCGATCGCCGCCAATGCGGATACCTCACCGACCCCGACCCCAACTCCAAGCGTTGCACCTTCTCTACCAACTTCAGTGACCCCTCTTGCGGCCGTCACTCCAGATTCGTCTACACCACCCGACGGATCAGCTTCGCCGGTTCCAAGCTCAATGCCAACTATTTCCGCATTGCCCGACGAGGAATCCGAGGATCAACCTGGTATCTCTTCTGATGAAGCCGATAATGACTCAACCGATCAGGCTACTGATGACTCAACCGATCTAGCAACAACCTCTGGAGACAACTCAGATTCAAACTCCCAATCAAATTCTGACGCGCAAGATGGAGCGAGCGACTAGACCCTCTAACTCGGTTGTGGCGCATCCGCCTTGTAAGCGGAAGGTCGTCAGTTCAATCCTGACGGGGGGCTCCATATATTTCACTTCATGGGTAACAATTGACCATGGCCCTCCCGGAGAAAAATTTTGACGTTCTTATTATTGGCTCCGGTTTTGGTGGTTCGGTCAGCGCGCTTCGACTTATTGAAAAGGGTTATCGGGTCGCCGTACTTGAAGCAGGCCGCAGGTTTGAGGATAAAGATTTTCCCAAGACCTCTTGGCGAATAAGCAAATTTCTCTTCGTCCCCAAGCTGGGTCTAAAAGGGATTCAAAGAATCCACGTATTGCCTGACGTCCTTGTGCTCGCTGGTGCTGGGGTCGGCGGTGGCTCCCTTGTCTACGCCAACACTCTTTATATTCCACCGGATACTTACTTTGCAGATCAGCAATGGGCTCACATCACCGATTGGAAAGCCGAGTTATCGCCTTGGTATGACCAAGCATCGCGGATGTTGGGAGTTGTTGATAACCCATACTTTTCACCATCGGATCGCGCCATGAAAGATGCTGCGGTTGAGATGGGAGTAGGTCACACCTTTAAGTTGGCCTCACTAGGAATCTATTTTGGTGCGGGGCCAGGGGTGAGCGCCTCCGACCCCTACTTTGGTGGCAAAGGTCCGGCCCGTAGTGGTTGCCAGCAGTGCGGTGGTTGCATGTCTGGTTGCCGAGAGAATGCAAAGAACACTCTGCCAAAGAATTACCTCGGATTAGCTGAAGGCGCCGGCGCGCAGGTATTTCCGGAACGTACAGTTACCAAAATTGAAGAACAGAGCGATGGCAGTTGGCGTGTCACCGCAAAGAGAAGCAGTGCGTGGATAGGAAGAGACCGTGTATTTACTGCGCGACAGGTGATAGTTGCTGCTGGAACATTTAATACTCAGAAGTTACTGCATACGATGAAGCAAACTCATCTTCTTCCTAAATTGTCTACGAGCCTTGGCAAGCTCTCGCGGACCAATAGTGAATCACTAACGGGTGCTCTCATGCCTAACATCGATATCGATTACAGCAAGGGCCCAGCCATCACATCTTCATTCTTTCCCGATGAGAATACGCATGTGGAGCCAGTGCGATATGGAATCGGCAGCAATCTGATGGGATTACTCCAGACTGCATTAACCGATGGGCAGCATCCCAAGGATCGTCGCCACCAATGGTGGAGAACTATGTTGAGACACCCAGAACTCGTCGTTAAATTCTTGAATGTGAGACGTTGGAGTCAGCGCACTGTTATCGCCCTCGTGATGCAAAATGTAGATTCATCACTCTCGGTTACCGGCAAGAAATCCTTATTTGGCTGGCGTCTCACTTCTAGAAACGATTCGGATAAGCCCAATGCAACCTACATTCCAGCAGCCAATGAAGTTGTACGCCGAATTTCGGCGAAGCATGGCGGGGTAGCGGGTGGTCATATTGGCGATTTGATCGGCGCCCCTTTTACGGCACATTTCGTTGGTGGGTGTGTGATTGGGGACTCACCAGAGAGCGGGGTTGTCGATCCCTATCATCGAGTGTGGAACTACCCGACCTTGCACATCGTCGATGGATCAAGTGTGACTGCGAACTTAGGTGTAAATCCATCTTTAACGATTACCGCGCAAGCGGAGCGAGCGATCTCGATGTGGCCAAATATTGGCGACTTAGATCCACGTCCGGAACAGGGGACCAAATACGAGAGAGTGAATTTTCAGCGACCTAAAAACCCCGTGGTTCCAACTGGTGCCTACGGAGCACTTTTCTCTGGCTAATAGGAGTGGAAGCACTATAGATAAGCGGCGCAGGCAGACTATTATGGAGATTACAAAGTAGTTGAATCATGGGAGTCAATCATGACAGAGCGTAAAGCAGGGAATTCAATCCGCAAGATTCTTGTGGGTGTTGATGGATCCGATAAATCAATTGCCGCCCTCAAATGGGCTTCCGAGTTGGCCGCCAAAGAGGGTGCGCATGTCGACGTTCTCACGAGCTGGCAGACTCCATTTCCCACCGTTGAATTGATCGCGATCGGTTTCAACTTAGATATGTCCGAAATTAACGATCGGCCCGCAGAGATCGCGCAG
>Ga0136642_1001286_pt1 | contig 11027 bp, 11 predicted proteins | sample LowCatLa1302831Y_FD_115313 | JGI IMG/M metagenome (GOLD analysis project Ga0136642, IMG submission 115313) | Freshwater microbial communities from Lower Cathedral Lake, Yosemite National Park, California, USA - 13028-31Y | ecosystem: Environmental > Aquatic > Freshwater > Lake ... | reverse complement strand
GCGTTTCTCCTACTTTAAAAAATACTAAAGAGTATCTTTCTCCTGTATAAGGTTTTGTACTATGTAAATGTAATGAGCCGTTGAAAATTGTCGGTATATTTTTAATATTAAATGGTTTTCCTGATACTACTAATTCACCGCCTTTATAATCTCCAAATCCTATAATTAAACTATTGCCTACATTATGCGAATCTGTATGCGGTTTTGTTTTATAATTGTAATTGACTTGTACCGTTGTAAATGGAAACGGTACTATTGATTTTCCCAAATCAAAAATTGCTTTCTTTAATTCTGGATACTTTAAATCGTATCGTCCATTTCCCATTTTGTGATGATATCTATCGCTAACTCTGCCTAAAGATATACTATGACCTACACCGGAGTTTTGTCTGCTGAAGTTCATTGGTATATGTATCTGCGTTATTAATTCCTTTACTCGTTTCAACTGCGGATTTGAATCTGCTAACTTTGCTTTCTGTATAATTCTATCGTCGTCCATCTATTAACCCCTTCGTTTTCCTTCTGATATTTCTAGTGCTAATTTTTGTCGCATAGCCATTTGTTTTGTTAGTGCGTACGAACTAAACAATTGTTTTGTTTCCATATTCTGAACCTTGTATCCGCCCTTGACCTTGACGAGTTTATAAGGCATCCTCTCTTGCTATAAAGATTTGAGAAAGTTTTTTTGCCCGAGTGATAGCCGTATATTTCAGATTCTTAGTCATCCGTTCGTAATCCCAAACGATGATGTCGTTGTCTATGGTCGCACCTTGCGACTTGTGCGTTGTCGTCGCATAATTTAAAATGAATCGGTTGTGGAAGTCTTCTAGTGGAATTGTGATTGTGTGTTTCTCCAAGTCGCCATCTTCGTTTAAGCGTTCAGACGAGCATACAAAGAAGTCATCGTCAAAGTCTTCTACCGTAAACATCTCGTTGTTTGCGGTTTCCATTTCCTCGCTGTCTTTTATGAAGCGATTGATATGCGAGAGAATGGGGAGCCCTGGGTAGATGATTGCGTTCTGTTGGAGTGCCTTGGTATCGGGTGTTTCGTCCACAAAGGGCAGTTCTTTCTTATGCTCTTGCGTCTTTGCGATGTAAGCATTGACTCGGGCATTTATAATTTTTCTGGTGCGATTCAGGTAGCAAATGTTTGCGGACTCAGACATCTGCTGAAGCGATGGTGTGCCCGGTTCGCCTTGGTACCGTCTATCTGCGGGTTCTTCCCAAACTTCCTCGGCGAAGTTCCACAGTGCCTCGTCGTACCGCTGTCGCTCTTTGAACTCAATCTTATTCCCGCTTGATAGGTACCTAAGAGCAGAGCATTTAAAATAATCGTAATTTTCATTTCCTTCCTCAACCGGTGGAATCTGCCGGTAGTCGCCACACAGAATAAAATATGCGTTCGGCAAGACTTTCTTAAGTTCAACGAGGCAACGCCACAGGAAGGAAGACAACATAGAAATCTCATCTACGATTATCAAAACTTTCTTGTCGGCGAAGGTACGAAGCCACTGTAAATTGAACTTGCCGTCTCGGTTCAGTTTTAGAAACCTGTGAATGGTTGTACCTCTGATGTTTAGACAGGCTTTGTTCGTAAATGCTAACTTTATGACCTTGCCTTCTGCGTTGTCTGATAGAAACATCTTCTCAATTTCTAGAACGTTGTAGGACTTGCCTGTACCCGCTCGGCTTACGTTTACAATTCCGCCTTTGGTCGTCAACAGGTCATAAACCTCTTTTGTCTGCGACGAAGAGAAGATTTCAGGGTACACAGTGAAGTCATCAGGCAGAGTGTTTATGAAACATTCCCTGTCTTCTTCGTTTGGGTACCTAGACACCTTAGACGGCGGTTCCGAATCTCTGAAGTCGCCGGGCTGTACGAGGTCGTCAGGCTTGTACTCCAGCGACCCGCCGATGATGAAAGCACAGTCAGTTTTACGATAGACGCACTCGCCCTCTGATTGCTTAATCATTTCATAAAGTCGGATGTTTGACGCATCCAGTATCTGTATATACATAGGAATGTTGTTCTCTGCGAGGACTTGCGGATTCGTATAGCCGTACAGGTAGAACTCGTCGCATTTATACATAAATGTTTTGTTGTGGTGGAACTCTTGCTCTGTGAAGTCGTTCCAAATTACATCTGTATCAGTGTTTAAGCGAACAACATATTTATCGGTTTTGTGTTTGCCTAAGAAGCCGGTGATTATGTTTGTTAGGCTTTTCATAAGAGATTTGTCGCCACCGCACAACTCCTTAATCTTCGCAAGGAGTGGTAGAAAATAATCTTTTTTAATCAAAGGAGAGGAAGGAAGGTACTGTGTTTTGATTGTGTGCGAAATATTTTCATCTATTGCCTTTTGGATGATTGTGTGCGAATAAACGTTTGAGAAATGGAACAGTGAATTGTCGCTTGTTTCCACAAAATACAGACCAGGAAGCAGTACCCCAGCGTAAGGCACCCATTCGTCGTTGAAATTGTAAGTCAGCCATTCAGACATAGGCTCCATCAAGCAGGACGTATAGCATTTTGTGATGTCGGCACAGATTGCCTGTTTAGATTCATATAACTTTTTCATTTGCTCTGCGGTGATGTCCTTTGTCGCCCCGTACTGTGTTCGCCATTTTACACCCGGCTCAGTGATTACCCGATACGAATTAGGATTATAAACGCTTTTCTTTGTGTAATCAAGTTCATTCAGCATTCCTATGAGGAGAGAGAAGGTCGTCTCGCCAGTGTAGGGTTTGTTGTTAAGTTTCATAATTGCTATCGCATTTTTGACGCTGTCGTCTTCATCAAACATAAACCGTTTGCCGTCAAGTACGAAACTCTGAAGACCGTTCCCGCCAACTCTGATATTCTTAAATGGGTAGCATTGTTTGCCGACCTTACGCATTTCAGCGACCATAAACTCTAAGCCCTTGTGTTCCTCCACAAGCACAACGGGTAGTTCGGCTACCTCTTTGTCGTCATCAGTCTTCTTCTTTGCGTACGATTCTTCCAGTTCAGTCTTGCGTTTGCCTATGCGACTTATTTCCATCGCTCTATCACACATCGCATAGAAATGATTGTCTTTGATTTTAAACACAAGCGGAGGGGCTTGTTTATTGATTGTTATAGGCGTATGCGTTAGAATTATTTTATCCTTCTCGTCAAGTGCGTACATTCGGATTTTAAGGCGGTCGGCTACTGCGACAAGGTGAAGAGCAGAGACACCATCTGTACGAGGCTCGTAGTTGGCTTCCTTGTCTAATTCGGCTTGTCGTTCGGTGAAAATCCTATCAAGCGTTTCATAATTACAGACTTTCTTACACCCTTTGATGTCTTGGTACCGCCAGATGATGAAATCATAAACGCAAGTGTTCTTCTTGGTGTCCCAGGTTTGTATCGCTTCGCCGTCAAGGTCTAAGGCTGTTGCGTCTCGCATTCTTATAGACGCTGTGTTTGTCGCTGTGGGTGTGGGTGTGATGTTAGAAGACACAATGAAATCACCTGAAGACTCCACATCTTCTATAGGGCTTTCTGATTCTGTTTGAATAATCCAGGCATCAATGTACGTTTGTATCACATCTTCTAGTTTTTCCGCTGACGGATTGTAATTTATAGATGCTGTCTTTTCCTTCTCGTATGTACGGTGTTCTTTATCTGATTTATATTTATATTGGTATTTGAAATTGAATGTTGCGATTGATTTTGTGGGTAGTCGTTGTGTTGCTCGTTCGGCTTTGCGTTTCTCGTTGCGTTCCTTCTGCTTTGCTATCCGCTTCTGCTCTCGCTCTGCGTCCTTCTTTGCTTCTGCGATTTTTGCCTGTCGCTCGGCTTCGGCTTCCTTTGCTACCCGATTTGCGGTAGCAAGTTGAGAACGCTTGTCGGCTTTGCGTTGTTGACGATTGAGGTCTGCTATCAAACTGTTGTAGGTAGCCAAATCAATCGCTTTCGTTCGCAGGGCAGTCTTTACGTCGGCGAACTGCGTCTGTCTTGTACCAGTTAGGGATACTGCGATTTGCTTCTTCGCTTGAGTCATCTTGTTTCTAAAGCAACAGGAGAAAAAAAATTGGAGCAAATGAACGCACCCAAAACCAAAGTCCGGGGATTTGGGGCATCCCAGCCTTGTACCACTAGTAGCCGGGCTAAAACTGGTATAAGACTTACGGTACCAAATTATGCTACCTCAATTATGGGTAGAAACTCGTCCAAGGTCGCCAAAGTGGTATTACCAGCCTTGCGTTGATGGTAGCGGTTTAGATTGCGTTGCTTAATTGTTTCTTTGTTGGCTTCATAATAACCTTTCCATCTTTGCTTCTCCTTGTCCTTGGCTAATATCTCCGCCTTGTGCTCTTGGTAGTACTTGCGGTGTCGTTCGGTGTAGGAAGGCATTTTCTTGTAATAGAGGAAGACAATTATTTTCCATTTTTACCGCACAGGCTAAAATGAGAGCGTTAGGTTCTCGTCTAATGATATAATCGTAATGTGGTTTTTCCAAATCAAAATACAATGGTATCGTATATATGTGATGGGTCAAAGTCCGGGCAAATAAAACATCTCTGGTATGAGCCATTAGTATCCGACCGGTCATTCTATCGTTTAGGTTTATATTTACCCATCCTGTATTGTCGCTCGTAGTCGTCGTCCTGTCGTCGTTGCCTTTCCGCTTGTCTTTCCGCTTGTCTTGCTTCAGAAAACATAGGCATAGGTCTCTCTGCTACCGGGACTCTACCACTGCCTAAACCTAAAACGCCTACGCCATTATGCGGTATCGGTTGGGACATCTCTATTATGGGGGAGGTCTTATTGCGTTCAATGCTTCTATTATTCTCAAATCTTGAGCGGTTCTATATTCTATTAATTCTAATTCCTCTCTCCGGAGCCGTTTCTCTATATCGGCAGGGTCGGCAATTATAGCATAAGGCGACATATGTATATTGCCTTTATATGCTAATCCTGCGTCGTATGGGTCGGGTTCTGCTCTATCTGCTCTACCTGCTCCGCCACTAACCGGTTTCGGTGGTGGTTCGGGCTTATCTTTAATCTTACCGGCTTCCTTATAATCTTTATTAGCGTATAATTTATAACGAAGTAATACTCCTTCTAAAAATGCTAGTTTATCTTCAGGTGTCTTCTTCTGTTCCCACTGATATATCCTATACGGGGCTTCATCCTTCTCCGCTATATATTTTAGAATAAGTGCCTGTTGTGCTTTATTAATCACATCAGGTTTCGCCGACATCTCTAGAAACTGTTTCTATTATAATGTTAGTAGAACCTAAAACTCTTTCAGGAAACCATTTAAGCAGTGGCTCGGGAATACCTTGCCCTGATTCAGTAATCAATTTAAATATTTTGGTTGCGATGGCTAAAGGGAACTTTTTTTCTGTTAGTGTGATTGTATCAGACATTTCTACATTATCTAATCAAAATAAACAATGGTATTCACCGCATCTGCTACTTTGATGCCCCGACCTCTATGAGCGTCAAGCGGTGAAGGTGCTACCGGGATTAATATAGATGGCTTCTCCTTCTTGTCCTTAATAGACTTTAAAATCTTATCCCGGTTTGCGTAGTAGTAATTACGACCGTATTCTTTCTTAGCGTCCTTATGTGTTTGGTAGTAGCGTTGTGCGGGTGTGAGGTTTTGAAGGCTTTCCATTCTACTAAAAAGAAATATTATTCCTATGTATAGAAAAATGACGACCCTTGACGAACGACTAGAAGCATTCGCATTATCTTTTAAGGACGACCCCGACTTCTACCGTATTCCTTTTCCCGAGCATATCCTTAAGCGTATTGGTATGTATAAGGAGAAAGATGATATTTCGGCAATGAAAGCAGTAAATTACGCTATGATGGCTCCTACATTACATCGTTATACAACGCCTATACAAATCATAGACCAAAGCGAGACCGTAAAGACTTTTCCGAACCTTGTAGAGTTGGCTCGTTCCACAAGTACCAGCGACTCCAAAAGCCAGGAGTTAGCGGATTCGTCCAGTCCTCCCGCTTCTGATGGCGTTGTAGGTAGCGTTGTTTCCTCTGCTTGTCTTTCGTCGTCGTATAGTCAGGATACCCTACCGCTCCGAACGAAACTGTTTTCGCCCGACCATCAACCTTTAGATGAGCGTCATACTTCTTTTCCGCTAAATGAGATTTTGTAATATGCTCTAGTTTGATATTCATTTACGCTTCTTCTTATGTGGTTCCTTAGAAATATTTTGTATCTGATGCGAACGAATTATATCCGCTGTACCGCCTATTAGCGGACTCGCCTGAGATACTGCCTCGTTTGCTATACTACGCTTTGTGGTTTTGACTTCCGCATTAGGTAGCAACCTACCGAAGTATCCTAACGCATCACCGGAGCCATACACTCGCTTAACCGGTGATGCCTTCTTACTAAAAAAATCTGAGCCTTGAAACGCAGGGTTATAGGTTTTACCTTTCTTAATAGTTGGTATATCCTTTTGTAATTGGTTGGCTACCGCACCGCCTAGACTATGACCTGTAATATAAACTTTCTTTCCTTGTGCGTATTTTTGTATAGCATCATTAACAAATGCTTTATCTTCTTTGTATCTATCACTAGATGCGAGTCCGTTAAATGGTAGCGTCATATTAGTCTTCCAGTCTCGCAAGTCCTTAGAGCCTCTTGCTGATACTACTAATTTATTACTACCCGGCTTTTCATATACGGTTATGGTAGGCGACTGGGTTATAATGTTATAACCTTTTACTTGCTTATTACCGTATGCTCCTTCTGCTAACGCTCGGTATTCGTCATCTGATGGTTCCATATTATGAGATATTGGGTAATCTTTCGTAATATGATTATGCTCTAACGCTAAATGCGACATCCTACTTAAACCGCATTTTAATTTTCTTAACTACTGCTTTTACACCGGACTTAATTCCCTTCTTTACTTTGTTAATACCCTTGCGATTACGGTAGCCTATTACCGCACCCGCACCGCCGACTAATGCGTATGGTAATACCTTATCAAATGCCGATTCGTTCGCCTCGGGTGCCTCTTCATCGCTACTAGATTCATACTCTTCTATTCTCGGGACTTCGTTATGTTGCTTAGAAAAATGTCCGATATGATGACTACGCTCTCTGTCTTTCAAACGCTGTTCTTCGTACTGGTCGTATTCTGCTCGTTGACGTAGTCGGTCTGCGTCGTTCATCTATCTATATTACTGCGTTTAAATAATACAGGTGCCCTACTTTTCTTTTCCCTAAACTTGGATGTGTCTGTTATCTTACCTACAGTTTTAGGTGGAGGCATTATCATAGGTGCCTCACTGCTACCTCTTGACGCAACGGATTTCTTAAACGGATAATGTGGTAAAACTACACTACGCTCCGTCATTCGCATACGACTAGATACTTCGGATGGTCGGTTTGTCGGATGAATAGCCATTCTACTAGCAATGGTATGTGTCCCAGGTAAAAACGCACTATTAACATCATCCAATAGACCTTTTGGTAATGGTAGTGTTTTATCTTTATGCTCTTGCTTTGCGGGTAGTTTCTCAACAATTACCCTTGGTGTTGCTTCCATACCAGGCATCATATCAGATAGATACAATGGGTATTTAGCCAATGCTTTTTGAAACATAGGCAACTCCTTAGCCTTTTCAACAGTTTGCGACCGCTTCTCTGCTAAATATGTATTCACCAAATCGTCTACTTGTTCGCTACTAAAACCCTTCTGTTGTAGTTCAAGTTTTAAGTTAGCAACTTCACTCATAGTGCGTTCATCCTTAAGATTTTTAACAACATTAGCCATAGCCTCATTAATACCACCTGTGCGTTGTGCTAGGTCATACTCTTGTAAGCGAATGTCCGCCGGTGCGAATGCCGGCACCTCTGCGTTCTGCCGTTCAACCGCTTGTAGCATTTCATTATATGTAGCATCCTCGTACATAAACGTAGTACCATTAACACCAGCACCTCGGGGAAAGTCAGAGAATACCGCATTGTTAGCATATTTAATTACCGGTACATCGTAGCATTTCATAGGCGTAATCGGAGACTTTGATTTTACATTAAAATTACCATCAAATATATCATACAACCGGGCATTAGGTGCGGATTTCAAGAATGGTTCTTTACATTCAAATAGTTTAGATAAGTGTGCGTCGGATGGTAGCGTATACACTCCATTGTCGTAAACAGAGGTCATTTCTACATATTGCGGAAGAAAATACTTTGTAATACATCGTTATTCATATACGGATGTTTCTGCTCGTCCTCTTCTTCCTCATATACCTTACGAACAACTCGTTTCACAACTTTCTTAGGTTTACGAACTACTACGACCTCTTCCTCCTCTTCTGATTCCTCATCTTCGTAATCCGCCATATCCTTACTTTCCTTTACCCTATTACGGGGGGGTGCCTTCGGTTTACCCTTGGGTGCTTTTTTCAGTGCTTGTAGTTCTGCCCGTAATGCGTTTATATCGTCTTCATATGTAAGTTTGGGAGCGGGTGGCTCAGCGGGTGTAGAGGGCGGAGGTATGGGTACAGGTCGGCTAGTAGGGGTGGGTACCGTAGTCTTACCCTTGGGTGTCTTTGCTACTGCCTCCTCCTTCTCCGCCCATTTCTTTTGTCTATGCTCTGCGAGTGCCTCTAGTGCTTTCGCTGTAGCCTTCTTCTGTGCCTCTGTACGAGGCTTCTTCTGCTTCACCGGCTTCTCTGGCTTTTCAACATCTACTACAGTTGTGCCGGAGTCTTCAATGTCGCTCATTTTTCTAATACTTACAAAGATTATAAAAATATTAGAAAAATATTGTAGCGTATTGTAGCATTGAAAAAACTAAATTGTATTTGAAACTATGCGTAAGTATAATCCACCGCTTCCTCCATTATTGGGAACTCCACCGGGTACTGTACTATCTGAATTAGCACCTCCACCACCACCACCGAAAAATGGCTGTCCTGCTCCGGTACCTAGTGAATTATGATACCCAGCCTGATAACCACCACCACCGCCACCAGTCATACCGGCTAAATACGGATATTGTCCCAGTGGCGACATACCACCCGCACCGCCAGCAATTTCTTGGTCGCTTAAACCACCAGGGCTACCATCGTATAAGTATTTCAGTTGTCCGACTCCTCCAGCAGTTCTAAACCCATAATTGTTATTGTTGCGACTCCAGCCACCACCACCGCCACTACCGCCACCGCTTCCATTACCGCCAGAATCTGTAGGGTCTGTAGCCTGTGAACCACTACCACCTAATCCGCCCTTTGCTCTAAAAACTATAGGTGAGTTATTAATACTAAAAAAAGAATCACCGCCTGATAATCCAGTAAGTCCATTTGCTAAGAATCCAGTACCACCAGCACCAAGCGTACAAGTCAGCGACGATATACCGCCCCAAGGCCACATAGTAGGACTATTACCTATTGTGCCTTGTAGGTAGCAACCGCTACCACCTCCACCGCCTCCGCCGTTATTATATCCACCACCACCTCCACCGCCTCCGCCACCGATTAGTAGGAAATCTATAGCAACTACTTTATTAGGGTCAAAACGTATTGTGAAAGTAGGAGGTGTTCCGCCTGACGCTACATAACCTGTATCAAATTGTGGAGTGTATCCATTAATAGTAAGAGCATTGGATAGATACGAACCGTTAAGATTTATTCCTAGTGGTGCTGATACTGACGCTGATGCTTGATATGTAGCCCAAAGACTAGTATTACCAGAAGGAGGAGGATATGCGATGCTGTTAATACTGCTAACATTTATTAGTTGTGGTGCCGATAGTAATTGACCTGAAGCCATCGCAAGACCTGACGCAACATTTATATTAGCACCAGCACCGACTGTATAGGCTGAAAGATTGTTAGTACGAATACCAAAAGGCGAAGGAACTTGTACCGTAGATACAGCAGGGAATGAAGCCCAGGAACTTGTATTACCAGCCGGTGGTGGATACACTGCGTTGTTGATACTGCTTACAAATAACGACGATACACTTGCGGTATTAAATGAACTTACAGCAGATGTAGTAGGTGGATATGCTAAACCATTGATGCTACTAATAAAAAGTTGCTGAGAACTTATGCTACTAATTTGTGCTGTGTTTGCTTTGAAACTACTTGTGTATAGTTGGTTGAATGTGCTTATAGCCCCACCAGGTGCGTAGGGCAAACCGTTGATACTACTAAGATTTTTAATTTCCATTCCAGTGTCTGATAATATAGTATTTACTTTTAAGGTACAACTTGATGTAGCACTGCTAACAAGATTTAATGAACCACCGATGAAATTAGCATTACCTACAAATACATTACCATATACGCCACCTGTAAACGAATTACCGCCGACAGATACAAGATTGAAAGTACCTGTTAAAATTGAAGTAGCCGATGTAAGAAATGTTGCGGTTGCTAGACCAGGGGCTAGTACAGTGCCGACTTGAAACGCACCAGCAACATTACCAGAACCAGCATTTAGAACAGTTGTGTTAATCACACCAGGAACAGTAGGAACAACGGCAGAACCTACAGGAAATACATTCATACCACCGGCAACATTAACAGAGGCTGGTGATTGTACTCCTGCTACTTGTAATCCGCCTATATTTATTGTTTCACCTTCTAGTAATAGATTTGTACCACCATTTACACTAACGCCGAATGTAGCACCTATATGTAAATCTGATTCGCTTGTAATATTGATTGCGGGAACAAGAGGAACAACTATAGGATTTAGCGTAGCCATTTGAATGTTAATAAGTGAACCCAATGTTAGTAATCCAGTTGTATTCAAATCAATAGTGGCTGAATTAACAGTAAAGTTTTCAGCAAACGCAGGGACGGGTAATATTTGTCCTACTTCAAATCTTGCTACATTTAAAAATACATTTGGTGCGTATAGTGGTGATACATTTTGATTAGAGTATCCAACATATAGCGTTCCATTTATATAGTTATCTTGATAGTCCGCAAATACATTATTAGGATTTATTAATAGTTCACTTGTGGTTATACTACCGGTAATAGTTGCGTTTCCGCT
>Ga0136642_1001285_pt1 | contig 11029 bp, 12 predicted proteins | sample LowCatLa1302831Y_FD_115313 | JGI IMG/M metagenome (GOLD analysis project Ga0136642, IMG submission 115313) | Freshwater microbial communities from Lower Cathedral Lake, Yosemite National Park, California, USA - 13028-31Y | ecosystem: Environmental > Aquatic > Freshwater > Lake ... | reverse complement strand
TTCTGGCGTAACCACATCATCCATCGTCATACCGGGACGACGAGGTTTGTAGTTTTTCATGCCCGCTGCAGTTGAACTTGCATCCATAATATCCTCCTTACATCTTTCCGCCGCCACACATGGCGATCATTGTGCCTTTGGTCTTGCCGCGCTGAGCAATACCGTTTGCCGAAGCCCGGAACGTACCGCCTTTGGCCAGCTTCAAGGTTGTGCCCTTGCCGCCTTTGTGTTCTTGGGCATCGTGCTGTTTAAAGGCTTTCATAATCATGGCCTTATCCTGTTTTTTGTCCATTGCATCCATTTCGCCACCTTTAGAAAATTTGCGGCTCTTGTCCGCGCTGGAGAAGTCTTGCCCCACCGATTGCGGGACGCCTGCTTTCTTGGCAAAGGCGGGGCTATGGGCCACCGCTTCCATGAAATTATGTTGTTTCTTGCTTGTCGATGGCATTGTCACCCCTCAACTTTTTAACCCAGTTTTGAACTGTGGTGGTTTCCCAAATGCGGATACATGTCCACACAATCGTGAATACTGCTGCGACTGATGGAAGCATATCTGCCAATGTCCCTATTACGGTGATGATCGACAAGCCGTCAACCACATGTTTAATTGTTTCGGTGCGTTCGATCATATCAACATTTCCATCTTGCAAGTGAAGCCGCTTTGCGGGTGGGTTTGCCTTTTTCGTCCTTCATAGGACCGGGCATTCCCGACATCCTAGCGCAAAACGAATCTTTGCGGGGGCCCCCTTGAGGCTGCGGAGCTTTCAAGTTGCTACCTGTGGCTGCGTTGTACTTTGCACGACCTTTGGCGGTTAGCCCCGCACCTTTCGATGCAGGGAGTTTTTCGCCACGGCCAATGGCCAGTGAGGGGCTTTTTTTCTTGGCTGTTGCCATGTTAAGCCTGCGCTTCTTTCCAGCTCAAACGAGCCAAAATGGTACCGCCTGTGTTGCTTACCGCTTGGGCAACCACGTACAGAATGTCTGGGCCATCAGGGTAAAACCCAGATTGGCCGCCTGCGGCAGCGTTTGGAACTGTGGTATTTGTACCGCCGCCCAAGATGGAGTTACCCAAGTCACGCACGTTTGACAAGTCCAACGTAGTTACAGTACCCGCCGCTGCAAACGCCGCCGCTACAGATTCTCCGCCAAATGTTCCAGTTGTAGCAGTTGTATTGGTTGCAACTTGCGCCAAAGACGAAGTAATACCGTTAGCCAACTGAATTGGGCTAGTGAAAGTTGGTTGAGCGCCAGCACCGCTAAACGCCGCTGTTGCGTAACCATTCAGGATCAAGTTAATTAAATAGGTATTGCCAGTGGTAACGATACCCAAAGAGTCCAACTGGAGCTGCATACGGTTGATAATTTCCCGCTGGCCCAATGTTCCAACTTGGCCATTATCAACAGAAGGCGCAATGCGAATTGCCATTAACACCACGGGGTTAATACTTGATGTTCCCACCGCGGTAGTCATACCGTAGTTAAAGATCAGCGACTTATCGTCGTCAAACCGACCGTCCATAATGACTGACGAACCCCAGTGTGACAGGGAAGGCACAGTATCAGGAGACGCCAACTCGACGCTGACAGGCGCTGTTGCGCTGTAGGTGAATGCCTGAGCAGACGCTTGACCCCCACTGGCTGCGCGGGTTAACCCGTACAAAATACTGCCATCGTTACCAGTAAACGAAACATATTCACATGTACCAGTCTGGCCAGAAGCCGTAACTTTAACTGTACCCGATGGCGGGAAACGTGAGCAATCAAGGATGTCGATGGAACTAATAGCAACGGTTGTGCCGCTTGTGTGTGAAGCAGCGGTAGTACCGCCAAAACCCCGAATACAGCCCACCAAGTTGTTGCCTGAAATGCCTGTGTAGTAAATCAGTTCGCTGTCAATCTTGACCACGCCCGTGTTGTTGTAGTTGGTTGCGGAAGTCACAGGAACGGTTGTATCTGCCACAGCACTAGCCGCGCTCAACGTGCTGTTTGTAACATTCAAATTAGACGTAATAATCGTAGTCGGTGTAATACCGTTCGACTCATAGTGCGCGGCTATGTTACCGGTACGCATGTACGCTTCAAACTGCTTGTTGTTGTTTTGGATTTGCGCGACGTAGTTAATTTGCCCATTGGTTGCGCGGAAACCATAACGGATCACGCCCGCGCCGTACCAAGAGTAGTCGATGTACCACATCTGCATACGGGTCAGATCAAGGTTGTAACCTGAAGGGCCAGTACCGTTACATGGGTCAGCCCACTGTGACTGAGGAATACGAGTTTCCAAAGTCAGTGACATCAATGCGCCAGCAATGGTGGAGCCGCGATACTCAGGAGTCACAAACATGTTTGTATCACTAGTAATTGTCACTACTCGATACGATTGCCCGCGAATTACCACATATGAACCGGGTAAACATTGAGTGCTAAACTGCGTACCCGTGCCAGTAACTTGGTTAGAGCCTTGAGTTACAGAGATTGTGCCGTTGGCTTGGTTGATGCTGTTACGCAGCACTGCAAACAAATTCTGGCCGTCATACTCAAAGAACATGCCGTTCTGCAAGTCAAACAAACCAACACGGTTAGCAGAACCATACCAACTAATTGGGCTTACACGGATTGCTTGCCCGGTAGCAGTGGTAGCGGCCCCAACAGAAATCTGTGTGGTGTAGGTGAATGACGTTGGTGACACAAGAGACGCAACAACAAATGTTCCGTTATACGCGCCTTGGTCGCAGCCATAGACTTGAATTTTTGCGCCAACAGTCAAGTTGTGTTGGTAACGGGAAGTTACCGTGGCGGTTGTACCGGAACCTGTAATGCTTGTAATGAACAAGGCTGGTTTCAAAGACGAACCGGTCGAGAACTGAATGCCTTTACCGGATTGATACCGGAAGTAACGACGAGTTTGACGGATCAACTGTTGGTTGGGAACTGCGCCACCAGCAGAGAAAGCCACGCCGCCATCAAACGAACGTGGCTCAACAAAGCCAGATGGACGAGCATACAAGGTTATGCCGTCAGTTACGTTGGTCAGCGTGCCTGTTGGGGCTGTTGGAACAACGTATGTAAATGAGTTTTGCGTAGGAACAGTTGCGACAATCCAAGCGCCGTTTACGCCACCACCAGAACTTGAAGTTACGTTACGCACGTAGATAAACGAATTGGCTGACAAGCCGTGTGGGTTTGTTGTTGTAACGGTAATGGTTGTTGTAGCGTTTGTAAATGCAGAAGTTGAAGTCAACTGCATACCAGCGTTTGAGTAGAAATACCCAGCGTACACATATGTCAGTGCAGCGTTGAACTGGTTAGAAGCGGGAACTGTAGTGCCCACTGCAATTTGTGCAGTAATGCTTGTAGCGCTTGCGGCGGTAATATACCACCAGCCGTTTGCTACCGCGCTGCTTGAGTTCTGGATAAAAATTGGCTGACCTATCGAAGCACCAAAACCGCTACCCGCAATTGTGATCGAGTTGGTTGCGCCGTCGCCTTGAATACTTGTTACAGCCAATGGCTGCTGCGAGATGTAGTACATGCTTTGGCGGTTATTTTGCAAAACAATAGATTCCCACTTTGTCGGCTGTGTGCCGTATTCAAAGTCAGTATCAATCAACGCTTGAGGCGTTGACATACGCATTTTCCCCACTGGGTCTTGGTTACCGGGGGCAGGCGCAAAATATGGTACTGAAGCGCCAGAGTTAGTTGTGCCCTGAATGGGCAGCGATTTGTTTGTTGCCAAGTCAACGACGGTCCATCCACCAGACATATAGTACTCCTTAAATCCAAAGAAGGGGGCCGAAGCCCCCGTTGCTCAATTAGTCGAAGTTACCAAATGGGTAAGCAGTAGTAGAGCCAATGTTGCCGTCAGGCTGGATGTAACGAAGCGAGAAATAAATCTGACCAGCAGAAATAGCCCCCATTGTGGTACCCGTCAAAGACAAGGTGAACACAATTTGCGACAATGTTTGAGTGCCGTTAATGCCTACCAAGTCAGTTGAAGTGCCGTTGGCGTTAGTGACTTGAGTGCCGCTAAACGAAGTGGTAGCACGCCCAGTACCAGACAAAGTAGATGTGGCATAGGTAGCGGTTCCGGCTTCAACCGTGTAGTTGTTGGACACGTAAATTTTGATGGTAGACAGCGTACCAGAAGCAACAGTCGGCAAGACGGCTACATCGATGATTGCTTGGTCAATATCAGACCCTGTGGGGATATAGCAAACCCAACCACGGTAAACTTGGCTGGCAGTATCCGCAGGGATCACTTGGGCTACTAAAGTTGGGCTGGTCGATGAGGGTACATAGACTGTTGCGTTTTGGTTTGGGATGTTGTTGGACGTAACAAACGTACCAGAACCGCCCGCAAATCCAGCGGTGGCCGCAGTGCTATTTAGCAAATTAAGATAGCCAGATTGGGTCAACGTGGTGTAACCGACGTTACGTTGTGGACCAAAACGGTTGTCGCCCGACAGAATTGGGCCTTCAAAAGTAGAACGTGCCATGACAAAAAGTCCTTATGCAAAAGTACCTTACCAATCGTTGCATCGTCTGCTGGGGCAGTGGCGGTAAGGCGGATCACCCAGATGTTTGCAATATACAGTAAAAGAAAAAGGGGCACAAGGCCCCTTCCAATATTTCCGAAAAAATATTTATCAGAACGAACCGGGCGATCCAAAGACGCCAAGTGGGTCTGAAACGCCGAAGCTATAACGCTCACGAGCTTTGTAGCGGACGTTGCCGGTGTCGAAATCTCCATCCATTGAGTTAGACAGCGGAGTACGGATAAAGTGCTTCAAGCCGTTAGGAACGTCAGTGGTCAGGAACCAAGCGTTAGTATCGGTCAAGTAGTGGTTAACGGTGTAGCCTTCAGGAATAGAGCCGTTATTCTTGATAGCGTTGACGTCGTTGTTGTTGGTGCCGACACGCAGTTCGGTTTCCAACAGGCGGGTAGCCACGAACATCAAAGCTGGAGGAATAATCAGCTTCTTAGGCTTAGCAGCGATCAACAGGCCGCGCTCATCAGTCCAAGCAGCGATTTGAATAACAGCGTTTTCCAACGAAGTTTCGTTCAAATCAGCGCCAGTCGATGGACGGTTGCTGTTAGTACCACCGTTAACCAGCGGGTGAGCAGTAGAGAACAAAGCAACACCGTCGCCATAAGTGAACTGGGCAGAAAAACCGTTGTTCAAAGTAGCGGCAGCTTTAACTTGCTTGGTGTACGCCATACCACGGGCCAAAGCCTTGGTATAACGCGAAGACAAGCTGTCATACAAGTTATCTTCCACAGCTTCCTCTGTGATGGCAAAGCCCATCGCAATGGTTTCGTGGTTGTAACGTGCAGTCCATGCTTCTTGCGCGTTGTCATAAGCGATGGCTTGGCCTTCGTTCTTGACAGGAGCGGCGGAGAAACCCGACAGCTTGGTTTCTTCTTCAAAGCTACGCTCAGATGTTTCTGTTTCGTAGATTTCTTTGTGCTCTTCGCCGTAGCGTGCATATTCCAAACCGAACAAGGCGTTCAAGCCGGGGAGTAGCTCTTTGAGCAGTTGTGCGCGTGAGATTGCCATTTAAGTTACTCCTTAAGCGGTTTGAGTTCCAAGCGCGGTGTAGTAAGCATGTTTACCAAAGTTGATCTTGCAAAGAACTTCAGTATATTGCGTAAACACGAGCACGGAGTTTGCGGGAATTGCGGTACCGGTAGCGGAAGTACCGCCAGCTTGAACCACACCATATTGTGCGTTGACAACAACAGAGGTTGCGCCAGCAGAAGCTGCTGTAGAAACCCAGTTGGCGCAGCCAACGTACTGACCGTTAGCGGCCAAGAAACCAACTTCAGTACCAACTGGCAATGCGTTAGGAATTGCAGTGGTAGTCAAAGTAGTTGTACCGCTAGACCAAGTGGCAGTGCCCAAAGGAACCGCAGTTTCTGGAACCACATCAATGATACGCACCGGCAAAGCAGCAGTAGAGGCCGCAGAGCTGGCCAAAATGCCGTTCGACGAGTTACCAGTGTTGACGTTACCGGCCAAGTCCGAAATGGTCATGTTCAAGCCAATCATGGCACGCGAAGCAGCACCAATAGTGGTACCACCTTGAGTTGTCACGACAGCGGCTTTGAAAATGGTATCAGGATCATCAGTCACAATTGCGACAGCATCACCAGCCAAAGTACCAGCAGGCCAGTATTGGCTAAACTGTTTTTGCTTGGTCAATGGGTTTGTATACGAACAACCCAAGAAAATGCCAACTTCGCCGTAACCAGCCGCACCAGTGGTAGCAGAGCCGCCATCAGTTTGAGCCAAGCGAGTAACAAAGCCGCGTGTAACAGCGACGAAATCCCCGTAAAAAATGCTGGTGGCATAGCCATACTGAATCTGCATACTGCGTGTAGACCCAGCGAAGACTTGTCCGCCAATCAAGTTAACGGGTAATAGGCCGTAGGGGGCCGAAACCGTTGGATAAGCCATTTAAGACTCCTTGAAAATGATTAAATACCTTTACCGAAAGTGACTTTGGAGCTGCGTTCTTTGAACATAGGCATCCGTGGGTCATTCTCGCGCATGAAAGTGTTATCCACTGATTGCATTTGCGCATCGGCCTGTTGGCGATAATACGCATCACGCTGTTCAGCAAACTCCACAGGTGTTTTGCAAAGCAACAAACCGCCGACTTCAACGCTATCTGGAAACTGACCAGTGGTCGTACCAAAAATGCGAATTTCGGGATGGTCAGCAGCTTTAACGGGTTCCCAGCCTTCACGTAACTTAGAAGAAAGGTTAGTGGCGTCAGTTTTATCCAAAGTACTGACCCGAATCCAACGATAAGCATACCCCGGCTCCGGCGTGGGATCGGGCAGAAGTTGCGGGGGCATCCATTGTTTTGGGCGCTCCGCTTTTTCGCGGGTTTCAAGATCACGAGTAGGACGTGCAATTTTTTCCATTTTATTTCCTCATTTCATTAGCAACCGCACGGGCATACTGCTCATTTGTCAGTCCTAACCGCTTGGCGAGATTCACCTGTGACTGCGTAAGCACGATCTTTTTAGGCGCTGTGCTACGCGTTGCAGATGCAACAATGTTGGATTTAGTCCGTTGAGGTTTCGCATCAACTGACCCGTCGGTTCCAATCTGGTCCGAAAATCTTTCCCGAATATCCGAGTCTATACGTCTATAGTATTCAACACTTCCTGCCGGGACCCCTTCATCTTGCAACTCATCATGCAGTGCAAGTGCATAAGCTGTCATTCGCTTGTCGCTGCCAAACCACTGGTTTTTGTCTTGCCAAGCAAGCAGTTTGTCGTCAACTGGCGCAGCTTTTTGGGGCTGTGGTGTAGTTTGTACTGTATTTTCTTCTTCCTGTAAAGGGGCTGGCCGGAAATTATTTACCCGGTCTGCCCTCATCTTTATGGAAGTTAATTCTTCTTGGGCATTTACAAGCGCATCAGAATCCCCAGCTTCATACGCTTCTTTGTATTTACGCTTGGCGTCAATCAGTTCACTGGCCACTACTTTTTTGGCCTGTTCCAATAACGCGTTCTGCCCTTGACTTAATGAGCCTTTGAGTTTTTTGTTCTCTTCAGCCATAGACTGCGCAAATCGCAACGCTTCTGCGCGTTCACGTTCTGCAGATTCTTTGGCGCGGCGTTCCTCGTGGTAACCCTTGGAAAAATGCTTAATCCGTTTTTGAACGCCCTCGTCGTATTTTGACAACTCGTCGTCAGTAATCTCCTTTGGCGGTTCCACCATTGGTTTACGGTTACGGTCTTCCTCAGGAGTATCGTCAACAACTTCAATTTCTGGGTCAGGTTCTACAACCCTACCACCCTTGCGAGAATTTTCTTCTTTCTCGTCTGGAAATTCAAATTCTGTTTTTTCAATTTCAGCCATGTTTACTCCTTATGGGCGTTGGATGCCACGGGGGTCTTGAATGACCGCCTGCACCGAGTCGTCGTTAATAAGCCGCCACTCAGTACCGTGGATTTTCATTCGGGTACCGGTATTTGGCCGGACCAAAATAAAGTCGCCCACTTTGCAAGATGCGCCGGATGGGAACCGTGCCGGGTCTTTGAAGGCATCAGGGCCAATCTTCGCCACAAACAACACGGGAGACAGCAGCTCTTCGTATTGCATAGCTTGGTTTGACTTGAGGATACCGCCTTCGTATTCCTCTTTGGCTTCTGGGAGCATGCACAGAAGGTGGTAAGTCACCGGATCAGGGATTTGTCTGGCTTTGTCTTCAACAGGCTTGTTGAGAATGCCGGACAGGTCCACAGCTTTAATATCAAATTCAGTCATCGTCAAAGTCTTTCAATTTACGCACGAGGTCACCAAGTTCTAATTGAGCGAGTTGGAGACCTCGGATAGTCCCACTCAATTCTTTGTAGTGGTCAAAGGATTTTGCACCTCCGCCACACAAAACCTGTCTGAAACCATTAATCTGGTCTTCAAACTTCTTATTTAGCACTTCAAAAATTTTGGGGTCCATTATCTGTATGCTCCTCGGCGAATCCATTTAGTGGCTACCCATTTAACACCTTGCCGCACTGCCGCACTGCCATGCAATGTCAAAGTATCTTGGGTAGGGGTATCGTAGGTAAACCGAACAGCATTTCCTTGCTTTGGAAGCACTACCAGTTTGGCATCTGGGAATGTAGTTTCCCCGCCGTCATCAGGCGTATTTAAATACATTAACACCGTGCATACGCGGTTATTGGCTAATTGCTTGTCAATACCTATGCCTTTAGGGTTGAAATAATCGTAGTGGGGTTTGTACTCTTGACCCACTTCGTACCGCAAAACTTGCAACCCTTCACCATTTTCTATGGGGTACCCAGTAGCCATGCTGAGTCGGTGTTCAATGTGCTCAATAAGTTCGTTCTCACCAATCTTAAAACTCATGCCAGAACTAGTGCGCCCTGTCGACGCTACGTATTGCCCCGAGGTGTTGTCCATCACCCGGGAATGCTGCATTTTGTCTTTGGCAAGCCAAATCAATAATGAACATTCAACTTCGGTTAGAAAATTGTCGTAGAAGGCTAGGTGTGGGGACACCATAGCCAGTGTAGGGATTGGCATGTGGGGGTGCAAACTTATTTCTCCTTAGAAGTTTTTGCGGCTTTGCGGGCTTGCTGCGCTGCAAGTTCAGCCTGCATCTCTGCGTGAGTCATTTTCTGGTGATGCGCCATATCAGTCTGACGCAACTTCTGGCCATGAACCTGTCCGCCGTGGGCCAACTTCTGCTGATGAACTTGCTGGGCCTGCATTATGTTCTGCTGGCCTTGCTGCTGTGCCATCTGCTGTTGTTGCTGGGCAGCCGCCATCTCTTGTGCGTGACGCTGGGCTTGTTGCTCCATCTCTTGGCGGTGCTGCTCGGCCAACAACACTGGATCAGGATTTTGGCTGCCTTGGGCTTGGGCCTTGAGCTCGACCTCAGCTTGCTTCAAGAGCAGATCGCCATCAACCTTCTTGGCTTTGATATCAGCTTCCTGCTTCTTGATCTGCAGCTCTTGCATCTGCATCTGGATGATTGGGTCTTGCGCTTGCTGCTGGGCTTGCTGCTGAGCAGCCTTGGCCTTGTCCATCTGGAGCAGTTGCGTTGCGGCTTGGGCCACCAACTTGGAAATCTGAACTTCCATGTCCTTGGGGATTTCTGCATCAGGTTCTGGCAGCGTAGCCCCCAGTTGTTCTTGCAGTTTAGTGCGGTACTGAAACGCAACGTGCTCCGCAACGTGGGCCATGATCGCCGCCTGCATTTGCTGCGCCATCGGGTTTTGGCCAAGCTGCCCCATCACAACGGGGTCCTGCATCATGCTGGTATGCACAGCAATGTGCGCGTCATGGTCTTGGTAAATAAACGCTTTGGTCGGCTTGCCGGTCAAGAACGACATGTTCTCGCTCACGGGGTCGCGGGGCTTCTGGTCTTCTGGCAGCGGCACCAACTTGTCAGCGTTCTTGATACCCAGCACCTCGATCATCTGGCGGTGCAACTGTGGCAAGTCATAAATCTGCGGTGCGCCTTGAGCCAACTGAATAACAGCCTGATACTGCATGATCCGCTGGGCCATTGTCGAGCTGTTAGGGTCGCTAACAGGAATAACCGACACCATGTCGTAGTCAGCCTTCTTGGCTTTACGGTCCCCGCTAACTGGCTCAAAGCTATAAGTCTCTGGAGTGTTGTCCCGGATGATGTCGCGCAACAGTTGAAACTCCTGCTTCATGCTGGCATGCACCCGCGCCTGCACCGCGCTCATGGTTTTGAGTTGGCGCTCCAACAATGCAAGCGTTGTACCTACAGGTGAGTTCGCGCTCATGTCGCTGATGTTCATATCCGCGATCGAACCCAAACGCCGCGCTTCATCGGTAATCTGGTTAAGCAAAGCCAGTAGAACTTGGCTTGGTTCCTTGTATGGCAGCGGCATGATGTTGTCGCGGATCGAACCGCTTGGCACGTCCACATCACGGAACTCACCGGGAGCGATCGGAGTGTCATCTCCTTTAGTGCGCAAGCCCCGGGACTTCAACCCACCGGGCAAGTTAGAGAGCGTACCCGCGTCGACCAACTGGCGAATGATGCTCGTGCCTGCGCGGGCGTAGCCACCAATCAGGTTAATCAAACCAATGCCGTAAGGGCCAAAGCCGGGAATGTATGTGTACTGTACGAAGTGCTGGCGTTTTGCTTGTTGGAGGTCGCTTTCTTCCCAGTTGCGGTACACGGCCAGCACTTTGGTTGTGGCGCGGTCGATCGACACCACATACGGACGAGCAATTTCATCCTTATCTTCGTACCCCGGCATATCGTAGTCAATATGCACTTCCACAATCTGATACCGATCGTCATCAGTAAGGGAATACCCTTGGTCTTCGGCCTTCTTTTTCTCCACGTCAGTGTGGATTTGGGTAGGTTCGCCGAGGTCAACATCCCGGTAAAAACCCGAAACCTGTAGCTTGTTAATTTGATTCTTGGTTTTGCGCATGATGTGCGCAACGCGTTCTGCCGTGTTGGAGTCCGACGAACCGTAGGGAATGATGATGTCTTCTGA
>Ga0136642_1001282_pt1 | contig 11052 bp, 8 predicted proteins | sample LowCatLa1302831Y_FD_115313 | JGI IMG/M metagenome (GOLD analysis project Ga0136642, IMG submission 115313) | Freshwater microbial communities from Lower Cathedral Lake, Yosemite National Park, California, USA - 13028-31Y | ecosystem: Environmental > Aquatic > Freshwater > Lake ... | reverse complement strand
CATTTTCCAGCACCGTTTACAACTGCATGCAGTGGGTCCTCGGCTATGAAGACCGGCATACCGGTCTCCTTGCGAAGACGTTCTGGAAGGCCGCGAAGAAGAGCGCCACCGCCAGCAAGAACTATTCCGGCTACCGCAAGATCTGAGACAAGATCCGGTGGGGTTTCATCCAGAGTCGCTTTGATTGCTCCAACAATTTTGGAAACGGGATCAGAGATTGCTTCCCGAATCTCCTGCGCGCCAATGACCATATCTTTTGGAAGGCCCGAGACTAGATCTCTTCCACGAATGTGCGCATCAGTATCATCCCTTAATTTATGTGCAGAGCCGATACTCATCTTAATTTCTTCGGCAGTTCGCTCACCGACAAGAAGCTGATATTTAAGTTTTACATAATTAATAATTGCCGCATCCATGGCGTCCCCGCCCACTCGTATGGAGCGTGAAGTAACAATTCCACCAAGTGAAATAACAGCGACATCGGTAGTGCCTCCGCCAATATCGACAATCAGAGAGCCTTGTGGCTCTGAAATTGGCAGGCCGGCGCCTATGGCAGCAGCCATGGGTTCCTCCATGATGTAGACCTTCCGTGCCCCGGCAGCATATGCCGCATCTTTGATCGCACGATGTTCAACTGTTGTAACTACGGGAGGTACAGCAACAACGACTATCGGCTTCGAGAAAAATCTGCGCACGCCTACCTTGTCGAGAAAGAGGCGAAGCATTTTTTGCGCCGTATCAAAATCTGCGACAACACCATCTTTAAGAGGCCTAATTGAAACAACATACTCTGGAGTTCGCCCGACCATAGTTCGGGCTTCGTGCCCGACTGCAAGAACTGCGCCGTTATCAGAATTTATAGCAACGACGGATGGTTCATTTAAAATTATTCCGGTATGTGCACGATAAATAACAGTATTAGCCGTGCCAATATCAATAGCGAGATCTGTGCGGAATAGCTTTCGCATTCGTTAATAGAACCTCGCTATTGATTTGGGCTGGTGCCACGCGTACAGGGGCTTTAACTGTATGCCTGGGACAAGCCCGGAGGTCGATAGTTACCGGGTTAACAAACGGGTGAGAAATGTAAAAATTTTAGAGCGAATCCATAATGTGCCTATTGCCCTTGTCGAAGGTGAAGTAGTTCCAGGTCCAGTCGGCAATCGTTGCAATTCGATTGCGCCCACCAAGCAGGTAGAGCACGTGCAAGAAGAGCCAAGCGAACCAGGCAATTGGGCCACGCAATTTAAATTTTTTTACTTGTACAACCGCTTTGTGGCGACCGATTGTTGCCATCGATCCCTTGTCCGTGTATTTAAAATCTTTGAGAGCAACACCTTTTGCAAGACGTTGGAATTGGGATGCAAGAAAGCGGCCTTGTTGCAGAGCAGCGGGTGCAACCATCGGAAGTGGGCGGCCATCGCTACCGATTACAGCTGCGTTATCACCGATTGCCCAAATGTGCGGATAGTGCGAAACCTGCAAAGTCGGATCCGTTTTAATTCGATTACCAACGATTGGCAGGTTCAGGAGAGAGATTTCGGGAACACCCTTGACTCCAGCGGCCCATACTGTGAGTTCAGAAGGTATTGATGTTCCATCTGCAAAATTAATTTTGCGGTGAGCAACTTCTTTCACTTGAGTATTGAGAAGCACTTTCACTCCCAAACTTTCCAAATCTTTCTTTGTGCGAAGAGAGAGATCCTCATCAAACATTGGTAGCAAGCGAGGACCAGCCTCAACCAAATAAATATCAATATGTTTGGCTGCATTAAAATTATCACTTTGAAGTGGGCCGCGTACTAATTCAGCAAGAGCGCCAGACATCTCCACACCAGTTGGACCGCCACCAACCATCACAACGGAAAGTCTGGTGTTATCTTCAAAGCGACATAAATCTTCAAAGCGGCGCATAAGTTCTGAGCGAATTTGAAGAGCTTCATGAATATTTTTCATTCCAAGAGCATGTTCTTCCACACCCTTAACGCCAAAGTCTGCAGTCGCAGATCCCATTGCAACAACTAAGTGATCAAAGGGAATTACCTCACTGCTATCGAGTTTCACAGTCTTGTTTTTGTGGTCGATAGAAAGGGGAGAACCCATACGGAATTTTGCGCCAGTTTTACGAAGCGCTCCGCGGATTGGATAGGCCACATGGTCGGCAGCCAATGACGCTGTGGCTACCTGATAGAGCAAGGGCAAAAAAGTTTGATAGTTGTGGCGATCAATAACAGTGACATCAGCATCACGCCCGATGGCCTTAGCGGCAGCTAAGCCTGCGAATCCGGCTCCTAGGATGACTACTCGAGGTTTTGACATGTAACTCAGCTTTCAGTGTTCAGTTAAACGCCAATGTTTAGGCCAGTCTACTATGGGCGTCATGAATGAGATAAATCGCAAGATTCTGGTCACTGGCGCCTCAGGCTATGTGGGAGGCCGACTAGTCCGCTCTCTCTTGGAGAAGGAACTTGATGTCCGGGTTTTTGTACGCGATGCGAACAAGATTTCCCGCCAACCTTGGCAATCCCATGTTGAGGTTGCAGTTGGAAACGCCAGTAATTTTGAAGAAACTCTTGCTTCACTTCAAGGCGTTCACACCGCATTTTATTTATTGCACTCAATTAATTATTCAACGCGATTTGATGAAATTGAAGCAGAGATGGCTTTGAACTTTGCGAAGGCAGCAGAGAAAGCGGGCGTACAACAGATTGTCTATCTAGGCGGAATTGCTAACGACAAAAATCGCAGTAAGCACCTTGAGTCTCGTGCAAATACTGGTCGCCAACTTGCCAGCGGCAAGGTCCCGGTGATGGAGATTCGGGCAGGCATAATTATTGGATCAGGTTCAGCTTCCTTTGAAATGTTGCGCCATCTCACACACCGCTTGCCAATCATGACAACGCCAAAATGGGTCACAAACAAAACTCAACCAATTGCAATTCGAGATATTTTGTATTACCTCACCGAAGCTGGGCGACTCAATAATCCAGTATCTGGGATTTTCGATGTGGGCGGCCCTGAGGTTGTGAGCTACGAGGACATGATGCAGATGTTTGCCAAAATTTCTGGACTGCGCCGGCGCATTATTATCAAGGTTCCGGTTCTCACACCAAAGCTTTCTAGTTTATGGATTGGTTTAGTCACACCAGTTCCGACCACTCTTGCACGTCCTTTAGTTGGTTCTCTGATTAGTGAAGTTATTGCAGATCCTAAAAAGAGTCTAGATTCAATTATTGCCCCGCCGAGTGAAGGTTTGCTACCGCTCAAACAGGCTTTTGATTTCGCTCTTTCAAAAACAAGTGGGAATGCAATTGAAACGCGTTGGTCTGATGCAACTGGACCAACAGCGCCGTGGCAAAAGGCGCAAAGTGATCCCACGTGGGCGGGTGAGACTCTTTATTTTGATAAGCGTGAATTGATTACTGATGTCTCTCGCAAGAATGTATGGGCTGCGGTAGAGCAAATTGGTGGAGACACCGGTTGGTATGGGACTGGTTTATTGTGGTTAGCGCGAGGCCTCATAGATCGCTTGATTGGTGGTGTTGGTTTACGGCGTGGCCGACGCGATCCTAAGAATTTACAAGTGGGTGACGCGGTTGATTTTTGGCGCGTGGAAAATGTTATCCCCGGTGAAGATTTGCGACTGTATGCAGAGATGATTCTGCCGGGCAAAGCGTGGCTCGAATTTAAAATTGAAGAAATGTCTGACAGCCATATTCGGTTAATTCAAACGGCTACCTTCCAGCCGCGCGGATTAGGTGGCCAGCTATATTGGTATGCAATTGCACCGCTACATTTTCTTGTATTTCCTACAATGATTAAGAACCTCATAAAGGCAGCAAAGGCGAAAGAGGAGACTGACTCGCGTGCATGAGTTCACCCCAGATGTTGAGGCTTTGGCGCGCGACATCTTGCATTATTCATTATTAAGAATGCGCCAAGAGCCGCCACTTGATCACGCAAAAACTCCAGCCGAATTATTCGCTGCTGCCGGGAACACAATTACCGAGGAAGGCTTGGGCGGAAAAGAAGCGCTTCGAGTTTTCACTGAAATTCTTGCACCCTCATGTCTTTCCACCGACCATCCGTCTTACCTTGCCTTCATTCCATCCGCGCCAAGTGAGCACGCAACGCTTTTCGATCTTGTTGTCGGAGCGAGTGCAATTTACGGGGGATCGTGGCTTGAAGGATCAGGCGCAGTATTCGCCGAAAACCAAGCCCTTCGATGGATTAGCGATTTAGCCCATTTGCCGCAAAGTGCCGGTGGTGTCTTTGTTCAAGGAGGAACGATCGGCAATCTTTCCGCACTTGTCGCTGCCCGTCACAACGCACGAGAGAAGGCTAAAGCCGAAGGTAAAAAAGTAGATCGCTGGGTAATAGTTGCCAGCAATCAAGCGCATTCATCTATAAAGTCGGCAGCCGATGTGATGGATTGTGAAATCCTTTTTGCAAATGCCGACGAGGATCTTGTTTTGCGTGCTGGCGCCGTTGAATCTGCTGTGAAGAAATATCACTCAGAAAATCCTACGCATCAAGTTTTTGCCCTCGTTGGCACTGCTGGCTCCACAAATCTTGGAATTATTGATGACCTTAATTCATTGGGTGATTATGCAAATAAAAATGGCATCTGGTTCCATGTTGATGGGGCATACGGACTTGCGGGTTTATGCGCACCTTCAGTTCGAGATTTATTTAATGGTGTAGAAAAGTGCGATTCACTCATTGTCGATCCGCATAAGTGGCTTTTTGCTCCATTTGATGCGTGCGCATTGATTTATCGAAACCCTGCTCTTGGTAAAGCGGCACATACCCAACATGCTTCGTATCTTGATACGTTGGAAGATGAAAACGAATTTAATCCATCTGATTATGCAATCCATTTAACGCGCCGGCCACGCGGATTACCTTTTTGGTATTCACTTGCATCTAACGGAAGTAAGGAATATTCCGATGCCGTAGAAGATACGATGAACACAGCTAAAATTGCCGTGCGACTTATCAATGAACATCCTAATTTGGAATTGCTGATGGAACCGCAACTTTCTATTGTTGCCTTCACTCGCAAAGGCTGGAACGCCCAGCAATATCAAGAGTGGAGTGATCAATTGCTCGATGATCAGATTGCATTTGTGACACCTTCGGCGCACTTGGGCCAGCCCATCTTGCGATTTGCGATTGTGAACCCTTGGACTTCTGAGAAAGAAATCACAGCAATTCTCGCCACGCTTTAACCTTGCAAAACCTGGAAAGTCAGGTTTTTGTCACCCCTTTCCTTTAGTATTTGCATATGGAAAACGAAGCACTACCGGAATCAGCCAGCTCATCCCTGACGGATCTTGAGCTTCGTATTCTGGAGTTTGAACGCTCTTGGTGGCGTTTTTCCGGTGCAAAAGAGTCTGCAATTAAGGAGCTCTTCGATCTCACTCCTCCTGCCTACTACCAAGCACTCAATAACTTGATCGACCGCGATGACGCCTTGTTGGCCCAGCCAATGCTTGTAAAGCGCCTTCGCCGCCTGCGCGAGGCTCGTACCTCCTCACGCTCAGCAACCTTCTCTCGCTAATTTTGACCCCCGGGGCCTTATCTCGGTAAGTTACGCATTAGCACTCGGCACCCTTGAGTGACAACAAGTTCGATATATATGGGGGACTAACTCATGGCAAAAATGATTGCCTTTAATGAAGAAGCACGTCGCGGATTAGAACGCGGCATGAATGCGCTCGCTGATGCGGTCAAGGTAACCCTTGGACCTCGCGGACGTAACGTTGTTTTGGAAAAGAAGTGGGGAGCTCCAACCATCACAAACGATGGCGTCTCCATCGCTAAGGAAATTGAATTGGATGATCCTTGGGAGAAAATTGGCGCAGAATTAGTTAAAGAAGTTGCTAAAAAGACAGATGATGTCGCCGGCGACGGAACAACCACTGCAACTGTTTTAGCACAAGCGCTGGTTCGCGAAGGCTTGAAGAACGTTGCTGCTGGATCTAATCCAATGGTTCTCAAGAAGGGCATTGAGAAGGCTGTTGAAGCAATATCTGCTGAACTCTTGAAGATGGCTAAGCCTGTTGAGACTAAAGAACAGATTGCTGCGACCGCATCTATCTCTGCGGCAGACACCACAATCGGTGAAATGATCGCTGAAGCAATGGACAAGGTCGGCAAAGAAGGCGTAATCACAGTTGAAGAGAGCAATACCTTTGGACTTGAGCTTGAGCTCACTGAGGGCATGCGTTTTGATAAGGGTTACATCTCACCGTATTTCACAACTGATACAGATCGCATGGAAGCTGTTCTTGAAGATCCATATATCTTGATTGCAAATAACAAGATTGGAAATATCAAGGACCTCGTTCCTGTGCTCGAAAAGGTCATGCAATCAGGTAAGCCTCTTTTGATTCTTGCTGAAGATGTTGAAGGTGAAGCCCTTGCAACACTCGTTGTTAACAAGATTCGTGGAACATTTAAATCCGTAGCTGTTAAAGCTCCAGGATTTGGTGATCGCCGTAAGGCAATGTTGCAAGATATTGCAATCCTTACCGGCGGAACTGTGATCTCTGAAGAAGTTGGTTTGAAACTTGAAGCTGCAACGATTGATCTCCTAGGCCGTGCCCGCAAAGTTGTTGTGGCAAAGGAAGAGACAACAATTGTGGAAGGTCTCGGCGATGAAGATCAGATTAAGGGTCGCGTAGCTCAAATTCGTGCTGAAATCGAGAAGAGTGATTCTGATTATGATCGTGAAAAGTTGCAAGAGCGCCTTGCAAAGCTTGCTGGCGGCGTTGCCGTTATTAAAGCTGGCGCAGCAACTGAAGTTGAATTGAAAGAGCGTAAGCACCGCATCGAAGATGCAGTACGAAACGCAAAGGCTGCAGTTGAAGAAGGAATCGTTGCCGGTGGTGGCGTCGCACTTCTTCAAGCTGCTACAGCTGCATTCAAGTCATTGAAGTTAACTGGAGAAGAAGCAATTGGTGCTCGCATTGTTGAACTTGCAATCGAAGCTCCACTCAAGCAAATCTCAATTAACGCAGGACTTGAAGGTGGAGTAGTCGTTGAGAAGGTTCGTAATCTTGAAGCAGGATTCGGACTTGATGCTGCAACAGGTGAATATGTTGACATGATTAAAGCAGGCATCATCGATCCTGCGAAAGTCACTCGTTCAGCTCTCCAAAATGCAGCTTCAATCGCAGCGCTCTTCTTAACCACAGAAGCTGTGATTACAGATAAGCCAGAACCAAAGTCAGCGGCACCAATGCCTGGCGGCGGAGATATGGACTTTTAAATAGTCTGATTAAGCGTGAGGGGCCTGCAGACTTTGGTCTGCAGGCCTTTTTAATTTACAGTTAGGAGATGAAGATGAATGATCCATTCGACGCAGTAGAAATTGCTCGTGCTGCTGCTCTTGAGGATGCCGGGAACGAACGGTTTGTCGGCAATTTTGTCTCTGCAGATGCCGATGTTGAAAATCGCATCGCCACGTATCTTTTTGAAAGCTTTGTAGCTGGTTACACCGGATGGCGTTGGGCTGTCACCATCATCAAACTTGATGATGAATCACCAGCAACTATTTGCGATGTTGTATTGCTGCCAGGGGCAGATGCACTTTTGGCTCCAGAATGGATTCCATATAAGGATCGCGTTCTTCCAGGTGATGTAGGTGTTGGAGATATTCTTCCAACCTCCGCCAATGATGTTCGACTAGTGCCAGGCTTTGCCGCACTTCCCGGAGATGAAGAACTAGATCCGGCACAACTCTTTGAATTTGGTTTAGGTCGCGCACGTGTTCTTTCTATAGAAGGTCGCGACCAAGCAAGTAAGCGTTGGCATGAAGGAGATCGCGGGCCAAATACGTCCATTGCCCAACATGCAACAAAGGCTTGTGGTTCGTGCGGATTCTTCCTTCCTATCGCAGGCTCACTGCGCTCGGCATTTGGAGTCTGCGCAAACGCTCTAGCACCAGATGATGCACGCGTAGTTTCGGTGGACCACGGATGTGGTGCTCACTCCGAGGCTCTCGTCGTAGCTGAGTAATCCGATAAACTAATCCTCTGTCCGCAAAGGACTTTTCAAGAAGGAGTTCGCCATGCCAATTGGTCGCGTTAAATGGTTCAGCCTTGAAAAGGGTTTTGGTTTTATTTCAAATGAAGAAGGCGAAGATGTTTATCTTGCCGCTACTTCACTTCCTAGCGGCGTTCCATCAGTAAAGCCTGGAACAAAACTCGAGTTTTCCGTTGCTGAAGGACGTAAAGGTCCGCAAGCAATGTCAGTCCACATCATTGAAGAGCCCGCTTCTGTCGTTGCAAATACGCGAATCGGAACAGATGACTTGGCGACAATTATTGAAGACACTATTAAGTTACTCGATAAATTTGGAAACGGCTTGCGCCATGGACGCTATCCCTCAGCAGGGGAAGCAGAACGTCTTGCAAAAGTTCTCAACGGTATCGCGGGACAAATTACTAACCTTTAATTTTTTTCACGACGCAGTCTCTTTATGGAGTAGCGAACTCCAAAAAGTCCAAGTACAGCCCCAGTAACGCATATCAATATTTGGGATGTTGGTGCTGAACGCGCAATTTCGATAACGAGGGCGATCATCCACAAGATAATGCCGCTGACGATTACTTTGATAGTCGTTCCCATGAAAAGAAGCCTACAATGAAACCGTGGTCAAGACATTGAGTTCGCTAAGGTCTTTGCGCCATAGAAACTATCGACTTTTTTTTGCTGCGAATATTCTTTCAAATACAGGTTCGTGGGCACAACGCATCGCGCAAGATTGGCTCGTTCTTCAATTAACGCACTCCTCAAAGGAACTCGGAATTGTTACTGGGCTGCAATTTCTGCCATCACTTCTCTTGAGTATGTATGGTGGCCGGCTAGCAGATCGATTCAATAAACGCCAGTTGTTATTTATTACAACAATAGGAACCGGGACAACTGCGACTCTTCTAGGAATTTTGGTTGTTACAAATACGGTGCAGATGTGGCACGTGTATGTGCTTGCCCTCATTCTTGGTATTTTCGGAGCCATTGATAGTCCGATTCGATTTGCATTTACACCAGAACTTGTCGGAAAAGAAGATTTAGCAAATGCAGTGAGCCTTAACTCCGCAAATTTCCATGGTGGCCGGTTGATTGGCCCCGCACTTTCTGGCCTTCTTATCGCATGGTTTGGTACCGGCCCATCGTTCTTCTTTAATGGAGCTACGTATATTTTTGTCTTCATTGCGCTGATGCGGATGCGCGAAAATGAAATGCATATCGATCACAAGCCATCTCTGGAAGCAAAAGCACGTGATGGATTGCGCTACGTTTTAGCTCGAAGAGACATTATGGCCGTTATGGTCACGGTTTTTTTCGCAGGAACTTTCGGACTCAATTTTCAGATATTCAGCGCCATGATGGCAACTCGCGAATTTGGAAAAGGGCCTGCCACATATGGAACCCTTGGAAGCGTTATTGCAATTGGATCTTTTGCTGCCGCAATTATTTTTGCAAGGCTAGACCGAAGAAGAGGCCCAAGATTTATTGGGGGAATGGCTGCAATCTTTGGCGTAGTTGTATCCTTGCAATCAATTATGCCAACTTATATTACGTATGCACTGTTGCTTCCGTTTTTAGGTTTCACAGCTCTCACGACCATGATTTCCTCTAACTCTTATATTCAGCAGACCACAGACCCCTCAATTCGTGGCCGTGTGATGGGTGTTTACCTCATGGTCTTTATGGGAGGAACGCCATTTGCCTCCCCACTCATCGGATGGTTTATGGACCAATACGGAGTTCGCCAAACTATTGCCGGTTGTGGAGCAATCACGTCATTGGCTGCTTTAGTTGTTGCCTATCTTTATAGAAATGATCGAGCGCGTCCGGAAAGTATTAGCGTGAATGATGTTTTGCAAGATTATGATGGCTTTAAGGATTAACCCTTAAAAATTACGAGCGCTACTAGGCCTATTAATATTGCTGCAGTAACAAGCCGGCGAACCTTATAGCTCATTATTTTTTCAGCGCTTCAACCACAAATTCAATGCATTGTGTTAGTTTCAGGACATCTTCTGGGTCCGTGGCTGGAAATACGGCAACGCGTAATTGGTTTTTACCCAATTTACGATAAGGATCTGTATCCACAATTCCATTCGCGCGAAGTACTTTTGCAACCTCTGTAGCGTCGATGGATTCGTCGAAATTAATGGTGGTAACAACTTTTGAACGTTGCGCCGGATCAACCACAAATGGAGTTGTGTAGGAAGTCTTTTCTGCCCACGAATAAATATTGCCAGAAGATTGCGCCGAACGTCCTGCTGCAAATTTCAATCCACCGCCATTATTCATCCACTCGATTTGTTCAGCTAGCAAGATCAGGGTGGCAAGAGCTGGGGTGTTATACGTTTGATCAAGACGTGAATTTTCAATTGCGATGGTGAGATCAAAAAATGCAGGGATCCAACGGCCGCTCGCTTTAATTTTTTCTACTCTAGCTATTGCAGCCGGACTCATGATTGCAATCCAGAGACCTCCATCTGAGGCGAAAGATTTTTGAGGAGCGAAGTAATACACATCGCATTGGGTCATATCTACATCAAGGCCACCAGCACCAGAAGTTGCATCTACAAGTACGAGTGCTCCCTCGGTTCCTGCTGGGCGAATAATCGGCATGGCAACACCAGTTGATGTTTCGTTATGTGTGAGAGCGTAAGTATCAACGCCGGGTTCGGCAACCGCAATTGGATGGGTACCTGGCTCTGATTTGATGACTGTTGGCTCATCGAGGAATGGTGCTTCTTTTGCCGCGGCGGCAAACTTGGATGAAAATTCTCCAAAGACAAGATGCTGTGATTTTTTTTCAATTAAATTAAATGTTGCAATATCCCAAAATGCTGTAGAACCACCGTTTCCAAGGACTACTTCATAACCTTCAGGTAGATTAAAAAGTGATGTGAGACCTGTGCGCACACGATTAACAACGTTCTTTACAGGCTTTTGACGATGCGAAGTTCCAAGCACATTGCCATATTTCGTTGCCAGTGCATCTAGTGCCTCTGGACGAATTTT
>Ga0136642_1001281_pt1 | contig 11052 bp, 11 predicted proteins | sample LowCatLa1302831Y_FD_115313 | JGI IMG/M metagenome (GOLD analysis project Ga0136642, IMG submission 115313) | Freshwater microbial communities from Lower Cathedral Lake, Yosemite National Park, California, USA - 13028-31Y | ecosystem: Environmental > Aquatic > Freshwater > Lake ... | reverse complement strand
GAAAAGTATCACGGCGAAGGTCTTATTTACGAGAGCGTCGACCAATTCCGTAGGCGAGTCCGACAGCGACGATTAAGGCGAGGATGACGAGAGCTATTGGGAGACCTTCGAGGCTATGGCGCTCCTCATGGATATGCGGCCCGGCACCGTCGTCATCGGCAAAGGCGGTAACGACCGACAGGGTCGTGAGGGTCAGGAAGGAGGCTACAAATATCGCCGTGCCTTCTGCCCGAACTCCTCTGAACTTCATATTCGGAAGGGTACTCTGCTTCCCATGGAATATCGTCGCCTTGGCAAGACCGGAATGTATGTCTCAGAGATTTCTTACGGAAATTGGATCACCCACGGGAATCAGGTCGAGCAGGATGCGGCAGTTAAATGCGTGCGAGCTGCGCTCGATGCTGGAATCACCACCTTTGATACCGCCGATGTCTACGCTGGCACTCGCGCGGAGACAGTATTAGGCAAGGCGCTCAAGGGTGTTCGCCGCGAATCGTACGAACTCTTCACAAAGGTCTATTGGCCTACCGGTGAGGGCAAGAACGATCGAGGACTTTCACGTAAGCACATCATGGAATCGGTCCACGCCTCGCTGAAGCGTCTTGGCACCGACCATATCGATCTCTATCAGGCCCATCGCTTCGATGTTGAGACCCCCTTGGAAGAGACTCTTCGAGCCTTTGAAGATCTCATCCGCCAAGGAAAGGTCAATTACATTGGCTTCTCAGAATGGGATGCCTCACAGATTTTAGAAGCTGTTAAATATCAGAAGGCTAATAACTTCGATCGCTTCGTCTCGAGCCAGCCTCAGTACTCAATGCTCTGGCGCGTTATTGAGAGTGAAGTTATTCCGATGTGTGCCAAAGAAGGCATTAGTCAGATCGTCTGGTCGCCCATGGCGCAGGGAGTTTTGACTGGTAAGTACCTTCCAGGTCAGAAAGCTCCGATCGGTTCGCGAGCTCGTGACAAGGCGGGATCAGCGATGATCTCACGTTGGATGCGCGATGAAGTCCTTGAAACTGTTCAAAAGCTCCAGCCGATTGCCGATTCAGTAGATCTCACAATGGGTCAGTTAGCTCTTGCGTGGGCGTTGCAGAATAAAAATGTAGCCTCGGTCATCATGGGCGCGACAAAGCCTTCGCAGGTTAAGGACAATGTAAAAGCATCTGGTGTAAAGCTTGAGCCAGCAACGATGCGTGCAATCGATGAGGCGCTCGGAAGCTTGCCAGAACGCAATCCAGAGAAGACCGTGAGTCCAAACCCAAGGGCTTAAAAAGTATCTCCGCGCTTTACCTGTGGCTTTGGTGCACGCATGCGACGCATCTGCGTTGAACGTAACCAGCCGTAGATACCGATTCCCTTGAGATCTTCATTCGGGAACTTCTCGGCGGCAAGCTTCTTGATCTTTCGACTCATAAAGAATGCAGAAGAGAATGAGTACAGCATCGCTGCATACATGAAGAGGATTGCAACAAGTTGAATCGCCTTTGACGGAATGACTGTAAGAACAAGGACGACCATGATGGTTGGGAGGAAGTACTCACCGATGGTGCGACGTGAATCGATGTAGTTGCGAACCCAACGCTTTGCTGGGCCACGATCACGGATAGGGAGTGCACTTTCATCACCGCGCATAAACGCGGCGCGAGATTCGGCACGACGGCTCTTCTCAAGGGCGCGATCACGTGACTTCGCCTCTTTTGACGTTCCACTGGCGATTGAATTCACCTTCAACGAAGCCTGAGCTTCTTTGCGCTTTGGAGTTGCCTTACCTTTTTTATCAGTGTTCTCGCTCATGGCGTTACGGTAGAGCCAGCATTCGATCAAGCGCAACTCTCGAATAGTGGGCGATAGTGGGATCCACGCTTATTTGGTTGACGATTCGACCGCTGACGAGCGTCTCCATCGCCCACACCAGGTGCGGGAGGTCGATTCGATTCATTGTGGAGCAGTAACAGACAGTCTTATCGAGGAAGAGGATCTCACGGTCGGTGAAGCGTTGGGATAAGCGCTGGACAAGATTGAGCTCTGTGCCGATAGCCCACTTAGATCCTGGCTCTGATTCTTCAATCGTTTGGATGATGTATTCAGTACTGCCTACGAAATCAGCTCCGGCGACAACTTCATGTTGGCATTCTGGATGGACCAGAACCTTTACACCAGGGACCCGTTCTCTCACATCGTGAATATTCTGTAATGAGAATCGACCGTGGACTGAGCAGTGACCACGCCACAAAATAACCTTTGCATCAAGGAGTTGTTGATCGGTGAGACCGCCATTGGGTTTCCACGGATTCCAGATCACGCAATCTTCTAGAGAGAGCCCAAGCTTCCGGACTGCGGTGTTTCGACCGAGATGTTGATCAGGAAGGAAGAAGATTTTTTCGCCATGTTCAAAGGCCCAATTCATTGCGCGTTCGGCATTAGATGAAGTACAGACAGTTCCACCGTGCTCGCCAGTGAAAGATTTAATCGCTGCGCTGGAGTTCATATATGTGACTGGGATCGTCTTCGTATCAATTCCGAGACGTTGGAATACTTTCCATGCTTCATGCACTTGGTGTGAAGCGGCCATATCCGCCATGGAACAACCAGCGGCAAGATCAGGGAGGATCACTTTTTGATCTGCGGTTGTGAGGACATCTGCGCTCTCAGCCATAAAGTGAACGCCACAAAAGATGATGTATTCAGCTTCTGGATGTGACGCTGCAGCTTGAGCCAATTTAAAGGAGTCACCTGTGATATCTGCGAACTCGATAACTTCGTTGCGTTGATAGTGATGACCGAGGATCAGCGCCCTGGACCCAAGAGCGGCGCGAGCGGCGCGAGCACGTTCAACGAGGAGAGGGTCACTCGCGGCGGGAAGTTCGCCATCGCAGGAGACGCCTCGTTCGCTGCCCAGATCACGGTCGCGCCCCATGAGGAGCAGATCGGTGAGTGAGGAAGCCATAACGCGATCTTAGGGGTAAAGTTTTCCCTATGAGCGCTGAGACAACCACAGATATCACTATCCAGAGCACCGCTACTGGAATCCTCTTGACCGATGTCGCTTCACTGAAGGTGAAGTCACTCCTTGAGCAGGAGGGTCGTACCGACCTCTCACTCCGTGTCGCTGTCCAACCAGGTGGTTGTTCCGGACTTCGTTACCAGCTCTACTTCGATGATCGTGCACTCGACGGTGACACCGTTGTTGCCTTTGGTGATGTCAAGGTGGTTACCGACAAGATGAGCACTCCCTACTTGATGGGCGCCTCAATCGATTTCGTCGATACGATCGAGAAGCAAGGCTTCACGATTGATAATCCAAATGCCCAAGGCTCTTGCGCCTGCGGCGACTCTTTCAACTAACCACGCATCCCAATACTCCTCGTCAATCGAGGTACCTTTCTTCCATGAAAATTGGAGTTGCTGGGTCTATTGGTCGCGATCATCTGATGACATTTCCGGGTGAGTTCACCGACTCACTCGTTGAAGGTTCACTCGCAAAAGTCTCGCTCTCTTTTCTCGTCGACACCTTAGAGATTCGTCGCGGGGGAGTCGCAGGCAACATCGCCTTTGGAATGGGTGTGCTTGGACTCAAGCCGGTACTGATTGCAGCAGTGGGTAAAGATTGGGCAGATTACGATGCCTGGCTATCTCGCCATGGCGTAGATACCGCATACGCTCGAATCTCTACTGAGCTCCACACTGCAACATTTATGGTTACAACAGATAAGTCACTTAATCAGATTGCCTCATTCTTTCCAGGCGCTATGAGTGAGGCACGCGAAATTGAGATCGCTCCAATTTCAGAGGCGGTGGGTGGGCTCGATCTCCTCGTTATTTCACCCGATGATCCCGATGCAATGCTCCGTCACTCGCAAGCCGCTCGTGATCTTGCTATTGCCTTTGCCGCAGATCCATCACAACAACTCGCACGGATGGATGGCGAAGATATTAAGAACTTAGTTCGCGGCGCAAAGTACTTACTGATGAATGAGTATGAACTCGCGCTCACGCTACAGAAGACTGGCTGGAGTGATCAGGAACTCTTTGATCAAGTGCAGGTTCGCGTAGTTACTCTTGGTTCCCACGGTGTTCGTGTTGAAGAACATGGTAAGGAAACTATCAAAGTCGAGTGCGCAAAAGAGAATTCAAAGGTTGATCCAACTGGTGTGGGCGATGCCTTCCGGGCTGGTTTCCTCGCTGGCATCTCGTGGGGCTTTAACCATGAGCGAAGTTCCCAACTAGGTTCGATGCTTGCGACCTACTGTTTAGAGACGGTCGGCACGCAGGAGTATCGCTTCAATGATGGTGAATTTATGGAGCGCTTCGCCCAAAGTTATGGCGATGTAGCTGCAGCTGAGGTGGCGAGCAAGATTAGCCCTCAACTCGTCGATTAATTACTGAGCAATAATCTCGAAGATAGTTCTCTCGAGCGCTCTTACGGCGTGGCCGGTCATGCGACCCCATGCTTGAAGATCTGCCCAGGTAGCAGGATCGTCACTTTCTAGTTGAAAGATTGTTCCAGGTGTTGCGTCTTTGACGGCGAGCGCGATATCGATGATTGGCAAGGGGCAGAGCTTCCCCAGTGAATCGACGCTAATCAAGCGTTACCTCGAAGCAGTGTGACTTCCTCTTTGAGAGCTAGAAGGAGTGAAGTGATATCACTCTGGGAATGTTCGGGGTAGAGATGGATTCTTACATTGCCGTGTGTAAGTCGTCCCATCGCAGCCAGGACATGACTTGCTTCAAGATTGGCGCTGATACAGGCTGATCCAGAATCGATCGAGAAACCGCGTCGCTCCATCCGTTCTACTAACTGTTCTGCATCAATGTAGAGGAACGAGAATGAGAGCAGATGGGGGAGGGCTCCCAATGGTGAAGCAATATCGACGTCATTCATCTCACTCTGTAAAAAGTTTCGAATACTGGAATTGAGTTCAGAAACTTTCGCGAGTGATTTGCTTCTATCTAGGGAGTCAGCTTCAAGAGCCACAGCGCTAGCGATCGCAAGTGCTGGATTAAATCCACCGGGCACAACGCGATGATCAAGATGTGGCAGTGGATTGCGCCACGATGCTTGATCATTGACCGCAAAGATTCCAACGCCTGCGGGACCAGACCAACTTCTGGAATCAAAGAGCGCAGTAGACCAACGCCCGGGGAGTGAGATCATCGGATCGGTTGTTGCATCAACAAAGATCGGACCGGCAAAGCTCTCAGGTGAAAGCGACTGTGCTCCGGTCTCACCATTTGCGCTGGGCCACACAAGTAGATCGCCAGGGAGCGCTTGCGGAATATCCCAGCCACCATCGAGATCGACATCAAGTGTGAGCGAGCTGCGAGTTGATTGCTCCACCGCGATAATCTCTTGACGCGATGTCGCTGGGTAGATGAGACGCCCATCACCCATCGGCTGCAGGAGGCCCTCGATCCCGAGATAGAAACCAAGTGTTGGTTCACCCACGAAGGAGATCGTCTCTTCTTTCAGGCCCAGCACCCGGGCGAAGATCGCCTTAGATTCGCTGAGTAGATTAGCGAGCTCTCGTGACGGCCGGTGCAGCTTTGCCGGGTCGGCCCAGCCCTTATCGATGGCGTCGAGGAGGATCTCGCGGGCAGCAGGGTGGAGTCGAGTTTCGCTGGTAAATAGCCCTGTGACTGAACCCATACTCAGAACGCTACTCTCACCGAGAGCGCGGCGCTAATTCCACCGATAAACTTCTCGCATGCGTATGAGACCTTCTGTAGCTAAAAAAGCAGCCCTTGTAGTCGTGGGCTCGGTCTCGGCTCTCCTCTTAACGAGCTGTCAGTCGAAGAATATCTCTGGTCTTGGTTTCGACAAGGGGACCTCGTCAGTCAATGACACGACGCTTCCGCTCTGGCAGGGAGCATGGATAGCTGCAGGAGTTGTTGGAGTTCTGACTGCCCTCGCCCTTTTTTACCCGATTCTCTTCAATCGCAAGAAGAGCGATGAGTTGCCACGTCAATTTAAACATAACAACTTTGTAGAAATCTCACTGACCGCTGTCGCCTTCATCATCGTCTTAGTTCTCTTCGGCTTTACTGCGCGCGATGAAGCAAAAATTACCCATGTGAGTTCTGCAGCTGCTGCTGCGCACAATATTAAAGTCACAGGGTTCCAGTGGTCGTGGCAATTCGCATACGAAGATGCCGGGACTGGACCAAGCACCATTGTGACTGGGACTCCCGCACAACCACCAACACTTGTCCTGCCGTTGGGGGAGAAGGTGCGATTCACCCTCACATCCAATGATGTCGATCATGGTTTCTGGATTCCAGCTTTCATGATTCAGATGCAGAACCTGCCACATGTAGAAAATCATCTTGAATTTGCTGCACAGAAGCTCGGAACATTCCCGGGGCGCTGCAACCTGTTATGTGGACGTAACCATTCACAGATGCTCTTCAAGGTAAAAGTTGTTACACCAGCGGAATACCAGGCATATCTATCAACACTGAAGGCGGCTTAATATGACGACTTATGCAGAGCGCACCACGCCCCTCACCTCTTCTTCCTATAGAGCGCCGGCGAAGGAGAGCAAAGGACGTCTCTTCGTTAAGTGGATTACTTCAACCGACCATAAGACGATCGGCTATCTCTACCTGATTACTTCGTTCACTTGGTTTCTCGTCGCCGGAGTTCTCGCCTTACTCCTACGCTCTGAATTGGCTCGTCCTGGCATGCAGTTCCTCAGTACAGAGCAGTACAACCAGATCTTTACAATGCATGGAACGATCATGTTGCTGATGTTTGCGACACCACTCTTTGTGGGCTTTGCGAATGTGATTATGCCGCTACAAATTGGCGCAGCAGATGTTGCCTTCCCTCGCCTGAACATGCTCTCGTATTGGCTCTACCTCTTCGGTGGATTGATGGCCTTCGGTGGATTTCTTTCACCAGGTGGCGCCGCCTCATTTGGCTGGACTGCCTACGCACCACTCTCTAACGCCCAATACAGCCCGGGTATCGGCGGCGATCTGTGGGTCATCGGTCTTGCGATCGGCGGACTCGGAACAATTCTTGGTGGCGTCAACTTCATCACAACAATCTTCACAATGCGCGCACCAGGTATGACGATGTTCCGCATGTCGATCTTCTCCTGGAACGTTCTCCTCACATCGATCTTGGTACTTCTCGCGTTTCCACCTCTTGCAGCGGCTTTCTTAGCGCTCGAAGCAGATCGACTCTTCGGTTCGCATATCTTTGATCCGGCCAATGGTGGCGCGATGCTCTGGCAACATCTCTTCTGGTTCTTCGGACACCCAGAGGTTTATATCCTTGCGCTTCCTTTCTTTGGTATCGCAACTGAGATTCTTCCGGTCTTTAGTCGCAAGCCAATCTTTGGTTACAAAGGTTTAGTTGCAGCCACTATCGGCATCTCTGCCCTCTCTGTATCTGTATGGGCTCACCATATGTTTGCAAGCGGCCAGGTTCTCCTCCCATTCTTCTCATTCATGACTTTCTTAATCGGTGTCCCAACAGGTGTGAAGTTCTTCAACTGGATTGGAACAATGTGGAAGGGTTCTCTGACCTTCGAGACTCCAATGCTCTTCATCATCGGATTCCTCATCACCTTCCTCTTTGGTGGGCTCACTGGCATCATCCTCGCAAGTCCACCTCTGGACTTTGCGGTATCAGCCTCTTACTTCGTCGTAGCTCACTTCCATTACGTGCTCTTCGGAACAGTTGTCTTCGCGATGTTTGGTGGCTTCTACTTCTGGTGGCCAAAGATGACCGGAAAGATGCTCAACGAGCGTCTTGGCAAGATTCACTTCTGGACGCTCTTCTTCGGTTTCCACCTCACCTTCTTGATTCAGCACTGGTTAGGTATCAAGGGTATGCCGCGTCGTTACGCAGATTATCTTTCAACTGATGGCTTCACCTTCATGAATGAGGTCTCCACAGTAGGTTCATTCCTACTCGCGCTCTCGATGATCCCGTTCTTCATCAATATCTGGATCACCCGCAACTCACCAAAGGTTGAAGTTGATGATCCGTGGGGTTATGGCGCATCACTTGAATGGGCAACATCATGTCCACCACCACGCCACAACTTCCTCTCGATTCCTCGGATTCGTTCAGAGCGACCAGCTTTCGATCTCCACCATCCAGAGGTTGCAGCGTTAGAGGGTAATCACTAATGAGAGCCAGTTATCGACTCTTTATCGGCCTCTCACTCTTCTACGCAGTGATGGCAGTGATCTACTACGCCGTCGGCGGAGAAGCGGTAGGTATTACCTGCATTTCACTGAGCTCAGGCCTTGCTGGAATCGTTGGCTTCTATGTTTGGTTTAACAGTAAGCGCATGGGCATGCTCCCTCAGGATAATCAGATCGGCGAGATTGCTGATGGTGCTGGAGAGCTCGGTTTCTACTCACCACATTCATGGTGGCCGCTACCGGTAGCGCTCTCAGCATGTGCAGCGGGGCTCGGTTTGCTCTTGGGTTGGTGGCTGACGCTTATTGCAGTGGGCGCACTCTTTATCTCGATCTTTGGTTTTGCGCTCGAGTACGAGAAGCCTTCAACCTCAGTTCACTAACGTTCTTCTCTGTATTACGAAGAACTATTGGCAAGGCGCTTTAACGCCTCACCGCTGACTCTAAAGACAGTCCATTCCTCCATCGCCACAGCTCCAAGGGACGTGTAGAAGGCGATAGATGGCTCATTCCAATCAAGTACCCACCATTGGAAACGGCTCCAACCATTATCAACACACTTCTTCGCGAGGTGAATAAGGAGCGCCTTACCGTAGCCCGCACCACGATGCTCAAGTTTCACAAAGAGGTCTTCGAGGTAGATGCCTGGGGTGCCAGTCCACGTCGAGAAATTCTTAAACCAAAAAGCGAAGCCAGCAATCTCACCGTTATCCAATTCGATAAGCTCGCAATAGGCGGTCTGGTTCGGACCAAAGAGCGCATCATCGATCTGAGAGTATGTGGCCTTAGCTTGATCTGCTTCGCGCTCATAAATAGCGAGCTCCCGGATCAAACCCAGTATTACCTGGATATCCTCGGGAGCTGCACTGCGAATCTTTGCGCCGATTATGGTCATGGCGCAAGTCTAGAGGTTAGTGATGACCACTTTCGAGTTCACGCGCTTCGGTCTCAGTAGGGCTTGCTACCGATGTTGCATTTGCTTCACTCATGCGTGATCGCAGAACCTCTTTGATGCGGCTAGGGGAGAGAGCCCAAGCGTTTCCCTTTGATGGTAGAGCGATCGGAGTCGGTTGATCGTGTTGAGTGAGTGTCCACTTCTTCTCAGGGGTGAGCTCCTCATGAACCTCGAGGAATTCACCCCCAGGGGTCATAACAAGGCGTCCGGTCTCTCGGCCATGTAGGACGATCTCACGATCAGCGCGTTGGAGTGAGAGGCAGATGCGTTTTGTGATGATGAATACGATCGGCGGAACGACGAACAAACCGATGCGCGTAAACCACATAATGCCGTTAATGGTGAGGTGGAAGTGAGTCGCGATGACATCGTTACCACCATTAGCTAGAGCGATGATCATAAAGCTAAGTGACATTGCGCCGAGAGCGGTCCGGTTAGGAACGTTACGTGGGCGATCGAGGAGATGATGCTCGCGGTTATCTCCGCTAATCCACGCTTCAATAAATGGGTAAGCAGCCATGCCGGCGAAGAGGATGCCAGGAATAATCAATCCTGGAAGCAAGATATTCCACGAGATCGTATGACCAAATGCGTGTGTCTCAAGAGGCGGAGCCATACGAACCAAGCCATCCATCCAACCCATATACCAATCGGGTTGAGAGCCAGCAGAGATCTGTCCAGGAGTATATGGACCGTAGAGCCAGATGGGGTTAATCGATGCGACCGCGCCAAGAAATGCAGTGATACCAAAGACGATGAAGAAGAAGCCACCAGCTTTAGCCATGTAGACCGGCATCAATGGATAACCGACAACGTTTGTCTCTTTGCGTCCTGGACCAGGATATTGCGTGTGCTTCTGATACCAGACGAGCATCAAGTGAACGGTAATGAGCGCAAGGAAGATTCCTGGAAGAAGCAATACGTGCACGATGTAGATTCGAGGGATGAAGACGTGGCCAGGGAATGCGCCACCAAAGGCAAAGTATGAGAGATACGAACCGACGACAGGGAAGGCCTGCATGATCGCTTCTGCGATGCGCACTCCAGTCCCGGAGAGAAGATCATCAGGAAGTGAGTAACCCAGGAAGCCTTCAACGATTCCAAGAGTAAGAAGACCAATACCGATTAACCAGTTAGCCTCACGTGGCTTACGGAATGCACCGGTGAAGAAGACGCGCAATAAGTGAACAACGATTGCCGCGAGGAAGATCAGCGCCGCCCAGTGGTGAATCTGGCGCATCAATAAACCACCACGGACATCAAAGGAGATGTGCAGCGTAGATGCGTAGGACGAGGACATCGCTACCTTGGAGAGCGGAGCGTATGAGCCGTCATAGATGACCTGTTGTTGAGAAGGATCAAACCAGAATGTCAGGAAGACACCCGAGAGCAAGAGAATGACGAATGAGTAGAGTGCGATCTCACCGAGCATGAAGGACCAGTGATCGGGAAATACCTTAGTGAGGTTCTTCTTCGCCCACGCTGCCGCGCCAGTGCGATCGTCGACATAACCTGCGACGCTACCTGCTATTTGTTCGCTGCTCTTCATGCTGAATTACGCTCCCAGAAACTAGGTCCGACGGGTTCTGTAAATCCTTGCTTAGCTACGAGGTAGCCCTCTGCATCTAGGGATAATGCTAACTGGGGTAGTGGCCTCGCTGCAGGACCAAAAATCACCTTGGCTGCTCGAGTGACATCAAAGGTCGACTGGTGGCATGGACAGAGGAGGTGCTTTGTGCCCTGCTCGTAGAGGGCAACGGCACAACCCATGTCGGAGCAGATCTTTGAGAAGGCGATGATGCCATCGTGAGTCCATGAGAGGCGCTCGGCATCTAGGTTGAAATCCTCTGGGCGGATACGGATCAAGAGAACGGCATCCTTGCCGACAATCTCTAGGGTCCGTTCTTTTCCGGCAGGAAGAGCTGGCAAGACCTGAG
>Ga0136642_1001279_pt1 | contig 11059 bp, 9 predicted proteins | sample LowCatLa1302831Y_FD_115313 | JGI IMG/M metagenome (GOLD analysis project Ga0136642, IMG submission 115313) | Freshwater microbial communities from Lower Cathedral Lake, Yosemite National Park, California, USA - 13028-31Y | ecosystem: Environmental > Aquatic > Freshwater > Lake ... | reverse complement strand
TCCAGCCTTCAAGGTCATCAGGTTTTTCGGTGAGCCGACTCGCCAGAGCCTTTATCGCCACACGGGCGGACTCCTGGGCTGCTTGCGGTGGGTTCTCTAGGAGTTCTGGACGACCGAATTTGAGGTAGAGGAGTCCTCCAAGTAGAGGGATCAGGATCAGAGCGGTGAGGAGTGTTCGCCGGCCCTTTGAGGCGTCCTTTCCGTGAACCGCGGTTTCTGCTTGATTGAGGTCATCAAGGAGGTTTCGTTCAGATTCATGCGTCAGGCGATCAAGCTCTTCCGCCAAGGTTCCCTCCTGGGCAAGATCGGCCTGCCGCTCTAAATGAAGGGCCCAGTTCAATTGGTCGCGTCCTTTAGGGGGGGTGTTGCCGTTCCCTCTCCATGCCGGGACGAAGAAGAGGTAGCCTAGAAGCAGAATCAGAAGGGCTATCAGCAGGAAGGTAATCATGGCGTGATGCGATGTTCGAGGGAGGGGCTTGATGACAGCGCGTCGATCCGATTAATGGCTATCATCCAGATGTTTTTTTAAGACGCTCAAGCGTGTCTTGGTCGGCCTCGCTGAGGGGGCTTAATGGCTGAGGTTTCCGCTGACGGGCATAGCGCCAGGCCATGGCACCCCCAAACAGCAGGATCAGTAAGGGACCACCCCACAAGAGGAAGGTTGTCGGTTTTATGGGGGGGCGGTAAAGCACAAAATCACCATAGCGGTCCGTCAGAAAACGGATGGCCTCAGCATCGCTTTGCCCGGCCGCTATCATCTCATAGACCTCGTTGCGAAGGTCTTGGGCCAAGTCGGCATCGGAATCTGCGAGGGATTGGTTTTGGCAAACCAGGCAGCGGAGTTCGCCAATCAGGCGGTCATAGCGCGCGGCCTTATCAGGATCCGCGAACGACCGGATCTCCGTCGCGAAAAGGGCCGAGGACCCTGTCAGTGTCAGGAGTAGGATAAGGGTTTTCATCAGGGTTCCTGCTTGAGCCGCTCTACCAAGGGCAGGATATCCTTTTCAAGGGCTTGCGGGGTGACGGGTCCTGTATGTTTCATCCGAATGAGACCCTTTTTGTCAATCACGAAGGTCTCGGGGACGCCATAGACCCCAAGATCGATTCCCACACGCCCGTCTTGATCGAAGCCGCTCGCTTCATAGGGATTCCCAAATTTTGAAAGCCAGTCTCTGGCGGCCGTTAACTGGTCTTTGTAGTTGAGGCCAAAGATCGGTACCTCTTGGCGTTGAGCAAGCTCTAAAAGAACGGGATGTTCCTGCCGGCAGGAGACGCACCAGGAGGCCCAGACATTGAGGAGAATAACTCGGCCACGAAAGCTTTCAGGGGTGAGAGCCTGTGAAGGCTCCTCGACCTTGGAGAGCTGAAACGTCGGTGCTGGTTTTCCAATCAAGGGTGAAGGAAGGTTTCTCGGATCAAGCGAAAGGCCGATGGCAAGAAAGATGACCATCACCAGAAAAACACCGAGAGGGATCAGAAAGCGCATAGTTCTTGAGTGTATCGGGGTGGGTCAAAGACGGTTCCTGGGTGGCCTTTTAGGTCAGGCCGTCACTAATGGGTCCATTTTATGCCGACGATAGCGACGGTCCAGCAATGCCAACAAGCCGCCCATCATCATGAAAAGACCGCCGAACCAGATCCAGCGAATAAAGGGCTTGTAATAAAGGCGGACGCTCCAGGCCCCCGCATCGAGCGGTTCACCCAGCGCCACATAGAGATCACGGGTGACGCCAGGATCAATAGCGGCTTCAGTCATGGTGTTACGTTGCACGCGGTAACTGCGTTTTTGCGGTTTAAGTTCGGTGATGAGCTGATCTTCGGAGCGGACCTCAAAGAGACCCTCCTGGGCCTTGAAGTTGGGGCCATCCACCGTCTTGATCCCCTTAAAGATAAAGTCGTAGCGCCCAATAGCCGCCGTGTCTCCAGGGGCCAGGCGAACTACTTTTTCGACGCTATGGCGATCCGAAAGAACCAGCCCGACCAGAAAGACGGCGATCCCTAAGTGCGCGATGGTCATGCCATAGGAGCTGAGGCTCTGGGATTGAAGGCCTTCAAGCACGCTGCTGCGCAGTTGAACACGACTCCAGAGCGACAACAGAGTCCCGCCGATCAGCCAGAAGGCCATACTGAGCCCCGCCAGTACTTTGATATCTTTCAGCTCCCAAAAGAGCGCGGTGGTGATGATGCCGAGCGTCAAGGCCGCCGGCGCCAGCCAACGAATTTTTCCCCACACCTTGGCGAGCGATGCCTCCCGCCAAGCAAACAGCGGTGCGATTCCGGCGAGTAAAATGACGGGGGCCATCAGCGGGGCAAAAACATTGCTGAAGTAAGGGGGGCCTACCGAGATTTTCCCCCACTGGAGGGCATCGAGGACCAAGGGGTAAAGGGTACCAAGGAGAATGCTGGCGGCGGCAGTGACCAAGAGGATGTTGTTCATCAAGAGGAGATTTTCCCTTGAGATCAAGGCGTAGTGGGCAGAATCACGGATCGAGGGCGCCCTCAGGGCATACAGCAGCAAGGAGCTGCCGACCACCAGTGCCAGGAAGACCAGAATGAAAAGGCCTCGCGCGGGGTCTGAAGCAAAGGCATGGACCGAGGTCAGGACGCCGGAGCGGACCAAGAAGGTGCCCAGGAGGCTCAAAGAGAAGGCAAAGATCGCCAGCAAGACCGTCCAAGCCTTAAAGGCGCCGCGCTTTTCAGTGGCCGCCAGGGAGTGGAGGAGAGCAGTTGCCACCAGCCAAGGCATAAAAGAGGCGTTTTCAACCGGATCCCAAAACCACCAGCCCCCCCAGCCCAGTTCGTAATAGGCCCACCAGGATCCGAGCACGATACCGAAGGTCAGAAAGATCCAGGCAACCAGCGTCCACGGCCGCGACCACCTGGCCCAGGCGGAATCGAGGGTGCCCCCGAGGAGGGCGGCAATCGCAAAACTGAAGGCAACGGAAAGTCCCACATAGCCCATGTACAACATTGGCGGATGGATGGTCATGCCGAAATCCTGCAGCAAAGGATTGAGGTCGTTGCCATCGGGCGGCATCGGCACCAAACGATCGAAGGGGTTCGAGGTCAACAGGATGAATAACAGAATTCCGGTGCTGATCAATCCCATGACCCCGAGCACGCGCGCCTGAAAAGGAAGGGTCAGACTGCGACAGAATAGGGTGACTGCCACTGTCCAGACGCTGAGGATCAACGCCCAAAGCAGCATGGATCCTTCATGGGCTCCCCAGGTGGCGGCGACTCGGTAATAGAGTGGGAGCTCGCTATTGGAATGCGAGGCGACGTAGAGAATGGAGAAATCATTCGCAATGAAGCCGTCAATCAGGCAGCCAAAGGCGATGGCCAGGAACAGAAATTGAGCTCTTCCGGCCGCTCGACCCACCGACATCCACAGGGGGATGCCGCGGGCGGCACCGAGAAGAGGAAAGACTCCCTGAGCGATCGCAAAGAGGACGGCAAGGATCAGGCACCATTGACCGATTTCTGCACTCATCGTTGGTAATCCTTGTAAGTTGTTGACAGCTGGCCGTTTTTTTTGAGGGAGTCGGCCACTTCAGGGGGCATATAGTTTTCGTCGTGTTTGGCGAGGACCTCGCTGGCTTCAAATTGGCCCTCAGCATTCATCTTGCCGATAGCAATGATGCCTTGACCTTCCCTAAAAAGGTCCGGAAGAATGCCTGAGAAGGTCACCGGAACCGTTGCGATGCCATCGGTGAGGGTAAAGTGGACCAGGAGGCTATCGGGTGCCCGAAGGACGGTCCCTTGGACGACAAGACCGCCGATTCTAAAGGGGTAACCTTTCGGCGCCTCCCCGTGAGCCACCTGGGCGGGTGTGAAAAAATAAAGGAGGTTTTTCTGGAAGGCCGATAGGGCAAAGTAAGTGGCGATACTCACCCCGAGGATGATCAAGCCGACCACCCACATGCGTTTGCGTCGCGGCGTCATACGCCTTTCTCCCTCGACTTTATTAATCGTTTGAGTTTATGGGTCACGGTGAATTTCCTTTCTAGGGTCCAAACGACGTTAGCGGTCAACACAAGGGCCATGAGCCCAAACGAAGACCACACGTAAAAAGCGTAACCACCCATGTTAAAGAATTCGGACCAGTTCATTTGCGTCAAGGCCAACTTGAATCGGATAATTCCGTAAACGTCCTATTCTATCAGTGTCCCCGCTAACACACTGAAAATCTCAGTGCCGCTGACGGCCCCCTTAGTTCCCATTAGCCGGAGGTATCCCCTTGAACGAGACCGAATCCCAGATTGCGGCACTGGGTGTCTATTTTGATCGAGACGTGGCCCCTGTGGAGACCTTCAGGGGTCCTCAGGCGGTCTTTCGTGCTCAGCCAGGCGGCTATCTTGAATGGCTTAGGCCGCTTGGGACGATTCACTGTCATCAGACTGAACGGTCGGCGGCCTTCGAGCTCGAACGCATGGGTTTTCCGGTCGTCGCAGACGTTGTGGGCTCTTTTGCCCAGATCATTGTCTTTGCGACCAAGCACCGTGAGGAGGTCCTCTATCAGGTGGCGTTGGCCACCCGCCTCTTGCGTGAGGGCGGTCGCCTGTTGGTGGTTGCGGCGAATGGTCTTGGGGCCCCCTCTCTCGAGCGGCGTCTGATGGAACTCTTAGGGAGCGCCGACGCCTTCAGTAAACATAAATGCCGCGTGCTGGTCGCCCTTAAAGAAACAGCGCGCCTCAATGCGCCTCTCAGAGCGCAATGGGAGGCGGCGGGTGCTTTTCGTCAAGTCATGGAGGGGGGATTTTTTAGCGCCCCTGGAATGTTCAGCTGGAAAGCCATGGATCAAGGGTCAACGCTACTGGCGGCCCATTTGCCGTCGACCCTCAAAGGCCGTGGCGCCGATCTTGGGGCCGGATATGGTGTCTTAAGTCATGCCCTGTTGAGCCGCTGTCAAGGGCTTGAGGCGTTGACGCTGATTGAATCTGAAGCCAAGGCTCTCGAGGCTGCGAGGATGAATCTAACGTCCTCAGGCTACCCAGCGGCCCTCGATTTCATCTGGGCCGATGTGACCCAAGGGGTGCCTCTGAGGGGGCTCGACTTTGTGGTGACTAACCCCCCGTTTCATGCCGGTAAGGGAGCGGTCCCCTGGTTGGGCCGCTGTTTTATTCGGGAAGCCCTCAGTGCCCTTAAGGTGGGCGGGCAGTTGTGGTTTGTCGCTAATCGTCGCCTCCCCTATGAAAAGGATATGGAGGGAATAGGACTGATTCAAACGGTGATTGAAGCGGATGGCTTCAAGGTCATTGGGGCAATAAAAGTCCGCAACGCTTGAAGGCTAGTTCAGCGTCATCATGTATTCAATCAGGAGCTGTGGCGTTCTTACCGATCTGAATTCATTCACTTCCAGGCGATAGGCGGCTTGGATCTGAGTGCCTTCTTGCCATGCCTCAGGGGTTTCTACCCGAAAGGCAATGGCATCGACCACGTGGTCAGAGTCATCGGGCCTGAGAACCAATTTCAGGTGGTTTTCGCCCACAATCCGGCAGCTCGCGATACGAAATACTCCCTCGAACAGCGGTTCTGAAAATCCCTGCCCCCAGGGTCCCCCGGCCTCAAGACGTTCAGCAAGTGCGATTGAGAAGTCTCGGGGGGCGAGGACTCCATCGGTCTCAAGCTGGGGTTCAAGGGAGAAGTCTGGCATCCTTTTGTGGATTTCCTCCTCCATGGCCCGCGTAAAACGCTCAAGGTGATCCTTTTGTAGGCCAAGACCTGCAGCCATGGCATGACCACCAAAGCGGTCAATCAGTCCTGGATAGCGGGTGGCCACGTCGGCCAGGATATCGCGGATGTGGATGCCGGTGACGGACCGCGCTGAGCCTTTCAATTGGTTAGGATCAAGATCGTTGATGGCAAAGGCAATCACCGGTCGGTGTAGGCGGTCCTTGATCCTTGAGGCGAGAATGCCGACAACGCCTTGGTGCCAGGCGGGATCAAACAGGCAGACGATGGGACGCTGGCTTTCGAGGGCCATCAAGGGATCGAGATGCCTTAAGGCATCCTGCCGCATCCCTTCCTCGATGTCCTTGCGTTCCTGATTCAGTTGTTCGAGGGTCTGTGCGAGTTCTCGTGCCTTCTCAACATCGGTGGCGAGCAGGCACTCTATGCCGACACTCATGTCATCAAGGCGTCCGGCGGCATTCAGTCTTGGGCCGATCTGGAACCCTAAATCGCTGGCGCGGATGCTGGGTTCTTTTCGCTTGGAGCCTTGAAGGAGCGCACGGATGCCGGGCCGCGCCAAGCCTTTGCGGATGCGCTCAAGACCCTGGTGAACCAAAATTCGGTTGACCCAATCGAGGGGCACGACATCGGCCACTGTGCCGAGCGCGACCAGATCCAGCAGGATCCCGAGCGGGGGCTCCCGGATAACGCCCTGCTCAAAAAAATGGTTTTTTCGCAGCTGTTGGCGAAGCCCTAGGAGGACATAAAACATCACGCCGACGCCGGCGAGTGCCTTGCTTGGAAAAGAGTCATCCGGAAGATGAGGGTTGACGATGGCATCAGCCTTCGGGAGGGTTTCCCCCGGCAGGTGATGGTCTGTGATGAGAACCTTGAGACCGGCCTCTTTGGCGGCATCGATACCCTCATGACTTGAAATGCCGTTGTCGACGGTCAGGAGGATGTCGGGTTGATAGGTCTTTGCGAGTTCGACGATTTCTGGGGTGAGGCCATAACCGTATTGAAACCGATTAGGCACGAGGTAATCGATGAATTCGAGGCCAAGCAGTCGAAGACCTTGTAGGGCGACTGCGGTGGCCGTGGCCCCATCGGCATCATAGTCACCGATCACCAAAACCCGTTGCCGATCTCGAATGGCCGCCTCCAGGAGGGTACACATCATCTGCATCCCTTTCAATTTGAAAGGTTCAGGAAGACATCCGAGGGAACGATCGAGTTCCAGGGGGTCTTTGATGCCTCGCCGGGCATAGACGTGGCCAAGCACGCCGGGAACCGCTTCGACAAGAGATGATGGGTCTCCCCTTTGGGGGGAGATGAGACGTTGCCGAAAGGGGTGATAAAGCGGGCGGGTCATCAGTTATCTCGCGAAAAACCCCGGCCCTTATTGGACGGGAAGGGATGGCGACCGATCCAAAGGATCGGATGGATGGCTCTTGCACAATCTTGAGACAGGCGTGGAAGCCAAAGCGACCTTAAAGCTGAGCGATCCTCCTAGAGATCGATGCGGTAGTAATGATCAAGAAGCAGGGCGGAAAAGATCGCTGCCAGATAGATCAGCGAAAAGGCGAACGTTCGCATGGCCAGATGATTGTTCGTGGCGCGCTTGAGGCGAATGGCATAGGCCATAAAAGCGACGCCCATCACCACGGCGACAAAGAGGTAGATGAGGCCGCTCATGCCGGTCAGAAACGGCAGCAGGCTCACGATCAAAAGAAGAATTGTATAAAGAAGAATATGGAGTTTGGTGACGTCGTCGCCATAAATGACCGGCAGCATGGGCATGTCCGCTAAACGGTATTCTTCCTTCTTAGCGAGCGCCAACGGCCAGAAATGAGGGGGGGTCCAGATAAAGATCAGGAGAAATAGCAGCAGCGCATGAGGATCCACCGTGCCGGTCATGGCGCACCATCCAAGGACCGGCGGCGCTGCACCGGCGGCGCCGCCGATGACGATGTTCTGAGGGGTCGCGCGCTTCAGATAACGCGTGTAAATGACGGCATAGCCGATCAGAGAGAGAAAGGTCAGGAGGGCCGTCAATAAGTTGATCTCCAAGATCAGGATCATCATCGACATGACGCCGAGGATCAGCGCAAAGCGGTTGGCTTCATAAGGTTTGAGCTGGGATTGTGGCAGTGGCCTCGCTTCGGTGCGCCCCATCTTGCTATCAGTTTCCCGATCGTAGACATGATTCAGCACGGCCGCAGAGGCGGCGGCGAGGCCGATTCCGATCGCCGCCCATAACGTTTTTGCCAAAGGCGGGAGTTCTGGGAGTGCGAGAAACATACCGATGATGGCCGTGAAGACAATGGCGCCCACTACCCGCAGTTTGCACAGACCGAGATAGGCGCGCCACTTTGTAAAGGGAGGGTTCGTCGGTTGGTTGGATTTCATAGTCAGCGTTGGGTATCGTTTACAATGTCTATTGTGGTCCGGTAGCCCCGGATCCTGGCCTTGAGACCTTCATGTTCTGGAGAACGTCCTTATGTTGCTTCGCGGATTGCGTATCGCCCTTTTCCTGCTGCCATTGTCCTTGGAGGCAGGCGAACCTCAGGTGTTCGAATTTCGACTAGATAATGGTCTTAAGATCCTGGTGCAGGAGGATCATCGGGCCCCGGTGGTTGTCTCTCAGGTCTGGTATAAGGTCGGCGCAAGCTATGAATACGAAGGCATCACTGGGATTTCTCATATGCTAGAGCACATGATGTTCAAGGGAACCCAGAAGCATCCCCCGGGTGAGTTCTCCCGCATTATCGCAGCAAACGGTGGGCGCGAAAACGCTTTCACAGGCCAAGACTATACCGCCTACTTCCAGATGCTGGAGAAATCGAGACTCCCGGTCAGCTTTGAGCTTGAGGCCGACCGTATGCGTTCTCTAAGGCTTGCCGAGGTGGAATTTGCCAAGGAGCATCAAGTGGTCCTTGAGGAGCGCCGACTGAGAACCGACGATCAACCACGGGCCAAGATGCAGGAGCATTTTGATTCGGTAGCCTATAGCAACAGCCCTTACAAGAATCCAGTCATTGGTTGGCCGGAGGACGTTGCCGGACTGACGCTGGAGGATCTTAAGACATGGTATGGACTTTGGTATGCGCCCAACAATGCGACACTGATCGTCGTGGGTGATGTGAAGCCGCTTGATGTTCTCAAGGAGGCCAAGAAAGCGTTCGGGCCCCTAAAGCCGAGTCGTTTGCCCAAGCTGAAGTCTCAAGCCGAGGTGACCCAGCTGGGTCTGCGCCGTTTGACGATCAAGGTGCCGGCCAAGTTGCCGCATCTGGTCATGGGCTACAAGACGCCGTCTTTGAAGACGGCGGCGGACGAAAAAGAGGCTTATGCGCTGGAAGTGGCGGCAGGGATTCTAGACGGCGGTAACAGTGCGCGTTTATCAAGTCGCCTGGTTCGCGGTCAGCAGCTCGCGGCGGCAGCGGGAGCAGGTTTTGATCTCAGCGCTCGACTCGCCAACCTTTTTACGCTTGAAGGAACGCCGGTCGAAGGCAAGACGGTTGACGTTCTTGAGGCGGCCTTCAAGGAGGAGATACGACATCTCCAAGATGAGCGGGTGACCGAAGAGGAGCTCCAGCGGGTCAAGGCCCAGGTGCTGGCAAGTCATGTCTTTCAGTTAGACTCGACCTTTTATCAGGCGATGCAGCTCGGCACCTTTGAGACCGTGGGGCTTGGATGGCAAAAGGTGGGTGAGTATGTCAACAAGGTCAACGCGGTGACGGCAGAGGAAGTTCAAGCGGTTGCCCGAAAGTACCTCGTCGACGAGGGACTCACCATCGCCCATCTTGACCCCCAGCCCTTGCCAGAGGGTGCCCCTCAAACCGACGATGCTCCCCTGGGAGGTGGCCATGTCCGCTAATCTTTATCTTGCCGATAGCCGTCTTGGCCTGATCGCGTTGCTGTTGATGTTTTTCAGTGGGACGGCTTTAGCGGTCCCTGAGATTGAGCATTGGACCACCTCAAAGGGTGGGCGGGTCTATTACGTCAAAACAGAAGGGTTGCCCCTGGTGGATGTCAGGATGGTCTTTGATGCGGGAAGCGCTCGCGACGGCCGTCTCTTTGGTCTCGCCTCCCTGACCTCAGGGATGCTCGACAGCGGCGCTGGAGATTGGGACGCCGATACCATTGCCCAGCGTCTTGAGCGGGTCGGTGCTGTTCTTGGGACGGGCGCCAGCCGCGATTCTGCCTACCTCTCGCTGCGTTCATTGTCCCATCCTGACAAACTGAAGGAAGCCCTTGAAACCCTCAAGGAGGTGGTGACCCACCCGACCTTTGAGGTCAAGGATTTTGACCGGGAGCGTAACCGGGTCCTCTTAGCGATCAAACAACAAGGGGAGGATCCCAGCGAGATTGCGGAAATCAGCTTCATGAACACGCTTTATGGGGATCATCCCTACGCGCATCCTTCAGAAGGCGTTCGGGAGACCGTTGAGAAGCTGACGCCCGATGACTTAAAGGCGTTTCATCGTGAAAAATATACGGTGCGCAATAGCATCACCGTGGTGGTAGGCAATATCGATCGTTTGGCCGCAGAGGCTCTGGCGAATGATCTGCTATCGGGTTTGCCCGAAGGTGAGGTTTTGCCCGTACTGGCTGATCCCATCGAACGTCACGAAGCCCTGACCGTCAGAACGCCCTACCCCTCAGAGCAAACCCACATCTATGCCGGTGTTCTGGGTTATCGGGTGAATGACCCTGACACCTTCCCGCTTTACCTTGGTAATCACATTCTAGGCGGCAGTGGCCTCGTCTCCAAGATCATGGAGGAAGTTCGGGAGAAACGGGGTCTGGCCTATAGCGCTTACAGCTATTTTCTTCCGATGCGGGTGCCGGGGCCCTTTGAGATTGGCTTGCAGACTAAGAATGCGAGTGCCCAAGAGGCGCTGGATATTGCCGTCCGGACGGTTCGGGAGTTTATTGAGAAAGGGCCTTCTGATCAGGCGCTCGAAGCGGCCAAGAAAAATATCATCGGGGGTTTTGTGTTGCGGCTTGATAGCAATCAGAAACTGATTTCTGAAGTGGCAGCCATCGCTTTCTTTCAGCGTCCCCTCGATTATCTGAATACCTTCACCCAGAAGGTTCAAGCGGTCACCCGGGAAGATATTAAGCGGGCATTTAAGGCGCGGGTGAATCCCGATCAGCTCAAGACCATTCTCGTGGGGGCGAGCGGCGAGAAGCCCACCCATTGAGTCAGATCCGAGTGATTGGGGGAGCATGGCGCAGCCGTAAACTCCGCTTTCCAGAGGTCGAGGGACTCCGTCCGACCCCTGACCGGGTGCGGGAGACCCTTTTCAATTGGCTCAGGGATGAGATGGAGGGTGCTCGTTGCCTAGATCTTTATGCCGGAAGCGGTGCGCTTGGCTTTGAG
>Ga0136642_1001277_pt1 | contig 11071 bp, 13 predicted proteins | sample LowCatLa1302831Y_FD_115313 | JGI IMG/M metagenome (GOLD analysis project Ga0136642, IMG submission 115313) | Freshwater microbial communities from Lower Cathedral Lake, Yosemite National Park, California, USA - 13028-31Y | ecosystem: Environmental > Aquatic > Freshwater > Lake ... | reverse complement strand
GCGCTGACCGGAAAAATCCACCGAGACGGCCTGCACGCGTTCGGCATTAAATTCTACCCCAGCGAACCAACCGGCAGCACGCTGGGTCGCGAGTCGGCGTTTTGGTCGCCCTAAGGGACCCTGCTCTAAACCAGATTCGTCAATGTAGCCGTTCGCAATTAGTTGGTCGACGTAGAGCCCCACGGTTGATGGCGCCAAACCCAATGCCACCGCGAGCGTGCTGCGTGAAGCGGCGCGGCCGCTGCGGAGATGTAGCACCGCCGCACCAAGCAGGTCGTGCTGAATTGCGGGATTCTTGCGCATGCGCAGAAATTGCTCGACTCATTAGTTAATGTAAAATGATTTATTTCGTATTCGCACTAATACCTTGATGCATTCCGCGTACCCCCTCCCATGCACTTCCTGATTGTCGCCACTACTCTTCGTCCGGGCAAAGGGACGGCATGGGTAGCGCAAACATTTGGTGCAGCTTGCGCTTCGCAGAAGAGTGAGGACGAGCTGTTGGACCTCTCTTCAGCATCCTTACCTTGGAGCGACGGCAGTCTCTACTTTGAAGATCCCAGTGTCCTTGTCGCTACGGCGCGGGAGAGGTCTAATAAAGCCGCTATCCCTTGTTTCCAGGTTTACAGCGACCAAGCCGACGCGGCGGCCAAGAATTTCGTAGAGGTTACAAGCGACAGCTCGAAAAGTATAGTCGTTGGACTGGTGGCCAGCGGCTGTACCGACCGCTCCTATCTCGCGCCGCTCTCGCTGGCGAACTCACTGATGGGCGATCACCGCTGCGTGATCGACCCGCGTTCCGTATTCGTCACCCCGGAAAAATTCACGGCGGACGGGGTACTAGCCGCCGACGGTGAGACGGCTTGCGCCTCGCCGATCTATCTCGAGATGTCGCGCAACTCGAACCGCACTGGCCCAAGGAAAAACCTGCCACCTGACCTATCTACCTCCCATGATACCTCGCTTTAAACTCTCCCCTTCGGGACCGGAGGTCTCCGCGCTTGCCTACGGCCTATGGCGGCTCGCCGACGATCCGGCCGGATCGTCCATCACGCGCGTGCGCGAAAAAATCGAAACATGCCTTGAAGTTGGCATAAGTACTATGGATCACGCCGACATCTACGGGCTTTACACCTGCGAGGGTCTATTCGGTCGTGTGATCAAAGAGTCACCTCAGCTGCGCGATCGCATGGAGATCGTCACGAAGTGCGGCATTAACGTCCCGTGCGCCCATCGCCCCGGGGTTAACGCCCGCAACTATGACACCACTGGTCCCGCAATTGAGCGGTGCGTCGATCGTTCTTTACGGGAACTCAACACTGATCGGATCGATGTGCTGCTAATCCACCGGCCAGACTGGCTGACGAGCGCCGAGGAAACCGCACGTGGGCTTCAGCGCGTGGTGCAGGCCGGAAAAGTCCGCAGCGTGGGTGTCTCTAATTACACCACCCACCAATTTGCACTGCTGGCCCATTTTCTCGGTCACATTCCGGTCACAAACCAGGTCGAGGTTTCTCTTTTACGCATGGATGCGATCTACGATGGCACGTTGGACCAGTGCCATGCGGCCGGCGTTCACCCGATGGCCTGGTCGCCGCTCGGCGGCGGTCGGCTCTTGTCCGGTCATGACGAGGCCTCTGCGCGAACGCGTGCCGCTCTGGAGCGTGTGGGTGCCGAGCTCGGCGTGAGCGCAGAGCAGGTTGCCCTAGCTTGGGTCGCGATGCTGCCTAGTCGTCCTCAGGTCGTGATCGGCACCAATCAGCCTTCTCGTATACGTGACGCCGCAGATGCTTCCCGTCTCGTGCTTTCACGCGAGCAGTGGTACGCTATTTGGGAAGCCGCCCAGGGCAGAAACATTCCATGACCGTGCCACCCAACATTCTTGCTACTCCTCCAGTGCCCTCGCGCCCCGCCATCCGTACAGTAGTGCGGCAGGTTGAGGTCTCATGGTTCTCGGCGCTGTGCAGTGACGACTATGAATTTCTCGGTGTGCCCGACGACAGTCTACGCAGCAGTTACGAACATTGTGGGGACATCGTCCGCCGCGCTGATACGCTCGGCTATCAGAACATCCTTCTGCCATCTGGGTGGATTGCCGGCCAAGACCCAATGGCCTTTGCTGCCGCGCTCGCCCCGCAGACGAAGCAGATCAATCAACTCGTAGCGCTGCGCATGGGTGAAGTCTGGCCGCCCATGCTCGCACGAGCGATCTCGACCGTCGACCACCTCTCACAGGGGCGGCTTGCGCTCAACATCATCTCGTCCGATCTACCTGGGCTGAAGGAGTCCAACGAGGACCGTTACGCTCGCAGCAGTGAGATTATCCAGATCTTGCAGAAGCTGTGGAGTACGAATGGACCGCTACAGTGGCGCGGACGGTTCTATAATTTTGACCTCGCGAGCTGTGAACCAGCGAAACCCTTCCAGCAAAATGGCGGCCCGCTTCTCTACTTTGGCGGCATTTCGCCAGCGGCCCAGGAGCTATGCGCGAAACACTGTGACGTATTCCTGATGTGGCCTGAAACGGAGGAACGCCTCGCCGCTACCATGAAGGGCATGAGCGCGCTCGCGGACCAACACGGACGAGTGATCGACTACGGGTTGCGCATCCATGCGATTGTGCGTGAAACTGAAGCGCAGGCCCGTGACGCCGCAAAACGGCTCATCTCTAGACTCGACCTCAGCAAAGGACAGGAGATTAGGGAGCGCTCGCAGGACAGCCAGAGCGCGGGCGTACGTCGGCAAGACGAGCTGCGCACGAAGGCGGACTCCGATCTCTTTATTGAGCCTCACGTATGGTCGGGTGTAGGACTCGCCCGCAGCGGTTGCGGCAGCGCGCTGGTTGGTGATCCCGACCAAGTGCTGGCGAAGCTGAATCGCTATATGGATATGGGTATCCGTGCCTTTATCTTCAGTGGTTATCCCCATGAGGAGGAGTGCGACCTGTTCGCGAAGTATGTCCTGCCGCGTTTGCCAACATGCCGCCTCAACGAAGTCCAACTGCGTCGCATCAGTAGCCCCATCACTCCGTTGACGACGGCCCCACGGAAGTAATTGCTCCCTTCTTCCCCTCATGTCACTTGCTCCTGTTCGTTTCGGTCTTGTCGGTTACGGCGCCTGGGGCGCCCATCATGCGCAGTCGATTGCCAGCAATCCTGATGCCCAACTCGTCGCAATCGTTGCTCCTTCGGAAGGGTCGCGTGCGGCGGCCGCCAAGGCCCATCCCAGCGCGCAAATTTTCGCCGATCATCGGCAAATGCTCGCGCACACGAAGCTCGACTTGGTCGACGTTGTTACACCAAGCCACACGCATGCCGAGATCGCCTACGACGTCTTCGATGCCGGTTGCCATCTGTTATTGGAAAAACCGATGGCGCTGAAAATCGAGGACTGCCGGGAAATGGTGAAACGCGCTCGTGAAAGGGGCGTGCAGTTTGCCGTCGGCCACGAATTTCGCCTCTCCTCGCAATGGGGTGAGATTAAACGGATCATCGACAGCGGTGTCATCGGTGCCCCGCAATACGTACTGGTCGAATTGCTCCGTAAACCCTACCGGCTTGGCGCTTCCGGTTGGCGATACGACGCGCAGCGCGTCGGTAGTTGGGTACTGGAGGAACCGATTCATTTCTTTGACCTCGCGCGCTGGTATCTCGAAAGCGCGGGCAATCCTATCGAATTACACGCCTACGGCAATTCGCGCGATCCCGCACGTCCCGCCCTTTACGACAACTTCTCGGCGATGTTTCGCTGCGCCAATGGCGCCTACGCCGTAGTGTCCCAAACACTCGCGGCCTTCGAACATCACCAGACGGTGAAAGTCTCGGGGACGAAGGGCGCACTTTGGGCTGCCTGGAGCGGTGCCCTCGATCGAACGCTCGAACCGACATGTTTCCTGAAAGTATTCGACGGTGAAAAACTCACCGAAGTAGAATTGAAGAAGCAGAGTGGGGAAGTCTTCGAGTTGCGCGAGGAAATCGCGCGCTGCATAAAGATGGTACGCGGTCAGACGTTGCCCGCAGCGACGGGAGAAGACGGCCTGTGGTCGACTGGACTCTGCCTGCTAGCCGAGGAATCAATTCGCCAGAACCGCGCACTCGTCGTCGGCGATTTGTTGCGCGCGTAACTCCAGGTCTGCAAACCCACTATGTCTCAATCCACGCCTACTAGCAGCACAAATGGGACTTCCGCGATTCAGCCCTGGTATCACGGCGTTACACGTTATCAATGGCTCGTCCTTGTTATCGCCTCGCTTGGTTGGGTTTTCGACGCATTCGAGGGCCAGCTCTACAATATCACTCGAGGCGAGATGCTGCCGGATTTGTTGCGCACGGCTGATCCCGCGATCACGGCTGAGGCGATCGCCACACTCACGAAATCTTGGGGTGAGCAATTCCTCGGCATATTCCTTATCGGTGGTACAATAGGCGGTTGGATCTTCAGCTCGCTCGCGGACCGCTGGGGCCGGATGCCAATAATGACGGTGACCATTTTATTTTACAGTGTGTTCTCCGGCGTAACATCCTACGCCACTGAATTGTGGCATTTGGGTGCACTGAGGTTTCTCGTCGCGATGGGCGTCGGTGGCGAATGGGCTGTGGGAGCGGCGCTCGTCGCGGAGGTTTTTCCTAAGCAAGCGCGCGAACGAGCCAGCGGTATCTTTCATGCCACCAGCGTCGCCGGTCTGTGGCTGGCTGCGGGCGTCGGACTCTGGGTCGGATCGCAATGGCGGACCGCCTATCTAGTCGGCATAATTCCGTCGCTGCTCGTAGTTTGGGTGCGCATGAGCGTGAAAGAACCGGACGCATGGAAGGAGGCGAAGGAAACTAAGGCCGCGCGCATGGGCAGCTTTCGCGAGCTGCTTGGTGATCCGCGTTGGAGGAAACGGGCGATTTTCGGCGCGCTGCTCGCAATGGTGGGACTCGCGACGTTTTGGGGCGTCGTCATCGCGGGGCAAAACATTGCAGAAGATTTGCTGCGACGGCTTGGCGCACCCGCAGATGAAATTGCGAGCCGCGGCAAAATTGCGTTCGGTTTCGTCCAGACTGCAGGTGCTGGCGCCGGCATGCTTGCTTTTGGGCCGTTGAGCGTGCGGTGGGGGCGTCGGCGCACATTCGCCATCATGCACGCAGTTGCGTTCGCGATGACGCTCGTCGTCTGCTGGGTGCCGGCTTATTTCAGCAGCTATACGCTGTTGCTCTGTCTCCTGCCGGTCTTTAGTTTCTTTGCGCAGGGCATCCACGCGGGATACGCGATATATTTTCCAGAACTATTTCCGACTCACTTGCGCGCAACCGGCGCCGGATTCTGCTTCAACACCGGCCGAATCCTCGCTGCTCCAGTGCTCATCTGGCTTTCGGCTTGGATGAAAGCCACTCTCGCGCTTCCCGTTGCGATCTCTATGCTCGGGAGTTTTTTTCTCCTCGGGCTCGTCGTTCTTCTGTTCTTGCCTGAAACCAAGGGCCAAGATCTCCCTCAGTAGAAAACGCAGATAACCCCCTTATGCTAACCCGCCGCCAAGCGCTTCGCTCTCTTACGGCCACACTATTAGTGCCCGCATTGTTCACGCGCAGCCGCGCGGCGAGCGCCCCGCCGCCTGCCGGAGCCCCCATCACGACCGACCTTTCTCAGGGCGCCTGGATACCACTTTTCGATGGCCGGTCTCTGGACGGCTGGAAGCCGTCGCCGAAAAGTCCACACAGCAGAGCGAGCAACAACACCACCGCGGGAAACTGGCGAGTGGAAGACGGGATGATTGTAGGCAGTCAGGACACCACCAACAACGGAGGCCTGCTGCTGACCGAGGCGGAGTTTGGCGACGTGGAGATCGCACTTGAAACCCGCAACGACTTTGGTTTGGACAGCGGAATATTTACCCGATGCACGCTAGACGGCCGCGCCTACCAGTGCCTGATCGACTACTATAAGGGAGGCACAATCGGGGGCGTGCTCGGAGAGGGTATCTGGAACGTCCGCGGGGTGCGCAATTATTCTTTCGGTGCTACACCCGAGATCATAACTCTCACGGATAATCCGCAGCGCTGCCCGGTGGTGCCCGAAGCGTGGCCGTTTTTCTGGAGAGCCGGTGAATGGAATGAAGTGCGCGTGCGAATCGTGGGAGACCCACCCACTATCACAACGTGGGTCAACGGCGTGCAAATTCTCCAACACGTGGAGCCGAAGTCGGTTCACCCAGCAATCGGCCACATCGGACTCCAAATCCACGGTGGCGTGGGCTCCAAGGGCGCCGCCTGCTATCGCAACGTGCGCGCCCGCCTGCTTTGAGCACGCTGAGCGAATCTCCGCGCAGCATACAATTGGCCCGCGGTCACCGGCTTGTAGATGTACTGCACGTCGCTACCGCGAGACATCTTGGTGCCTCCGTATTTCTCTCGTTTTACTCCAACCAGCGAATGCTCGCCGTAGCTGAGGGCTTAAAGACGAAGCCATAAGCTGCATACCTGTTCTAAATTACTTTGGGTCTTAAACATGACAAATTTGAGTTTTTTTAACCATAAGGGCCCTGTCATGAAATTTTCGCCTGCGTCCGCTCTTGACCAGTTGCCCTTTTGTCAGTACTATCATTACAAAATCATATAAACTCATGGCGAAAACATTACAAGTTCGGATCGAAGAAGACCTCCGAACTGCCGCAGACGAGGTGCTTCACGAAATCGGCCTCGATATTCCCTCTGCCGTCCGGCTATTCCTCACCAAAGTTGTCCAAAGCCGGAGCATTCCCTTCGAACTCAAGGCTTCCGGTATTCGCGTAGTTGAACTTGCTGTTGATCCGATCACCCAGGCCCGCATGGACGAGATCGGAACCCTTTGGGCCAAGAAGAAACCTCAAAGGGAGTAATCTGTGTCTCTCTTCATAACCGAGCGTATTCGTAAGCGCGAGTTCGGTCAGGGGATTTCCGCTGCCGACAAGGAATCGCTCTTGGAGGGCGCGAGGGTCTGTCTAGGCGCGAGTATCGCTGGCCACGGCCTGCCCAAAGGCACCCGCTTGCTCAAGGCCTACGCCACAACAAAACAAGGCCCTCGCCGGATCCTCTATCTCTTCGTCGTCCAGGAAAAAGACCTATTCGTCCTTTTCTACCGCCCCAAACAAGACGACGTCGGGGTGAACATGAGCCCGAAAAACCCCGCCTTCAACAACGCTCTCTCGAAGCATCTCGATCTACTTCGCGATGATCTGACGGCCGGCCGAATCGAGGAGATCACGCCAGAAGCCGGCGGCGCACCGGTTTGATTCGTTTAAAAAACTATGCGATCAGAGTGAAAGAGTGAACCTGCAATGGCGCATTACGTTCACTTGGTTACACTTTTTAGCGTTACGCTTAAAAGCGTATTGTCCTTGCCCCGCCTGCCGTGCCCTTCGGACAACAAAGGGGTCTCAGAAGAAGATTTAGCGTTAGCAATGACAATGCTTTTGGGGAGTAGATCTCGGGTCTATGGTAAAGCGGGCGCACCGCCAAAACCAGGAAAGTTCTTATTATCCAAGACCGGCAAGATACGGTGACGCGCGAGTCGACTGGTGCTCGTGGATGGTCAGCTGAAAGGACGGACTATCAACCGAAAATCTGTCAGGTGCAGCCAATTTTGCTATTGCGAGTTATTCAACTGGGTGTGAATTAAACGACATGACACCTAGAGAGGCAGTCGAACGCTTTCACCTCGTGTTCCTGAAGCATTTCGCGAACACGGTCAGCCCTGGCACAATCTGTCTTAAGGGCGGGGTGAACCTACGCCTTTACCACGGGAGCCCTCGGCTCTCAGAGGACATGGATTTCGATGCCCGGATCGTCGCGAAAGAAACGCTCAAGAAGAACGTGAACAAGACCCTTGCGGCTCAACCCCTGGTCGCGGAGTTGTCCGCCGCGCGGATCACCTTGGGGGAAATCAGCGCCCTCAAGCAAACCGAGACTTCCCAGCGCTGGAAATTTGAAGTCGTGCACGAAGGCCAAAGGATCGCCACCCGACTGGAGTTCTCCCGCCGGAAAAAGGAGGAGCCGTTTGACACCCATGCGATCGCGCCACCCGCCGGCTCCGTCCTCGGGGCCTACCAGCTGGCCCCCTTTCTTTTTCCACACTACCTCGCGCCTGCCGTCTACCGGCAAAAGATCAACGCCCTGGCCACGCGTAAATACGCCCAGGCTCGGGACGTCTTCGACCTCCAATTGCTGTCGCCGCACGCGGCCGCCGCCAAGAAGTCGCCGCCGGCTTTGATCCAACAGGCGCTCGAGCAACTGGCTACCATTTGCCTGGCGATGTTTCGGGATCAAGTGGTCCCGTTCCTGCCCGCGGACCTCGCCGCTTACTACGCCACGGCAGAAGCTTGGAACGGGATGAAGGAACAAGTGCGAGCTGACCTGTCGTCGGCACTGCCACCCGCTGCGCCATGACTACGCTTTCATTCTACCAAAAAATTAGCGGACAGCGCCGGGTGACTACCCGCTCGGCGGCGCAGCTGGCCGGCTTGGGCATGTCCACCGCGTCGATGGCACTCCAACGGCTCGCGGCCGAAGGCTTGGTCACGCGCATCAAACCCGGTGCCTGGTTGGTCGGCCCGGCCGCGACCAAACCCGGCGCCTTGGTCGCTGCCGTCGCCCAGCCCTACGAAGCCTACTTGTCGGGCTGGTCGGCCCTTCGCCACCACGGGCGCATCCAACAGTTTCCCGAGACCCATTTCGGGGTCACCCTCGGCCGGCCGGCCGAAGTCGCCGTGGCCGGCTCGACCGTCCAGTTACGTCACATCAAACCCGCCCTGTTCACCGGTTACGCCTACGACGTGAACGCCGAAGGATTGGTCGCCTCCCCAGAAAAAGCGTTGTTCGACGTGGCCTATTTTTCAGCGATGAACCGGCGCCCCCTGAGCGGCACGCTCCCGGAAACCGACCTCAAAGGTTTTCGCTGGAGCGAACTGTGGGGCTGGCTGCGCCTTATTCCCAACCCTGGCATACGCACATCAGTGGATCGCAGACTCCGCAAGCTGCGTGAACAGCATGCAGAGTTGGACGAGTAAGATGGCACTTTGGATTACGCCAGAAGCATCTCCTGTTGGGCTTAACCGACCCAATGAAGATCGTTCAGGTGATGCCTGAACTCCCCCCAACATGAGACATGCAGCCAAGATTCCGGCCATTAAGCCGTCCACCGAGATAAAGGGGCCGGTGGCCAGATTATGCGCCATCGAACCGCCTGCGGGCGGAAAGGCATTTGCAACCACCGGGTGGTGAGCGAGGTATCCCGGGCGATGATGTTAGTAAAATGGTCTAAAAGGGCGTGCTGATTACGAAAGAGCTCTTCGAGAGCGACGAGGTTACTGCGTAAAGAAGCAAGATCATGGCAGTCGATGATGCGTTGCCGTAATTCTTCTTCCGGTATCACCCGCTTTTCAGGGCCGGAACCAGGTGACGGTGATTATTTTCGCGCGGCCCAAAGTTCGGCGATGGGCACGGCGAACATCTGTTGACCGAAAGACAAGGCCGAGTCGCCATCGTAGAGGACGATTCCGCAGCGGAACGCTGCGCCTGTCGCCTCTCGCAGCCGATTGAGTCCACGAAAGTCGCTCTCCCCGACGGTGGATGACGCCTTGACCTCGACGCCGCTGATGAAGCGACCGTCGCGTTCCAGCACAATATCAACCTCCAGCTGGTCCTTATCCCGATAGTGAAAAAAGCGATGGCTCCCGTCGGTCCAAGAGGACTGGTTACGCAGTTCCTGATATACGAATGTCTCCAGCAGTTGGCCATAGAGCGGCCGGTTTTCCTTCAACGCGGCGACATCTGCTCCGAGCAAGGCTGTGGCGAGGCCGGTATCGGCGAGGTGCAACTTCGGCGTTTTGATGAGACGACTCAGGCGGTTGTGGTGCCACGGCGGCAGGATATCGATGAGGAAGACCTGCTCCAGCAACGTCAGGTATTCGCGAATCGTGGGTCGGCTCAGCTCAAATGGCCCAGCCAGTTCGCTCGCGTTGAAGAGCCGCGAAGTTTGACCGGCGGCAAGTTCCAGCAGTTTTGGCAGCACCTCGAGGGAGCGGATGCGCGTCAGGTCGCGCAGGTCGCGTTGGGTGATCGCCGCGACATATTGAAGTTGCCACTCCCGCCGCCGTCGCTCGGTGGTGCGGGCCAGCGCGGCTGGAAATCCTCCGCCTGCGACCCGCTGCAGTAATGCTTCACCCAGCCTACCTCCGGTCGTAATCGGAAATTTTCCGCCAAAAATTCTATCGATAAAACCGGTCCCTGGCGCCCGCCCGTTTATCTCCACCTGCGTGAGCGGCCCCAAACGCAGGACCTCCATCCGACCGGCTAGGGAGTCGGCGAGTTTCGGGAGCAGGAGCACGTTGGCCGAGCCCGTGAGAATCAGCCGTCCGGGCCGGCGGTCTCGATCCACCAGTCCTTTGATCGATGTAAACAGTTCTGGGATGCGTTGCACCTCGTCCAATACGGCCCGCTCCGGCAACTCGGCGCAAAATCCCACGGGGTCCGATCGCGCCGCGCGGAGGACATTTTCGTCGTCAAACGTGAAGTAAGTATAGCCATTTTTCCTAGCCACCGCCTGGGCTAGGGTCGACTTGCCGCATTGCCGCGGCCCATGGATCAGTACAACCGGGGTGTCGGCTAGGGCCTCCTCCAGTCGAGCCAAGGCAAACCGGGGGTAGTTTTCATGGTCACTCATGGCAGGATAGCCTACGGCTTGTCCATCTAAGTGAAAGAATAAAAGCGTCTATGTGAAAGAATAGAGTCGTCTATGTGAAAGAATAGAGTCGTCTATGTGAAAGCTAGGATTGTGTGCGCCATCGCTGTCTTAACCGTTGTGGGCCATTCCCACTTAACTCACAAGGCTCATCAATGCACAGTTACCTAATGTCCTCATCCGTCATCAAGAATACTAACTTTGAACTCGTGACTGAGTTTGCCCGCACCGACGCCAAAAAAAGGCTTTCGCTCGGAGAAGCGTTGGCTGGATCGAGCGCTTTTAACATTTACAGGAACACCTTTGGCCAACTGTTCATCGATCCCGTGAGGGCCGTTCCGGCAGACGAGGCTTGGCTTTTTGAAAACCCTGCTGC
>Ga0136642_1001276_pt1 | contig 11076 bp, 10 predicted proteins | sample LowCatLa1302831Y_FD_115313 | JGI IMG/M metagenome (GOLD analysis project Ga0136642, IMG submission 115313) | Freshwater microbial communities from Lower Cathedral Lake, Yosemite National Park, California, USA - 13028-31Y | ecosystem: Environmental > Aquatic > Freshwater > Lake ... | reverse complement strand
CGAGATAATCGAGAAGGTCACCTGAACCACGTCCGTGGAGCGCCGATACAAAGCGAGGCTCCCCCAAACCTAAATTCCAGAGCGCATGCGCGTTCTGCTCTTCATTTAATCCATCAACTTTATTGGCCACGAGAATGGTCTTCTTCTTTGACCTGCGCAGCAGTGCAAGCAGCGAGGAATCCTCATCGAGCGCTCCGACTTGCGCATCAACAACAAAGAGCACAACATCGGCCTCGGCGATAGCCATTTCCGCACCAGCGGTAATCTTCTCGGAGATTCCCTCAGGCTTTACCTCCCAGCCTCCGGTATCAATTAGAACGAAGGTTCTTCCATTCCACTCTGCCTCATACTTAACGCGATCTCGCGTAACTCCCGGAGTATCTTCAACGATTGCCTCGCGACGACCGATGATTCGATTTACTAGGGTCGATTTTCCGACGTTGGGACGGCCGATGATGGCCACCTTAGGCAGCCCTAAAAGCGAGCGCTCCTTGGCCCATTGCCAAATAACGTCGACGACCTCAGGAAGGTCGAGCAAGGTTGAATCAATCTCTAGCGCATCCTCAGCCATACGCATCGGTGAAACTTTCCGCGTCGAGTCGATGAGATCGCGTTCTTGCAATTGTTGTGAGACCTCATCAGTCGAGGTGGGATCCAGGAGCTCGCGTTCGCGTCGTAGCGCACGCTGCTGTAGATCGGCATAAAGAAAGATCTTTAGCGGTGCCTGTGGCGCGACTGCTGTCCCAATGTCGCGACCTTCCACAACTATCCCGTGCGGAGCTTCGTCAATGATTCGCTGTTGGACTTCGAGCAGGTAGGCACGCACTTCTGGGTAGGCGGAGAAGATTGAAACTTGATCGGTTACTCGCGCTGATCGAATGTCAGCGGTGATATCCATCTCTCCGACGAATATCCGCGGCTCGATGGGATCTCCATTGAAAACTATCTCTTCTTGGAGGGCGTATTCGACCAGCTTTTGTGGGTCGGTCAGACCCTCTTTAAGCGCCAGCCAGGTCACTGCGCGATAGAGCGCACCCGTATCGAGGTACTGCCAGTTGGCGCGTTGTGCTACCGCGCGGGCGGTCGATGATTTTCCTGATCCGCTGGGACCATCTATTGCTATTACGACGGTCGACATATGAGTACCTTAACGCCTTATGTGTGAGGCAGATTTCCTTCAGCCAATCGATTCCCGCGCGGGATGAACCTTCCAACCATCTTTCAGTAATTGCTCGTAGACCTTCGATGAATCAGCCTTCGACAAGGCCAGTGTCACGAGTCCACTCTCCTGCCCCGGGGTATGTTCAATGGCGAGGTCTTCGACGTTAGCTGAAACCAGCGCACAGGCATCGAATATCTCTGCCAACTGACCTGGCTTGTCAGCGATGATGATGGGCAGGTACCAATAATCCCGCTTCTTCCCACCATGCTTACCGGGAATCCGAGCGTGGTTCTCGCGACCCAGATCAAGTATCTCCCGCGTCTTGCGGAGGTCATCATTTTGTAGAGAAGTCGATAAATCTTCAAGGTGCTTTGACAATATATTTAAGTATTCCACCACTGCCGGACTATTGGCATGTAAGAGTTCTGACCAGAGCTCCGAATTTGATGCGGCCAGGCGAGAGACATCTTTAAGCCCTTGCCCCGCCAAGGAGATATCGCGATCTGAAATATCGATCAAAGTTGCAGAGAGGAGAGAACTCACCACCTGCGGTAGATGCGAGATTCCGGCGATGGCTTGATCATGCTCCTGCGCGCCCAGCCTGACCTGCTTGCCGCCTAGCGCTTCGATAATCTCCAGCGCTCGCTCCAGTGCAAGTGGTGCGGTATCCGAGGTAGGGGTATAAATCCAAATTCGACCTTCAAAGAGATCTCCCCGTGCCGCCAAAGCACCTGAGATCTCCCGCCCCGCCATGGGGTGGGTGGCACAGAAGCGAGCAGATATCTCTGGAAACTCCTCAATCTCTGCCACTACTTCAGACTTTAGACCACCTATATCCATAAGTGTCGATAGAGGGTATCTAGTTGCAAAGGCTTGCACTAGCCCCGAGATAGTTGAGATTGGGGTTGCAATGATTATCAACTCAGGTATCGCACCTGCAACACTCTGGCCTATCAGAGATTGCGCGATCCCCTCAGCTTGCGGGTCCTCATCCTCAATAGCGACAAGGTAGCCATTGCGCTGCAATCCGAGCGCAATCGACGTTCCAATAAGGCCGGCGCCAACCACCCGAACCTGCGTGAAAGTCGGCACTATTGCGCAATATCCCGGCGTAGAACTTCAGCTCCACGCTTATAAATATGCTTCATCTCCGCATGGGAGCGCTCCGAATAGGCGTGCACCATGACCCGAACGACGAAAGGGAGTGAGCCCACCACTGGAATCTCGCGGGCACACATCAGCGGGATATCGCCAAGATCGAGTTTGCGGGCGGCGGCGGCCGGAAAATCACAGACCAGATCCTCTGTTGAAGTAAAGAGGATTGAAATCAGGTCGGCTTTAATCAGGCCATTCTTCTCGAAGAGCTCTGCTAGGAGTTCGGTAACAGCAGATGCCATCTCCTCCGGATCATCAGCTTTTAACTGGGTCGCTCCGCGAATTGCTCGAACTCTCATAGGCCCAGCCTACAGTTTCCGCGGGGTCGCGCGCTGGCGACTCTCACAATGACTCTATAAAGATTCCATGACAACTCTATTTATCGTTTTATAGGTACTAGAAAATATCTACATTTCGCAGAGTCCCTTTCGAGGTTGCTCTTTAATGTCCTTTTATCGATAATTGATGTGAATCATGAGCGCATAAATATCGATAAATGACTTTTATAAAACCTTCGCGAAAAGTATAAAGTCGATAAATTGTTTTTACTAAATTCGAATTATCTATTTATCTTTAAAACTTTAAATAGATTATCGAGTTCTACCTCGTTGATCTTGCGGTAGCGCCCCACTCCAGTCTCCCCTAGAGCGATGGGACCGAAGTCGGTCCTGACCAAGCGCAGCACCGGCAACTCGTAGTGCTCGAAGATTCTGCGGACGATGTGATAACGACCTTCATGAATCGAGATCTCTACCCAAGAATGCTTGGGGTTAATTTCACGTAGGGTCTTGATCTCAAGTGCGCGAGCCAATCCATCCTCCAGCTGAATTCCAACTGAAATCTCCGCCAGCTGCTCTTTCGTCAGCACGCCCTCGATTTCCACCAGATATTTCTTCACCATTCCATATGAGGGGTGGGTGGCACGGTGGGCCAAGTCTCCATCATTTGTGAGCAGTATTAGACCCTCACTTTCACGGTCTAACCGACCTACGTGAAAGAGTCGTTCGCTTCTATCTTTGAAGTAATCCCCTAGCGAAGGCCGGCCATCGGGGTCCGACATAGTGGACAAAACACCTACAGGTTTATGAAAAGCGAGGTAAACATTAGTTTTTTTAGTCGAAATAGACTCACCATCAACCTCAACTTTAGAGATTTCTGGGTCTACCTTCGTTCCCAGCTCCAAGATTTGAAGACCATCGACGCTTACGCGGCCATCTAAGATTAATTGTTCGCTCGCGCGGCGGCTAGCAATCCCGGCATCGGCGAGCACTTTCTGTAGGCGGGTTAGAGCCATTTTGATCCCTTCTCATCACGGCCAATTTGGGCGTGGCAGACCTATTCGGTCAATGCGAAGTCTAAAGGGTATGTCGAGAGAGGGGAAATGCGATCAATCCGTGAGCGTGGCCAGCACCTCATCGAGCCCATCGACATCGGGCAGGAATGGAGCCAGTGCGGGTAGATCTTCGATTCCCCGGACACCGATCTTCTCGAGGAAGAAGCTGGTCGTGCCATATAAAATTGCTCCGGTCTCCGGTTCAACGCCACGCTCTTCCACCAAGCCACGAGTAAGCAGCGTCTTCATGACCGCCTCTACATTTACGCCACGAATGGCAGAGACCCGGGCCCGTGAAACCGGTTGGCGGTAGGCGATAACTGCCAGCGTCTCCAAGGCTGCCTGGGTAAGTCGGCTCTGCTGACCATCAAGCACAAATTTCTCAACCAACGGGGCTTGATCTGGGTGGCTATAAAAGCGCCATCCCCCAGCTATCTCGCGGAGTTGGAAGCCGCGCCCTTGCTCTTCGTAACTCAGGGCAAGCGATTTGAGAGCAGCGGTCACAATCTCGGTAGGGACTTCAGTAATCTGAGCCAGGATCAACTCATTAATGGGCTCATCGACCACCATGAGGATGGCCTCCAACGATCTGTTCAGTTCAAGTTCAGACATTTATTCCTCTTTTGTCTCATTATCAAGGGGCTCCACCGGTAGGTCAAATTCATCACTGACTGAAATCTCTGCGTCGGTTTCAGCTACCCAGGTAATCTGCAATTCACCAAGCGCCACTACCTGCTCAAAACGGACCGCGCCCTCGCGGTACAACTCCAATACAGCCAAGAATCGCGCAACCACCACCAAAGTTGAATCCGCATCCCCAATAAGGCTGCGAAAGCTCGCCCTGCCGCTCTTGCGGAGGAGTTCAACGATCTTGCCCGCCTCTTCGGCCACGCTCACCAGGGTCTGATGGATATGCGCGATTGATAAGACCGGGGCTGACTTTGGTTGCAAGACCCGCTCGGCGATCGCGGCGAAGCGATTCGCGCCGACTCCAATCAAGACTTCTGGCAAGAGGGCGGCAAAATGGCTCTCCATAGCGACCAAGCGCGGGAAGCTCTTCTCTGCCAACTCAATGCGACCCTGGAAGATCGCCGCTATCTCCTTGAAGGCCCGATATTGCAGCAGGCGAGCAAAGAGCAGATCGCGCGCCTCTAAGAGGGCGAGATCTCCCTCATCTTCGATCTCCCCGCTAGGAAGCAAACGCGCCGCCTTTAGGTCTAAGAGCGTGGCGGCAACAACTAGGAATTCTGTGGTCTGATCGAGATCCCAACCCTGCTCTGCGCCTTCTAAGGCCCGTATGTATGCAATGAAATCATCGGTCACAACACCAAGCGCTATCTCCGTAATATCCATTTTGTGTCGTGAAATAAGTTGCAGGAGCAGATCAAAAGGGCCATCAAAGTTACTGAGATGAACTGAAAAGGCGCTCTCGCTGCCCTCAACAATTAGATCACTCATGGGGAGAAAGGTACTCATATCGCGCTTGCCTTGCTGACCGCATCGCCGTAAAGTCCGCGACATGGCAAATAGCACTTCAAAGGTATCTCGACTCGCAGATAAATCGACAAATCGGGATGAGGAGCTGGCGACGACATCATCCGTTCTCGGTCGCGCTCTGCTGGACTTTCCCAGCGCCGTAAGCACGCCAGAGCCAGGTTCTGCGCGCGTAATTTCTATCGTGAACCAGAAGGGTGGGGTTGGTAAGACCACGACCACCATCAACTTGGGTGCAGCTCTCGCCGAACTAGGTCGCCGCGTTCTACTTATCGATTTTGATTCGCAAGCATCGATGACCACCGGTCTTGGTATCAAGCCCTCTCAGATCAAAGAGCAATATGGATCGATCTGGTACCTGCTCAATGATCCGCAGTCGGGTATTCAAAGTTTCATTTTAAAATCAAATGTCCCTGGACTCGACTTTGTTCGTGGCCATGAGGATCTTGCGGCTGCCGAGGCCGCCTTCGTCACTGAGATCGCCAAAGAGCACAAACTCCGCAAAATTCTGGCGCCGGTACTAGATCAATATGACGATATTTTAATCGACTGCTCTCCATCGCTAGGAACACTGACCATCAATGCATTGACTGCATCAGATGGGGTCTTGATCCCAATGGAGTGCGAATACTTCGCCGTCCTGGGACTCTCACTCGTTAAGAAGACGATCGAAAAGATCCGCGAAAACACCAACCCTCATCTAGTGATCGATGGAATTCTCGCCACCATGTTCGATCGTAAAACTGGCCACTCGCACGATGTCCTGGAATTGATCGATAAGGAATTCCCCAAAGAGTTGCTTGACACAATCATCTCTAGAACCGTTAGGTTCTCGGAGTCGACTGTTAAGGGCGAGCCGATCACAACCTATGCCAGCACCTCGCTAGGGGCGCTCTCTTATCGCCGTTTGGCGCGAGAACTAATTTCACGAGGAGGGGCCAAATGAGCCGCCGCGTAAGCCTTCCAGGAGCAGAAGAGCTGTTCCGCCAGACCACAACTTTGAGTGCAGTTCCGTCGGTTAATCCGACACCTATTGAGGATCAGCCACAGGCTTCTCTCCCAGCCACCCAAAATAAGAACGCTGTGCGCACAACTCCGCGGCGTCGCGTAAATACCTTTGATCGCTCCCCTAGCGGACGTGAGCGCCACGACGAGAAGATCACCGTCTACCTATCACCTGAAGAACTTTATGATTTAGAGCAGGCGCGACTAGCGCTCCGCGGAGATTTGGGATTGGCCGTTGATCGCGGTCGCATCGTTCGTGAATCGCTGGCCATTATCATCGCCGATCTGGAAGCCAAGGGCGATCAATCAATTATCGCGCGTAGATTGCGTGGTCGTTAAACTATTTACTCTTAGCGCGTGGATGAGCATTTGAATAATTTTCGCGCAACTTATCAATCGTGACCAGGGTATATATCTGAGTCGTAGTGACAGAAGAGTGCCCTAATAACTCCTGTACAACTCGAACATCGGCGCCACCATCTAACAGATGTGTCGCATAAGAATGGCGAAGTGAGTGTGGCGAAACCTCGGTAGCGATATTGGCTCGCTTTGCAGCTTCTGAAACAATTGTCCACATGCTCTGCCTGGACAATCTTCCACCTCGATCGTTGAGAAAGAGCGCCTCTCTATCTTTAGTAACTAGAGCCGGTCTAATGCGAATCAAATACTGATCTAAAGCAGCGCGCGCAAAAGTTCCCAGAGGCACGACCCGCACCTTGCTCCCCTTGCCGGTGAGGCGAAGATTTGCAACTTCCCCGCCATCGATCTTCATCACATCGCTGACATTTAGGGAGACAATTTCGGAGATTCGAGCGCCAGTTCCATAAAGCAGTTCAACGATGGCGGTCTCGCGGAGTGCCCGAGGATTGCTAGGCGATTGGGTTGCGGCAATCAAATCGCTTATCTCGGCAATCGATAACGCTTTCGGTAAATGCCCTTTGACGCGCGGAGGTTTAACATCCTTAATGAGGTTGAGAGATTTCTGTTCTTTGCAGGCGAATTCCACCAGGTTGCGAATTGAGACAACGGCACGGGCGATAGAGCTCTCTGCCAATCCATTCGTTCGCAACCTAGAGATATGCCTTTCAACATCAAGTGGCGCCACCAGGGTGAAGTCGGCGACATCAGCAGCAGTGATAAATCGCTCCAAGTCGCGACTGTAGGAAGAGATGGTGTTCTGACTCAAGCCACGCTCTACGATCAAGAAATTGAGGTACTCGCGTAATTGCGAGTTAGCGAGCGTCATTTTCCTTAATCGCGGCGGCAATTAACCCTGCAAAGAGCGGATGCGCTTGGGTAGGTCGAGAGAGAAACTCCGGGTGAGCCTGGGTTCCAACATAAAAAGGGTGAACCGCCGGATCAAGTTCAACAAATTCCACCAAATGCCCATCGGGGGAAAGTCCTGAGAAAGTTAATCCAGTAGCAGCAATTACATCGCGATACGAATTATTGACCTCGTAACGGTGGCGATGGCGTTCGTTGATTTGAGTGGTCCCATAGAGCTGCGCAACCAACGACCCAGGCACAAGATCGGCAGGATAGAGACCCAGGCGCATCGTTCCGCCCATATCTCCTCTACCCGCCACGATATCTTCTTGGCTCGCCATGGTAGAAATCACGGGATCTGGAGTGCTCTCATCGAATTCAGCAGAGTTTGCCAAAGGTAGTCCGGCCAAATTTCGAGCTGATTCAATCACCATGCATTGCAACCCCAGGCAGAGTCCAAGTGCGGGAATCTTATTTTCGCGTGCATATTTGAGGGCGCCTACCTTGCCATTAATTCCGCGCACTCCAAATCCACCCGGTACGCAAATTGCATCCACGCCCGCCAAATGCTCAGCGGCTCCGGCATCACTTTCACATTCATCGCTGGCAACCCATTTAATTTTGACGCGCGCATTATGCGCAAATCCGCCAGCGCGCAAAGCTTCAGTCACTGATAGGTATGCGTCGGGGAGATCGATGTACTTACCAACAAGGGCCACATTTACTTCATGAGCTGGGTGATGCACCTTCTCCAGCAAAGCGTCCCATTCTTCCCAGGCTACATCGGTGCCGCTCAGAGCAAGGCGTCGAACCACATAAGAATCTAGACCCTCGGAGTAAAGTACTTTGGGAATATCATAAATACTTGGGGCATCGACCGCCGCGACTACGGCTTCGAGGTCAACGTCACACATCGCCGAAATTTTGCGTTTTACGGCATCTGGAATTGGTCGATCCGAGCGAATAACTATCGCGTCGGGTGCAATACCGATGGAGCGGAGAGCTGCAACGCTGTGCTGTGTTGGCTTTGTCTTCAACTCACCCGAAGGGCCGATGTAGGGAACCAGTGAGACGTGTAAATAAAATACATTTTCGCGGCCCACATCTTGACGAATCTGCCGAGCTGCCTCGAGAAAAGGAAGTGACTCGATATCGCCGACAGTTCCGCCCACTTCGGTAATTACGATATCTACATCGGGACCCGCCATCGCTCTAATGCGCTCTTTAATTTCATTGGTGATGTGTGGAATTACTTGAACGGTATCCCCTAGATAATCTCCGCGGCGCTCTCGTGCAATGACGTTGGAATAAACCTGGCCCGTCGTGACATTGGCAAAACCCGCCAAATTCCGATTGAGGAAGCGTTCGTAATGCCCGACATCGAGATCTGTTTCCGAACCATCGTCAGTCACAAAGACTTCACCGTGCTGAAAGGGATTCATCGTCCCGGGGTCAACGTTGATATAGGGGTCGAGTTTCTGCATGGTCACCCGTAGGCCCCGATCGGAAAGTAGCCGCCCGAGGCTGGAGGCGGTAAGACCTTTTCCGAGACTTGAAGCTACTCCGCCGGTAACGAATAAATGCTTTGTCACATGATTACTGCTCATGGAGTACTAACTTATCACGCTTTCCTGGACCATCTCTAATAGCTCGCGTGCGTGTTCCCTCGCGGTCGCCGATTCCTCTTGTCCAGAGAGCATCCTGGCGATTTCAACACTCCGTTCATCTAGCGAGAGAGGGATGACATCTGAGATGCTCACCAATCCCCCATCACTCTTTCTCACAACGAGATGATGATCAGCCCAGACGGCCACCTGAGCGAGATGTGTGACCACAATTACCTGGGCCTCTTGTGCCAGTAATCGCAACCTACGTCCAACTTCTACCGCCGCTTTGCCTCCGACTCCAGAATCAACTTCATCGAAGATATAGGTCGCCACTGGATTCACTGCGGCGAGAACAACCTCTATCGCCAACATCACTCGTGATAATTCACCGCCGCTGGCAACTTTGGTAATGGCTCCCGGAGCCGCTCCTTGATGGCTTGAAAACAAGAGCGCCACTTCATCGAGTCCATGTATTGAATATTCGGAGATTTTCAATCCGGGTTTTGCAGTTACCTCGACGATGATCGCGGAGTGCGGCATGGCAAGGGAATGCAGCTCTGCGGAGATCTTCTCCTGCAAATCTAATGCGGTCACCTGGCGCAGCGCACTCAATGCAGTCCCACGTTGGCGCAATCGATCAAAGATTTTCTGCAGATCAATCTCTAAATCCGCGATTCGACCTTCTCCCCCTTCCAGATCGGAAATTCTCTTGGCGCTATCATCGGCGCGGGCGATTAGTTCGGTGAAGGCGTTATCGCGATCGCTACCCTCACCATATTTCTTAATCAAAGAGTTGATGGAACTCTTACGCTCTTGCAGGTATTCCAAACGCGAAGGATCTGCGTCGAGAGCAGAGAGATAGCGGTGTAACGCTCCCAGCGCCTCTTGAAATTCATAGAGCGAATCGCCCAACTTTTGCGCCAAATCATCGAGCGCGGCATCTTTGCCAGAAACATGATCCAAGGAGCGCTTAGCATTCACCAGCGCTGAGGTAACAGGAAGATCCTCGGCGTCGATGAAATTCAAAGAATTGCTCACGGCTTGTTGTAATTCATCGACGCTATTTAAACGCGTAAGTTCCGCTTCAATCTCCGCGAGATCCCCCGCTTTGGGAAGGATGAGATTAAATGCCTTCATAAATTCAGTAAGTCGCGTTATTTCGCGCTCTCGGTTATCTTGATCGCTACGCAATTGGCCGATTCGAGCTGCCATCTCTTGGTGCTCGGCATAAAGAGCCGCGACCTCTGCCGCGACCTCCTCGCTCTTACCGAATGCATCCAGAGTTGCTCTTATAAAAGCCGGTTTGGTGAGGCGATTGGTGCTGGCTTGGGCATGAACCTCAACTAAATCTTCTGCAATCTCGGCCACCCGAGTAGCCGTCGTGGGGGCTCCTCCAATGTGGATGCGCGACTTTCCATCGCTTGTCACGGTGCGGGATATGAGCAGAGATCCGGCTTCGAGCTCTGCCCCCATCTCATCTAGAGATTCCAGTAGCGAATCTGCGATCGCAAATCGACCAGAGGCAACCATCCGCTGCGCACCGGTACGTACCTTCTCGGAGTCAGATTTGCCTCCCAATATTAAAGAGAGAGCGGTCAGTACCATCGTCTTGCCGGCGCCAGTTTCTCCGGTGAGGACGTTGAGTCCGGGCCTAAATTGAATTTCAGCCGATTCGATAACGCCTAAATTGCGGATACTTATCTCTTCTAGCCCGCGGAAGTTCTCACTCACCGCGCCAGCCTTCAATAGGCAATTTAAATTTGGCAACAAGCCGATCCGTAAAGACTGCGGACTCAACATGCAGAATTTCAACTCGATGTGCGGATTTACTTATGATCACGCGATCACCCGCCAGAAGAGGAATCTTGCGCATCCCATCGGAAGTCACCATCGCTTCTGGAGATTCAATATCAATAACAACAGTCGATGCTGGCGAAATCACCATGGGCCTGGAGAAGAGGGCATGTGCCGCGAGTGGCAATACGACAATTGCTTCGACCTCAGGCCATACGACTGGACCACCTGCTGAAAATGCATAAGCCGTTGATCCCGTT
>Ga0136642_1001275_pt1 | contig 11079 bp, 13 predicted proteins | sample LowCatLa1302831Y_FD_115313 | JGI IMG/M metagenome (GOLD analysis project Ga0136642, IMG submission 115313) | Freshwater microbial communities from Lower Cathedral Lake, Yosemite National Park, California, USA - 13028-31Y | ecosystem: Environmental > Aquatic > Freshwater > Lake ... | reverse complement strand
TTCGGGAACGGGTTCCACGACGGGTTCCACGACAGGTTCTTCTTCAACAACAGGTTCAACAACTGGTTCCACGACAGGTTCTTCTTCAACAACAGGTTCAACAACTGGTTCCACGACAGGTTCTTCTTCAACAACTGGTTCCACGACGGGTTCGAGAACGGGTTCAGGAACGGGCTCTTCTTCAACAACGGGCTCTTCTTCAACAACGGGCTCTTCTTCCGCTACGGGCTCTTCTTCAGCGACAGGTTCTTTTTCCGCGACTGGTTCCACGACGGGTTCGAGAACGGGTTCAGGAACGGGCTCTTCTTCAACAACGGGCTCTTCTTCCGCTTTAATCATTTCAACAGGTTCGAATTCAGGGGTAACGTCACTCATTATATATATTATACAATAATTATATATAAAAAAATTATAATTATTTACTTTTTTTTAATACGGCTACATACATTCCGTTCCACCAGGTATTAGTAGCTTGTGGTTGAGGCGTATGACCACCATTATCAGTAAGTCTTATTTCGTGTTCAAACATTACTTGTAATTTTAAATCGCGAATAGCATCTCGTGTACCCTCACGGACAGGATCGTGATTCCAATCATCAACAACATATATAAAAATATCATCTAAACAATCATAATAATAGGTTAATGCCTTGTATTGATCTTCATATTTATGATCACCATCATACATATATATATTGAATATAGGTAAGTCAGCTACAGACAATGTAAAACAATCATTTTCAATAAATGTTCCGTTATTTTCACCCATATATTTGTTAAAATTATCTAAAAATTCATCCTTTGGTCCCTCAAAAAAAATCCAATTATCGACACAAACAATAGTGGCACAATTGCCGTACATAGCGGAACAAACAGAAGAGCCTTTCCAGGTTCCTATTTCTAAATATCTTGCGTCGTCAGTTGATAGCAAATTGTTATAAAAATGTCTTGTTTTTTTACCGGTCATACCGTCCATATTGTAAATATCACCGCATATTTTTGAAATCAAATGTTCAGCGTTGTATAATGAATGTTTTACGTGACAAATATATTTTTCTATTAATTTATTCTTACATTCACTAATAATAGATATTTCAGACATTTCTTTTTTTATACTAGAATATAAAAAAAGCTTTTAAATATATTTAACGTTAAAAGATTAATCATTTTTTTAGAATTTATATATTTTTTATTATTTTTGTTTGTGTATATATTTAACGAGCGTTATTCGCTGACTTAGGCTTGCCACGGGTTACGCGAACATAACCACCTTCATCAACCGTGGGTGCGGTGTTACCAGAACGAGGAGCGGGCTTACGTTGTACACGTACGGCATCTTCTGGTACACTGGGTTCATCCTCACGACGACGAGGAGCTGGCGCGTCACGGTTGGTATAACGTCTAGTGCGGATTGTTACCTGACGAACGGGATTCTGATGTTGGGTCTCACACATTAGCAGACCATCTTTAATACCAGCGATATCCACGGCGTGAAACTCGTGAGTCTCATTCTCAGTCTTTACAAGACTAAATTCAACGTACTCGCCTTGCACGAGGTACTTATATTGCGTATTATCAACGCGAATTGATGTGTAATGAACGAAAATATCATTACCGGACTTATCACCACTATCACAGACAGTAATAAAACCATATCCAGCCTTGCTGTTAAACCACTTGACTCTGCCGGTAAGACGTTCAGTTTGACTCTCGGTGCTCATCCTATAACTCTGTTATATATCATATTATGACACGTCGTTTTTATATTCTTTTATAAATATTTTTTTAAAACAATACTATATAATGGCAAAACTTGCGTATTTAGGAATCTCCAAAAATAAATATTCAAGTATATTATTTTTACTAGTAATTTTACTCATATCATTGGCATTGAGTAATGTTGATTTTTTAATTAATAAAACAATCATAGCATCATTACCTAAGATGTAAATTTATATTAATTAATAATGTTTAATTAATATAATTGTGTATGTTTGTTATTATTTTAAATATAAACTATATAGTAGTAATAATAAATGAAGCTAACAGCAATTACAACAAGAACAATTATTATTAGTTTTTGTATTACGATATTATTAATTATTATAATTTATGTGTACAAAAATTGGTTAAATACAAATACAAATAATAATAATTTGAAAAACAAACCATATATTATCGAACCATTTAATTTTAATGAAGATCCCACCAAAGTAAATGAAAATATAGCAAAATTAGGTGACTTATATGCAATTGCAAATAAATATTTAGTAATTGAAGACAGTATCAACACTTTGCTAAGTTATGATAAAAGCAGTTTAGATAATCAAATGAACGGTTTAAGCGTTACAGCACAAGAAAATGCAGAAAAAGTCGAATGTAAATATTTACAAATACGTAAATATTTTTTTGATAATGGTTTGAACTTGGATGATGTTGAGGGGAAAAAAAAAGATAATACGAATATACCCAGTCTAGAATCACTTAATAATTCAATTAATAAAGTTACAGACAACTTAAAGGCTATTATTGACGCTCAATTAAAAGAAGCACAAAAATTTAATGATAACGCGCAGCAATTGGTTAATACAAGTAGAATAGAATTAGAAACTTCTGTAAAAATATTGAATGCCGCTCCACCATCGGATACAGGAAAACTAAATGAAATGATTGCTAAGGTTAATACTAAAGATGTTACTCTCAAAACAATGGATAATTCAAATTCAACTGCAAAATATGAATCAGGGTTATTTTTTGTTGTTTCAAGTCAATATCATAATGGTCAGCCTGCTTTTTTTAACAATAGTCCTCCAATGGGTACTACACAAGTAGCGGGTTCTCAAACTTCTAGTTCAGGGACAGGAATTATGAGTATAGGTGCTCCAGACGGATATGATTTTCCTACTGACCCAGGTATGTCGCGTACAAATAGCAGATGTTATGAGGGAAACGTGGATCGTAATGATATTAAAAATTGTAGTATTTGTAAATCAACAACATATCAAAATTCTTGTATACCCGATGACGATAGTTGGTCAAATTATTCAGTAGAATGGATAGGATATTTTAAAGTATCTAGATCCGGTGTTTGGAATTTTTCAATGACATCAGATGATTTATCTCTTTTATGGATAGGAAATGAAGCAATAGGCGACAATGCAAATCCTAGTAACAATAATTTTAATACAGGTAACTGTCTAATTAATAATCGTAATAATAGTGGTCATTGTCCAGCATCTGCAGTTGCTTCAAAAAATTTAAGTGCCGGAATTTATCCATTTCGCGCACAATTTACTGAAAATGGTGGTCAAGATACGATGCTTATAAAATTTCAGCCTCCAGGACAAAGTTGGCAGGTTGATGGTAATGGTATATATTTTGCGGATGCAAACAATCCACAATCAAATATGAATACAAATCCCACTAATTTGATGCCCGGGTTATATTTTCATATTGTTGACGGTGGTCAAGGAGCTAATGTTAATTATATTGGTCTAACACCAAGAAAAACACAATTAATAAGTGGAAATGCTTCAACAACTATATCGAATGGAGGTTCAACAGGTTTTAGTACAGATTTAACTGATATGTGTTCTGCTACCAAAGTATCAGGTAATGGAGCAAATTCTTGTATCACCACAAATAGTCGGGATACTTATTCGATTCAATGGACTGGATATCTATATACACAGTCCTATAATGGTACCTGGGTATTTACCTTAGATACTAACTGTTGGACATTTTTTTGGTTGAATAGTGATGGAGATGGACAAAATGCGGATAGATCTGCCGAAGGTACAGGTAACGCAGGCAATTTTAGTGCTGCAAATGCAAAATTGTCTAGTACAGCTGTTTCGAATATTCCACAAAAATCTGCATTTGTTCTCGGACAAACAGGTATGGGACCTTGGGGTATGACCGGTGGTAATCCTAATGCTCAATGGATTTGGAGTGATCCTGGCGGTGCGTCAAATGCTGATAATGATCCTTGGACATTCTACGGCTCATTTAATTCAAATGGATCATATACTGGAACGATTGAAGCGTCACTCGATAATATTGGATCTATTATTCTTAATGGGCAAATGTTAAACGGAAATAATTCTTGGGGTGGTGGATGGAATTCAGGTGCTGGTATTCCAAAAATGAAAGTTAATATTTCTAACGGTATCAATAATATTATTGTAATTTGCCAGAATCAAGGTGGTCCCGCAGGATTTTTGTTGAATGTTTCAGATGAATCAGGACATTACGTTTATACAACGGACAGTTCATGGACATTTTCTAAAGGATCTAATTCAACCGCCCCAAATCCACCAGGAACACAACAAAACAGTTGCGCTGTAACACTTACTTCAAATATTTATTATCCTATACGTATTGTTTCTGGGTCGGCTGGTACACCTCCCAGATTTAAAATATCATTTACTCCACCAGGTGGTTCAGCCACAAGCAATGGATCAGGTTTCTTTTTCCATAATTCAAATAATCCAAAAGAAAATACTGAAAGTAGTGATCCGAATTCCTATGCAAAAGAAGAGAAAGAATTATCTGATACTTTAGCTATTGTTGCACAATTACAAAAAGAAAACGCTTCACGAAATGCTGAAAGAAATGCTGCGCAATCTACTTATAATAATGCAAAAAATATTCACGATAAAGCGGTTGATGCAGCAGGTACCGCATACGAACATTTGATTGAAGTAACGCATTATACAGATAGTTTAACCAAAATAGTAGATGGTGATAGAACAAAATTTAATAATGATATTTATGGGTTTTTTAGACCAAAATTTTATGATTACAAATATACAGATCGATATGGAAACGAACATTATAGTCTAGAAGGTGTTTTAGCACACGCACGCGACATACCGTATAATGTGATTAAAGCTGAAAAACCAAGTACAAAAAATGGACTTTGTTGGAGCGACAAAATAGATGAAAGAGGCCATCCTTTGACAACTTTTAAGGAAAATGAATATTGTTATTATGCACGTACAGATGCAAGATCAGTTACTATAAAAAAACCAGGTGAAACGTTAGGTAATTATGTTATGATAGATGTTGAATCGGCAGATTTTATTCCTAATACAGATTGTACGTATGACCCTATAAAATATGATTCGAATAATAATCCTTTTAAAGGTATTCCTCAAGAAACTAATCCTATTGGTGATAAAACATTGACTAGTGAAGAACGTGCTGAAGCAGCTGAACGAAAGAGAAGGGAATTAAATTCAGAAACCTATACTGTTGTTCCTTATCCTGCACCGGCACCAGTAGCAGTAATGGATACATATCAACCTCTACAGCATATTTCGTTAGCCCACGGTACAAATTATACACTACCACCAGCATCAATTCGAGATCCACCACCACCACCGCCCGCACCAATTCGACAGCCACCACCTACACCGCCACCACCTGCACCACCCGCAGAGCCAGAATATTCACCACCATGCACTAAATATGGTGCTCCTTTTAGTGCAGGATGGAACAAATGTTTACAATATATATCCAATGGAGGTGGAAATTACCTACAGAATGCATTACAACAGGGCGGGTTCAATACAGGTAATGTATCATTAGGTATAGGTGGTGTAAAATTTTATGATGCAAACGGAAGACAGACCGACGCAGACGGACATTACATTTAATCTCTATAAGTGCAAATTGTTTTTATGATCGTGAGAACAAATGTTTTAAATAATTATAATTTGGTTTTTGCGAATATTCCATCTCATAACAATATTTCATATAATCAATGAAATACTGTTCGTAATTTGTACAAAAGTATTTTATATTATCCCATTGTTTCATCTCTTTTTTGATAACATTGTTCTCATTTAAAATGTATATTTCGGAAAGATGATTCTGTGATATTTTCATATTATTTTCCCAAGGAAGAGAACCTTCTTTTAAAAACATATAAATAAATCCTAGAGAAATTAAATCATCCCGGCGACACGCTGTATCTCCTTGGTGAATATGATGACTAATATATTTCGACGTTCCAGTGATACAATCTTTGAGAACATTAGGTAAATGTTCTCCATTTTCATCTACATAAAAGGTAGCTAATCCAAAATCAATCAAATAAATATCATTATCATAAAACAAAATATTTTGTGGTTTGATATCTCGATGGACAATATATAAATCGTGAATATTGTTAAGAATTTCAATCATTTTGATCATTATTTTCTTCAGGTTCTCTTCATTAATTGTTTTTTGTTTTCTATGATCAAACAAAGAAATATCATACATTGGAATTACTAAGCAATGAATATTATTATGTATACCGTACCAATATACAGGCGGTATATTTCTGCAACATTTTGAATATAAGTAATTTAAAATTCTTGTCTCGTGTTTTAATGTAGCTTCAGGATTTTCGGTTTTAATAGCTACGGGTTCTTTAGTTTTTATGTTTTCTCCTTTATAAATTTTTCCAAAATTACCTTTTGCAATTAATTCTAACAGCATATATTTATTGATAATAGTGGACATATATGTGATATTTTAGGTTATAATACTTATTCATAATTTATTTATCTAGTAATTTATGAATATTATTTTCATTATATAAAGTAAACAAAAACAATCAAGTATTATATAATAGAGATGAATCAACAAGATTTAAATAAAATATACAATGATGCTAAGCAGGATACTAGTTTGTTTGCAAACATAGATATAGAACGATTGCTAGAAGTTGCCGAAGACGAAAGAAATGATTATTTGGAAAATAAATCGATGAAAGACATTGTGGATGAAGTATTTGACACTATTAATACATTATCAATTACAAAAGCGCAAACAAAAGAATTATGTGATAAATTGACCGAATATAGATATGTAGATCGTATTTGTGATTTACATAAAGGTAAGCACGTGCGTTGGATTCGTATCCAAGGAAAAACAACCGGGTATTCTTTGACAAATGGAGCGGTAGTTGCCGATATTAAATTTACCGATTTGGGCACTAACGTTTTATGTCGAAATTATTTGAATCGTTTTATTGAATATAAATTTGACGATTGTTTGACATTCCAAAAATTGTCTTCGGACGAAGAACTTATTTTGATGGCATACCATTATATAAAAAAATAGTATTATTATGCGTTCATAATACCGTCTTCATAATAAACATCTGCTTCCACAGGCAAATGACTTGGCCAACAAGTATAAAGGAATTCAGGTATATCAGGATCCATCACAAAATTACCTCTTGATTTTTGATACATATCTGAACAATCTTGCCACCAATCACGGCAATTTTTTGACAAATAAATTAATATTTCTCCTTTATCCCATTGATCATAATCACCACTATCAATCACTTCGTCATCATAATCGGTGAGTTTGAGTACAATATCATCATAAAATGACAGTCCAAATATTTCTGAATCGAGTGGGTTGAAAGCGTAAAAATGATGATCACCAGTTATATGGCTTTCGTCGTATGGTTCAATCATTTTTGTTTCATAGTTATATGTATAACATTCTATTGATTCTACTTTAATTTCACTTATATTATGTCTGAAATTATAGAGTTCTGATTCGGGGTTGTTCGTGTTTCTAATATGTAACGGTAACAATGTTTCAGGATGTTCAGAAATAGCAAAGGCGCTACGTGCCCCGTGAAAATAATAATGATGCCAAAGTGCGTAATATTTCATTCTTTAATAATATATGTTATTTATATTTATATTTATTTTATAACAAATAACTATACAATCACTCAAGGTGTGTAATTACTGTTTGTAAATAGATTTTTGTCAAAGCAACACCACTATTTTTATCATTCAAAATAAATAATAATTTTACAAACAAAATAACAATTATTATAAGGATAACCATAACAAACCACCGTTCAGTTTCAATTTTCATTATATTAATATATACACATAAAATAATTGATCAGTATAATTCCTAAATATTTTTAATAGTAATATATTTTTTTCTATTCGAATATATAATGTCGGATTTAGATCCAAAAAAAAATACATTGGATAAAGACGGCAATTTACGAATAGATTGGTTATTTTCATACTGGGTATATCTATGGTTTTTGATTTTTTATTTTACAATAAATGTTCGTAATTCTACAGCGGCATTTTTTATACAAAAAAATTTAAATCCTATTCTTGCACTTTATTTTGCTCTTTTTGAGAATATAATAACATTTTTGTATATTATTTATGTGAACCCAGAAATCGTAATAATAGTAAAATTTTTATTAATGATACTTGTTGTAAAGGTGCTTCCGATTTATTTAATCAGTGATAAAAAAATAAATTTTTCTAATGATATTTATACGTTAATGATAATTTTTGGAATATATAATATATGGTTATGGGTGAACGATACAAATATTTATGAGATTTATGAGCGCACTATTAACGCGGTATCATCAGGTGATAATAAAACACCTTTTTATAATTTTATAAACTACTTGCACCAATATTACCTGTCGATCCAAACCCCCCTGCACCTCTAGACGTTGTCTCGGCTGATAATTCTTGTTCATCGGTAACTAGACGTACAATGATTGGACAAAGGGTGGGATGTAGAACTTGCACTAATCTGGTATTCTTATATACGAAATATTCCTCTTGTTTCAAATTACGAAACGCCGCAATAAACCATCCGCGATATCCTGCATCCATAATACCCCGTCCGTTAGCTAACATTAATGGTGTTTTTGAAATACTTGAACGTGGTTCAATGGTATATGCACAAGGTCGACTAACACCTTTATCAGTATAATAATCCATCTTACCTTTAACCTCAAGATGAGTAAATTTAGCATCGTGTTGTTGGTTTGCTGGAAAGACCGTGTCGTATGGAATGAATAAATCAAACCCAGAATCTGGGAAAGGATCACTCACCATTTTTTTATTGTGTCCATAAATATGTTGCTTATATACTGAAATCAGATGTTGTTCTTGTGGTTTCACATATAGATGCAAAACAGCGCAAGGAAAAGGTGTTTTTTCCATAAATTGCTGAAAGTCATACTCAGGAGTAGCTACAAAATCGGTCATTATAATAATATACTGAGTATAATATTATATCTTTTTAATTAATAATTTATGAATTCAATTTTTTGAAATCTTTCCACGAAATATTTTTAGGTTCTGGTACATTAATATTAATTACCTCTTCTTCATTTTCACGGTCACGATCTAATGCATCTGCAGTTTTAACCGCGGAATCAATATAAAGTTGTTTCAAAATCTTACCTACAATAATGGATCCTTCTTGTTGATCCAATTTTCCAATTTCAATAAAATGGAGAACATCCAATAAATTTTTCATAATAGTTAAATCGATCAAATCCTTACATACTTTGTTGAAAATATCAGTATAATTATTAAATAAGAATTGGCAATGTGTTGCGCATAATTCTATAAATTCATCTTTGTTAGTTTCATATAATATTGAATTTTGACGTTTTAGTTGTTCAATTTTTATAATATCCTCACGGATAAAAGAACTATGTTTTATTTTTTGTATATTGTCTGTATTATCAACATAATCATCTGTCTGGCTCATCATTTTTTTGAGATCCAAACGATCTTGTTCTGTGATAGTGATTTTATTCATTATATATTATAAATACAAAGGTTTTTTTATATTTCTACAATATAAATATATATTACTGTGAATGAATACTTTACCAACTGATAATCATGAAGTTATACGAGTATTTATACAACCTAATTTATCTACACAATCTCCGATGCTTACAGTAACATTAATTGCATTTACTATTACACTTATTTATTTTTATAGATATATTAGCAATAATTGGGAAACATATAAATGTCATCCACTAGCAATGCTTGGTGCCAGTTTATTTAATATAAATCCCGAAGAAAACCTAAAACAATGTTTAAAACAGACACAGTCGGAAGCAGTTTTTAATTCTGTACAAAATTTGCAACAAGAAATAGGAAATATTAATACGGAAATTGCCAAATTACGCAATGAACATAATACTGATTCTAGTTATTCTGTATCAGGAAACACACCCAGTGTGGGTGATCCTTTACATAATTTAAGTGTAACAGTACAACAGAATTTACTTTCTGTAAAGAATGCAATGTCAAAAATTTTGGGCGCATTTGTGTTAAGTACTTATATGACACAAGGTGCAATAACGACAACACAGAGTCTAACTGACAGCAATATTTCGAAAGCATTGTCTAAAATTACCAATATGTAAAAATAATTTTAAAAAAATACATATATTATAGTAGTAATAATGTCAAGTAAATTTATTTTTATTTCATATTTTTATTTGAATCAAATGAATTATATTTTAGCAACAATATTATTAATTATATTTTTTTACTGGATATTATATTTGTATTTGACGATGATTAAATTAAAACATAATAATTATTGCACACCATTAACATTGTTTATTTTAGGAGAACGATCTTGCAATAAAGTAATTTATAAAACAGTATCCGATGAAATGCAACAAAAATTGGGTCCTGTTTATACAGATATTAATGAAAATATGAATGAAGTAAAACAAGCGAATGTTAAAAAATCTGTCAAACAACTAGAATTAAAAGCGAATGCAGCAAATGATAAATTGGCATATCAAAATATGTTTATTAATGTGGGTAAAACTGTTGAAGAATTGAAAAATGTTCTAAGAAATATTAATGGTGCATATGTTGATAATGTTAAAAATTTAAGGGAAGTGTACAATTTACTTGAACATATTACAATTCAAACAAAAGAAGGATTTCAAAAATCATTGTCGAAAATTTCATACTTGATTAGTATATCTTACATTACTCCATCATTAAATACTATGACTGATCCTTTGTTAAAATTGTATTCTGCTATCGCTGAGTATCTGGATATGCCGTCAAAACCAACATTAATGATTAATAAAAAGACCGATTTATCTGCTCCTTTAGCAAAATCAAAACAATTATTTCAAATAAAATAATAGCGCCCGTTATATAGTACATTTAGGACGAATATTCAACAAATATTTTTTATCTTATGATTATGTATAATGAAATTTGAATACTTGATTATTATTTT
>Ga0136642_1001274_pt1 | contig 11083 bp, 8 predicted proteins | sample LowCatLa1302831Y_FD_115313 | JGI IMG/M metagenome (GOLD analysis project Ga0136642, IMG submission 115313) | Freshwater microbial communities from Lower Cathedral Lake, Yosemite National Park, California, USA - 13028-31Y | ecosystem: Environmental > Aquatic > Freshwater > Lake ... | reverse complement strand
CATATCCAGGATTACCAGGTGTCAAAAACCTCTTAAAAACCTCTTCGATATCCTTGCATACCTTTTTGTCGACTAAAAACCGTGCAAAATGCGTGCGGGATAATAATTCTGGATTGCCACAAAACTGCATCGCCCCTTCGTAAGCATCTGGTATGCCAACTTCGGCAAGTTGACTTGCCATTGACTTGCCACGTGCGACCCTACCGTCCCGTGTTTGCAGTAATCCAGCCACCAAGCCTGCGTGCTCAGGATTAATTCCTAAACCAACAATATGAATAGTTTGATCCATAAAGCTCACTGAAATTTCAACGCCGCTAACGTACTTCATGCCCAGATCAAGCGCTGCTTTTTGGGCCCGCGCCTGTCCACCAATCACATCGTGATCAGTGAGCGACCAAAGTTCTACGCCATTCGTATGCGCCCTGATTGCTAAATCTTCCGGAGAAAGCGTGCCATCTGATACTACCGAATGGCAATGTAAATCAGCATTTGTAATATTCATTAGCCTATTTTAATTGTTTTGAGCCATGTCATGGCAATAAAGTCACCTAACAACTATCCAAAATTTTACCAAAGCGGATAAATAAAGGACTTAAGCATGGAATTTAGAAATTAATACTTTAATATCAATTAGATAGAACGACGCACTGTTAGTATTTTCCCTAACAGCTAAAGCCTTAGGTCAAAGAGGTATCAACAATTCTTCTTGGTGCGGCTAAATACTCTTTTGATTGCATTTCAATAATTCTTGAAACAGTTCGGTGAAACTCGTTCGCCATTTGTCCTTCAACATACAAAGCCTTTGCTTCCACTTCAGCTGACATAATTAACTTAATCTTATGGTCGTAAAAGACATCAATCATCCAGGTAAACCGCCTTGCCTCACTAGACATCCTTGGCGTCATGAGTGGAATATCACTCAAAATCACGGAATGAAACATTTCAGCAATTTCAAGGTAGTCAATTTGCGACCTAGGGCCGCCACATAAAGCTTGAAAATCAAACCAAGCGATCCCACCAGCTCTGCGTTTATATGGAATAATGCGGTTTTCAATATACAACTCATGCGCTTCATCAGTATGGGCGCCCGCTAGACTATCGAAGGTTTTGGCTAACTCAAGATCCACTTCGGGACTTAAAGGATACAAATAAACTTTTACTTGATCCATCAAGACTTTTCTGTAATCGACTCCAGCGTCTACGTTGACGATATCTAACTTATCTTCCAATAATTGGATGGCCGGTAAAATCCGATCCCGATGCAACCCGTCTGGATAGAGCTCATCTGGACGATAATTTGAGGTCATAATAAATTGCACATTATTCTTAAATAATGCATCCAACAAACGATAAAGAATCATCGCATCAGCTATATCACTGACATGAAACTCATCAAAGCAGATGAGGCTGTATTTTTGACCTATTTTTTTACCTAAAATCTCAAGCGGGTCTGCGTGACCTCTTAGATCTTGAAGTTCACGATGTACTTCCCGCATAAATTCATGAAAATGTAGGCGCGTTTTTTTTTGAATTTGGATCGCGTCATAAAAGGAGTCCATGATAAAGGACTTACCTCGTCCGACTCCACCCCAAAAATAAACGCCCTTTGGTGGAGAATTATTTTGACTTCTTAGCTTGGCAAAAAAACCAGAACTCTTGGGCGGAAAAGATTCCCAAGCATCTTGTGCTAATTGCAGACGAGCAATTGCAGCCTCTTGGGCTGCATCGCTCGAATATCCTTTTTTTTCTAAAGACTGGTGATATAAATCAGTAACGCGCATTAATGCAACTTTTAGAAATTCAAGGCACGATTATCCGTCGCTGCCAAAGCTGCTTCACGCATCACTTCTGAAAGACTTGGATGGGGATGACAAACTCTGGCAATATCTTCCGCAGCTGCCTTAAATTCCATCGCAACTACAGCTTCAGCAATTAAATCAGAAGCGGCTGAGGCAATAATATGTACCCCTAAAATCTCATCAGTCGTCGCATCAGCTAAGATTTTTACAAAACCATCACTAGCACCCATGCCAAGAGCACGGCCATTCGCAGCAAATGGGAACTGACCAGGCTTATAGGCACGACCTTCAGCTTTCAATTGTTGTTCTGTTTTACCAACCCACGCAATTTCGGGCGAAGTATAAATGACCCAAGGAATACAGTTGTAATCGATATGTGGTTTTTGTCCTGCCATCACCTCAGCAACTAATACACCTTCGTCTTCAGCTTTATGTGCGAGCATTGGGCCACGAATCACATCACCAATTGCATACACACCAGCGGCAGCAGTTGCACAGGTATGATCATCAACCGAAATGAAACCACGCTCATCCGTTTTTAAACCAATGGCTTCTAGATTTAAATTCTCAGTATTCGGTACTCTTCCTACTGAAACAATTAAGCGATCGACCACTAGGGACTGTGCTTTGCCTTGATCATCAGCATAGCTAATCTTGACATTGTTTTTGCCAGCAACCACGCTCTCAATTTTCACACCTAAATTAAATTTGAGACCTTGCTTCGTGAAAAGTTTTTTTGCTTCATTAGCAACACCTATGTCGCAAGCGCCTAAGAAACTTGGCATAGCTTCCAAAATTGTCACATCAGAGCCGAGTCGTCTCCAAACAGAGCCGAGCTCAAGACCAATCACTCCTGCACCAATCACGCCTAAACTTTTAGGCACTGCATCAAACTGTAAACCACCTTCGTTATCGCAAATTAATTTGTTATCAACCGTAATGCCTGGTAGGTGGCGGGCTTTTGAACCAGTTGCAATAATGACCTGCATGGCACTCACGAGTCCTGCGTCTTTGCCAGTAATTTCTACTTGATATCGATCACCCTCTTTTGCCTTAAAAGAGGCATAACCTTTAAGTAAAGTGATCTTATTTTTTTTAAACAAATAAGCAACTCCACCAGTCATTTTGGTGACAATATCATTTTTGCGTCCAACCATCTTTGTAACGTCAAGACTAAGTTCTTTAACAGAGATGCCGTGAGAGCCAAGGTGATGGCCAACATTCTCATACTCTTCAGACGATGCAAGTAAAGCCTTGGATGGAATACAGCCGACGTTTAAGCAAGTACCACCCAAACGTGGTTCACCCTTAGGATCATCATATGCATTACCTTCAGCACAAGCTACTTTAAAACCTAATTGAGCAGCGCGGATAGCGGCAATATAACCACCAGGACCTGCTCCAATTACTAATACATCAAATTCTTGACTCATATACAAACTTTCTTAACTGAGATTAAATTTCGAGTAAAAGGCGTGAAGGATCTTCTAACGCCTCTTTCATCGCAACTAAACCGAGTACCGCTTCACGACCATCAATAATGCGGTGATCATAAGACAATGCCAAGTAATTCATCGGACGAATCACAATTTGACCATCTTCCACAACCGCACGATCTTTGGTTGCATGAATTCCCAAAATTGCTGACTGGGGTGGATTAATAATCGGTGTCGATAACATTGAACCAAAAATACCACCGTTTGAAATAGAGAAAGTACCGCCAGTTAAATCTTCAAGGGTTAATTTACCATCGCGTGCTTTTGCACCGTATTCTGAGATTTTTTTCTCAATTTCGGCAAGACTCATCTGATCACAATTACGCAAAATAGGGACAACGAGTCCGCGAGGTGAACCCACTGCAATACCAATATCAAAATAGCCATGGTAAACAATGTCATTACCATCAACCGAAGCGTTCAAAATCGGATATTTCTTTAAAGCATGTACGGTCGCTTTCACAAAGAAAGACATAAAACCTAACTTTGCACCATGTTCTTTTTCAAAGACATCTTTATATTTGTTACGCATACTGATAACCGGTGCCATATTGACTTCATTGAAGGTTGTCAAAATTGCGTTGGTTGACTGTGACTCGACGAGACGCTGAGCAATTCTTGCCCGTAGGCGACTCATCGGTACACGCTCTTCTGGGCGATCACCCATTGGCACTTGCACTGCAGGAGCAGCCGCTGGTTTTTGCACGACGGGTGCTGCTACGGGCTTAGGCGCAGAACTAGCACCGAGAGCATCACCTTTCGTGATACGACCATCTTTACCACTACCAGCAACTTGATCTGCAGGGATATTTTTCTCAGCAAGAATTTTTGCAGCAGAAGGCATCGCAATAGAGCCAGTTGAAGAAGCAACAGCAGCAGGCGCAGCGGCTTGGGGTACTGTCGCTGCAGCAGATGGTGCAGATGGTGCAACAGCTTTTGCATCGCTATCAATCTTGGCAATCACTTGATCAGATACGACTAAACCACCACTTTCAATCAAAATTTCTGACAAGACTCCGGCTGATGGTGCTGGGACTTCTAAGACCACTTTATCGGTTTCAATTTCAATCAAGATTTCATCTTGAGCGACCATGTCACCGGGTTTTTTCTTCCATAATAATAAAGTTGCTTCGGCAACTGACTCAGACAACTGAGGGACTTTTACTTCAAACGTAGCCATGCTGGTAATCCTTATTTATAGTAATAATTTATATTATTTAGTTAGGTTGACGCCCTTGAGTTTAGCGAATGCCGTATCAACCAAAGATTTTTGTTGTTCCTGATGAAGGTGTGAATATCCACAAGCAGGAGAGGCTGAGGCCGGACGTCCTGCATATCCAAGCTTCTGACCTTCACTCATATTTTCAAAAATATTATGTTGAATAAAGAACCACGCACCCTGGTTCTGTGGCTCATCCTGACACCAAACTAATTCGGTTAAATTTGGATACTTTTTCATTTCAGCTGCAAAGGCTTTGTGTGGGAATGGATATAACTGTTCCACACGAATAATAGCCACATCTTTAGACTTCTTAGTTTCGCGCGCTTTTACTAAATCGTAGTACACCTTACCTGAACAAATAATCATGCGATTAACATTCGAAGCATCAACTTCTTTATTTTTTTCTGGTATGACGGTATGAAATTCACCCTTAGTAAATTCAGTGATTTCAGATGTCGCATCTTTATTTCGCAAAAGAGACTTCGGCGTCATAATAATTAGAGGTTTACGGAAAGGACGGATCATTTGACGACGTAACAAATGGAAGATTTGTGAAGCCGTAGTAGGCTGCACAACCTGCATATTCATATCAGCACACAACTGCATGAAACGCTCTAATCTAGCTGATGAATGCTCTGGGCCTTGACCTTCATAACCGTGTGGCAACATCATCACTAGCCCGTTTACACGCCCCCACTTTACCTCACCAGAAGCGATAAACTGGTCAATAACTACCTGTGCACCATTGGCAAAATCACCAAATTGTGCTTCCCAAATAGTAAGAGTATTAGGCTCTGCAGAAGAATAACCATATTCAAAACCTAACACAGCTTCCTCTGACAAAATCGAATCAATCACAGTAAAGTTAGCTTGTCCTTCGACAACGTGCTGCAACGGAATATAAGTGCCGGTATCCCATTTTTCACGATCTTGATCATGAATCACAGAATGGCGATGCGTAAATGTTCCGCGACCGCTATCTTCTCCAGATAAACGGATTGGATAACCATTAGCAACCAAGGAAGCGAAAGCCATATGCTCGCCCATTCCCCAATCCACGCCAATTTCGCCACGACCCATTGCGCCACGATTGCGTAAAACGGTCTCGACTAATGGATGTGCCTTAAAGCCATCGGGTAAAGTCGTAATTTTTTCAGCAATGCGCTTCCACTCTGTCAGCGGAATCGCAGTTTCAGCGTTATCGGTCCATTTACGATTTAAAAATGGCGCCCAATCCACTGCGTGTTTACCTTTAAAGTTAGTTAACACTGGATCAGATGTTCTTTGACCAGCATCTAACTCTGCACGGTATTTTTTAACCATGTCATCGCCACCACCAGCTAAAATTACACCTTGCGCTTCTAACTTATCAGCGTAAAGTTTTCTAGTGCCGGGATGGGCTGCAATTTTTTTATACATCAATGGTTGCGTCATTGACGGCGTGTCTTGTTCGTTGTGACCTAACTTACGGAAACAAATTAAGTCGATCATGACATCTTTTCTGAATTTGGTACGGTATTCAACTGCTAATTGAGTTGCAAGAACAACCGCTTCAGGATCATCACCATTCACGTGCAAAATAGGTGATTCAATCGTCTTCATAATGTCAGTACAGTACAAAGTAGAACGTAAGTCACGAGGGTCAGAAGTTGTAAAACCAATTTGGTTGTTAATCACAATATGAATCGTGCCGCCAGTGTAATAACCACGGACTTCAGAGAGTGCTAAGGTTTCTTGTACAACACCTTGACCAGCGATAGCCGCATCACCATGAACTAAAATTGGCAACACTTGACTACCTGTCTTGTCGCCGCGACGATCCATCCTCGCTCTGACTGATCCCTCTACAACAGGATTAACGATTTCTAAATGAGAAGGATTGAAAGCCAAGGACAAATGAACTGGCCCGCCTGCTGTGGAGATATCGCTAGAGAAGCCTTGGTGATATTTCACATCGCCTGAAGGTAAATCCTCCGGTGCAGTATGATCAAATTCGGCAAATAAATCAGTTGGCATTTTTCCGAGTGTATTAACTAACACATTTAAACGACCGCGATGGGCCATACCAATGACAATTTCTTGCACGCCAGCGAGTCCAGCCGCATCCAAGATCTCATCCATCTGCACAATAAAACTCTCGCCACCCTCTAAGGAGAAACGCTTTTGGCCTACATATTTAGTATGTAAATAGCGCTCAAGACCTTCTGCTGCAGTGAGACGATCTAAAATATTTACTTTTTTCTTTGCTTCAAAATTTGGCTTAGAGCGAATAGACTCTAATTTTTCTTGCCACCATTTTTTAATATTTTGGTCAGTAATATACATATATTCTGAGCCAATCGAACCACAATATGTTTGACGTAAATTTTCGAGCAAATCACGCAAGGTCATCTTGTCTTTGCCGAAAAAAGTATTGCTCGTATTAAATACGATATCCATGTCAGAGTCTGTAAACCCATAAAATGCTGGGTCTAGCTCAGGAATATTAGGGCGTTCAGTACGTTTGAGAGGATCTAAGTCTGCCCAACGAGTACCAACATTTCGGTAAGTAGCAATTAATTGCTGAACAGCTACGCGTTTGCGACCCATTTCTGAATCTGCTGAATCGTCGACTGTTCTGATGGGGCCTTGCTTTGCTCTCTCAGCAAAGGAGGCAATCACAGGCGCATGGGCCACGTCTTTTGCATCGGTTCCATCTACTGCTGGCAAATGCTGCACAGAGTCGAAATAGGAGCGCCAATTATCGGCTACAGAATTGGGATCTAACAAATAAGCTTCGTAAAGCTCTTCTACGTATGGGGCATTGCCACCAAAAAGGTATGAATTACCTTGATAAGACTGCATCATCTTGCTCACCTTTTCCTCGGGTATTCCGAAATGAAGTGGGTTAATAACCATCTGCTATTCGGCTCCACCGAGTCGCAGATTGCGATAAAAAAACTCAACCGCCTGAGTATTACAGAAATTAGGATACTCTAAATTGATGAATAAACATGACAGTTAATCCAAATTTTAAACCATTTATTTAAACATGCATCGATTTGCATTTTCAAAATGGTGCGAATAAGGAGATTTTGAGTGTGTCATTTTTCCAATACTGTGCTTTTTGCTAATTTGTAGGATAAATCTTACAAATCTTTCAGAAACATCTGATTTATTTAAATTTATCAAATAGTTATATTTAAATTTTCAACCAAAGATATTTAAAGATTACAGATGAATCAATTATTAGATGAAAACCTCAAAAAAAAATATATCAGCACCAAGCAATCTGCTGTTTTATTAAACGTCTCACTCGGTACCGTTCAAAAAATGGTCGAATCTGGAGAATTATTAGCCTGGAAAACCAGAGGTGGTCATAGAAGAATACTTGTAGCATCCCTACAAACTCTATTAAATGAGCGTCAACGGTTATTTGAACATTTATCAAAGACTGAAAACACATTATTAAGCTTTCACCGAAATTCTGATGACCATGAAAATTTATTATCCATATTATCTAGGTTTAAAAAACCACTTGAGATGAGAACCAGTTTTAATTATCTCGAGGGTTTGATGTTGGCCGTTGAGTTGAAACCAAATGTGATATTTATTGATAGTAGACTACCTGCAACTGAGAAAATTATATTAATATTTTTCTTAAGTCAAAACACCCAGACCGTAAAAATCCCTGTATTAATTAACAAAAAATTCATGGAACTGCCCCAAGATTCGAAGGCATTAACTACTGAAGGTAATGAGCTATTAATTCCTTATTTATTTAAAAACCAGGAAATGATGCTCACTCCAGACTGTATTTTTAACCATCCTAGGCTTATTGCTTACGAAGATGATTATTACGAGTCACACCCAGATTTAAATTACACTTATTTTGAAGAACGCATGGCCACCATGGAGCCTAAGCAAAATTAACTTTTCTACAATGCAAAAAATTAGGGCCCATTTACAAAGAGGCCCTAATCCACTCCAAAGTTGTTTAAGTTTAGATTAGAAACATACTTCTATCTTTGCCAGCGATCCAAAGTGGCTCTTTACCTCTCCCTGTCCAGGTTTGACCATTTTCAGGATTACGATATTTAGGGATTACTTTACTTGCAGAGGATCCGCTTAATTTAGGTTTATTAGCCCGATTTGGAAAAATATCACTGATATCTAAGTCATATTCTTCAATAATTGCTTTCGCTTTTTCAATCCCCTCTACTCTGTGACGGGATTTCTCTTCTGTTATTGCTTTCTCAATTTCTTCTTTTTGCTTAATTAGTTCCTGAATTTTTGAAGACATAATAATCACGATCCTTTATTTGATTAATTTACTAATTGATATTATAAAGTAACGATTGATTTATTTAAAAATAATTAACTACAGCTTTTAAATAGTTATTAATTCATAATTAATTTCAATAATATGATTATTAATATTAACTATAAGTTAATATGACACTTTTATACTTAAAATAACTTATGTCAAATTCATTAATCGGTTACTTAGCAGCTTTTTTAACCACAGTAGCATTTGTTCCCCAGACCTATCGAGCTTTAAAATCGAAGGATTTGTCGAGTATCTCCTTAAATATGTACCTATTATTTACTCTAGGCGTCATATTTTGGATTTACTATGGATATGTCAATGAGAGTTGGCCGGTTGTAATTGCCAATGTAATCACTCTCATCCTATCCAGCATCATTTTGTATCTAAAAGTTAAAAATCACTATTTCAGAGCCATTTAATCGGTGTAATGTCGATGGAGCACTCTCCATCACTAAACATGACTTGGCCTTCTTGGATCGTTGCTTGCAGTTGCATGGTGCGTTTTGCCATGGACTCTAACTGAGCAGAAAGTGCATCTTCAATGTAAAAAATTTCTAGGTTGCGTAACCTAGATAACTTATTTTCAATATTTTTAAACCAAACATGCGAAGCATGTTGATACGCATACACAAATGCTTTTTCTGATTTATTACTTGCTTTGATAATTGCTCGATCGTCCGGTTGACCAACTTCGATCCACACTTGAAACTGATCTGTAAAGTCTTTAATGTAGACATCTGGTTCACCCGCATCCGACAAACCAGGTCCGAATGCCATCACAGCGTCGCCGTTACACATGGCTTCAAGTTGATAGGCTTGCAAAGCAAAAGACAATAAACGAATCATCATCCGCTCATCGGTTTCACTAGGATGCTTGGCAATCGTTAAGGTGTGATCCGCATAATAGCCGTGATCGATATCGGCAATACCAATATTCACTTTATAAACCACTGATTTAATTGCCATTTACAAAAAATCCTTTTGCCTTGAGGCCTTGTATTTATTTGTTGTTATTCGAATAATTTGAAAGCCATTTTAGTCTTTATTCATCCGTTAAAAAAATTCTTTTCATCCAAAGTAAAATAGTTAACAAATGAAAATGATAAAAAAATCTAATCTTCCAACTAAGCTGTGCGCACATTGTGGACTTTCGTTCACTTGGCGAAAAAAATGGGAGCGAAACTGGGAGTCAGTTAAATACTGTTCCGATCGTTGCCGTAAAGGCTCAAACTGATGAAAACTTTAAGACTGATTCTTGGCGACCAACTGAATCGACAACATTCTTGGTTTGAGAAAATAGATGCGAATACTCTTTATTTATTTGTAGAGATTCGACAAGAAACCGATTATGTATTGCACCATGCCCAAAAGATCTTGGGTATTTTCGCAGCAATGCGTCAATTTGCCGAAGAATTAAAAGCACAAGGTCATCAAGTTATTTACCTACCGATAGGTAAAACAGCCCCGAACCATGATCTTACCTTTTGGATCAACCAGATCCTAAAAGAAAATCAATGCGAAAAATTTGCTTATATTGAACCAGATGAATACCGCCTAGACGCGCAGTTAAAAGTGTATGCGCAAAGTCTAACAATTCCCTCAGTGGTAGTGACTGCAGAGCATTTCTTAACAACACGCTTTGAGGTTGCTGATGTTTTTAAAGGTCAAAAAAAATGGCTAATGGAAACTTTCTATCGAAAAATGAGGATAAGTTTTAACATTCTCATGAACGGTAACAAAAAACCATTAGGCGATAAATGGAATTTTGATGCCGAAAATCGTAAGCCCTATAAGGGTCAACCACCCGAACCCGATGATCACCGCGCTTCACAAGATCTCTCTGTAATTTGGCAAGAGATTCAAGGTGCGCATATTAAAACCTTTGGCAACCCTTCAGAAAAAGATTTTCGCTGGCCAACAAGTCGTGCTCAAGCGCTCAAGGACTTAGATCATTTCATCACTTACCGTCTGCCGTACTTTGGTGACTTTCAGGATGCACTGACCCTTCACGCATGGCGATTATTTCACTCCTTTTTGTCCTTTGCACTGAACACAAAAATGCTACATCCACTTGAAGTTATAGAACGGGCCGAAACTGCTTACGCGGCAGGTCACGCTCCACTGACTGCAGTAGAAGGATTTATCCGTCAAATTTTAGGTTGGCGTGAATATATTCGGGGCGTGTATTGGTCGCAGATGCCTGGGTATGATGATAAAAACTATCTTGGTAATACCCAAAATTTACCTCCTTGGTTTT
>Ga0136642_1001273_pt1 | contig 11087 bp, 13 predicted proteins | sample LowCatLa1302831Y_FD_115313 | JGI IMG/M metagenome (GOLD analysis project Ga0136642, IMG submission 115313) | Freshwater microbial communities from Lower Cathedral Lake, Yosemite National Park, California, USA - 13028-31Y | ecosystem: Environmental > Aquatic > Freshwater > Lake ... | reverse complement strand
GTAAAGGTACCGTCGAGCCATAATTTGAAAGCATTAATCTTTCATTTCGAAGGGTACCAAGAGCAACAAGCACTCTATCCGCCCAAACTTTATTCACATTGTTTGTTTTTCCAATGTTGCCTTGAGCGTTAATTGTAAAAGGTAAACTTATTGCATTTTCAGAAATAACATTATTAATGCTACTTTGAGCAATTTGATTTTCTGGAGGGGTAGCATTTAATATAGACATTACTGGGCCTTCCATCTAGCTGAGTTTGGACCAAATACAAGGTCTTTAGAAGTAGTTAAAACGACTGAACTATTGAGCACAGGGGGAGTACTTAACTGAGTAGCCCCCACAATCCCGTAATTGGAAAGACGCTCCGTTAGATTAACGATATCTCTATTAGCACTTGAATTAAGCTGATACCCATTTAATTGAGGCTCACCTGTTCCATCAGACAAAACTTCCATATCTACGGTGTATTGGCCATACATAATAAAATTATGTGTAACTTCTTTAACTATCCAATATCCATTAGTTATATCACCAGTTCCATCTACTTGAATAAGACCATAAGGTGTACACCTATAATCTCCAAGACCTTTAATTTTTGCAGGAATAGTAAACCGACTTTTTTGAGATAAATCAGACGCAAGATTAACTGAGTCTTTTTCAGAAGGAGCTACTTGGTCTGTTCTATATTCTTGAAATAAAACTGCAGAAGTAACTTTCCTAAGGTCATTACCTACGCTCTTAGGGGAAGCTGTAGCTACATGAGTTGTAGAAGTAAGAGGGTCTACCCCTCCGGATGTCATCGATGTTCGAAGACCAGTTTCTGACTCTACGTAATCTCCTTTAGTAACTCGAAAGGAGGTAAGAGTTCTATCTTGTAAGTTTTGACTATCCAAACCTATTGAGGCATCTTTTAATGAAAATAAAGGGATAGACGTAGAATTTTTTGAAATAATGCTGTCTAATTTTCGGAAGTGTAGAGTGGCATCTTCCATATAAGCAACATAACCTAACCTGTCAGCTTGTTCTTGAATCCATGACCAGTAAGACTGCCCTGTTAAAATCAATTGAGAAAATACTCTAGGGTGTGGGTCAATTACTGCATTAAATCCAAATTCTGATGCAAGTATTTTAATAGCATCAGGAATAGTACTTTCGATAAATACTCTAGTAGCACGTTCTTTAAGAGGGAAGGATGTTCCTACACAAACTACTTCCATTTGACCATCTTGGTTTGCCCGAGATGAGCTAGCTACATAGGAAACGTACCCATACCAATTTTTTGTATGGGAGTACTGTGTCCAACTAAACAACAGCGGAGTGCCTGTTTGAATAGCGTCCGTATATTCGGGGCCAGTCTGCTTAAAAGATAGCCGTAAAACATCGTGATTACCTTGACTTTGAAATAAAGTCGCCTCATAAGGTTGCCGAGTAATCGTAGGCATAGAAGGAACACTTATAAAAAACTTTGTACCTCTAGTAGAGGCTTTACTAGCGTCACGTTCTTCTGGATGCAAGTTAGGCACTAGGAATCCTAAGTACTGTTCCAGGAAGGATATTAAAAGGGTTACCTATTTCTGGGTTGTAATCCATAAGCTTCCACCACAAATGTGAGTATCCCATGTGAATACGCGCTACTATGTCTACCCGGTCAGATTCTTTCCAAACATAAAAGTAAAACTTAACTTTTTTAATAGGAAAATTACGGTAAACAACGACAGGGTACTGCTTAGTAATTGCGTTGTACTCTTTAGTAATATTGCCCGAAGCATATCTACTATCTTTAAAAATCATGTTAATTCCTAGAGGGACTCAAAGTCAGGGACAATAGTAAAGGTAATATCAAGTGTGCTCCAAATAGGAACCATTCTTTGGTCAAATATTTCGTGATTTACAGTTACACTGGTGACCATTCCCACGTAATGAAGTCTTTTACCCAAAATTACTTCTACTAATCGTCCTGAGACATACCCCAAGTCGGATGTAACATCTCGATATTTTGTTTTCATTTTGTAACCAAGAGTGGCAGCTAGCAACCACTCAACGTCATACATGGTTCCATATTCCCAAATGCGTTCTTGGTCGGCAGTAGTTGGGTGCTTACCCCCATAAATAGCCGGAGATACTCCAGCTTTAAGGTGCTTTGTTGTTGGGTCATAATACGCAAAATCTGCAATCCTATTAATAGGAATGTTGATGCTAATAGAGCTTTGACTCAATGCCGAACCAGCTGGATGAAAAGGGTCCAAATTTGCGGCCTCAAATCCTAAATCAACTTTTGGTTGACCAGAGTACGTAATAGCAAACTTTGCAGGGTTGTAATGAAATTGGAATCCATAACGTCCCTCTACCTCAACAGCTGACGCGCCATCTTTACTGGGTAAAATTCCTGCATTATTAGCGGGGTCAGAAGGCACGAAAGTAACAATCATTCCTTTATTTTGACCCGGAGAAGAGAACTGGTTTGTTAATTCACTGCCTGTAATATTCTTTGGTAAGTCTGACTGTTGCCCTGTTTCCTTTGTAAACCTACTGTTGTGGTAAGCACTAAGTACCATTCCTACGTTATAGTCTAGGTCGGTAGAGGCGAGTACCACGCCGGTGTATATTATCGGTTTTGTAGGCTCAGGGTTACCCCCACCAGGCCCATTATTTGCATCATAAGTTATCCCCTTAGCTCCTGCTGCTTGCCAAGCAGCCTGACGTGCAGCTTCTGCTGCTGAGGCAGCGCCAGCACTACTAGTTCTATTCTGAGCAATATTTGCTGCATGTGTTGCGTTTAATGCGGTAGAGGTTGTAGCTGCCGCACTTGATAACCCATGGACTGTAGAAGTCGTGCCAGGAGATGCATGGAGCTGAAGTGAAGTAAGCCCATGGGTAACCCAAGCCCATACTGCTTGAGCGTCTGATGAAAATCCTGGCATTAGTTCTTACCCATTCTTGTTATCATGCTGTCATCCTGTAAATAGCCTTGAACAATTTTTGCAAAACGGCGAGCTTCTGCCTCAGACGCGGAAGCCACTGTGACATTAATAGTTACGTTATTTCCGCCACTTTTACCTGTGCTGATACCTTTTCGGCTATTACGCCATTGGTCAGCTTGCTCGGCAGTAAGGATAGCTTCACCAGAGTGTACGTTGACAGGTCCATCTTTAGCTACGTAAGGGTCACCCTCCTTAGCGTTGTAAGCTCCAGGAGCGTACCCCCCACCAAGACGAGAGCTGTTAGAGGGAGGAGTTATCCCATTGCTATTCTGTTTAGAACCAATACCAAGCGTTGCAACTGAGGTTCCAGATGACATATTAAGTCCAGCTAATGACCCTGCTTTATTTTTAGCACGAGAATCAATAAGCATATCTGTAGAAACAACTCCTCCTCCACTAAGGACTGCTCCAACGGTAGACCCCGCCGGAGAAGCTGCCGCAGCAGGGTCAGCAGATGAAGCAACTGTAGTAACTACCCCATTCAATACCGATGCAGGGTTAATACACTTACCTGAATTGTCATACACTCCAAAATGCAAGTGAGCACCAAGTGCCATTCCGGTATGCCCCGAAAGACCAATAATTTCTCCTTGAGCAACTGCTTTTCCTACGGTGCACCTAAAAGCAGAAAGATGACAGTACCAAGTAACGTACCCATTTGCATGTTTAATTTTTACAGTATTTCCGCCAAGACTATCTTGACCCACAAAAATTACGGTTCCTGCAGCAGATGCTCCTACTGAAGTACCATCAGGACAGGCAAAGTCAAGACCAGTGTGAAAGTCTGACTTACCATTCAACATACGAGGTCCGAATCCGTCCGTAGTTGGAGCACTTACTGGAGCCATGAACTTTACTGCCGTATCGGGTGACGCATTAGTTGCTACACCCATTCCTTGAGTGGTACCACCCGCACCTTTAGGCTTTTGTGCGTTGGCTATTCCACTTCCAGTAATAACTCCTAGTAAAGTACTCGCAACTCCAACTCCCGCACCAATAAGCGCCCCGGGAACTGCCCCTACTCCACCCGCAGGTAACCCTGCTATTCCTCCAACAACTGCGCCTCCTGCAGCTGCAGTTCCCAATTTTCCCCAAATGTCAGACCAAGGGTCGCCACCAGACATGGTCGTGTTATATGATTGAAACCCTTCAACACCTGCATTAACAGCCGCTCCAAGAACTCCTGCTCCTTTAGCAAACTTTCCAATTGTACCAAGTATTCCCGCGCCGCCAGCTAGCGCGGCTCCACCACCCGCAGCTCCCCTAACAGCTGCTCCCCCTACCATGGATGCAATCATTCCAATTACACCGCCGAGTACGTCTACCAAACCATTTGCAGATTTTCCAACGGAATCGAGTGCAGCGGCAGTACTAGTACTCCCAGCAAGAGTGTCGAAAACTCCTTTAAGCCGACCCACAATTGGGATGGACTCTTTCAAAATATTATTATAATTTGTAATATATGTAGCAGCTTCTTTTTGCGCTTTAATGTAGGTATCAGAAGCGGCTTGCATTAAGTCGGTGTTTGACCCATTAATGGTCATTCCTGCTTGTGCAGGATTAAGGTCTCCATTAGCTGTTTTAGCTGCAATAAGTTTTGCCATGGATTTAGGGTCTTCAAGGTTCAAGTTGTTACCCTTAGACTTTTCCAACATGTACTGTACAAACAACTGCTGCTGGTCTTGACTCAACCCCGAAGCTTCAAGGTTAGCCCCCAAGTATCCTCGCTGATAACTTCCCATAACATTTTCAGCAGTAAGTTTTGCTCCAGGAGTTTGCATTTTAGAAGCAAGTTGATTAAAAATTTCTCCTTGAGTAAGGGTAGCTCCAGTTTTATAATTGGATGTTTGTATTCCAAAGTTACGCTGTAATGTGGCAGACATTGAACCGGTTTTTAAACCAGTAATGGCTGAAACAGCGGCGCTATTATCCATGTTCAGATACTTAGCCGCGTTAGCAACACCTGCTACCGTACTAGTGTACTGCTGAGTTCCAAATGCAATTCCGCTTGCACTAAGTCGCTGAGCCACCATGGCGTCATTACCTACAGCAGTAAGCCCTCCTTGCATGCCATTAAAGGTGGCTTTTTGCATGGAAGACCGAGTAGCACCATTACCATTAGTTACAGCAGCATTGTAATACCCTGTTGAATACTTGATGGTTTCCCCAACATTGGGAAGGCCATTGTATACAGCTGAGCCAACTGCCGCCCCCATGGTAACGAGGCCCTTAAAGATAGCCCCAGCACCAGGCATGACGCTATTGCCACTAGTACCAGTTCCCCCAGTACCGCCACCACTTCCGCTACCACTACCGTTGCCGTTACCCCCGCCACCACCGACGGAGGTTCCTTTAAGGTTATTAGCTGCAGATTTAGAAAGACTATCAATCTTGGTTAAATTATCAACAACCAGTTTAAGCTGAGTATTGATATCAGTAAGATTGGACTTTACTCCGTCGCCCATCGGCATTAGGCTATCCCTTCGTTATAAGTCCATATGTTTTGGCAATTTCTAACCAATTGAATCGTTCTCTTTGGGTAAGTTCTTTAATATCTGCAAGATTCCAGCCTGGGTAACTCCGGGTAAGAGCTGCCCATTCGGCTAGAAGCTGTGGATATTGAGCGGTACTAAAACTGAAACAAACTTCCGAGGTTAATCGGAACCACCACTTCACCCGAGCAGTCTGGGCATTCGACTGTCACATCTTTAAATACGGGTCCAGGGTTACGCTTAGCAATCTCTTCACTAATTGTTCGACGGTCAACCACACCCATATTTTGAATACTATTTTTGCTGTAAACGACAGTTCCATTAATTTCCGTGACAGTACCTTGGAGAAGAATAGAGCTGAGTTCTGAAACAGTTTTTTCAAGATTTGCTTGAAGTTCTTTTTGTACGAGGCCATTAGGAAGAGTGACAGTGTACTCATCCTTTCTTCCCTGTACCTTGAATACTCGGTCTGCAATAGAGTCTTCAAGAGTCTTCATCTCAAGGTCTTTGAGAAGGTCAATTAGAACACCTTTACGCTCATCACATCCAGAACAGTAACCGTTAAGTTCTACAGGGTTACCAAAGGTAACTTGATGAATACCCAGCATGGCTGCTTCTCGGTCTCCCGCGAGCATGGTGTTAAGTAGCTCTTCCGTTGCGGGAAGTTCACCAATTTTTACCACACCTCGGGTAAGCACAGTATTGAGAAGTCTTCCAATGGTAGTTGCTTTAGAAAGAGCCTCCTCATCACGGCCTGTAAGCTCTCGTACCTCTACAGTCTTGATAACCTCCCCATCGGAGATAAATCCTCCGGGGAGTGTTACCAAGGTATCGATAGGAGCTTTAATCTCTGGTGCAACTTCTTCATTTTTTTCGACAGATGCCAAAGCCTGATTAATCAGGTCATTTGCTAGGGCAGGGTTTGCTCCCGCGTCCATAGTGTTTGTGGTCATGTGTTAGTCCTTATCGTAATGTTAGTTATTTAAAAATGGCTGCTTGTTGCGTGATATCTAGTCCTGTGCCCCAGTTGAGGTCAAATCCTTCATGGACCAAGGTCATTTGCTCAACAAAAAGGGCATTATCTCCTGCGTTAAGGTCAGAATATGCGACGCTTGTAATCCACGCATTGTAAACGTTAAAACGCATAGCAACATGGTCAGGTGAATCTACAGCAGTAGCTCCCTGACCTCCGGTGCCGGGGATAGGGTGGGTCAACACCTGAATCTCCAAATCCCAACGAAAATCATCTTTAGGAGTAAGAGTTCCACCACTACCCTGAACAGTACGAAACAATTTCTTCATTGCTTCCCAGTTAAACGATGTACCAAGAGTCACACCACGCTGAAGAGTAATCGGAGAAAAAGTTGTCTGTCCAGGAATCTGGTGAACAGTAGTGTTGTACCCACCTTCGCGGTAAGGAATACTATCAGTTGTTACTGATAATCCCGACACCGAAGTAAACCCCATAGGCATTGCGCCATAAGTAGGTGCACCAGCAGCGTCAAACCCATGAGGTTTGATGATAACCAAGAATCTAAAGTTCCTGATTGGGTCGGTAATCAGAGATGACCGGTTATTAAGAACGGTTGCCATTATCTTTTTTCCTTAGATTAGTTGGAGGTCATTTGGCTAAGAGTGATGACGATAAACTCAGCGGGGTATTGAAGAGCTACGCCCACAGAAATATTTACTTCACCCGCAGCAATAGTTGTGGGAGTGTTATTTTCGGTATCAATCTTTACAAAGAAAGCCTGATTTTCAGTAGACCCTTTCAACCCACCCAAATTACGGTAGGAATTGAGGAATGTACCAATTGCTGTAGTCAAACGTGACCAAAGAATTTGGTCATTGTTTTCAAAAATTGCAAACTGAGTAATCTCCTGCAAACGACGCTTAATGTAAAGAGTCGAGCGACGAGTGCTTACGTATCGGTTAGCCGTGTTGTCTTGGTTGAGTGTACGTGCACCCATGACTGCTAAGCCAACTCCGGGAACAACACGAATTGCATTGATGGGGCTGGGTGCTCCGGAAGGTGTGGAACCTTGACCAGAATTAAGTCGGTCCAGTTCGTCATTAGTCAAAGACTTTTCAGGGCTAACAGCACCAGAAATAGTTGTACTAAGACCAGCAGGAGCTTTGAAAGGACCAAACTGGTTATCCATAGCGATATAAGTTCCAGCAACTGCTCCTGAAGGACCCACCAAGCGAGTAGATGACGCATTACGCCCCAGCGGGTCAGAGATGTTTACATTGGGGTAGTAATATGCTGCGTTAGAGTTAGACCCAATAGTTTTAACATATGTCAGAGCAGCGTCTACAGACAGTCCAGGGGCTGTATCAAGAACTGCAAACCAGTCATTATTGACTGCTGCTGAGGCAAGATACCCCTGAATAGCTACTGGGTCACCCGCATTAGCTGTCATATAGCTGAAAATTCCAGGAGCAAACAGCACAAGAGTTCGGTTTACGTTTACAAAATCAGGTAGTGCAAGGTTAAAGTCTCCGATAGCAGGAGTCGCACCATCTGCTCCGGTGGCCAAAGCAAGCAACGTCGATACTGGAGTACCTGTTCCTGTAGTAACTGTCATAGAGATATACGCGGACTGTGCAAGCACCGTAGGTGCGTAGTCGCTCGATGTAGGCAAGTCAAAACGAACGTTAGACCAAAGTTCTACAATAAGGCCAGGAGTTTGAACGGAGTCAGTAGGGGCAACTTCTTTGTAAACTACTAAGTTGTAGTAGTTAGAGACACCGGTAGATGAGATAGCCACTCGAAGGAGGTTACCGTCAGCGCCAGGATTTTTCGCAGTAATAGTTCCAGAAAAACTACCCGTACCTGTAACAGCGATGGTAGCTGATACAACACTTGTGCTAGCCATTACTCGCCGAACATACAGCTCAGTTCCACCATTGGCAAAAAACTGACCTACTCCAAAGGTAGCGGGGTAAGCAGCGTTATAACCGCCAAAGGTTTGTACAAAATTGTACCAAGAGGTTACAAGAGTAACCGCTACAGGACCCTGTGCAAACTGCCCAATAACGGCACCTGCAGCATTTGCAGTACCCGTAGTAGGAATCGGCGCAGGGAGAAGGCGCTCTGTTACATACACGCCGGGACGACCAAATGTGGTTGCCATTATTTCTCCTTAGATAATTGTTTTAAATATGTAAAGTATTACGAGATGGTAAATGCGCCGGGGCCTGTAAAGTAGGGGTTACCAGTACGTCCCTGAATTTGGGTAATATCTGGGTTACTAACCACCACCGAAGAGGCTTTATACAGGTTGTACAACTGACCCTGAGGTATCTCGCTAGAAACACGCACAGTTACAGCATTGACATAGAGGCGCTTTGCCTGTTCAGTCACATCTCGCTTTGAGACGTTTTCGACGTCCATTCTCCGGATGGTGTTATCATCCAGTTCCAGGGCACCAAATCTTGGGGGAAGTTTCCCATACATGAGCTGAGCGATAATCTCTCGGTCATGACGGGGGTGTCGGGCATATGTAGTAATCTGGTAATCAATTGTTACCGGTACCGGCATATTTGTAGTAAAACTCTGGTTTGAAGCTAGTCCCGAAGGAGCCATATATGAAGGAGAAACAATTCCTCTCATTTCACGGCTGGGGTCACGAGCTACTTCAATCATGTCAATAGTGACGTAAGGGTACGCTTGAGTTCTAATTTCTTGGTCGGGCTGTCCATAAAAAACACCAACTTGACGAGGAGTGGAGCTTCCCGTAGCTTTCTGGTCAGTAACAGTCATACCCATAAGGCGTTCCCGAAGAGCTTTATCTTCAGCTAAAAGAAATGTCATAGCATTCCTTTCAAATGAGTTTCAAGGTTTGAAATGAATGCTTGTTCTGCTTTTGGAGAATTACGAGAGTATTTGCGAAGGGCAGCTGTGGGAGGGTGTTCTTCATCACCAAACTCATGAATAAAAGCAGCATCTCGATGCTTACCCTTAACAGCGACAGAAAACTCGCCATCTTTATACTCAGCTTTGACGGCGTTAGTTGCTTCGGGAGACCATCCGTGAGCATGAACATGGCTCTGAGCCTCAGAGGTGACAGCACTTTCGGTAGACTTAGCGGCATGATGAACTGCTGCAATTATGTGCTTCATTCTTTACCACCTACCTTTACTGAAATAAGCTCAACAAGACCTGAGACTTGAAGCACCATAACAGGTGTACTCATTTCGCAAAATCCCCTTACGAGGCGCAGGTCTAGCAAAGCTAGGTGGTGTCCGCATGAACACCTACACTACTAATGGTAGAGAAAAGGCTCCCTTTTGGGGAGCCTTACTCTAATTACTTTTTAAAGTTAATTACTAGCGGTGTTTAGCTGTTTTTTTAGCAATAGCTTTAGGTTGAGGAACAAACTGCTCTCCATTTTTATTTCCCTTGGCTTTAGCTCTATTAGTAGCAGCTTTTTCAGAAGGAGTTAAGTCTTCCCACGCTTTCTTGGGAAGGTACCTTTTTTTTCCTTTTGAGGGTTTACCATCTGAAGTAGTCCAAGCTTCTTTAGTCCACTTATCAAGTGATTTTTGAGGAGCTGCTTTTGGCATTACTTGTAGCCACCTCCAGCTTTTTTATATTCAGAAGCTAATAGTTGAGCTTTACGAGCAGACCATTCACCGGGGTCTCCCCCTTTAGTTCCGGCTTTAATTCTTTTAAAAATTTGTGCCCTCAAAGCCGGTTTGGTGTAATTTCCTGCTTCATTAACTTTTGACTTTTTTTCAACCATTATTTACTCTTACTACTATTGCTAGCTCGAATACTTGCTGCTTTTTTCTTTGCGTCTGCTTTTGAAGATGCTCCCCATGCTTGAAGAGATAACAGTAGGCGCGTAGGTTCTCCGTTAGGCTTTCTTTCAGGACCAGGGTTACCTGACATGCGACTAAGGAAAGCCGCACGTCGAGGATTATTTCCCGACTTCACTGGTGCCTTAAGGTCTGACCCAGGGTTTGCTTTTTCGTAAGACTTGCGTCCTTTTTCATTAAGACCACCTTTAGCGTTCTTGCCTTCTTTACGAGACCAAGCAGCCGTCTTATTTTCTGTCATTAACTTACTTTTTTCCCGCCTTGATACGACGAGCAAGCGCCGTATCTTTTTTGGTGTCTTCTTTTCTAGTAAGGTTTTTATTCTTGTCCATTTTAGCGTCTGCCTTTTGGAATTTAGCCTTTAGAGCTGCAGGCATACCTTTGGTTGTCTTAGCATCCTGCTTTTTGTCAGATGCCATTCTTGCCTTACATGCTACACATTTACCGCATTTGCACATCGCCATTATTTTTTACCTTTTCCACAGGTACAGCTTTCACCGCACATTAGTTAACCTCCATATTTAGTTGTACTTACTCTTCATTTCGTGAACGTTGCACGGCAGACCGTAATTGGTCTTGACGACTACGCTCACGATTAGGTCGGTTGTCTTGAGGAGATGCCGCACTACTACGACGAATTTCAACCATAGCTTTATAGTAATCTTTGTTTTCTATCTTGTGTGCTCTTTTAGGAAGAGTTTTTCCTTTAGGAGTTTTCTTAGCAAATTCTTTTGCAACCTCAGGTTTTTGTGACCAAAGGTATTTACGTTGAGCTTCAGACTCAAATGGCAT
>Ga0136642_1001272_pt1 | contig 11094 bp, 9 predicted proteins | sample LowCatLa1302831Y_FD_115313 | JGI IMG/M metagenome (GOLD analysis project Ga0136642, IMG submission 115313) | Freshwater microbial communities from Lower Cathedral Lake, Yosemite National Park, California, USA - 13028-31Y | ecosystem: Environmental > Aquatic > Freshwater > Lake ... | reverse complement strand
TTTTTGGTAGCACCTTGATGCTCAATCGAGTAGGTCTTTGCTGCCTCACTCATCTTGCCAAGATGAGCACTATTTAAAAGCAAATCTTTCAGAGCCTCTATCAAGGCGGTTGATTCACCCATCAATACATCACCTTTAATGCGCTTAGCAGCACCAGCTTGAATTGCATCCAGGGAAGCTTGCTGAAAGTTATAAGTGTGCGGACCTAATAAAACTGGGCAGCCAGCTGCACAAGCCTCTATTAAGTTTTGCCCACCGAATGGCAAAAGACTACCGCCCATTAATACTAAATCAGCGGCACTGTAATACATTGGCATCTCGCCCATAGAGTCGCCTAAGACTACTTCTATTCCATTACAGTCCTTAGGAACACCTGACCATTCAGTGCGACGGCGAAACTTCAAACCAGCAGAATGAATCTGGTCTGCCACTTCTGAGAATCGCTCAGGATGACGTGGCACCAAGCAAAGAAGGGGTTGAACTGCAAAAGCATTGTTGAGCAGTAAATCTTTCCAGGCTTTAAGAATGATTTCTTCTTCTCCATCGCGAGTGCTGGCAGCGCACACCATTAAACGATGGATACTGTGGAGATCTTGTTGCCAAACTTTTCCTTCTTGTACTAGCTTTGCATCAAGCGGCACATCAAACTTGAGATTACCTACGATAGCTATATTTTTTACACCCAAACTACGATAGCGCTGGGCATCAAACTCTGTTTGGGCCAAGATGCCTTTAAAGGCTTGAAATAATGAGCGCCCCGCTTTACCAAATCGGTTTACGCGGCGCGCACTTCTTTCGGAATGACGAGCATTTACCAAGAACAACGGTGGGCCAATTTCTGCACAACGAAAAACAACCGTTGGCCACGCTTCGGTTTCCATAAAGAGCCCAAGCTTAGGCTTAAAAGTCTTCAAAAAATGCTCAACCGGCCAACAAAGGTCATAAGGTAAGTACACCTGATGAATCTTTCCTGCTGTAATGGCCTTACTAAAGAGCTGCTTGCCTGTGCGACGGCCATTTAAAGTCATATGCGTCAGCAAGATGGTTTCGCCACGGGCAAGATAAGCTTCAATTAATGGCTGAGCGGCACGGGTCTCGCCAACAGATACTGCATGAATCCAAATAGATCCTTGGGTAATGGGTTTGCCATAACCAAAGCCAAGACGCTCAGGAATGTGGTGCAGATATGCAAATGAATGGCGAGCGCGCCATGCGAGACGGACAAAAGCCAGTGGCAATAAGAGATGCCACAGCAATTGATAAACAGCAAACCAGACTTGAGGACGTGCCCCATATTCTGAATTGGAGTTCACACTCACTTTTTGAGACGTTCGGTCAATTCGACCGCCTTACCTAAATAAGAAGAGGGTGTCATTTCAAGCAAACGCGCCTTTGCATCTTCTGGAATCTTCAAACCGCGTATAAAGTTTTGTAGATCTGCTTTATTAATCCCCTTGCCACGAGTCAACTCTTTTAACTGTTCATAGGCATTTTCAATACCGTAGCGACGCATGACAGTTTGTACTGGCTCAGCCAATACTTCCCAGCATGAATCTAAATCTGCTGCAATCGCTGTGTGATTGACTTCCAGCTTACCAAGGCCACGTAAAGCGCTGTCATAAGCCAATACACTATGACCGAATGCTGGGCCTAAATTACGCAAGACAGTTGAGTCGGTCAGATCACGCTGCCAACGAGAAATCGGTAGTTTTTCTGCGAGGTGGCGGAGCAACGCATTTGCAACGCCTAAGTTACCCTCTGAGTTTTCAAAATCAATCGGATTCACTTTATGCGGCATTGTGGATGAGCCAATCTCACCGGCCTTAGTACGCTGCTTGAAATAGCCCACAGAAATATAAGCCCAAAAATCTCGATCCATATCCAATAGGATGGTATTTGCACGGGCAATTGCGTCAAATAACTGCGCCATGCCATCGTGGGGCTCAATCTGAATGGTGTAGGGATTGAAAGTAAGGCCGAGACGCTTCTCCACAACATTCTTGGAAAAGTTCTCCCAGTCAAAGTCAGGATAAGCAGATAGATGCGCGTTGTAATTACCCACTGCACCATTCATCTTGCCTAACAATGGCACTGCAACAATTGAATCTATCGCACGTTCTAAACGTTTTGCAATATTGGCAATTTCTTTACCAAGTGTGCTTGGTGATGCAGGTTGACCATGCGTACGTGATAACAAGGGTACCTTAGCATTCTCAAGGGCAAGCTCCGTTAATACCGAAAGCACCTTTCTAAGTTGCGGTAAAAGAACTTCATCACGTGCGCCACGCAACATTAAGCCATGTGAGGTGTTATTAATATCTTCAGATGTGCAAGCAAAGTGAATGAACTCACTAGCTTTTAATAAATCGGGACGGCCGGCAACTTTTTCTTTTAAGAAGTACTCAACTGCTTTGACATCATGATTAGTGACAGCTTCGATATCTTTAATACGCTGAGCATCAGCATCGGAAAAGCTTTCGGGAAGGGATAGCAAGAAAGCTTCATCAGCAGCATTGATTTTTGGCACATCAGGAAGTCCAGCAGCTGCCAATGCCAATAACCAATGAATTTCTACAAAGACGCGCTGACGCATAAAGGCTGCTTCAGAAAGCCAGGGACGCAAAGCATCTAGCTTTCCGGCGTAACGGCCATCTAAGGGGGAAAGGGCATTAAGGGTAGAAATCGGCTGACTCACAAATATTGCCTTTACATTGAATATGTCTATAGAACCTATTTTAATGTGTTCCAGGGTAAAGCGCCCCTTTTAGGAAGGCTATACTATGGCCCATGAAACTAATCGGATCCCTTACTAGCCCCTATGTTCGTAAAGTACGTATCGTTTTTTCAGAGAAAAAGGTCGATGTTGACCTTGAATTAGAGAGCGTTTGGGCCGCAGACACCAAAATAGCGAATTTCAACCCCCTGGGGAAGGTTCCTTGCCTCGTTCTGGACGACGGTGAGGCTCTCTACGACTCTCGCGTCATCGCTGAATATGCTGATGCCCTAAGCCCAGTGAGTAAGCTTATTCCGGCTGATAGCCGTGAGCGTGCAAGTGTGAAAACTTGGGAAGCCCTGGCTGACGGAATTATGGATGCTGGTATTTTGGCTCGACTGGAGCGCACTTGGCGCCCCGCCGAACAACAGAGCTCAGCTTGGGTCGATCGCCAAATGGGCAAGATTCAAAATTCTCTACGTCAAATGTCTGAGATCTTGGGTGAGAATGCCTGGTGCCATAGCAATCAAATAACGCTTGCTGATATTGCAACAGGTTGCGCACTGGGTTGGTTATTACTTCGTTTTCCAGATGTGAAATGGCAGGCGCAATATTCAAACTTAGATCGCCTCTACCAAAAATTATTACAGCGGCCTTCTTTTATTGAAACTGAGCCGCCAGCAGCGTAATTCAGTTTCAATTGCGCATTGGGTTTAGGCGGAGATAATTCCGCCGCCCAAACAAATATCGCCATCATACAAAACAGCAGATTGTCCTGGCGTTACTGCCCATTGGGCCTCTAGAAAATTCAAACTGAAATTTAAGGGTGCCTCACCTGCACTTAACATACAAGCTGAATCAGCTTGGCGATAGCGAGTCTTAGCAGAATAGTTTCCAGAAATCGGGGCAGCACCTGCAACCCAACTCGCATCAATAGCCTCAAGCTTATTAGCTAATAACCAGGGGTGTTCATGGCCCTGCGCTACATACAAGGTATTATTTGTCATATCCTTGCGCGCTACGTACCAGGCATCGCCATTACCATCCTGACTACCGCCCAAGCCTATCCCTTTACGCTGGCCTAAAGTGAAAAAGGCCAAGCCCATATGTTCACCAACCGTCTTGCCATCGGGCGTTTCTATTGGTCCTGGTGTGCGAGGCAAGTAACGGTTCAAGAATTCTCGAAATGGGCGCTCGCCAATAAAGCAAATTCCAGTGCTATCTTTTTTACGCGCATTGTGTAAGCCAATTTTTTCGGCAATCTTACGCACTTCTGTTTTTGGAATCTCTCCTAATGGAAATAAAACATTTGCCAATTGCTGTTGCGTTAAGCGATGCAAAAAATAACTTTGGTCTTTACTCGCATCAATCGCTTTTAATAACTGAACTTTGCCGCCTTCATGACGTACTCTAGCGTAGTGTCCAGTTGCAATTGCATCCGCACCCAAACTCATAGCGTGATCTAAAAAGGCTTTAAATTTAATTTCAGCATTACAAAGAACATCGGGATTGGGAGTTCGCCCTGCAGCGTATTCGCGTAAAAACTCGGCAAATACACGCTCTCGGTATTCGACGGCGAAATTGACCGCCTCAACATCGATTCCGATCAAATCTGCTACCGAAACAACATCGAGCCAATCCTGGCGGGAAGAGCAATATTCGTCGTTATCGTCATCTTCCCAATTTTTCATAAACAGGCCAACAACCTCATGACCCTGCTCTTTGAGCATCCAGGCAGCTACTGACGAATCTACCCCTCCAGACATGCCAATAACGACTTTCTGGGGCTTTACAGGCAGGGTTACTGAAGAATTGTGGGAGATCATCAAAAAAATGCGAAAATACTTAATAGACAGATATTAGATATTCCCCATTGTAGAAGTCTCAACCAGACTTCGCAGGATTTTAGGCAAAACCATAGCCGGCAGACCTGGGAACTCAGTAAATAGGTAAAACCTACCCTGTTTATCTATAAAATAGACTTTTAAAAATTTTGCTTTTGGAGACATGCCATGCGCATAGGAGTGCCGCTAGAAACAAGGCCTGGGGAAACTCGAGTAGCCGCTACACCAGAAACCGTAAAAAAACTGATTGGCCAAGGTCATACTGTCGTCATTCAGAAGGATGCCGGCGTACAGGCCAGTCAACCAGACTCCGCATATGAATCTGTAGGCGCCACTATTGGTACTGCTGCTGATACTTTTGGAGCAGAAATTGTTTTAAAGGTACGCGCTCCTGAAACGGCTGAGCTAAAGCAAATTAAATCTGGCAGCGTGCTGATCGGCATGCTTGATCCATTTGATAACGACAATATTGCTGCAATGGCTGCGCAGGGTGTTACGGCATTCTCATTAGAAGCTGCGCCTCGTACTACTCGTGCACAGAGCATGGATGTCTTGTCTTCACAAGCAAATATTGCTGGATATAAAGCAGTAATGATTGCTGCAAATGAATATCAACGCTTTATGCCAATGTTGATGACTGCCGCTGGCACCGTTAAAGCTGCTCGCGTACTGATCTTAGGTGCTGGTGTTGCTGGCTTGCAGGCCATCGCAACTGCTAAACGTTTGGGTGCTGTTATTGAAGCATCTGATGTGCGACCTGCTGCTAAAGAGCAAATCGAATCCTTGGGCGGTAAATTTGTTGACGTCCCCTACGAAACGGATGAGGAGCGTGAAATTGCTAAAGGCGTCGGTGGCTATGCTCGCCCGATGCCAGAAGCTTGGATGAAACGTCAAGCAGCCTTAGTTGCCGAGCGTGCTCAACAAGCTGACATTGTGATTACTACCGCTTTAATCCCAGGCCGTAAGCCACCAGTTTTATTGCACAGTGATACCGTCGCTAATATGAAACCTGGCTCTATCGTGATCGACATCGCAGCAGGCAAAGGTGAAAATGGTTCCGGTAATTGTCCGCTCACTCAAGCTGACAAAATTGTTGAAGTGAATGGTGTAAAAATTGTTGGCTATACCAATCTTGCAAGCATGGTTGCAGCTGATGCATCAGCACTCTATGCACGCAACTTGATTGACTTCATGAAACTCATTGTTGATAAAGATGCAAAGTTAGTTATTCCTGCTGATGATGATATCGTAACTGCATGCTTGATGTGTCGTGATGGTCAAGCTGTTCGTAAAAACTAATAGAACAAATTTAGATTAAGGAAATATCATGGATCTCGCTGCCTTTCAAAGCATCCTCACAGTCCAAAACATCACTGTGTTTGTGTTGGCTATTTTTGTTGGCTACCACGTAGTTTGGAACGTTACTCCTGCATTGCATACTCCATTGATGGCAGTGACTAATGCCATCTCCGGAATTATTATTGTTGGCGCACTTCTGCAAACGGAAGTTATTGGTGGTGATGAGATCACCCTCACCAGCGTTATTGGTGCGGTTGCAGTGTTCCTGGCTTCCATCAATATTTTTGGTGGCTTTATGGTCACCCGTCGCATGCTGGAGATGTTTAAGAAGAAAGCTCCTAAAGCGGATGCGGCTGGAACTAAATAAAACTAGAACAAGATCTACATAGAGACCTAACTTATGTTAAACATAACTGCAATTTCCTACCTCATTTCATCGGTGCTGTTCATCCTCGCATTACGTGGCCTGTCCTCACCGACTACCTCACGCCAAGGTAACACTTTTGGCATGGTTGGCATGCTGCTTGCTGTCATTACGACATTCCTGATTCCTGACTTTAAGCCAGTCTTTTCGCTGATCATTGCTGCAATTGTTGGTGGCGCAATTATCGGTACGATCGCAGCTAAACAAGTACAAATGACCAAGATGCCTGAGCTCGTGGCATTGATGCACTCCTTCGTTGGCTTGTCAGCAGTCCTAATTGCCATTGCTGCCGTATTTAATCCCGCACAAGCCCATACTGGTGCGCAGAAGATTGAACTCTTTATTGGTGCATTTATTGGTGCGATTACCTTTACCGCTTCTGTGATTGCTTTTGGTAAGCTATCGGGCAAGGTTAGCGGTAAGCCAGTCACCTTCTCTGGTCAGCACTTGCTTAATCTGATCTTAGCGATTTCGATGGTTGGCGCAGGTATTGCCTACTACATGGGTGATAGCCACGCTGCCTTCTTGGCGATGTGTGCAATCGCCTTGGTATTAGGTGTGACTTTAATTATTCCGATTGGCGGCGCTGATATGCCGGTTGTAGTGTCTATGCTCAACAGCTATTCTGGCTGGGCTGCAGCAGGTATCGGCTTCACTTTGAATAACCCAGTATTGATTATTGCTGGTGCTTGCGTAGGCTCTTCAGGCGCAATTCTGTCTTACATCATGTGTAAAGCGATGAATCGTTCTATTGTTGCAGTATTGCTTGGCGGCTTCGGTGCTGAGGCTGCTGCCGGAGGTGCTGATGATGGCGCCCCTAAAAACTACAAAACTGGATCGCCAGAAGATGCAGCTTTCCTTATGGAAAATGCTGACACAGTGATTATTGTTCCTGGTTATGGATTAGCAGTTGCGCGCGCACAGCATGCCCTTAAGGAGTTAACTGAAAAATTGACTCATCATGGTGTAACTGTGAAGTATGCGATTCATCCTGTAGCTGGTCGTATGCCTGGACATATGAACGTTCTCCTGGCTGAAGCTGAAGTCCCTTACGATCAAGTATTTGAGATGGAAGATATCAATAGCGACTTTGGTCAAGCTGACGTAGTATTAGTACTTGGTGCAAACGATGTGGTAAATCCTGCAGCACGCACGCCAGGTAGCCCAATTTTCGGCATGCCTATCTTGGAAGCCTTTAAAGCTAAAACCATCATCGTCAATAAGCGCTCAATGGCTGCTGGTTATGCTGGTCTTGATAATGAACTCTTCTACATGGATAAAACTATGATGGTCTTCGGTGATGCGAAGAAGGTCGTAGAAGATATGGTCAAAGCTGTGCAATAGGAGGCTCATTTAGCTATCCACAACCGCCTACGGGCGGTTTTTTATTGCGCTAAGATATGCTCAAAGAAGTCTAAATACACTAGGGCAATATGTACAACAAACAACTGTTACTTACCTCTATTTTCTGCATCTGCAACATGTTATGGATTGGATCAGCTAACGCTCAAGCCAACTACCCGAATCGCACCATTCAGACGATCATGCCCCTTCAAGCAGGCAGTGGTGTAGATATATTGATGCGCCCCATCGCACAGCGCATGAGTGAAAACCTAGGTCAAGCGGTCACGATCGAAAATATTCCCGGAGGTGCAGGGCTCATTGGTACTGCCAAGGTAGCTCAGAGCCCCGCTGATGGTTATGTCTTAGGTGCATTTAATGACAGCATTCTGACTATGCTTCCCAATCTCTATAAAAAGATTGATTACGATCCCTTACAAAGTTTTACACCGATCTCTGAAGTGGCTGCCATTACTTTTGTTCTGGTGGCTAATCCATCTTTTCCTGGCAATACCGCAGCTGACTTAGTGCGCATTGCCAAAGAAAAACCTGGAAAGATTGATTACGCTTCTGGCGGTAATGGTTCGCCACAGCACATCGGTATGGAAATATTTCGTCAGTACACGGGCGCTCCCATTGTCCACATCCCTTATCGTGGCGCAGCTGCTGCTGTCACCGATGTCATGGCAGGACAAGTACCCGTCATGATTAGCGCACTCTCTGTAGTGCTTCCACACATAAGGGCTGGAAAGCTTAAAGTCTTAGGCGTTGCTAGTAAGGCCCGCTCACCACTGTTACCCAACTCCCCAACGATTAGTGAAAGTGTTAAGGGTTATGAATTCTCAACCTGGGGTGCACTCTTGGCACCTAAAGGCACATCTCCAGCAATCATTGAAAAGCTCAATGATTCTTTAGCGACCGCTCTCAAGGATCAAAAGTTACGTGAACAACTGATACAACAAGGATTTGAATTTGTTCCACTTGGCCCAGATCATTTAAAAGAGATGATTGCGCAAGGTCTAGTGAAAATGAAGAAAGTCATCAAGGATGGCGGTATTCAGCCGGATTAAAACCTACTATATGAATGGCCTCATTCAATAATAAAAAACGCCTGGTCTTATGAACCAGGCGTTTTAGTTTCTACAGCGAGAGGCTGGAGAGGTGAGGCAATTACATCATGCCGCCCATACCGCCCATACCACCCATGCCGCCCATATCAGGCATACCGCCGCCAGCTGAATCATCTTTTGGCGCTTCGCAGATTGCACAATCAGTCGTCAACAATAAAGCTGCAACAGAAGCTGCATTTACCAATGCAGTTTTAGTCACCTTAGTTGGATCAATCACGCCTTGAGCTACAAGGTCGCCATATTCGCCAGTAGCAGCGTTGTAACCGTTATTGCCCTTGCTAGCCAATACCGCATTAACAACTACGCTTGCTTCATCACCAGCGTTAGAGACGATGATGCGAAGTGGCTCCTCCATAGCGCGCAACACGATGCTGATACCAGCGTCCTGATCGGCGTTATCACCTTTCAAGCCCTTGATACCTTGCATTGCACGAATCAACGCTACGCCGCCGCCAGGAACGATACCTTCTTCAACAGCAGCACGAGTTGCGTGTAATGCGTCGTCAACGCGAGCTTTCTTTTCTTTCATTTCGACTTCAGTAGCAGCGCCAACACGAATCACTGCAACACCGCCGGCTAACTTAGCCACACGCTCTTGCAATTTTTCTTTATCGTAGTCACTAGTCGCTTCGTCGATTTGAACGCGAATGTTCTTTACGCGCGCTTCGATTGCTTTAGCATCGCCAGCACCATCAATGATGATAGTGTTTTCTTTGCCGATTTCGATACGCTTCGCTTGACCTAAATGCTCAAGAGTTGTTTTCTCTAAAGTAAGGCCAATTTCTTCAGCAATCACTGTACCGCCAGTCAAAATTGCAATGTCTTCCAACATGGCTTTGCGACGATCGCCAAAGCCTGGAGCTTTAACAGCACAAGTCTTGATAATGCCGCGGATATTGTTCACAACCAAAGTTGCCAAGGCTTCACCTTCAACATCTTCTGCAATGATCAGCAATGGACGACCAGACTTCGCCACTTGCTCGAGTACTGGGAGCAAGTCACGAATGTTGCTAACTTTCTTATCAAACAAGAGAACATATGGGCTTTCTAATATAGCCACTTGTTTCTCAGGTTGATTAATAAAGTATGGCGAGAGATAGCCGCGATCAAATTGCATACCTTCAACCACTTCAAGCTCATCTTCCAAAGACTTGCCATCTTCAACAGTGATAACACCTTCTTTGCCGACTTTTTCCATCGCTTCAGCAATTCGCTGACCAATGCTGTAGTCGCTATTCGCTGAAATCGAACCAACTTGAGCGATTTCTTTAGTGGTTGTGCAAGGCTTGCTTATTTTCTTGAGTTCTTCAAGAGCAGCAGTTACCGCTTTATCAATCCCGCGCTTGAGATCCATTGGGTTATGGCCTGAAACTACATATTTCATGCCTTCACGGACGATGGACTGAGCCAACACCGTAGCGGTAGTAGTGCCATCACCAGCGATATCAGCGGTTTTAGAAGCAACTTCCTTCACCATCTGTGCGCCCATATTTTGTAGCTTGTCTTTGAGTTCGATTTCTTTTGCTACAGATACGCCATCTTTAGTAATGGTTGGGCCACCAAATGAGCGCTCCATTACGACATTACGACCTTTTGGTCCTAATGTTGTTTTTACTGCGTTCGCGAGAATGTTGACGCCTTCTACCATCTTGGTGCGGGCGATATCTCCAAATACAACGTCTTTTGCTGCCATGATTGAATTCCTCTCTTAAATACTGAAATTACTTCTGCACAACAGCCATGATGTCTTCTTCGCGCATGACGAGAAGCTCATCACCATCGACCTTGACTGTTTGGCCTGCATATTTACCGAATAACACGCGATCGCCTACTTTGACGTCCGGTGCGTTTAATTTGCCACTGTCATCGCGCTTGCCTGGACCAACTGCCAAAATTTCGCCTTGATCTGGCTTTTCTGCAGCAGCATCAGGAATGATGATTCCAGATGCAGTTTTTGATTCTTGATCTAAACGCTTGATGATTACGCGATCATGTAAGGGACGCAAATTCATCTCTTCTCCTATGTTAGTAAGTGTTAACTAATTAAATTTCTATATAAATCATTGCTTTATAATCTCTTCATACGAGAAACTAAGATGGATTTACTTGGGAAGTAACCATTTTTAGCACTCGTGTGCAGGGAGTGCTGATTATATAGGTCTAATTCCCGAGATTTCAAGGGTAGGGGCATAAATTCCCTGAGAATTGCCCCTTATTTATAATAGAGACAGGCTGGTAGGTTGATTCCTACAGATAAATAAGCCTTAAGCCCTTACCGCTCCAATCCGTCCTGCCTAGACTGGACAGTCACCGATTGGAGATTGCTGATGAGCCCGAAATCCC
>Ga0136642_1001271_pt1 | contig 11096 bp, 7 predicted proteins | sample LowCatLa1302831Y_FD_115313 | JGI IMG/M metagenome (GOLD analysis project Ga0136642, IMG submission 115313) | Freshwater microbial communities from Lower Cathedral Lake, Yosemite National Park, California, USA - 13028-31Y | ecosystem: Environmental > Aquatic > Freshwater > Lake ... | reverse complement strand
CCCAGCAAAGCGCAGAAGGGCTGAGACTTCGGCTTTACGACAGCATGGCTTGGTGACGCTGAGTCGACTCAGCTCATCTTTCACACTTGCGGTCATCGCCATGCGAGTATCTAAGCAGGGTTCAATTGAAAATGTGGCGTAAAAGTGGACCTAATTTTTGGGGATCGTGATGAAAACTTCCTGGCGTAAGAGCTAAATCCGATAAAACAAGATCACCACCGCAACCCTCAACTATCTCTTTAAGGCTAGGTGATTGTGCCAACGAGGCACGATCGGCCACTGCATAATCAATATGAAGATCGGGTAAATGTTTAGTGATCAATTGAAGATGTTCGGCTGCGGAATATCCTGCAAATTCATTTTCAGTATCGGGTTCGGGCAGATTGAAGAGAACTATCTTCTTGGCCGGTGATTGCGCTATCGCTGCTGCCTGCTCTTTGAGAAGAAAATGAGGCATGACACTTGAGAACCAAGAACCTGGCCCTATGGTGATCCATTCCGCATCAGCAATTGCTTTTATCGCTTCTGGTGTCGAACGTGGTTCGTCTGGAATCAAGCGTAGAGATTCCACTCTACCTTTCGTTGTTGCAACCTCAACTTGGCCCCGAACGATCTTTCGTCCATACGCTGTATTGAAAGTTCCTTCAATATCGAGCGGTTCAAGAGCCATCGGTAATACGCGACCACGAAGGCGAAGTAATTCACCAACCCTGGCGATTCCTTGTACTGGATCTCCATCCCGATCCCAAAGAGCTGTCAGAAGTAAATTTCCTAAGGCATGTCCGTTAAGTTCGCCTTCGCTGGTAAATCGATATTGAAGTATCTGCGCCCAATCACGACCCCACTCATCATCTGAGCAGAGAGCTGCAAGGGCCATCCGTAAATCACCTGGAGGGAGAGAGCCAAACTCTTCACGCAATCGTCCGCTCGATCCACCATTATCCGCAACGGTAACGATCGCCGTCAGATCATCTGTAATAGTTCGAAGTGCTGTGAGAGTTGCAGCCAGACCATGTCCACCACCAAGAGCAACTACTCGAGGATTGAAGCTCAAATTTCGCGCCCGAGATCTCGATGCATGGGATGGGCAATAATGGAACGACCGCCGATGAGAGATTTTGCATTAAACCTCTTGGAGAGTTCTTCTGCGATTGCAACGCTGCGATGTTTTCCACCTGTGCATCCGACAGCGAGGGTCAAATATTTTCTACCCTCATTGAAGAATCCAACAGCCATAGTCTCAAAGAGAGACTGGTAACGATCGAGAAATTCTTGAGTATTAGCACTTCCCAGAACAGCCTCACTCACTGGGGCATCTAATCCATTGAGTGGACGAAGCTCTGGCACCCAGTGTGGATTAGCAATGAACCGGCAATCGACCACAAGATCTGCATCGACTGGGATTCCGTATTTGTACCCAAAGGAGAGAACATTGACACGAAGGTCGGCATCTCCGGCGGAGTGAAAGATCTCCTCGATCTTCTTCTCGAGCTGATGGATATTAAACGCTGAGGAATCAACAATTAAATCTGCAATAGAGCGAACTTCGCGAAGGCGCTCACGCTCTTTTGCGATGCCATCGAGGATCCGATCTGATCCTTGCAAGGGATGGGGTCTGCGAGTAGCTTCAAATCTGCGTACGAGAACATCATCGGAGGCATCAACAAAGAGAATTCTGCGGGCGATTCCACGCTTCTGTAATTCGGCGAGAGCCCCGTTGAGTTCATCAAAGAATTGACCCCCACGAACGTCAATAACAACTGCATACTTTGTAACAGTTGTCGCTGCTAGATCACATAGATTTGGAAGTAGCGCTGGCGGCAGGTTATCGACGACATACCAGCCAAGATCTTCCATCACATGTGCAACTGTTGATCGACCGGCACCGCTCATGCCAGTGACGAGCACTACTTCAGATGAAGTCATGTCTCTATCTTGCCTTACTTGTCAAGGATTTCACCAGTAGCCATATCAACCGTAGGGCTCGTTGCAGCCTCACGGGAGATTCCGACCATGATGATCTGAGCGGTCTTTGTTCCAATGCCTGGAATCGTCGCTATCTGCTCAAGGGTCGCGCTACGAATCGCAGTCACAGATCCAAAGTGTTCTAAGAGCGCCTTACGACGAACTTCACCTAGAGAAGGAATATCATCGAGTAAAGATTCAAGCATCACCTGCGATCGCTTGCTACGGTGGAATGTAATTGCAAATCGATGTGCTTCATCCCGAACTCTCTGCAGGAGATAGAGCGCTTCACTATGGCGCGGAAAGATCACTGGATCTTTATTATCTGGCAACCATACTTCTTCCAGACGTTTTGCTAAGCCAACTAAGGTGATGTTCTCAATCCCGAGTTCTGCCAGAGCCCTTGCCGCGGCAGCTACTTGTGGTTGACCACCATCGACGACGATCAACTGCGGTGCGTAAGCAAACTTTGGACGGCTTCCCCCGGTTGTTGCGATCTCATTGAGATCAATATCTTTCTCAGCCAAATAACGCTTGAGACGTCTTGTGAGGACATGATGCATCGCCCGCGTATCATCAAAATTTGATTCATCATCGATCGCAAATCGTCGATACTCACTCTTCTTCGCTTGACCATCTTCAAAGACGACCATGGAAGCGACCATATGCTTACCTTGAATATTAGAGATATCAAAACATTCGATACGCAGTGGGAGTTCTGGCATATCGAGAGCTTGCGCGATCTCTTCAAGCGCTGCGCCACTTACAGCTGCATCATTGGCTCTCTTGCTTAAATACTGAATGAGAGATTGGTGAGCATTACGTTTAACGACAGCGATGATCTCTGCCTTCTCACCACGAATTGGGTGGGCGATAGTGACCTTATGGCCACCTAACTGGGCAAGCCAACCCTCAAACTCGACCACCTCATCGCTCTCTCGATCAATCAGGATCTCCTTAGGGATCTCATTATCGAGATAGATCTTGCTCAGAGTCGCGCCGATAAGTTCTTCGCCTTCAAGGACGTTTGCCATATCGATGATCCAAGAGCGAGACCCGACGATTCGGCCATTTCGAACAGAGAAGAGTGATGCAGCGCAATGTGTGGTCTCTTCATGGATACCTATTACATCTGCAGTGAAATTTGGACTAAGGGAAGTTCCCATGATCTCGTTGGACTTAGAAATCGCGTGGAGTTGATCGCGCAATTTACCCGCCTTCTCAAACTCCTCATTGGCGGAGGCTTGAGCCATCTCTTTTTCGATCTGCACTTCAATATCTGCTGGATTTGATTCGAGATATTTAACGAGCTTCGTCGCCAGATCTTTATGATCATCTTCACTAATCCAGCCCACGCATGGTGCCGAGCACTTACCGATATCACCTAGAAGGCATTGACGTTTACTCTTCACCGCCCGCTCAAAGTTACCGTCACTGCAGCTGCGTACTGGATAGATCTTCTGCAAAGTCTCGAAGGTACTCCGAAGTGCCCAGGTATGAGCAAATGGTCCGAAGTATTTGGTACCTTTTAACTTCTTTTGCCGCGAGACATAGACCTTAGGAAACTTCTCGTTGATTGATACGGCCAAATATGGATAACTCTTATCATCTTTGAATTGAACGTTAAATTCAGGGTTATAGCTCTTGATCCAAGTGAACTCGAGTTGCAACGCTTCAACTTCTGTATTGACCATCGTCCAATCGACTCGGATCGCCTTGTGCACCATCCGATATGTCTTCTCGGTGAGATTGCTTCCAAAATATGAGTTGAGGCGGTTCTTTAAATTTCGCGCCTTGCCCACATAGATAACCGTTCCGCTGGCATCATAGAAACGATAAACGCCAGGGTCTGTGGGAATATTCGATGGGCGATAGCTCTGCGGATCAGCCATTGGTGCTGCCTATTTCAGAACTGAAGCCAGGAATTGACCCGTATAGCTCTGCTTCATCTTTGCAACAGCTTCGGGAGTTCCTTCGGCAATCACTTCGCCTCCCCCGGCACCGCCTTCTGGCCCCATATCAATGACCCAATCTGCGCACTTGATAACATCAAGATTGTGTTCGATGACAATCACCGTATTACCAGTGTCTACCAACCGATTGAGAACCACTAAAAGCTTTCGCGTATCTTCAAAATGTAAGCCTGTTGTTGGCTCATCAAGTACATAGATAGTTCGGCCGGTTGAGCGTCGCTGGAGCTCTGTAGCAAGCTTTACTCGCTGGGCTTCTCCACCTGAGAGCGTTGGGGCCGATTGCCCGAGTCGTACATATCCGAGTCCCACGTCATTGAGCGTCTTAAGGAAGCGCGCAATGGCAGGAACTGATTCGAAGAAGTCAAAGGCTTCTTCGATGGGCATATCGAGTACTTGGGCGATCGTCTTTCCTTTGTAATGAACTTCAAGAGTCTCACGGTTATATCTTGCTCCGTGACAGACCTCGCATGGAACATAGACATCTGGCAGGAAGTTCATCTCAATGGTGATGGTGCCATCGCCAGCGCAATTCTCGCAGCGACCACCTTTAACGTTAAATGAGAAACGTCCTTGCAGATAACCACGAACTTTTGCTTCGCTCGTCTCTGCAAAGAGGGCGCGAATCTTGTCAAAGACTCCTGTATATGTCGCTGGATTCGAGCGAGGAGTTCTTCCGATAGGAGATTGATCCACGTGTACAACTTTGTCAAGATTATCAAGACCTGAAACTGAACGGTGTCTACCTGGGACAATACGTGCACCATTGAGTTTGTTGGCAAGAACGCTATAGAGAATATCGTTGACGAGCGTTGATTTTCCCGAACCACTCACACCGGTAACTGCAACAAAATTTCCAAGCGGGAATGTGACTGAAATATTCTTCAGGTTATTCTCTTTGGCCTCTTTTACTGTGATCGTACGAGCCTTGTCATAAGCCCTTCTCTCCTTTGGTACTTCAATCTTTGTTCGGCCTGACATATAAGCACCAGTAATAGAACGGGGCGCATCAATTAATTCTTGGTAGCTTCCAGATGAAACGATCTCTCCGCCATGCTCTCCTGCACCAGGACCGATATCGACGATCCAATCAGCAGCGCGGATAGTATCTTCATCGTGTTCTACGACAATTAAGGTATTACCCATATCCCGAAGGCGTGTGAGAGTTTCGATAAGTCGATGGTTATCACGTTGGTGCAGGCCAATGCTTGGCTCATCTAAGACATAGAGCACTCCGACTAGCCCTGATCCAATTTGAGTGGCGAGTCTGATGCGCTGTGCTTCCCCACCTGAGAGGGAACCCGCTGCACGTTCCAACGAGAGGTAATCCAGCCCAACATCCAAGAGGAACCCTAAACGGGCATGAACTTCCTTGAGAACTCTTTCAGCAATCTTCTTCTCGCGCGCGTTGAGTGAGATCTTCTTTAAGAAGAGTGCGCAATCTGCAATAGATAATTCACAAATTTGGGCGATGCTCTTTCCGCCAAGCGTGACAGCGAGAACTTCAGGCTTTAATCGTGTTCCTTTGCATGCTGGGCATGGGGTCTCACGCATATATGCCTCATATTTATCACGACCGTACTCGCCTTCGCTTTCGGAGTGACGACGGACGATAAAAGGTTTTACTCCCTCAAATCCAGTTGTGTATGCGCGTTCGCGTCCATAACGATTCTTATACTTCACATGAACTTCATAATCCCAACCATCCAAGATCGCGCTCTTAGCTTTTATTCCAAGTGCTTTCCATGGCTTATCAAGTGAGAAGCTCAGCTCTTTTGCGAGGCCTTCAAGTAAGCGATCAAAGTATTCCGAGTTGACCCACGGAGCGATTGCACCTTCTCCAATTGAGAGAGTGTCATCTGGGATCACGAGCTCTTCATCAACTTCAAGCTTGATGCCAAGTCCTGTGCACTCTGGGCAAGCGCCGAAGGGAGAGTTAAATGAGAAAGAGCGTGGTTCTAATTCACCGAAGGAGAGCTCGCAATCATGGCAAGCCATATGTTCACTGAAGGTCTTCTCTTTCTCAGGATCCCCTGCTTTCAGATCAACAAAATCTAAGACGACAAGTCCACTTGCAAGTTTCAGAGCAGTCTCAATCGAATCGGTGAGACGCGATTTCGCATCTGCTTTGACTGCAAGGCGATCTACCACAACCTCAATGGTGTGCTTCTCTTGCTTCTTCAGCTTTGGGACTTCGGCGAGTGCGTATACCGTTCCATCCACACGTGCTCGTGAGAATCCCTGCACCGTGAGATCTTTGAAGAGATCAACAAATTCACCCTTGCGACCACGCACGATAGGTGCAAGCACCTGAAACTTAATACCTGCATCGAGTGCAAGAATTTGATCAACGATATTTTGCGGGGTCTGCTTTGCGATTGCCTTGCCACAGCTCGGGCAATGTGGCCGCCCAGCGCGAGCAAAGAGTAATCGCAGATAGTCATAAACCTCTGTGATCGTTCCAACTGTAGATCTCGGATTTCGATTTGTAGATTTCTGATCGATTGAGACTGCGGGTGAGAGGCCCTCGATGAAATCAACATCTGGCTTATCCATCTGTCCTAGGAATTGACGCGCATAGGCTGAGAGAGATTCAACATAGCGACGTTGGCCCTCGGCGAAGATTGTGTCGAAAGCGAGAGATGACTTTCCCGACCCAGAAAGTCCAGTAAAGACGATCAGTGAATTACGCGGAAGATCGAGTGAGACATTCTTTAAATTGTGAGCACGCGCTCCACGTACAACTAAACGATCAGCGCTCATTCACCAGCCTCTTCCATTCCGCGAAGCTCCTTCTTGAGCTCTCTAATCTCATCACGAAGTCGTGCTGCTACTTCAAACTGCAATTGGGCGGCGCTCGACTTCATCTGATCCGTGAGGGATTCTATGAGAGCGATGAGCTCTTGTCGCGGCAATGAGGCTGGCAGCGTTGAACGCACTCCTACGGCGATCCCTCCGCCATTCTTTGTCTTCTTCTTCGTAAGATTGTCCGTATCGTCGGCCTCTTGGGTAATGAGATCTGTAATATCAGCGATCTTCTTTCGAAGTGCCGTTGGTTCAATTCCATGTTCAGTGTTGTAGGCGACTTGCTTCTCACGGCGCCTATTCGTCTCATCGATCGCCTGAACCATCGACTTCGTCATATTGTCGGCATACATGTGAACTTCACCCGATACATTTCGGGCGGCACGGCCAATAGTCTGAATTAACGATGTGGCCGAACGTAAGAAGCCTTCTTTATCCGCGTCGAGGATTGCAACCAGTGATACCTCTGGGAGATCTAGACCTTCGCGCAAAAGGTTGATTCCGATCAAGACATCGTATTCACCGGTACGGAGTTCACGCAGGAGCTCTACTCGCCGCAGAGTGTCAACCTCTGAGTGGAGATACCGCACCCGGATCCCAATACCTTGCAAGTAATCGGTCAGATCTTCAGACATCTTCTTTGTGAGTGTTGTAACGAGAACACGTTCATTCTTTACTGATCGTTCATTGATAGAGGCGACTAGGTCATCGATCTGACCCTTGATTGGCTTAACAATAATTTTAGGATCAATGAGACCTGTTGGGCGAATAACTTGTTCAACAACATCACCCTCTACCTTGGCCATCTCGTACTTACCTGGCGTGGCCGATAGATAAAGAGTCTGTCCCTTGCGAGTGAGAAATTCATCGAAGCGCAAAGGTCTATTATCGAGAGCGCTTGGTAGTCGGAAACCGTGCTCGACAAGGGTACGTTTTCTCGATGCATCACCTTCGTGCATGGCTCCGATCTGCGGAACCGTCACGTGAGATTCATCGATTACAACGAGAAAATCTTCGGGAAAGTAGTCGAGTAGACAGTTCGGGGCACTTCCAGCATCGCGGCCATCGATATGGCGGGAGTAGTTTTCAATTCCGGAACAGAATCCGAGCTGGCGAATCATTTCGATATCAAAGGTCGTGCGCATGCGGATACGTTGCGCTTCGAGGAGTTTGTTCTGACGTTCAAAGGCATCGACTGCAATCTCAAGTTCAGATTCAATCTGACCCACTGCACGCTTCATCGTTTCAGGACCTGCGGCATAGTGGCTTGCAGGGAATACATACATCTCATTCTCTTCGCGAATAATCTCACCAGTTAATGGATGCAGAGTCATGATCTTCTCGATCTCATCTCCAAACATCTCAATACGAAGAGCTAACTCTTCATACATCGGAATGATTTCAATGGTGTCGCCACGAACTCGGAATGTTCCGCGCTCAAAAGCCATATCATTTCTTTTGTACTGGATATCAACGAATTGACGAAGCAGAACATTTCTCTCAATTGAATCCCCGACCCGAAGTCTGATCATTCGATCCACATATTCTTGCGGTGTCCCAAGGCCATAAATACAGGAGACGGTTGCTACAACGATTACATCGCGGCGGGTGAGAAGAGAGTTTGTTGCACTGTGTCGCAAGCGTTCTACCTCAGCGTTAACCGAGGAATCCTTTTCGATAAAGGTATCTGATTGAGGGACATAAGCTTCAGGTTGGTAATAGTCGTAATAAGAGACAAAATACTCAACCGCATTATTTGGAAGCAATTCTCTAAATTCATTGGCGAGCTGGGCAGCGAGAGTTTTATTTGGCGCGAGGACGAGCGTTGGCCGCTGTAGCTTCTCGATGAGCCACGCTGTCGTTGCGGACTTTCCGGTACCAGTCGCTCCCAAGAGGACGACATCCTGATCTCCACGTTCAAAACGTTTTGCTATCTCTGCAATGGCAGTGGGCTGATCCCCTGATGGAATGTAATCGCTAATAACTTCAAAAGGGAACGGCTTACGTTGCAGATCAGATATTGCTCTCATTCTTTCGACCTTGCCAGCGGAGAGAGTTCACCCTCCCAGAGATTTTCCACAGATCGCAAGAGGCTATCCCTATCGCCTGAATTTATGATCACAGAATCAGCAATTGCCTCTCTCTGCGCATCAGTAACTTGGGCCGCTACTCGCTTATCGAATTCGTAAACCTTCATCCCACGGGCGATTGAGCGCTCTCGTCGTAATTCAAGTGGCGCCGAAACTGTCACTACATAATCAAAGCGTGCCGCACCTGTCGTTTCGACAAGGAGTGGAATCTGATTAACAATCACATCGCCAGCTTTGGCAGCAGCAACAACCTGCGCAAATGCATCTCTAATCCGTGGGTGGGTGATTGCTTCTAAATCTGCTCGTGCCTTGGAATCGCTAAAGATAATCTCCCCAAGTTTTGATCGGTCGAGGTTGCCATCTTTGAGAACCACATCCCCAAAACGGGCAACGATCTCATCAAAGCCAGGGCTTCCTCGTTCAACAACATCTCGGGCTAGTTGATCTGAATCAACAACGGTCGCTCCGAGGGCAGCGAGGAACTCTCCAGCCAGGGATTTACCCGAACCAATTCCACCAGTGAGGGCAACGAGAAGCACGTGTATAGCCTACCTAGGAATCAAAACCCTTCCATTTCTAGCCAGATGCCGCTGAAAGGAGAAAGCCCCGACCAGATTACTGATCGGGGCCTTCAACACTAGTTCGCAGTTATTCGGCTGCTGGGGCCGGAACCGCTGCGGCTTCTTCTGCTGGGGCAGATTCAGATGCTGCATCCGCAGCACGGGCCTCATCCTTCTGCTTCTTATGTGCCACAAAGCGAGATTGAGCTTCAGCGTACTGACGTTCCCACTCTTCACGTTGTGATTCAAATCCTGGGCGCCACTCTTGGGTCTCAGCATCGAAACCTTCAGGGTAGATGAAGTTGCCAGCTGCGTCATAGCGAGCAGCCATTCCATATTGAGTTGGATCGAACGCTTCGACCTCAACTTCATGTCCTTCATTAGCCTGCTTGAGTGAGAGTGAGATTCGGCGACGCTCGAGATCAATATCAATGATCTTGACGAAGAGTGAATCGCCAACCTGAACAACCTGCTCTGGGATCTCAACGTGGCGTTCTGCCAACTCAGAGATGTGAACTAAGCCTTCGATACCTTCAAAGACACGGATAAATGCGCCGAATGGAACCAGCTTGGTTACTTCACCAGGAACAACTTGGTTGATCGCGTGAGTACGAGCAAATGCCTGCCAAGGATCTTCTTGGGTTGCCTTGAGTGAGAGTGATACGCGCTCACGCTCGAAATCAACTTCAAGAACTTCAACAGTAACTTCATCTCCTACTTCAACAACTTCACTTGGATGATCGATGTGCTTCCATGAGAGCTCTGAAACGTGAACAAGGCCATCTACTCCGCCAAGATCAACAAATGCACCGAAGTTCACGATAGATGAGACAACACCTTCGCGGACTTGACCCTTTGTGAGCTGGTTGAGGAAAGTTGTGCGGGACTCAGATTGAGTCTGCTCAAGGTATGCACGACGGGAAAGAACGACGTTGTTACGGTTCTTATCAAGTTCGATAATGCGGCATTCAACTTCCTTGCCGATATAAGGAGTGAGATCACGGACGCGACGCATTTCAACGAGCGATGCTGGCAAGAAGCCACGCAATCCGATATCAACGATAAGTCCACCCTTAACAACTTCGATGACAGTTCCGACCACGACTTCGTCGCGCTCTTTCTTGCCTTCGATGTCGCCCCAGGCACGCTCGTATTGAGCACGCTTCTTGGAGAGGATCAGACGTCCTTCTTTATCTTCTTTCTGGAGTACGAGCGCTTCAATACGATCGCCAACTTTTACAAGCTCTGATGGATCAACATCATGGCGGATTGAAAGTTCACGGGAAGGGATAACACCTTCAGTTTTATAACCGATGTCGAGAAGTACTTCTTCGCGGTCTATTTGTACGACGATGCCTGATACGAGGTCTCCGTCATTGAAATTCTTAATGGTGCCTTCGATTGCGGCGAGGAAATCTTCTGCTGAACCAATGTCGTTAATTGCGTGAGTGCTCAAGTTGCTCCGTAGGTGAATAGAAGTAGTAGGAATAGGACTGGTAAAGCTTTACCCAGCTGGATGCGGGGTGAGTCGCTAAGGGTACGCACCCGAGAAATATGGGTCAAACTGCCAAAAGCCAGTACGTGACCCCTTGAAGGTGGCTACGATGCAATCGTGCGTGAATATCTGCGAATCTTCCAATATCGGGGAGCAACATCCATGATTCTCGCCTCATTCCCCGCTCGTTTGGCCTACGGCATGATCGGAT
>Ga0136642_1001270_pt1 | contig 11096 bp, 12 predicted proteins | sample LowCatLa1302831Y_FD_115313 | JGI IMG/M metagenome (GOLD analysis project Ga0136642, IMG submission 115313) | Freshwater microbial communities from Lower Cathedral Lake, Yosemite National Park, California, USA - 13028-31Y | ecosystem: Environmental > Aquatic > Freshwater > Lake ... | reverse complement strand
ATCACTCATTCTCCAAAGGAAATATCCTATCCTTTAATGGTGAGGTTGGTTATGGCGAGGCTTATGGATCGCATGCCTTCCCAATTACCAAGAATTACTATGTGGGCGGTATTGGATCAGTTCGAGGCTACGCGCCAGGCTCACTGGGCCCTACCTACTACAACACCAATATTGGATCTTATCAGCCTACCGGTGGCCAATCTAAAATTGTGAGTAATGTGGAATACACCATCCCAGTGCCTGGTTCTGGGGTTGACAAGACCCTGCGCGTATTTACCTTCGTGGACGGTGGTAATGCCTTTGGAACCAATGTTAATCTGGTCTTAAAATACTCCTATGGCTTAGGTTTATCATGGATATCACCGTTAGGACCTTTGAAATTCAGTTACGGTCTACCGTATAAATCTCTGCCAACGGATAATGTCCAGCGTTTACAGTTTCAGGTTGGTACAGCGTTCTAATTGTTTAAGGAAATTTTATGAAGTTTTATTACTCTTCAAAATGGATTCAACTAGGCTTAGTTGCTCTAATATCGACTGTAGCTATTCCAACAGTCTTTGCACAAGATACTGGCATACGCGTGGCGGTTGTGAACTCAGAAAAAGTATTTAATGAGTCCAATTTGGCTAAAGCAATGCAAACTCGTCTGCAAAACGAATTTACTAAGCGTCAAAATGATTTGCGCGATAGCGCACAAAAGATTAAGTCTGCTGCTGAAAAGCTGGATCGTGATGCTGCTGTAATGAATGAAGCAGAGCGTATTCGCCGTCAACGCGAGTTGGCAGATCAGGATCGTGAATTACAACGTAAGCAACGTGAATTTACAGAAGATCTGAATCAGCGGACATTTGAAGAGCGTGCCAAGATTGCTGAAAAAGCAAATTCAATTCTCAAGCAAATCGCTGAGCAAAGAAAAATTGACGTCATTGTTCAAGAAGCTGCTTATGTTAGTCCTAAGGCTGACGTAACTGATGACGTCATCAAGGCTTTGAATAGTCTTAAGTAAGTTTTATGCCCACCGCCAACGAGCTAGCCGAACAGTTTCAAGCAAGCTTGGTGGGGGAGGCCTCCCAAGTATTTACTGGTCTTGCTCCGCTAGAGCTTGCACAAGCCCAGCAAATATCCTTCTTATCTAATCCGCTGTATCGTCAACAGGCTAGTGTTAGCCTTGCAGGCGCATTGATTCTGAGTCAGGCTGATTTAGAGTTTTTACAAGCGAATCCAAGTGCTAGCTCATCAAAGCGGGTCTACTTTGTCTCTAAAAACCCTTATGCAACTTTTGCCAGAATGGCGCAGTTTTTTTCAAAATCAAACTCGCCAAAGTACGCTCCTGGAATACATCCAAGTGCGGTAATAGATGCAACGGCAATGATTTCCGCTTCATGTCACATTGGTCCCTTTGTGCAAATTGGTGCTGGCGTCAAGTTAGGTGAGCGTGTAGTAATTCTGGGAAACACTAGCCTTGGAATGAATGTAGTGATTGCGAGTGATACGCTGGTTTACCCCACAGTCTCTATTTATCATGACACGCAAATTGGCGAGCGCTGCATTATTCATAGTGGTGCTGTGATTGGTGCTGATGGCTTTGGATTTGCACCAGATTTTTCTGAAGTCGGAGGGGAATGGGTCAAGATCCCACAAACTGGCAGAGTGGTAATTGGCAATGATGTCGAGATTGGTGCTTCGACTACAATTGACCGTGGCGCCATGAGCGATACCATCATTGGCTCTGGAACTAAGATTGATAATCAAGTACAAATTGCGCATAACGTCACTGTTGGCGATTGCTGTGTGATTGCCGGTTGTGCTGCCATTTCGGGTAGCACAAAGATTGGTAATTTCTGCATTATTGGTGGTGCTGCTAATTTTGCTGGCCATTTAACAATCGCTGATAGAACTACTGTTTCCGGTAATACCTCGATCATTCGCTCCATTACAGAGCCAGGACAGCATTTCACAGGGGTTTATCCCTCAATGCCGCATAGCGCTTGGGAGAAGAATGCTGCCATCTTACGTAGCCTAGATAAAATACGCCAACGCTTGCGTTTGTTGGATAAAGACAAGTCATCAGAGCCATAAGACTCGCTGGTAATTTAATACTAACTTTAAGTGGGTAATCTATGAGTAAAGCTAATGCAATCGACATCAATCAGATTTTGAAGTTATTGCCCCATCGCTATCCATTTCTATTGGTTGATCGCGTACTTGAAATTACGCCTCGAGAAAGTATTACTGCCCTTAAGAACGTTACGATAAATGAACCATTCTTTCAGGGGCACTTCCCAGATTTTCCAGTGATGCCTGGGGTGCTGATTATCGAAGCTCTAGCTCAGACGGCTGCTTTACTGACGTTCTCTGAAGAGCGCCCCGAAGATGCGGTTTATTACTTTGCAGGGATTGATGGTGCACGCTTTAAAAAGCCGGTATTGCCAGGTGATCAATTAATCATGACCGCTAAGTTAGAGCGTGAGCGTGCTGGTATTTATAAGTTCGCTGTGCAGGCAACCGTAGACGGCGAGCTTGTTGCCGAAGCAAATATAACTTGTGCAGTCCGTACGAAAGGCGCTTAATGACTCGGATTCATGCATCCGCCGTAGTTGATAGAAAAGCTGAGCTAGCCAGTGATGTTGAGATTGGCCCTTATTCTGTTATTGGCCCAAACGTAAAGATTGGCGCTGGCACAAAGGTAGGCTCGCATACAGTTATTGAAGGCTACACCACCATTGGCAAAGAAAATAATTTTGCGCACTTTGCTTCAATTGGCGGCGCTCCTCAGGATATGAAATACCGTGGTGAACCTACTCAACTGACGATTGGTGATCGCAATACAGTTCGTGAGTTCACGACCATTCATACTGGTACAGCACAAGATGAGGGTATTACTCGTATTGGTAGTGATAACTGGATCATGTCCTATGTGCACATTGCACATGATTGCCAAATAGGCGATCACACCATTTTCTCTAGTAATGCCCAAATCGCAGGTCACGTCCAAGTTCATGACTGGGCGATTATGGGTGGTATGTCTGGCGTACATCAGTTTGTTCGTATAGGGCAGCATGCCATGTTAGGTGGCGGTTCAATCCTAGTACAAGATGTTCCACCATTTGTGATTGCAGCAGGTGATAAAGCTGCCCCCCATGGAGTTAACGTTGAGGGTCTAAAGCGCCGGGGATTTTCAAGTGAAACAATTTCTGTGCTACGTCAGGCTTATAAGACTCTCTATAAGGATGGTCTTAGTTTTGAGGATGCTAAGGTTGAACTCAAAAAAATGATCACAGTAAATACAGCTGATACCGCTACCGTAGAAAAACTGACTCAGTTTTATGATTTCATTGCCGCCTCTACGCGCGGCATTATTCGGTAAGGTTCACTTTGCCTAAGTTAGCTTGTGTAGCTGGTGAACCCTCTGGTGATTTACTTGCTGCGCCAGTGCTCAGCGCATTGAATCAAATTCCCGATATGACTGGCCTAAAGGTCTATGGTATTGGAGGTCCTCGCATGCAAGCTCAGGGAATGCGTTCTGATTGGCCTATGGAGACTTTGAGTGTTCGAGGTTATGTTGAGGCAGTCAAACAGCTGCCTGCCATACTTAAACTTCGTAAGGAGCTCATTCAAAATCTGACAGGTGAAGGCCGTCCTGATGTTTATTTAGGAGTAGATGCGCCAGATTTCAATTTAGGTGTTGAGCTTCATTTACGCAAAGCAGGTATTCCAACTTTACATTTAGTTTCGCCATCAATTTGGGCATGGAGAGCGGGACGCATTAAGAAAATTTCCCAAGCTGTCGAGCGCATGCTATGTATTTTTCCTTTCGAAACTGAAATCTATGATCGGGCAGGAGTAGCTTCAACTTATGTGGGGCATCCCCTGGCAAGTGAAATTCCGCTTGAGCCAAATACAAGCCAGGCACGAGAAAAAATTACCAAGACACTAAAACTTCCCAATAGCGTACTAGATGGTATTGTGATTGCAGTTTTACCTGGTAGTCGTAGTTCAGAAATTGAACTGATCGCACCGGTATTCTTTGAAACGATGGCGGTTCTTACGCAGCAGCTCAAGGGTCAAAAGCTCAATTTCTTAATTCCGGTAGCAACACCAGGGTTGCGCCCGCCAATAGAAGAGCTCTTACTAAAAGCTCAAAATAGTCATCCTGATATCTCAATTTATTTGCTCGATGGTATGGCAGATGAGGTATTAGAAGCATCTGATGTAGTGTTAATTGCTAGCGGCACAGCGACACTGCAGGCCGCACTCTGGAAAAAGCCCATGGTGATTTCTTATAAGGTGCCCTGGTTAACTGCACAAATTATGAAACGTCAGGGCTACTTACCTTATGTGGGCTTACCAAATATTTTATGTGGTGAGTTTGTAGTTCCAGAGTTATTACAAAATGACGCTACTCCAGAAAAATTAGCTAAAGCTCTCATCGATTGGTTGAACCACCCCAAAAAAGTCGCTGAACTGAAGGCGCGGTTTTCTCAAATGCATGAGACACTCCGTCGCCCAACTGGTCTGCTAGTAGCGCAAGCTGTTGCACAAACTATCGCAAACAGTCGCCAGAAAAGAGTTCAGTCGTGAGTCTCATTTGGGTCTGTGGCGTAGACGAGGCAGGGCGAGGCCCATTAGTTGGAGCAGTAGTAGCAGGGGCGGTAGTGCTTGACCCCAATAATCCAATTAAAGGATTGAAAGATTCCAAAAAGCTAAGCCCAGCACGTCGTGAGTACCTCTATGAGCAAATCATGGAGAAAGCAAAGGCCTGGGGAGTTGGGCAAGCTAGCCCCGCAGAGATTGATGACATTAATATTTTGCAAGCGACGATGTTGGCAATGCGTCGTGCTATTGAGGACTTAACCAGTAGATTGGGTGCCTGGCCAGACAAAGCCTTAATTGATGGCAATCGTTGCCCTGAGTTACCAATACCCTCCGAAGCAATTATCAAAGGAGATACTAAAGAGCTAGCGATTTCAGCAGCATCTATCATCGCTAAAGTAACGCGTGATCGCCAGATGCAAATGTTAGACAAGCTTCATCCACAGTATGGATTTGCACAACATATGGGTTATCCAACCGAAGCTCACTTTGCAGCTCTCAAAGCATTCGGCGCATGTGATGAGCATCGTAGAAGTTTTTCTCCTGTGCGAAAAGTTCTTGAAGGCATTGCAAGTTAGTCATGAACTTCGATCTCATCTCCTCTAAAGAAAATCCTCTATTTAAGGAGATTCGCAGCTTACAAGCTACCGGCTCCAAAGGGCAAAAGGCAAGGCTAGCGAGTGGTCGGGCTTTATTAGAAGGTATTCATCTAGTGCAGACTTGGGTGGGCGATCCTGCCTTAAAGGCCCTACTGACTTCAGAAATTGGCCTAGAGAATCCAGAAATCTCGCAGGCAGTCTATGAGCATATAGAAATATGTCCTGATACTAAGGTTTATCAACTTGATAGCGCTCTGTGGGATTTACTCAGTGAGTTAGTTAATGCACCGCAGATTGCTGGTGTACTCGATCTTCCTAAATCATGCTTAACTCCACCACAGTCAATCGCTACTCTTGGTGGCGATGTGCTCATCTTGGATCGTATTCAGGATGCAGGTAATGTAGGATCTATCTTGCGAACTGCAGCAGCTACAGGATTTACCCAAGTTATTTCTCTAGCAGGATGCGCACATTTATGGTCTACCAAAGTTTTGCGTGCTGGCATGGGCGCACACCGCTTATTGGACTTATATGAAGGTTGGTCTAATCAGCAAGTACTCAGTGCAGTGACTGCACCAATGTTGGCTGCTACTGCTGATGCTGAGCAAGACCTGTTCTCTTTAAAGCAAGAGCTCTTGCATTCTGTTGCTTGGATTATGGGTAGTGAAGGACAGGGAGTGTCAGAGGATCTTCTGGCTCAATCTAAGGGAATATCAATTCCGATCGATGCTAGAGTAGAGTCATTGAATGTCTCAACTGCCACAGCAGTTTGCCTCTTTGAGACTATGCGCATCAGGCGTAGTTAAATCAAAAACTAGCCCAAAATCGTTTTATCCGATTTCATGGCTTGTAATACAGTAGTTGCAATCTCTTCAATCGATTTACTGGTGGTTAAGACCCAAGGAATAGATTGTTTTTTCATCATTACGGTCGCTTCATTAATTTCATAACGACAATTTTCTAGTTTGGCGTAATTACTGCCCGGACGTCTTTCATTCCGAATCTCTGAAAGCCGCTCAGCATCAATCATGAGACCGAAAATCTTTTGGCGATAGGGCATCAAGTCTTTGGGTAGCTGCCCGCGCTCGAAGTCTTCCGGAATCAATGGGTAGTTTGCTGCCTTTAATCCATACTGCATCGCCAAGTAGAGGCTAGTAGGGGTTTTGCCAACCCGAGAGATGCCAACTAATATGACATCAGCTTCAACCAGATTTTGATTTGATTGACCATCATCGTGAGCCAAAGAGTAATTGATGGCTTCGATACGGTTTTTGTAAGCCTCGGTATCTGCATTGTGATGCAGGCGGTTCATGGCATGGGTCGATTTCATGCTCAGTGCAGCCTCTAGGGGCGCTACGAAAGTTTGGAACATATCCAAAATGAGGCCGTTGGCTTTGGCAACAATACTATTAAGTTCAGGGTTCACTAAAGTGGTGAACACAATGGGCTGAACGCCATATTTGTTAAGTGCCTGGTTGATGTTGCTGACTGCTTCATGAGCCTTATCTACGCTATCCACAAAAGGAATGCGGATGTGCTTAAAAGTGGCCTCAAATTGGGCCAGAATCGATTGGCTGAAGTTCTCGGCGGTGATGCCGGTTCCATCAGAAACAATGAAAACTATACGGGTTTCGGTAGACATGGTTTTGGCTTAAAAGTCAGGGTCAGCACTACAATAGGATGTATTGAAGTATGCCCCATTTTGAGTGACCGCTCGACCAGTTTTCCTACCCTTAGAGAGTTTTTATGTCCAACCAACAGCAACAAAATAGTAGTATGGCAGATGCCTATGTTTTGCCTTTTGAGCAGCTTCGCATGACAGATGTTGAGTCAGTCGGCGGTAAGAATGCTTCATTGGGCGAGATGATTTCTCAGTTGGCCTCCACAGGAGTGCGTGTGCCAACTGGTTTTGCGACTACTGCTTTAGCATTTCGTGATTTTCTGGAACACAATACGCTGACCGAGCGGATTCAAAAGCGTTTGGAGGGCTTGAACATTGATGATGTTCGGGCATTAGCGCAAGCTGGTGCTGAAATACGTAGCTGGATCGAAACGGCACCATTTCAGGCAAAGTTAGATCAAGAAATTCGTAAAGCTTTTGCAGTTCTAGATGATTCTGGCAAAGGCTCCTTTGCTGTGCGTTCATCTGCTACTGCAGAAGATTTGCCAGATGCTTCTTTTGCTGGGCAGCAAGAAACATTTTTGAACGTTGAAGGTATTGACGACGTTCTGAAGAAAATCCGTGAAGTATTCGCCTCTCTTTACAACGATCGTGCCATCTCTTACCGTGTTCACAAGGGCTTTGCCCATGCTGAAGTAGCCTTATCTGCTGGTATTCAGCGGATGGTGCGTTCTGATTTGGGCGCCGCTGGAGTGATGTTCACTTTGGATACCGAATCTGGTTTTGAGGATGTCGTCTTTATTACCTCAAGCTATGGTTTGGGTGAGACCGTCGTGCAGGGCGCAGTCAATCCTGACGAGTTTTATGTATTTAAAACTACATTAGCCCAAGGCAAAAAAGCGATCATTCGTCGTTCTTTAGGCTCTAAGTTAATTCAGATGCAATTTGCGTCCAAAGGCTCTGCTGAAAAAGTACAAACAGTTGACGTTACCCCAGAAAAACGCAATCGCTTTTCTTTAGAGGATGCAGACATCACCGAACTGGCTAAATATGCTGTCATTATCGAAAAGCACTACGGCCGTCCAATGGATATCGAGTGGGGCAAAGATGGTCAAGATGGTCGCATCTATATCCTTCAGGCTCGCCCTGAGACCGTGAAGAGTCAAGCAGCTGGCCAGGTGGAGATGCGTTACAAGCTCAAGGGTAGTTCTAAAGTTTTAGCTAAAGGTCGTGCGATTGGTCAGAAGATTGGCGCTGGCCCAGTACGAATCATTCGGGATCCTAGTGAAATGGATCGTGTGCAGCCAGGCGATGTATTGGTTGCCGATATGACTGACCCAAACTGGGAGCCGGTGATGAAAAGAGCCTCAGCGATTGTGACTAATCGTGGAGGACGTACTTGCCATGCTGCGATTATTGCGCGTGAGTTGGGTGTACCTGCGGTAGTGGGTTGTGGCGATGCTACCGAGCATTTGCAAGACGGCATGATGGTAACCGTATCTTGTTCTGAAGGTGATGAGGGTCATATTTATGATGGCTTGATCGAAACTGAAGTCACTGAAATATCTCGCGGTGTATTACCAGAGATTCCAGTGAAGATCACGATGAATATTGGTAACCCTCAGTTGGCATTTGATTTTTGCCAAATCCCTAATGCCGGTGTAGGTCTTGCCCGTCTCGAATTCATTATCAACAACTACATTGGTGTGCATCCACGTGCTGTATTGGAATATCCGAATGTAGATCCAGATCTCAAACGTGCAGTAGAGAGCGTAGCTCGAGGTTATGCGAGCCCACGCCAGTTCTATGAGGATAAATTGGTTGAGGGTGTCGCAACGATTGCAGCCGCTTTTTATCCAAAGCCCGTGATCGTTCGTTTATCTGACTTTAAATCGAATGAGTATAAAAAGTTAATTGGCGGTTCACGCTATGAGCCTGATGAAGAAAACCCAATGCTGGGTTTCCGTGGCGCATCACGCTATGTCTCTGCAGATTTTGGAGAAGCTTTTGCTCTTGAGTGTGCAGCGATGAAGCGCGTGCGTGAAGATATGGGTCTTGATAACGTAGAGATCATGGTGCCATTTGTACGTACCATTAATCAAGCCAAGCGGGTGATTGAGATGATGGAACAGCTTGGCCTGAAGCGCGGCGTCAATGGCTTGCGTCTTATCATGATGTGTGAGATTCCATCAAATGCTATTTTGGCTGATCAGTTCTTAGAGTATTTTGATGGTTTCTCTATCGGCTCTAACGACATGACCCAGCTAACGCTAGGTCTAGATCGTGACTCTGGTATGGAATTACTGGCAATTGACTTTGATGAGCGGGACCCAGCAGTAGAGTTCATGATTGCACGCTCTATTGATGCCTGCCTCAAACAAAATAAGTATGTTGGCATCTGTGGCCAAGGCCCATCTGATCACCCAGACTTTGCGCGTTGGTTAGTGGAGAAGGGTATTACCTCTATCTCATTAAATCCAGATAGCGTAGTAGCAACTTGGGAGATGTTAGGTAAGAATTTAAAAACCTAAATTACTAAAGAAGCGAATAAAAAAGCCTAGATTGAATCTAGGCTTTTTCTTAGAAGTACTAGGCGTTTAAATCGCCTCTAGCAATGCGACCTTTTTGAACTTCCCATTCACGCTCTTTGGTAGCGGCACGTTTGTCATGTTGCTTTTTACCTCTGGCTAGACCAATCTCACATTTCACATTGCCTTTGGAGAAATGCAGATTAAGTGGAACCAAGGTATAGCCCTTTTGCTCTACTTTACCGATAAGCTTGCGGATCTCAATCGCATTCAGAAGTAGTTTTCTGGTGCGGGTGCTATCGGGAACAATATGAGTAGATGCAGAAAGCAGGGGGGTGATGTGGCAGCCGATCAGGAAAAGCTCCGCCTTGCGAATGACGACATACGCTTCTTTGATGTGCGCGCGACCTGCGCGGATGGCTTTGACTTCCCAGCCCTCCAGCACAAGACCGGCCTCAAAGCGTTCCTCGACAAAATAATCGAAGAAAGCTTTTTTGTTATCGACGATACTCATAGTTATTTAGCTTCCAAGATCGATTATGGCAGACGTCTACAAGACCGTTTTAATTGGGCAATCAGCTGACCGAATGTATGGCTTGGTAACTGATGTGGCTCGATATCCCGAGTTTTTGCCTTGGTGCGGCGGGGTAGAGATTTTTGAGCAAACTGAGACGGTTCTGGATGCCAAAATTAATATTAATTTCAAAGGTATTAAGCAATTTTTTCATACCCGTAATATCAACCACCGCCCAGAAACGATCGATATGGTCTTTGTCGATGGCCCTTTTAAGCATTTTTCGGGGCAGTGGAATTTCATTCCTTTGCGAGAAGATGCCTGTAAGGTCGAATTTAAGCTCCATTGGGAATTCAAGAGCGCCATTCTGGATAAGATTATTGGCCCTGTTTTTAGTCATATTGCTGGTACTTTTGTAGATTGCTTTGTGAAGAGGGCTGAGGATCTGGATGGTTAGCCGCACTCTTGATCTATTGCTCTGTGATGCTAGAGAGGGTGACCCTGTCCTGAGCCCATTTCAGTTAATTCTCAAAGATGGCGAATTAGCTACGGTGGGTTTAGCCTTGATAGGGGCAGGTATTGCGACTGGTCAAGACGACCCATTATTAGCCAGAAAAGGCTGTTTCGGGGTCTTTGGAAAGCGTAAAGATTGGGATAGTCCCATTTACTCTGGTGATCGTTTGGAGCTGTATTCCTCGCTTTTAATTGACCCTAAGAGCGTTCGTCGTAAGAAGGCCAATCAGAACCAAGATGCTAAATTCCAGGCTGCCGCAGCTAAAAGAAAGGCTAGGAGGCTATAATCTGTTTTTGTGACTAGGGGTTTTGTATGCGACTCATTCAAAAAGCACTCACTTTTGACGATGTGCTCCTCGTGCCGGCCTATTCATCGGTACTCCCTCGAGATGCCAGTCTGGCAAGTAAATTAACTCGGGAAATTTCTCTTAATACACCGTTGGTGTCCGCTGCTATGGATACCGTGACCGAAGGTCGTTTGGCAATTGCCATGGCTAGTGAAGGTGGCATTGGCATCATTCATAAAAACTTAACGCCAGCTGAGCAAGCGCGTGAAGTAGCTAAAGTAAAGCGTTATGAATCTGGTGTATTGCGCGATCCAATCACGATCGGTCCCGATGTCACCCTTCGCCAAGTGATTCAACTTTCTCGTGAACATGGCTTTTCTGGATTTCCAGTTTTAGTGGGTAAAGAAGTTGTTGGCATTATTACGAACCGCGATCTGCGTT
>Ga0136642_1001267_pt1 | contig 11105 bp, 16 predicted proteins | sample LowCatLa1302831Y_FD_115313 | JGI IMG/M metagenome (GOLD analysis project Ga0136642, IMG submission 115313) | Freshwater microbial communities from Lower Cathedral Lake, Yosemite National Park, California, USA - 13028-31Y | ecosystem: Environmental > Aquatic > Freshwater > Lake ... | reverse complement strand
TCACTTCCCCACCATTCATCAAGATGAGGATTTAGATATTCCTCTATGATCTTAGTTGCCATTAAAGCACTTTGCTGATGAACAAGATTACTTTTCTTTTCTATCTCACCAAATGCAAGCCAATTCTCCAAATGACTATGCATACTTGTGCCACGACTAGCTGCTTCTGTAGTAATTGCTTGAGCCTGTGCATGACCTACACGATTTCGCCATTCCTGCAGAGCTTGTTTCTTTTCTTCTGGCTTAGTCTTATCCAAGATAGTAGTAACACTGGCTACAGCATTACCATCAGGCGTTTGATATTTTCTGCCTTCACTTGTTTGTTTTCGATTTATAGGTTTATAATCAAAAGTTTCTTTGAATCTTACCAGCCGATCAACCAATATAAGCTAACTCCATCCGCGCTCTTACGATTTATAGTATAGCCTAATTTCTTATAATTGTCAATAACCGTTTGCATTTCAGCTGCTTTAAAATTATTACCAATAGCTCCTTGCCATACTCCATAATAGACAGAGTTTGATGTCATTGGTGTTCCAATAACTTCAACATTGTTTACCATAACGCTGGAGTTAGCATCAATGGCAATTACATTAGGTCCAGTGTATGGAGATCGTGCAATATAATTTAAAATGTTTATGTTGATTAGGTAGATTTCTGTTTCTACCTGTGTGTTGCTGATCTGATTAGTTATTAAATTAGAAGCTGATAGCATGGTCTTTCATCCATTTTAATTACTTATCAGATTATCTATTAATGTTCTTAGCTGCTGCCTGTGCCATTTGATCTACTTTTGCAGTAGGATCAATGCTTTGATCATTTGATGTAATTTCTGCTGCTCTACCTATAGTAAGTTCTTGTTCGTTATAATTGCTTACTAAAGCTTGGATTCTTGGTTCTTGATCATACAGTTGAACAAAAGTTCCATAGTTAAAGCTATATCCTGCATTTTGCATCAGTGATAAAACTTTATCCATTGGAACTTTAGCTGTCATTACCCCAGAATCACCTTGACCCAATGTGGCTTCAAGATGTTGGAGAATAGTTAGTAATGTACCAGTTTGACTACGAACAAAATCTGGAGTAATCTCCAACAGTTTCATATTATGCTCTCTTGCCACGACCTAATTCTAGATCACCGCCCGCTGCTGCATCGCTAGTTTCAGTGTCGGATTCAATATCATCTGCACGAGGAATTTCAGTTGTGCCTGGAGTCATTGATAGATCAGCACCAGGAGCTGCACCCATTCCTAAATCACCGCCAATAGTAGCAGCGCCAGCAGCTGGAGCACCCATTGCAGCAGGCTGTTCACCAGCAACAGTTCTTGCAGCAGCATCCATCTGCTCTCTTGCAGCCTTAACAGCATCCATCAAAGGATTTAGCGAGTTAGTTGCAGCGGCGCCGAATGCAGCTGCCTGATCCTGCCCAACACGATCGCGGATTGTATCCATTAGACTTGGTAGTTCTTCATTGACCATTGCGCCAATCTTTTCTACCATCTTCTGAATTTCGTCTACCATGCCACGAGCAGCGACAATTGCTGATGCCTGATCAACTTCACCTTCGTTAAGCTGACTGCTACCAGAAAGAACGCCCTTAAGGAAATTCATTGCTTCTTCAACAGACTCTTTCTTAGCCATTTTAGTAGCAGTAGCATACATGACATCCTTGCCACGCTTACCATACTTTTTGTCAAAGTTGCCTTCAACTTTCTTCATGCCCTTAACATACTTTTCACGCTTCTTGCTTTCGCCAGGTGATAAAGTGCGTTCTGCAAGCATAGTGGCACGTTCGCCTAACCAAGATTCTAAGACCTGACTTACAAGCATTGCTTCCATAAACTGTGGATTGCGCTCTGCTTGATGTGCAAGACTGCTGTTCTTAATGTTTCTTATCTTTGTAGAAACCTTGCCAAGCGTATTGTGAGCATCCATCTCACTCATCTCTGCTAAATTCAAACGCCACTTATAAACGCCTTCTAATTGTGCGTTTAATTCTTTACTTGTTAAGTTTTTGCCAAATTCTTTGACGAACATGATAGAATCCTTGTTTAATGTATTTATTGTAAGTGAACGGATTTCTCTAATTCAAATATCTGTTCATATACCTGAGATAATTCAAATATAGTCCTACTATATCTATCTTCAAACATTTCTTTCTTAAATTTCCTATCAATATTACGTTCAAATAATGCTTTGTCATGCTTAAGGAAAGTTAATTGATTATCCAATTGCGAAACTATATGTAAAAACTTATAGAGTTTCTTTACAGTCAAAGCAGCAGTTAATACAGCCAATCTTCGATTTTTAAAATTTCCTATAATAGAACCATTTGCAGATTTAATAACCCAAGCAGAATCAGTCTGATGAACTGCAATATCATTCACTTTGAAGCCTTTTGCAGTTTCAGTAATAACTAATGAACTCTGCGTCGAACTAATCTGCTCTTTTACGAATGTTTGGATCTTATCAAGTGTTTTGTTCTGAGCCATACTTTATTATAGCGTTACAAATACACAATGTCAATAGATCAGTTTGGTGGATTCTTTATTAAATAGATGCCAAGTCCCAATAGTGCCGTAAGTAGTGAGCCAATGATTGCGATGCCTAAGTTTAGTAGTTTTATATAAGCCTTGTTTTCCTTCTCAACCAACATATCTTTTATTTGTTTAACAATTGTTTCGACATTAGTGAGACGTGTTTCCATTCTCTCCATATTGTCCTTCATAGCATCATACCTCTGAGCACACAACTCAACATGAGCCTCTAAGCTTTCTTTTTCTATATCTGTTGGTATAGTAGGTTGTGTTGTCATAGGCATTCCTGATCAATTATTTATTAAAAACATAGTAAATGTTGCACAATGAACTTGTGGTTAGTAAACATTTTGGAGTTTGAATAAAATTATTATAATCGACCAATGGAACTAGATCAGTATCGCTTTTTAAATTGGCCAGAGGATCGTTGTCAACTTCGAACAAATATGGATGCTCAATTTCAAATTCAAATGACCATATTTTAGCTTCGCCTACATACTGTTCGCCAAAGTTATAGTTAGCCAAATCATCATTGACAAATGCAGGAAATTTAATGATAAAAGGTTGTGTTCTCAGACTGAGAATTTGAATTAGAGTATTCCAATTTCTTGTTTGAGATCTGTTGCCTCTGTCCGGAATGTCAAATAATGTATAACAGGTGTATGTTGGGTTATTGCTCACGACATACTTAGTGTTGGTGAAATTCAGTCAAAAAGAAAGGGCATTGCTGCCCCTTCTAATATTCAAATACCTATTAGGCGTAAGTGAATGTACCAGCACCGTTAAGAACTGTGCTTGTAGTAATAGTCCAAGTTGCACCACCAACTTCGCTATCAAGTGCATCCTTGAGAGCACCAAATGTGCCGCTTGTAGTTCCACCTGGGCCATTATTTAATGTTGCGCCGTCAAATACAGCAGTAAAATAGTCTGCATCGCGAGCACCTAGGATGATTACTGAACCAACCTGTTGTACTGCTCTTACAGCCTGTGAATACCCGCCTTCTGTAATTACCTTTGTAGTTCCGTTTACTGAATCAGCAGTGAATACACTTGCATTTGCAGCAATCTTAACTACAACGGGTTGATAACCATAGAAACTACCATTTGCTGGTGTTCCATTTACTCTTGCAATAGAAGCCATTTTATTTCTCCAAAAAATTGCGTTAATACGCTGTAAGTATTTATACCACAGTCATGAAGAAAGGGCATTACTGCCCCTTCTAAATATACTCTGTGTTTATATTATGAGTATGCTAGTTTAAAGCCAACATTGGTAACAAGTGTCTGGCCAGCATCAAATAGTGGGCTGCTATTGCCATAACCACCGGCACCATTACCGCTGTTACGGATGATGTCACGAATGTTAGTTGCTGTAAACTCAACTGGTGCTTCAAGCATTAAGCTAATGTTACCAGTTGAATTGTTTTCAATCTGATAAGCAAGAATAGTTGCATTTGCACTAATTGCCTTTAGAATGCCTGCTACTGCGTCGTTTGGACCAAGCTCTGCACTTACGTCCTTAGCACCAGCTGTACCAGCAACCTTAATGCCATAGCATGTTGGCTGCTTGCCCATGAAGCTAACGAAAGTACCAATTGTACCAACGGTGCCATTTGTACGATAAAAATCTGCCATTTTAATTCTCCAATATATTGCGTATTACGCTGTTAATATTTATACAGAGTTCTTAAAAATAGGTTAGGTTGGATTGATTTCCTGCCATAATTTAGCAGCTTTTAAGTTGAAATGATTAGTTGTAACTTGATAGATTACTTGTTTAACTGAGTCAATACTAAGCGGACCAGTTGGGTATACAATGTTAGCAGGTATTGGATCTCCCATTATTCTAGAGACAAATTCAACTACTTCACTATAGTAATCAGGTGGACTCTTAGCAAGATCATTTATGTCAGGAATTTTTTCAGCATAGACATTCCATCGGTTATAAGCTGGATCAATATTTGCTTTTGCTCTAGCATCAACTTGATCCTGCAATTGTTGTATTCTTGGATCAGTTGCTTGATCTGCTTCAAAGAATATCTCTGTAATATCACTTACTTTCATTTATATATGTCCAGCCAATTTAGCTGCTCTGTAAACAGCATCATACCCAGGGTCGCCGGGCTTCAATCCTGAAATAGTGGGACGAGTATCTATTGTGTGCATGTCTGAGGTTGTAGTTGGGGGCGGTGGATTGTCTAGTGTAGCCCAATCAACAGCCGTTGACCCTTGAAGTTTACGAGCAGCATCAATTTGTTTTCTAATATCTGGTGTCATTCTAGCTGCACGTTCTTTGCCACCAGCTAGGGCTTCGTCTCCCATCTTTAATAATTCATTATGTAGATAAGGATCTTTAACACCAGCTGGAGTAGGGGGATTTGTGGTAGCAACACCAGGTACAGCTAAATGTTTTCGTGGATTCATTGCTCCTCGAACAAAATCAAACCACCCTTCAGTTATTTCATTTACTTTCATCTCTAAATTTCCTCAACCCTCGGGCAAATTTGTTGGGGTCTCGGCCGCGGATACTGTTAATTAACCGTCTTTCTAATTCAGCAGCATCTTCTCCATCATATGATTCATTAATCATCTGTATAAGGTTAATGGCTGAATTAATAATATGGTTGGCACGACTTTCAATCACAAGATTACGATCACGTTGTGGAACTATACCACTAATCTCATCCAATATGCTACGAGTCTGTTTACGCAATATCAATCCCCAATTTATTTATTTGTAAACAACAGTATACAATCAAAACATCTATAGTAGTAATTGTGTATTCTTAAATACTCCACAGGCAAAAACAAAGGCAATTATATGGCAACCGATTTAAAACAGATAGAATCATTACTGGCAGAATTTCGTCGAACTTGTCCCTCAGATAAAAAATATCAAGATCGTTTAGCTGAAGAATTTGAAATCATTATACAACAGCGTTTTACAGATTATTTTCTTAAAATAAGAAAAGTCTTAGATCTAAACAAAGACATCCCACATATGACTAGAGGTTCAGCAGGTAGCAGTCTTGTCTGCTATCTCATGGGCATAACAGATGTGGATCCTGTTGAATGGAACATACCACTGGCTCGTTTTTTAAATCCATTGAGAGATGATCTGCCAGATGTAGATATCGATGTCCCGCATTATCTACAAGCTAAAGCTATGCAGCGTATTTTTGATGCTTGGCCTGGTAAAAGTGCAAGGATTAGTAATTACGTAATGTATAAAGAAAAATCAGCTCGTCGGGAAGCTGCTAAGAGACTTGGAGCAAAAGGTAGATTACCCAAGGAAATAGATTATAATAAACTGGGCGTCGATGTAAAAGAAGCAGAACGTATTGAAAAGAAATTAATAGGTAAGAAGCGATGCTTATCAAAACACTGTGGTGGTATTGTTGTATTTGATCGTGCTTTACCAAAGAGTCTTTTTAGAGATGATAATCTGATATTATTAGACAAGAATGAAGTTGAAGATTTGGAACATCTCAAAGTCGATATATTGGCTAATCGTGGACTTAGTCAACTTATGGAAATTGACAACACTCGCATGATACATGAGTATCCTAAGGAAGATGCTAAAACAGCAGAGTTACTACAACGTGGCGATGTGCTAGGAGTAACGCAGGGTGAAAGTCCTGCTATGCGTAGATTATTTAGAGCAATCAAACCAACATCAGTTTACGATTGCGTGTTTGCTACAGCATTAGTTCGACCAGTGGCCATCGAGGGACGCAAGAAAGCCAGTTTCTTTCATGATTGGACTCAGAAAAATGTGCAGGACACTGCTATCGTCTGCGAGGATGATGCCATCGAAAAGATTATGAAACTAATATCAGTCGACGCATATGAAGCAGATATGTATCGCCGTGCATTTGCTAAGCGTAACGAAGAAAAAGTTATGAACTTTATGAACCTATTAGGAAATCATCCTGACAAGGACGCTATATTCAGAGAAATGCAGAGCCTAAGTGGATTTGGTTTATGTCGTGCTCATGCAGTTAATCTTGGTAGATTGATATGGGCATTGGCTTATCAAAAAGCACACAACCCTCAGAAATTTTGGAAAGCATCACTTAAGCATTGTCAGGGATCTTATGCACGTTGGGTCTATAAGAATGAAGCTAAACGCAGTGGATGGGATCTCAGAGATTTAGGTCACAGCAATTGGATTACGGAAAATCCAATCGAAAATTTTAAACAACATGGATATTGGAATAGCCCAGATTTTCTGCCTAACATGGGATTGACTAATTTATACTTAGATAAATTTGAATTTGCGGGCATTGTAGCTAATAGTCGCGTATTTAAACGTGATGGACAAAAGTATATACATTTTATCACATTGGGAGTAGGCGAAGGACAGTATGTTGATCTAATGATTGATCAACCAATTAGATATAGTAATACGTCAGTGATTGTCGGGCAAGGAGAAATGAAATCTAAAGATAACAGTCAGTTCTTACAAGTAACTAGAAAAAACGTAACTGCTATGGACATTGATCAATACTTAAAACTATGATGTTGTTTTAATATTGGCTAACATCTGTTTTAATTTGCTGCTGTTAACATCAGCAATAATTTTACCCGGTTGATCGGGGACAGCAGCACTTGCTTGAGTAACTTGACTCTTTGCCTTAATGCTTTCAAAGATAGTGCTACCTCTCTTCTTAAATTCTTTATATTCTTTATCGTCGGAAAGATCACGGATGCGCAAACTGTCGATGTCAAACTCAAGATCAACCTTCTGCCCAACACCACTACTGCTTCGTGTCTTCATACACTGGATTTGATATCTGCCATGCTCACGCATTGCACGGCTTGTAAAGATACCAAACAGATTATCTGCTGTATTGATCTTACTGATGCCGCCTGAGATATGACTGTGATCAAATTCAATTTCTTCAACTGCACTGCGATTTAACTGTGCTGCTGTTACTAGCAAGATCTTCAACTCTTTTGCAAGATTGCGAACCTCTTCTGCAACATACTTGTCCTTAACGAACAAGTCACTAGGACTGACCTTAGCACTAACTGGCATTAGCAGGTCCATATAATCCAACATCACAAAGTCTACACGCTTGCCAGTTTTAATCTGTAGCTCTTTCAAATAAGCACGAATATCATTTACATTACTCTGTGCTGGCATATACTTAATCTGAAGTTCGCCGGATTTACGCTTGATCATGTTAAGTTTCATCTCAACATTATCAATGTCTTTGAAGATATCCTTGCTGGCAACATTGGTTAACATACTATCAATTCGCATACCGGTTAGCTCTTCACTCAACTCTAGTGTGATATACACCCCATTAAGACCTTGCAGCACCCAATTAACTGCAATGTTCTGCATGAACAAACTCTTACCACTGCCTGATCCACCAGCAAAGATGTTAAGTTCGCCTCTGTTAAAACCACCATACAACAGCTTATCTAAGCTTAACCAGCCTGTAGATACTTGCCCATTGTTGTCTTTAATACGCAGCAAACGACTGCGGGGATCCAAGAAGTAATCTGTACCCATATCCTTTGTTAGACTAATCTGCACCGCATCCTTAATCAGTTTCTCAACTGGATCATACTCACCTTTTTCCAGCAAGTCAGCTGCTTTAAGAATTGCTCGTTCTAGTTCTTTTTGCTTAGTAAAGCCTTCAAACTCTTCTAAGAACCAGTTATAATGATCTTCGTTCATGCCAGGCACAGGCTGAAATTCAGTGCGACATACAGCATTAATTTGCTCAATAGTAGGCATAGCGTTGTGCTTCTCACAATGCTCCTTGACAAACTCAGCTGCTGGTCTTAGACTGCGATCAAAGTTTTCAACATTATAGATGTTCTGCACACGCACAAAACTCTGTGCATCAGACAACATCATTTCAATGAATAACTTCTGTATTCCAGTTTCATAAGATTTCGACATTCATTCTCCTTATACAGTATACACTTATTCTAGAAGAAATGTCATTATGTATTATGATATCCACTTGCGGCTCATAAGTTGTATCTTTAGGTTACTGGTCTCGACACTATTCAATATGCTCTTCATAGTAAACAATTGTCCATATCTCTGTGCTGCATCGGCTGCATCTTTGATATCCTTTTCCCATTCGGGAAATGCCACATTCCACCCATATTCCATAGCTGCTTTGATTAATGCTGTGCCTGCTTTATCTCTATCAGGAACAACAATAACTTCACGATTCAAACTATCAACAATCATAGCCTGCGACTCATTACATTCATTAGTTAGGATAGCCAGCCCATCAACTGCAATGGCATCCATTGCTCCTTCAACTACCAAACAGAATTTAGCATTGGGTAATTGTCTATCGTAGTTGAATACAAAGTGAGGTGGATGTTCTGTGTAGTATTTTCGTTTAGTTGGTACAATACTACGCCCACTATATCCCATTGGTTGCCCTAACCAAGTGAATGGTATTAGAGCACGATTATACATTGGCGTAGATTTATCATTATGCCATTTAAAATAGTCTAGTTTGTTACCAAACCCACGCAGATCGAGATAGTTCACAACAGTTTCTGCTTGTGCGATATCTTCATCGCTAACACCTGCTGTCACAAACCAGTCTAATAGATCTTGCCCTGGACATACTTCTTTACATTCAAATTTTGGAAGCTCTTTGATTGCTTCTTTTTTGACTTCGATGCTAGTATCAAGTTGACTAAGGGCAAATAGACTAAGCTTGCGGATAGTATCTTCCGCCATACCTAGCCAGCTCATAAGCTTACGCATCTTTAGATTAATACGACGACCTGGTTGCCAGTTGGCAGTAAAGTGACAGTTAAAGCAGTGATAGCTAGTGTTACCATCCTGCCCAGGCAGTAATCCTCCACGACCCCTAGTATCATTGCTTTGTCCATTATGATGACAGCAAGGAGCATTAAAGCTGATCCAGCCACTGGCTGTGCTTTTCCTCTTGGCAGGCAAGTGTGCCAATAGTTCTTGCTGTATTTCAAACATGTTGTATTATAGCAGATTTATTACGGACGGTAAAGAATTTTATTGAGCGACCCGCTTTGAGTCTGAATCTTAAAGCGAATTAAACTGAACTTGCCATCAAAATTATCGTATATAGACCCGTTGTAATCAATAAACTGTCTATCATTGATCATAAACCAATCAGTTGGATATGCAGTTACTGTAGGACTTAAACTACCCTCTGTCCAAACAGTTCCATTAAAATTTGTTGCGTTATACTGAACAGTTTGTTGACCGTATCTTGATTTAGAACGATCACGAACTTCCAGTACATCTGTGTATACGTATGTTCCATCACTATACCCATGCTTGTTAGGATTATTGTTATAGAATGGTCCTAGTTTAGGCTCTAGACTTGGGACAAATTGTGGATATACACTATCAACTACTCTTGCTTGCCCCTGAGCATTATAGTTATCATCGGCATATATTACGTTGATTTCACCTTCGCCTGATATTAATTTAATGCTATAGTTATAGACGCCAGCAGAAACATCAACTATGTCCCCTTCTTCTATTTTTACAAAAGCAGCACCTTTTTCATTGGTAATAATACATGAACGACTGAACACAAGTTCATGATTATCACTTGAGATAAGATTAAAAACAACAGTTGTATCAATTAACTGTCGTAATTTTTGATCTTGATTCTTAATCAAAAGCTTTATTTTATTGTCGATGCCTTTGTAAATTTGTAAGGGCTTTGCATACACTAGCGTATTCTCCCGATTGGGTACAGCGTCCTCAAAAATTACCAGGTCTATCGTTTGGTTATATAAATATCCTGAGATTGATTGCACTTTAAACCCCGTCTCCCTAATATTTATGTCATTGAGTTTGGAACAATTGTTAGAAAATTATCCGTTTATTAGCTTCATAAAATATACTCACAGTGATTATGTTGGCGTCATTCAAAATCATGATGACGATATTGTTAGCATGTATGCATTTAATAAACTTAAAACTGAAGATCACAAACGTAGATTCTTAGAACAAGCAGACACTTGGTGGTGGGAATCTAATAGATTAATTCCCATTAATATATTTCTAAAGAGTACATGGAGTGAATTTAGATATAGTCTTGTTACGTTAAATGTAAAAGATATCAAAGAACAACAAGGTCATGTCGTTAGTTTAGCTGGTTTGGCTAATAAGAGAACTAAACGTCGAGTGGTTCAGCTAGTTCGAAAGCTCGGTTAATCTTAGCAATTCTTCTGCTGTCAGAATACTTTTTGATCCTTTGCTACTGTTTTGTTTTGCTTCCAGTATCTGTAAATTAGCAGGGTGATTGACCACATCAGCTGATAATCCAGCGTGCCAGGCATCTAAAATACTTAATTTATGGTCTACGTGTAGAGTTTGCTGTCCTAAATTAATTCCTTGTTCTTTTGCCCATTTTTGTGCTCGTTGCCTAATTATACGAGCATAACTTCTATAGTTCTTAGCATCGGCAGGAGTAATGATTCCTGTTTTCTTTTTTTTAGTAGCTTTCATTTTGTCAACGGTTTCTTGATTATGTAATCGAGAAACAAAAGAAATTCTTGTAGCTTCTCTTCGTTGGTCGGCAT
>Ga0136642_1001266_pt1 | contig 11107 bp, 13 predicted proteins | sample LowCatLa1302831Y_FD_115313 | JGI IMG/M metagenome (GOLD analysis project Ga0136642, IMG submission 115313) | Freshwater microbial communities from Lower Cathedral Lake, Yosemite National Park, California, USA - 13028-31Y | ecosystem: Environmental > Aquatic > Freshwater > Lake ... | reverse complement strand
TTGTTCCAAGTGATTCAGTATGAACAAATCCGCTGGGTGTTCCTATCAGTTCTTGTATGAGTGGTGATCCAAATTCTCCACTGCCGCTGGGCACGATGCTTTTTATCTTTGCAGCGTCATAGTCTGGGATCGGAGAAGCCAGTGCTCCTAATCGTGGGGTGTTTGCTATTTCAATATTCTTAAATGCCCGGGCTAGATTGCTGGTGGTATCAAAGGTTAGGTTCAAACTGATCAGTTGTTCTGCCAGCTTGATCAATGTGCCGCCGGGGATGGAATCCACAGTGTTGATTGGCAACAGCTTGGTTGCATCCAACAGGTCTGCACCTGTTTTGACTATGGTTGCAGATTGCAATTCTACACCAGTACCATCAACGATTTTCTTGAGATCATTGCCGGTTATCTTGGCCAGCAGCCCTGTTAGCACTGTGGTATTCCCGGTGTCAATTGATCCAATTACAATGCCTTCTGATGCCATTAATGCAAGGAAACTGGCATTTATGAGGCCTTGTTTGTATAGATTTTTGATTAGTCCTTGAGGAGTACCTAGTGCTGGTAAGTCTTGGAAGTTATACAGTGTACCAAGTTTTAGTATACCATCTCCAATGGATGCTATTCCACTCTTGATGTCTGCGGCAGTGACCAACGAAGTTGGCTGTCCTGTGTAAAGAGTTGAATTTTTCAAGTAGCTGGTAGAGCCAGGAGCAAGTGGACCAAACTTGCTGGTGATTCCACCTGTGATCAAATCGGTATGATTTGCAATGCTAGGACCTATGCCTGCAAATCCTGTTGACTGTATGGAGTATAAAGATGCAAGTGTGCTGCGTGTGGTCTGGCATACACCAAAGGCCCTGGTCAGTATTCCTAGGAATCCTTGTGCGCCACGTTGGAAAAATATTGCAGACCTGTTTTGTATGCTCTTGGTAATGTCAGCGGACAATATTGCTGTTGGTAAGGTAGTGTATGATACAGGTGCAGCCAGGCACATGCCTGGCAACTTGGTACGCATGTTTGACAGTATGCTTGCAGACACAACTGGGTTGATTGCTATCTTGCGTAGGGCACCAGTAATTGTATCAGTTGACTGTGCAAGAGTTAATGCTGCGGTCAGGGTCGTGGATATTCCAAGACCAGTGTTTTGACTAAGGCCGCTAATTGCAATCAGTTGGGAAGCTGCATAGGTCATGTTAGTTTACTATTACGTCTCCGCTGCCGCTGGCAGCATCACCACAGCTGGCAGCATCACCTGCACGAGAAACACCAATTCCGTTGGCTATCACATCTCCACTGCCTGCGCTCATGCTAGGTGAAGCATGTGGACTATCTCCGTGCCCAGCCACAGGATCTCCAATACGTGCAATAGGACTGCCGTTTACAATAACGTCAGGAGACCCAGCGGTGATTGTTCCTCCTGCTGAATCTACTCCTGCTCTTGCGGCGCCCGGCATGTTATATTACCAGGCTAAGGCCGGTAGTGGTCTGTAGGTAATGTGTTTTCATTTCCTTGACTGTGTTACCGTGCATGATCACATGTGCTCGAGCCAACAAGGACTTGCCTTCATCAGCTGTGAACAGACTAGGAATCAAGCCAATGCCTTTTTGGCTTGGCATGATTGTTTGAGGACGTTCGATACTGAAACCTTCGTCAGTTACTTCCACAATCTTGGCAATGATCTCATCTCCATTGATAAGTTTGAACGTGACAACGTCACCTGCATCATAGTTCTTTGATTTTGATATTAACATATTAGCCTTTCAGCATCTCAAAAAATTCAGGGTCTTTTTTGGCCAAGCCCTGGTAGCCACCTTCAACCAACAGCTTGCCATCTTTATACAATTGAGGCACTGTGCGGTGTCCTTCTGCTAGAACAAAATCTTTTGCAGCAGCATCTTCATCAATTTTTACTTCGGTGTATTCAATACCTTTGAGTTTCAATAAGTTTTTGGCTTGTACACAGAATGGGCAATTATTTTTAGAATATACTGTAATCATTTATAAACTGAATCCTTTGAAAGTATTTAGGTCGACGTCCTGTTTGGTACCGCCTACTACATAACTACTTATCTCAGTTTCCTGTGGGGCCACTTGAACTTCAGCACCTGCAATCCATTTGGCTGTCCACGGTAAAGGATTTGATCCTGTCTTGATATGACATTTGAGACCAACTGCGGTCATGCGTTTGCAGGTCAGCCAATCCACATAGTCGCATAACAACTGCTCATTGAGACCAATCATTGATCCGTCCTTGAACAAATAGTGTGCCCAGGCACGTTCCTGTGCAGCCGCTTGCAGGAACAATGCTTCACATTCTAAATGTGTTTCTTGTTTGATCTTTACATAGTCAGGGTCATCCTGAGGCAGCAGTTTTAACAGCGTTTGTGTTGAGCCAAGATGCACGTTTTCATCTCTAGCAATCAGTTTGATAATCTTGGCATTGCCTTCCATCTTTTTCAATTCAGCAAATGCCCAGGAGCAGGCAAAGGATACGTAAAAGCGAATGCCTTCCAGTGCGTTCACACTGTTCAAACATAGCCATAGTTTACGTTTAAGATCGTACATGTCAACCACAACCTCTTGGCCGTTGACAGTATGAGTGCCCGCACCCAGTAGATTATACCAGGCCGCTGTTTCGATCAGTTCGTCGTAGTATCTTGATATGTCTTTGGCACAGTCCACTATCTCAGGGATCTCAGTGAGCTCATCAAATATCCTACTAGGGTCACTATAGACATTCCGAATAATATGAGTATAACTCCTTGAATGAATTGTTTCGTTAAAGGACCAAGTCTGGATCCAAGTTTCCAGTTCAGGTAATGATACAATAGGAAGGAAAGCAAGGTTAGGGCTACGACCTTGTACGGAGTCCAGAAGGATCTGTCGCTTGAGGTTTGAAGTAAAGATGTGTTGTTCATATGGTGTTAGGTCCTTAAAATCTTTGGCGTCACGCATGACGTCTATTTCTTCGGGACGCCAAAAGAATCCCAGTTGCTTGTCAGTTAGCTTGTCGAACTGACGATACTTCAATGTGTCGAATCGTTGGATTCCCACGCTACCACTTGCATCTAGAAAGGCATGACTGGTGGTATGATTTTTATTTTTAATATTAAACACGCTCATTTTATTTTCTTTCGATTAAATTACACAGCTCTCGCAATCAACATCATCGATTGGGGCTAATTCTTGTACTACATTGCCAGCATTCAGCTTGTCTACATCAATCTCACCTTGTCCATCATAGGTGTTGAAATAGTAGAGCTGTTTACCACCATACTTGTAGAATTGCAGTAGATGTTGTAGCATCTCGCTCATGGGAATCTTTTCATCATCGTAGAACTGTGGGTTATAGCTGGTGTTAACGCTGATACCTTGATCAATGTATTTTTGTAGCACAGCACAGATGTTCATGTACCCTTCTGGACTCCGTTGATGCCACAACAGTTCATACTTGTTTTTTAGTCTACGATATTCTGGAACAACCTGTTTTAGTTGTCCATGTTTTGAGCCTTTGATACTAACAAAACTACGTGGTGGTTCAATACCATTGGTAGCGTTTGAAATTTGTGCAGATGTTTCTGCTGGCATCAAGGCCATTAATGTGGCATTACGGATACCTGTGCTCAGTATCTGTTCACGTAGACTTGGCCAGTCCATGCGTTCTTCGTGTGGCACCAGTTCGTCTACATCTTTCTTGCGTGTGTCAATGGGCAATATACCATCGGCATATTTCAGATCAGTCCAGCGTTCACATGCGCCTTGTTCTGCGGCAAGGTCTGCAGAAGCCTTGATCAAATAGTAAGACCAGGCTTCTGCATAGCGATCCACTAGAGTTAGTGCCTTGGGATCACTGTAACTGGTATCATTCTTGGCCAGGAAGTAGGCAAAGTTGATGATACCAATACCCAGAGGCCGGAATTCTTCTGTTGCTAATTCTGCCGCTCTAATTGGATACTTTTGATAGCTTAGTAATGCATCCAATCCGCGAACTGCTAGAGTACACATTCTTTCGAAGTCATGGGGGAGTTTTACATTTCCCCAATTGATCGCCGACAAAGTACACAAAGCGATCCTACCATCCTCGTCGTTGACATCTTTCAATGGCACTGTGGGTAAATCAATTTCTGTACATAAATTACTCATCTTGATAGGAGCAATCTTTTCTTTGAACGGAGAGTGTGTGTTGGCATGGTCCACGTTCTGTAGATAGATACGCCCTGTATCTTTGCGTTCCTGCATAAAGCGACTGAACAGGTCAGCTGCCTTGATCTTCTTCTTTCTCAACTTGGTGTTGCGCTCTGCTGTTTCATACAACTCTTTAAAACGGTCTTGATCATTAAAGAATGCTTCATACATCTCTGGTACATCTTTTGGTGAAAACAATGTGATGTCTCCACCTGTTAGCAATCGCTCATACATCACGCGATTGAACTGAACTCCATAGTCCATGTGACGCACACGGTTGTCTTCTGTGCCCTTGTTGTTTTTCAACACCAACAGGTCTTCAATTTCCAAATGCCAAACAGGATAGTACAGGGTGGCTGCTCCGTTGCGTACACCACCTTGGCTACAACTACGAGTGGCTGCTTGGAACATTTTGTAGAATGGTACTACACCAGTGTGATATGCATCGCCGTTGCGTATGGGCGATCCTAGGGCACGTATTCGTCCTGCACCAATTCCAATGCCGGCTTTTTGGCTCACGTATTTGACAATGGCGCTTGTGGTAGCATTGATGCTGTCAAGACTATCATCTGTTTCAATGAGAACGCAACTGCTGAACTGCTTTTGAGGAGTCCTGACCCCTGCCATGACAGGAGTGGGAAGACTGATGTCATGATTGCTGACTGCGTCATAATAGTCCTTGACCCACTGTAGCCTTGTGCCCCGGGGATATGTCTGAAACAAGGTGGCCGCAATCAACATATAGGCCATTTGCGGTGTTTCAAAAATTTCTCCAGTCACGCGATTCTGTACCAGATACTTGCCACGCCATTGTTCCATGGCAGCATAGGTAAAGTTTTCATCACGCTCATGATGAATATAACTGTTTAATTTTTCCCACTCTTCTTTTGAATAAGCGGCGAGAAGGCCGTCATCATAAAAACCACTCTCCACGTTCTTGCGAACGAGGTCCAGCAGGGGCCACGGCTCATAGTCATTATAGACTTGTTTGCGAAGGTGGTAACATATCAGCCTGCCGGCCACGTATTGGTAGTTGGGATTTTCTTCTGAGATCAGATCAGCTGCGGATTTGATCAAGGTTTCTTGGATATCTGTTGTTTTAATTCCGTTGTAGAACTGTAGGTGACTTTTGATTTCTACTTCACTTGCACTTGCTCCTGTTATGCCTTGTGTGGCCCAGAACACAACCTTGTGTAATTTTTCTAGATCTAGTGCTTCTCGATTGCCGTCTCTTTTTGTAACTTGTATTTGACTCATTGATTCCCCTGATGTTGATTTTAATAACTGTGTAGTTTTAGATCCTGGCCGGATAATTCTGCCAAGAGCTTTAATTCTTTTGGTAACTGTGTTCTATTTACAATCTCATCCGAATTGAAATTAAGAACATATTTCCCTGCGTCAATCCAGACTAAATTATACTGTCCTCTAGACGCAGGATCTTGATACACACGAATTCCTAGTTCTAGTGAGCTACCATGCTCACACAAGTGTAGAGTATACACTATGCCCAGTGCTTTTGCAAGATCGCAGTACCAGTTTTCATACACCAATTGCCATGGATCTGGCCATTCTGCTGGGTTGTTGTGATCTAGGTAGAACGGAGTGAAGGGGGCCCGCTGCCAGAAATCCACACAAGCAGTCAAGGCTTGGTTGATAGGCATTGCGCCAATCTGTTGACGAAATCGTTTCCAATGATCTAACCGATCATCGGCTTTGAGTTTCCACATGCATCAGTTGATTAAAGTTGTAGGCTGGTAACACTATAGGTCATTGAACCTGCCCCATAGGAATCTGTTTTGTATTGTACAACATACTTATTGCTGCCAAGGCTGGCCACTGACAATAGTACACCAGTTGATGAAGCAGTGCCATATGCATAGTTTGCAGAGTCTGGCGCTTCTGTATATTCATCAGTGTATTCCACATTGTTACTGTTATACACGGCTGTCAAGGTACCAAATCGTGTGGCTTGACCAGAAACAGCTCCGGGGCGTCTGATCTGATACTGTATCACAGTTGAGCTAACCAAGGTACCATCAATGATAATGCCGGTGTTGCCAAATGTAGCTTGATTAGCTGCCAAGGTAACTGTGAGTCCACTGCCGCGAGTGATACCACCTGTCTGGATACCAGTATTGGCACTGATGCTCACACTGCGTGAACCACTTGCATGGTATACCCTTGGGTATCCAAATGCCTGTGCATCTGTACGTAAGAATGTGTCACCGATGCTGTCATTGCCGCTGGTGTTGAAATACACCACAGGAACAGTGGGTGCAATACCTGTGCGCCCTGTACCCACTTCGCCAAAGTAGTTTCCTACACTAATAACGCTGGACACGGTGCTGACTGTGTTGGCAGTGACATAGATTGCGCTCTTGGCAATCAAATCAAATGTACTGTTTGCAACTTTGATATTGTTCACAGTGGCAACGGTAAATGCTGTGTCAACCCAGACACCACGACTCATGTCACTGAAGTCGCAGCCAATGATTTTTACGTTGGTCGCACCCAGCACAAGACCCTGTGTACAGTTGGTGAATCTACAATCAATGAATCTCACGCCATCAATGTCACCGTAGGCTGCTGTGGTGGGTATGGCATACACAGCATTCTGAGCTGTTGAAGACGTTGAGTCTGTACCTGCACGTGATCCACGGAAAGTAACACGGAAGAAATCAATTTCGTTGCAGGAGTCTAGCTTGACAATGCTTGCAGCTTGGTCATGACGTAGGGTCATATCTTGCACAGTTATGTATCTGGTTATGGCTGAGCCGCCGCTGCCATACAATGCATCAATGTTGTTTGAGCTGTCTTTTAGCTGGAACACTGCACCAGTACCGCTGGTCTGTCTAATGGTTGTGCGCTCTTGGCCAGACCCACGGATAAACAGGTATGAAGGAATCTTGATACTGCTGCTGATCAAGTATGTGCCAGGAGGAAAGAAAATTTGTCTACGTAGTTTTGGTTGTGTCAGCGCAAAACCACCAAACAAGATCTGATCAATTGCACGTTGGATAGCTGCTGTGTCATCTGTTGCGTTATCACCCAGTGCGCCAAAATCGCGCACACTAACAACTTCGTCCAGGCGCTGTTGCAGGGTTTGTGTGATTGGTGTAAGTGCTGTTGGACCTGTTTGTGATGTGTATCCTGATTCAGAGCCTTTGAAAATATACTGATTACCAATATTCAAAATGTCCGAATACTGTGTTAGTATTTCTGTAATACCCTCTGTTGGGGCACCTTCTGAAATTGTACCGTTACCAATGTATAGTTGGCGTGTGTCAATACTCCAGCCCAGTTCAGCAGACGCCAACTGGGGGATGTCTTGTTGTAGACCTTTACGGTGTGTTATTCTCGATATCTGTACGATTGCCATCGCGCTAAATCCTGATTGTATTCAGTATTTAGCTCATGAGATAATATAGCTCAACTCGCTTCATCCACTCCTGGTGCCAGTGTTCAAACTCCTCACCTTTAATTACAAATTCCATGTATTCCGGCGTTGAATACGTCTGATCTTCAAGTAATTTAGGCTGTACGGCCATTAAAATTACCCCAGTATTGATATCAGTACCATGTGTATCATTGTGGGCCGCAGCATAGGCAGCTAATTGGATAAAGTAATCGTCAATGTACTCACGCTTCTTGGGCTTGTTGCTTTGCTTGAAATCCATGATAGCAGGCTGGCCCTTCCACACACCCACACAGTCTGTAGTGCCAGCATATAACCCGCTATAATAAACAGGCACTTCTGACCCCCAGAACTCGTCAGCATGCGTTAAGCCTTTAAGGATCACTTCAGCTGCCATGAACCAACTGGGCTGTGCAAACGGATTGTCAGGCAGGGACTTCATGTCATCAGTCTTAACATAGTGTTCAAGATAGGTATGCATGCGAGTTCCACGATTTGCAGCCTCGGTCACAATCTGCTGCGCCTGCTGTTCACCCACACGCTTTTTCCAGTTGGCAAGAGCTTCTTTGCTTTCTTCGCTTTTGGTACGATCCAGGATTGTGGTTACACTAGGAACTTTGCTACCGTCTGGCAAACAGTAGTGTCGTTTGCCTTCTAAGGTGGTTCTGCTCAGTGGTTTGTAGTCAAATTTGTTGATTATCATTTATACTCGAAAGCTCATACCACAACCGCAACGATCACGTTCCTGTGGATTTTTAAAGTCGAACCCTTCATTGAGTCCTTCCTTTTTCCAGTCTACTTCTAGTCCATCTAGATAGATACTGTCTTTGCCATTGACCCAAACTGTTACACCGTGACTGGTGTACTTGAACCAGTCTCGTGTGACCGGCACAGTGTCAATGTATTCTAACACATACGCCAGTCCTGAGCAACCTGTAGTTTTTACACCTATTGTCAGCCCAATGCCTTGACCACGCTTTTCTAAATTGCGAAGGGCATGTTTGGCTGCAAGTGCAGTTAGTGTTATCATCAGAACCAGAGGAACACGCCTTGCAGACTCAGTAGCAATCCGAATCCTGCCACAGCAAAGCTGGCCCAGAACAAGTACATGCTCACTGCCAGGATAGAAGCAGACAACACAACAATGGCCATTTGATATGCGGTACTTGCATACCCAATCCATGGTGAGCGTTGTTTGGCGTCGTCACGTTCTGCTTCCAGTGCCTTGGCCTTTTTCATTAGGTCTTTTTTGCCTTCGCCTGGTTCGTTTTCGTAACGATCAATCTTGGCGGCCATTTCTTCAGCACGTTTCTTGTCACCGCGGTGTTGTGCTTCGTACAGGTTCTGTTCTGCCAGACTTTGTTTGATGCTCTTGGCTTGATAGAAGCTGTAGGTGTCATTGGCCTTGATAGTGTTGTTCAACACTGTGCTGCCTAGTTTGCCGCCGTACCAGGCATTCACAGCCAGGCACAAGGCAAACACGTTGATGACCATGCCTGCTTTGTCTTTGATCCGTGCCTCGCGCTCACTACGACTGCCTGCTGGTGGCTTGGGTGCGTCTGGATCTTTTGGGGTCTTACTGACCATGTTTAATACCGAATCTAATAGTGCCATTTTAAACTCCTTTATAGTTTTTCTTATAGTCGGCAATAGCTGCCTTTATTGCATCTTCGGCGAGTATTGAGCAATGTATTTTAACTGGCGGTAGAGCCAGTTCTTGAGAAATATCAGAATTTTTAATAGTTCCGGCTTGCTCCAGCGTTTTGCCTTTAACCCATTCTGTAACAAGAGAGCTTGACGCAATCGCTGAGCCACAACCATATGTCTTGAATCTGGCGTCTGTGATGATGCCATTTTCAACCTTTATCTGTAGTTTCATTACATCACCGCAGGCCGGCGCTCCTACCATGCCTGTGCCAATGGTAGGATCATCTTTTTCAAATGATCCTACATTGCGTGGATTTTGGTAATGATCAAGTAATTTGTCTGAGTATGCCATAGTTGAGTTATCCTGTTGTTAGTTCAGAGATATCGTAGGTCTTGGCAAAGATGTCTGCTTTCACAGCACCATAGTCGCCTGAGCCATGTTTGACAATGTAGTCATTGCCTGCGGTATATTTTAGATCCCCCCAGCTGGTGTGCAGTACACCATCATGGTCAGCAAGTTTTGCTACCTTCATGATTTTTTTAGGAATGCATTCTCCATCACCTAGATCGTCCTTGTACTCGCGGAACTTCTCTGGAGTGATAGGATACTGCTCACCTTTGGGTCCAGTCATGATATAATGACCTGTGTCATATCTGACAGGGCCTTCCAGTGTGTCCACTGTGCCGGGTTCTTGTGCTATGTCATATTTTTCAACAGCAGGTTTTTTGAAAGTTTCAAATGCATCTTTTTCAAACCAAGAGTCGTTGATCATTGATTCAGCTTCAGTTATCATGTCAGCATACTTTCTAAAAAATTGTGGGTCCATTGAAAAACATCCTTACACAAGTATAAGGTATTTATCTAGAAATGTCTATGATTTAGGAGCGATTGGCCATGGCAGATTTGGCCATTGCCTTGACTGTTTTTTCTGGATCAGCTGTGGACTTGTCGCCTGCTGCATCAATTTGGTCTACTTCGTCTGCATCGGTTTCGTCGCCAAAACCGTTGAGTGTGACCTTTTCTCTGTCAAGATTTTTAATGAGCTCTTTCACAGCAGGGTTGCGATCCTGTGCCATCAGTAGGTTATCAAATGTGAAGTACTCTGCACCGCCTTGATTCTTGACCATGTTGACCAAGCTCTGGGTGCTTATGATAGGAACCAGCTTTTTGTTGTGAGCACGATTACGAAGGAATTGCAGTATAGTAACCAGGTTAGCATCGCCCGCCGGGTTACCACTGACTTCATCAATACGCATGGATTAACGCTTTTCTCTGCCCAGGTCTGCTTCGCCACCGGCAGCAGCATCTGTTGCACCAAACTCGTCACCACCTGGGATGCCTTCGGAGTCCATGTCGCTTTCTGGGCCCATACCAGGAGCGGCGCCAGGCATCTCGTCGCCCATGCCACCACCCATGCCACCACCCATGCCCATGTCTGGTGAACCTTCGCCAGCTAGGTTACGTGCAGCATTGTCTGTTTGTTCACGTGCGCCTGTTAGTTGTTGCAGGATATTGCTTAGAACACTGCCAACTGCGCCTTTGAATGAATCTGCTTGTTCTGTTCCAATTTGATCACGGATGGTGTCAATCAGTGCAGGCATCTGCTCGTTCTGCATCTTGCTGACATCTTCAATCATGTCCTGGATTGAATCTACCATGTCCTTGGCAGCTAGGATAGCTTCTGACTTGCCCATTTCACTTTCAGTGAGAGGACGATTTTCTCTAAGCCAACGGATGAGTCCTTCACGTACCATGAGCAGTTCCATGTACTTGGGATTCTTTTCTGCTGAGTGTATGCCATAGCTGCGGCGCAGATGGTCTAGATTCTCGCCCAGCGCACGGCTTAGATTATAAGCACGGTTCGGAG
>Ga0136642_1001265_pt1 | contig 11113 bp, 9 predicted proteins | sample LowCatLa1302831Y_FD_115313 | JGI IMG/M metagenome (GOLD analysis project Ga0136642, IMG submission 115313) | Freshwater microbial communities from Lower Cathedral Lake, Yosemite National Park, California, USA - 13028-31Y | ecosystem: Environmental > Aquatic > Freshwater > Lake ... | reverse complement strand
CGAGCGAGGACAAAACGTCACGCCGAAGCTTAGGAATCAAGCTTAGCAAGGCGGATACCAAAAGAAGCTTGGGTTTAAGATTAATGCCAAGCCATCATAGCGTAACGGCATACCTCCTGCTAGAACACTCGTTTGTCCTCAACCACCCTACGCCCAAGTTTTAGTAATTATAAGCGCCCCGTGTAATCGGACGCATGCCACGTTTCCGAGTTGTGTGCGTTATCACTTTTCAGAGTTAATCACACCGCCCTACCCCGTTCCTAAACGATCTATTTTATTATGAATAATACCCGACTGACGCTTCGTCACCTCGGTCTCAAGCACCTGGGACTGATTCTCATCACGGCCGCCGCCCTTGTGGCGGCGCCCGCGCCCACCAAAATCACGCCGGCGAAGGACCTCATCGGGTTCTCCATTGGCGAGGATTACAAGATGGCTAACTACACGCAGATCTCCGCCCTTTTGAAAAAGTGGGCGACTGAGAGCGATCGCCTGAAAGTCGTCAGTATCGGCAACACCGCCGAAGGCCGCCCTCAATACATGGCGATTATCACCTCGCCCGAGAATCACAAGAAACTCGAGTACTACCGCAACATCTCCGTACGCCTCTCGCGCGCCGAAGGCCTCAGCGATGACGATGCCAAAAAGCTCGCCGAAGAAGGCAAAGCCATCGTCTGGATCGACGGCGGCCTCCACGCCACCGAGACCGTCAACTCTCAGTCGCTCGCCGAGATGGTCTACCAAATGACCAGTCGCACCGATGCGGAAACCATGCGCTTCTTGAACGACGTGATCTTGCTCATGGCCGTCCCCAATCCGGATGGAGTCGAGCTCGTCGCCAACTGGTACATGCGGGAAGAAGATGTCACCAAACGCACCTTCCAGACCCTCCCGCGTCTCTACCACAAATACATCGGCCACGATAACAATCGTGACTCGATCACGATGAATATGCCCGAGACGACGAACCAAAATCGCGTCCTGTTCATCGAGTGGAATCCGCAGATCATGCACAACGTCCACCAGACCGGCCCTGCCGGTCAGGTGATTTTTATTCCACCCTTCCGCGACCCGTTTAACTACGTTTTTGATCCCTTGATTCCCATCGGTATCGAGCAAGTCGGTACCGCGATGCACGCCCGCCTCATCTCCAAAGGCATGGGTGGTTCTGCCATGCGCTCCGCCGCCCCCTATTCCACCTGGTGGAACGGCGGTATGCGCACGGCCACCTATTTTCACAATCAAATCGGCCTCCTAACCGAGATCATCGGCGGCCCTACACCCATCGCGATCCCCCTCGTCGGTGAGAAACAGTTAGCCACGGGCGACTGGCCATTGCCCATCGCTCCTCAAATGTGGCACTATCGCCAATCCATCGACTACATGATGGAAGTGGAACGCGCCGTCATGGACTACGCCTCCCGTAACCGCGAGACGCTGCTGTTTAATATCTACGGCATGGGTAAACGCTCCATCGAGCGCGGTAGCAAAGATTCCTGGACCGTCACCCCCAAGCGCATCAACGCCCTAACCGAGGCCGCCAAAGCCGCCACCGCCGATGAACCCGCCACGGGCCGCGGCCCACGCGGCGCAGCAGCTGCGGCCGGGGAAAATCCGTTCTACGTTCCTTCCTTGCCCAGCGAGCTCTACGAAAAAGTTCTCCACGATCCCGCCTACCGCGATCCCCGTGGCTACGTCATCTCCGCCGCTCAGGAAGATTTTTCCACCGCGGTAAAATTCATCAACGTCTTACTCAAACACGGCCTCGATGTCCAAAAAGCCACGGCCGCCTTCACAGTCGCGGGTAAAAATTATCCCGCCGGCTCCTACGTCGTGAAGACCGCCCAAGCCTTCCGCCCGGCCGTACTCGACATGTTTGAAGCGCAAGACCATCCGATGGACTTTGCCTATCCCGGCGGCCCACCCAAGCGCCCCTACGACATCACCGGCTGGACGCTCGCCACCCAGATGGGCGTGAAGTTCGACCGCGTCATGGAAAGCTTCGACGGTCCCTTCACCAAACTCGCGTTTAACGCCGAGAAACCATTACCCGCCACCGTCACCCGCGTCGCTAACCCCGCCGGTTACCTCGTCAGCCACAAAATCAACGACGCGGTTATCCTGACCAACCGTCTACTCAAGGCCAATGCCGAGGTCTACTGGCTCGCCGCCGAGCAAACCGTTGACGGTCAGAAACTCGGCACCGGCACGCTTTGGATCCCCGCCAACCCCGCCGTCTTACCGATCCTCGATCAAGCGGCCAAAGAACTGGGCGTACCGGCCTACGCCGTCGCCGCTAAACCCACCGGCGAAGCCTACAAACTCAAACCCATCCGGATCGGCCTCGTCGATACCTACGGCGGCTCGATGCCCTCTGGCTGGACGCGCTGGATGTTTGAGCAATACGAATTCAACTTCGAAGTGGTGTTCCCGCAGGTGATCGACGCCGGCAATCTCAAGTCCAGCTTCGATGTCATCGTGTTCCCCAGCGGCACCTACGCCGAGGGCCGCGGGGGTCGCGGTTACGGTCGCGCCGGCGGCCCCTCCCCCGAAACTATTCCCGAGGAATTCCGCTCCATGCTCGGCGCCGTCACCAGCGCTAAGAGCGTGCCCGCACTCAAGATCTTCGTCGAATCTGGCGGTACGGTCCTTGCCCTAGGCGCCTCCGCCAGCATCGGCGAAGCCATGGGCCTGCCCGTGAAAAACCACCTCGTGGAAAAGGGTGCCGACGGCAAAGATGTGCCCTTGCCCCCCGAGAAGTTCTACATCCCCGGCTCTGTCCTGAAGGTGAACTTTAACAACCAAGACCCGCTCGCCTTCGGCATGCCGGAGAAAGGCTACGTGTTCTTCGACACCAGCCCCGTCTTCAATCGTCCTGCCGGATCCATTGTGAAAGCCAGCAAAGTCGCCTGGTTTGATGACAAGCAACCGCTCTACAGCGGGTGGGCCGTCGGCCAGGAATTTTTGGATGGGGGCGAGCTCGCCACCCAAGCCTCCATCGGCCAAGGCAAACTCGTGATGATCGGCTTTGAAGCCACCTTCCGCGCGACCCCGCACAGCACCTTTAAATTGTTCTTCAACGGCCTCTACCTCGGCGCCGCGGCTCCGACCAAGTTGTAAGCGAAAAAAAGGCCCCCTGCTTCACTCAAGGCCGCCGGTTCTTCCGGCGGCCTTTTTTGTGTCCGTGGTAATCGATCTGCGCGCACCGCGCGGTTTTCCTAAGGCGGAGGCCGCCTCAGTTATTACCCAGTTCACCACTCCAATAAACCACCCGCAAAGGTCAGGCCTGCACCCACACTGCAAAAAATAATCTTATCCCCTTCATTGAAAATCCCCTCCTCAGCGGCCCAGCCCAGCGCCATTGAGACGCTGGCCGCACTCGTGTTGCCATACTTTGAAATCGTCATGACGAATTTCTCATACGGGATCCCCACCCGCTTGCTCACCGCCTTCAAGATGCGCTCGTTGGCCTGATGCGGCACGACCCAAGCAATATCCTCCGGCTTCAGCTTTTCCCGCGCGAGCGTCAGCTCGATTTGCTCGGCGAAACCCACCACCGCGTGCTTGAACACCGAGGTGCCGTTCATCTGAAGATAAAAATGTTCCGCGTGCCCATTCGCCGCCACCGGCCATGGCATCCGCGCGCCACCGCCCTTGCGCTGGATCGCCTCAAACTGCTCGGCGTCGCCGCCCAAGCCCATCCGATGCAAGCGATGACCGCCCACGCCTGGGGTCAAAATCGCCGCTCCAGCACCGTCCCCAAACAAAAACGCCGTTTCGTGATCCTGGGGGTTAGTGATACGCGATAATAATTCCGCCGTCACCACGATCACGTTCTTCGCCGTGCCCGAAATAATAAACGAGCGCCCGACTTCGAGCGCATACAGCCAGCCTGAGCACGCCGCGTTCAAATCAAAAGCTAACACCCGCGGAATCCCCAATCGTCGCGCCAGATCACTCGCCATCGCCGGCACGGGTTGATCCGGAATCAGTGTGGCCATGATAATGCCATCAATCTGTTCAGCCTTCATGCCGGCTTGCGCCAGAGCGTTTTGCACCGCGATCACCGCCAGATCCGTCGCACTCTCATCATCCGCGGCGTAGCGACGCTCCCGAATGCCCGTGAGCCGCACGATCTCTTCCTCCGTGCGATCAGGAAATGCTTTCAGGATTTCACTGTTAGCGCGGATTTTGGCGGGGGCCGCGTGTCCGACGCCAGCGATGCAAACGGTTACTTGAGAGTTCAATCGAGGGAAATATTAAGAGCTAAATAATCAGGCCTGCCGCCGCGCCAATAAACGAGCCACATCGTCACCGGAGACACGGCCTCCAGGTCCTGTCGCCTCAATGTCCGTGAGCGTCGCCGGATCCAGTCCAGCTTCCAGCGCAAGTTTAGTGGCACGGGGCGTCCAGATGAGCGCGGCCGCAGACTTGACCGCACTCGCGGGAGCTAACCCGGCAGCGCCGGCCTTGGACTCAAGGTGACGCAGGCTCGCGTCCTCAGTTTCTAATTTCAGAAACAACGCACCCGATTGCAGCACTTCGCCCGGCTTCACCGGGAGTGCGAGCACGGTGCCATCGGCCGGCGCCTCGTATTCGAAGATGGATTTGTCGCTCTCCAACTCAGCTATCTTCTGGCCTTTGGCCACGCGATCACCGGGTTTGGTTTTGAGGGATACGACGATAAGTTCGCTCACGGTCGCACCCATGGAGGGCACGGGAACGTCGATAATGAAGGTAGCCATCAGAGGGTTAATTAACCCCAAGTGTGGGGCCGCTCCGGACTTGGTCAAGGGAGCGCACACGGACCACTCCGGGCTGATTTCAGGCCCGCACCGCCTGCCACACCGCCAAACATTGGGCCAGCAGTTTGGGCAGATCGACCAGAGCAATCATATTAGGGCCGTCGCTGATCGCATTCGCCGGGTCGGGATGCGTCTCAATGAAAAGTCCATCAGCACCCGCGGCGAGCGCCGCCTTAGCCAGGGGCGCAACGAATTCACGCTGACCACTGCTCTTGCCCCCGCCTGCACCGGGCAGTTGCACCGCGTGCGTCGCGTCGAAGACTGTCGGATAACCGTTTTGCCGCATGATGGAAAAAGAGCGCATGTCTACGACTAGGTTTTGATAACCGAAGGTCGTGCCACGCTCAGTTTGCCAAATTTCTTTGGCTGCCCCTTCGCGGAGTTTGCCGGTGACGTGCACCATTTCCTGGGGCGAAAGAAACTGACCTTTTTTCACGTTCACCGTTCGCCCCGTCGCAGCCGCGGCGAGCAATAAATCCGTCTGTCGGCACAGAAACGCCGGAATTTGCACCACATCACACACCGCGGCGACGGGCGCGACTTGGGCGCTTTCATGAATGTCCGTCAAAACCGGAAATCCGTAATCGCGCTTAATCAAAGCGAGCAGTTTCAAACCCTCGTCCATACCGGTGCCACGGGCACCTCCAAGCGAGGTGCGATTAGCCTTATCAAAGGAACCTTTGAAGATGATCTTGAGCTCGGGTAGCTCCCGGCCGATACGCACCAGCGACTCAGCGACCGCTCGACACACCCCCTCGTTCTCAAGCGAACACGGCCCGGCGATGATCAATAACTTCGAAGGATCGTAGAGCACGGGATTATTTTTTCTTAGCCGATTTACCCAACTTGGCGGACTTAACTACCTTAGCAGCTTTCAGCGTTTTTACTTGAGCGCCGCCTTTTTTATTTTTGAGCGTGGCAGCAATGAAGGCCGCAAAAAGCGGATGCGCTTTGTTCGGTTTAGATTGAAACTCAGGGTGCGCCTGCGTGCCAAGAAACCACGGGTGCCCCTTGAGTTCAACGATTTCGACCAGGTTACGGCGGGGATTAATACCGCTAACCATGAGACCCGCACGCTGGAGTTGACCGACGTAGGCGTTGTTCACCTCGTAACGGTGACGATGGCGCTCACGCACGCTGCCCACCCCGTAGGCCTTGTGCGCCAGTGAGCCCGGGGTAAGTGCACACTCGTAGCTGCCTAGGCGCATGCTAGCCCCCTTATCGATAATTTTTTTCTGCTCCTCCATGATATTGATCACCGGGTGCGCAGCCTTGGGATTGAATTCGGTGCTGTTGGCCCCAGCGAGTTTGAGCACGTTGCGCGCAAACTCGATCACGGCAATTTGCAGGCCCAAGCAGAGCCCGTAATAAGGGATTTTATTTTCGCGCGCGTAGCGCGCCGCGGCGATTTTACCCTCGGTGCCGCGATCGCCGAAACCGCCTGGAACCAAGATGCCATCAAGACCTTTGAGCGCGACCAAGCCGTTTTTCTTTTCCAAATCCTCGGCGTCGATGCGGCGGATGTTGACCTTGCAGTTGTTGGCAATGCCGGCGTGCGTAATCGACTCGTAAACGGATTTGTAGGCGTCCTGCAGCTCGATGTATTTGCCCACGACCCCAATCGTCACTTCGTATTTAGGCGAAAGGATGCGACTGACGATCTGCTCCCAGATGTTGTTAACCGCCGGAGGATTTTTTAGACCCAGCAGATCAATCACGAGTTGATCCATGCCTTCTTTTTGCAGCGCTAAGGGGAGCTGGTAGATCGAACTGTTGACATCCATGCACTCGATGACGGCCTTCACCGGCACGTTACAGAACATCGAGATTTTGTCGCGCAAATCATGGTCCAGCGGGTGGTCCGTGCGGCACACGAGCACATCAGGCTGGATACCGATCTCGCGCAGCTTAGCCACGGATTGTTGCGTGGGCTTAGTCTTCAGTTCGCCCGCGGCCTTAAGGAATGGCACCAGCGTGACGTGGATAAAAACGCAATCAGTCGGCCCCACCTCGAGCGCAAATTGCCGCATCGCTTCGAGAAACGGCAGGCCCTCGATGTCTCCAGTCGTACCGCCGATTTCAGTAATCAAGATGTCGACGTCTTTGCCGCCAGAGTAAATGCGTTCCTTGATCTCGTTGGTCACATGCGGGATCACCTGCACGGTTTTGCCAAGATAATCACCGCGACGCTCTTTTTGAATCACCGCTTCGTAAATCTGGCCAGAGCTAAGGCTATTGAGCCGAGAAAGCTTTCCACTCGTGAACCGCTCGTAGTGGCCAAGGTCGAGGTCGGTCTCAGCACCGTCTTCCAAGACATAGACTTCACCGTGCTGGAACGGGCTCATCGTGCCGGGATCGACGTTCAGGTAAGGATCGAACTTCTGAATGCGCACCGTCAGGCCGCGCAGTTCTAGGAGCGCGCCCAAGGACGCCGCAGTGAGGCCTTTGCCTAGCGACGAAACCACTCCGCCCGTCACGAAGATGTATTTCATCGGCGAGGGTTAAACGCCCGCCTCCGCTGCGCGCAAGCAAAAGCTCTCCCCAAACGCATTATCTCAGCCATAACTTCAGCGCCAAAACCGCGCCAGCCACCAACACTACGATCAAAAGAACCCAAAGCGCCCACTTGAGCGCTTTGATCAATAGCCAGATGAACACCGCCGCGACGATCGTCGCACACCCCACCACCAGCCACGGCGGATAATCCGCCAGCGACTCCATCACCGTCGGCGAGACTTTTTGCAGCGCAAACCCCATACATATTACTCGCCCGCCGCGCTCGCTGCGGCCAGCAAAATGATTTGCCCCGTTCCGCCCCCGCCGCCCAACTCCGCCCCATGCAATCCAAGCCTCAGCTGCTATGTTGGCTCACCTGCGACGGCGTCCACCTAGATCCCGGCTCCGGTAAACACACCATTTTAGGCGTCTTCTCCAACATTAAGGCCCACCACTTTCCCGTCACCCACCCGTTTATGGTCTGGTTCATGACCCTCACTGATTGCTCCCCTGGCCAACACAAAATGCGTATCGCCATGGGCCTGGATTCCACCCAAGTCCAACCCCTCATCGAACGCCCCTTTGAGGCCCAAAGCCCCCTCGACCGCATTAATCTTATTAACGAGATCCGTAACCTCAGCTTCCCCCAGCCCGGTGACTATTCCTTGATCATCGAAATCGACGACGAGCCCATTTTGGTCACCAACCTCATCGTCTCCGCTTAATCGCAGACCCCCGATACTCACTTTAACTTAAATTATTATAAAAATTACTTATGAAATCTTACGATCTCATCGGCGCCGGTAACCCCATCATGGATCTGCTCGCCCGCGTATCCGACGACTTTCTTGCCCAGCACGTTCGCGGGGAAAAAGGCGGCATGGTCCTTGTCGAGGCCGACGAAATGCAACGCCTCGTCACCCAGCTTCACGCCAGCCCCGTCCGCGCCCCTGGCGGCTCCGCCGCCAATACCACCGTCGCCGCTGCGCGCCTCGGACTGCGCACCCGCTACCTCGGTAAGATCGGCTCCGACGAGACTGCCGACACCTACCACCAAAATATGCTCGACCACGGCGTCGATGGCTCTCGTTTCAAACGCGCCCCACTGCCGAACGCTCGCTGCCTCTCTTTGATCACCCCCGACAGCCAGCGCACCATGCGCACCTGCCTGGGCGCCGCGATGACCCTCTCGCCCGAAGAAATCAGCCAGAATGATTTCGCGGACTGCCGCCACGCCCACATCGAGGGCTACCTAATGTTCAACCCCGCCCTCGCGACTGCCGTTGTCGACTCCGCTCGCGCCGCCGGCTGCACGATCAGCATCGACCTTGCCTCCTTCGAAGTCGTCAACGTCGCCCGCGACTGGATCAAGCGCCAGATCGACACCGGCGTCCATCTCGTCTTCGCCAACGAGGACGAAATTCACGCCCTCTACGAAACTAAGACCCCCGCTTACGACGAACTCGCCCGCCGCCTCGCCAGCCACGGCGGCATCGCCGCCGTCAAAATGGGTAAAGAAGGCGCTTGGGTAGCCCGCGGCGAAGAACTCCACCGCATCGAGCCCGTCCGCGTCGCCCAAGCCATCGACACAACCGGGGCTGGCGATTCCTGGGCCGCCGGTTTCCTTTATGGTTACCTGCGCGGCTGGAACCTCGCCGCCGCAGGCGCCCTAGGCTCAGTGCTCGGCGCCGAATGCGTCCAACACATCGGCCCCGCCATCCCCGAATCCCACTGGCCCGCCGTCCGCGCTCGTGCCACCGCCCTCGCGACTAATTGAAATCCTCCGGGCCCTAGGGCCCGGAATTCCCTTACGCAGCATGCCTGCGAAGCAGGCGGACGCGGTGAGCGATGGTTTCCGTTTCACCGGAAGCCTGAATCTACTCCACGGGCAGAGGCGGCATGTCCTGCCGACAAGATATTCCGAGCCTCGATAAGCAAAAACTAGTTTTCCGTTACCTCTCTCCGCCCCATCCCCGATGAATACGCCCGCTACTCTTTTCACCGCCGTCGCTCTGCTCATTTCAGCTCTCAGTGCCCGCGCCGATTTCGACCTCCTGATTAAAAATGGCCGCGTCTTCAGCGGCGCCTCAGCCGACACTCCGCTCATCGTAGCCGACATCGGCATAACCAGCGACCGCATCGTTGCAATCGCCCCCCACCTCACCGAATCAGCCAAACGCACCATCGATGCTAAAGGCCTCGTCGTTAGCCCAGGCTTCATCGACCTACACGCCCACATCGAACCCCTCCCCGAAGATCGCGCCGCCCAGAGTGCCCTCCGCCAAGGCGTCACCCTAGTTCTCGGCAACCCCGACGGCGGTGGCCCCGTCGACCTCAAAGCCCTCACCGCCAAATTGGAAACCCAAGGCTTTGGGCCCAACGCAGCCTACCTCATCGGCCACAACTCCATCCGCGCTCAAGTCATGGGCATGGAAAACCGCGCGCCCTCCGCCGACGAACTCGCCGCCATGCAAACCCTCGTCGCCACCGGCATGACCGACGGCGCCTTCGGCCTTTCGACCGGCCTACTCTATTTGCCCGGCACGTTTTCCACCTTCGAGGAAATCGTCGCCCTCGCCCAAGTCGCCGCCCGCCACGGCGGCATTTACACCTCCCACCTTCGCGCCGAAGGCCTCGGCCTCATCGAGGGGGTTAACGAAGCGATTAAAATCGGAGAAACCGCCCACATCCCCGTCATCCTCACGCACCACAAAGCCGTCGGTAAACAAATGTGGGGCACCAGCGAAAAAAGCCTCGCCTTAGTCGACGCCGCTCGCGCCCGCGGCCTCGACGTCATGATGGACCAGTACCCCTACACCGCCACTTCCACGAGCCTGCGCGTCCTGATCCCCTCCTGGGCCGTCGCGGGCGACGCCGCCGGCCTCTCCGGGCATTTTGCCCAACGCCTCAAAGACCCTACCCAACGCGCCCAAATCGAAAAAGAAATCGCTTTCAATCTCTTGAACGACCGCGGCGGCGGTGACCTCAGTCGCATCCAGTTTAGCCACTTCTCGTGGAAACCAGCCCTCGACGGCAAAACCATGCACGACTGGGCCCTCGCGGAAGACCGCGCACCCAATGTCGCCACCGGCGTGGACCTCGTGATCCAAGGCGAACTGCACGGCGGGGCCTCCTGCATCTATCATGTCCTCGCCGAAGAAGACGTCGAACGCATCATGCGCCACCCGCAGACCATGATCGCCTCCGACGGCCGCTTGAGCCAACCCGGCAAAGACCACCCCCACCCACGCGCCTATGGCACGTTCCCCCGCGTGTTAGGCGAATATGTACGCGAACGAAAAACCCTCACTCTTTCCGCAGCCCTCTACAAAATGACCGGCCAACCCGCCCATCGCCTCGGCCTCACCGATCGCGGCCGGATCGAGGTCGGCTGCTACGCCGACCTGGCGTTGTTCGACCCAACGAGCGTCGCCGCCCAAAGCACCTTTGAGCGCCCCCACCAATATCCGATCGGAATCCCGTTCGTGATCGTGAACGGCCGCGTCACCTTCGATGAAACCGGCTACCACGACCTGCGCGCCGGGCGCATCCTCCGCAGCGCAGCCTACAGGCCGAGCGCACCTGCGGCGGCGCAAATTCCAAAAATCGATTAAAAGGCCCACGACTTCGATCTGGGGCGCTTAGCAGCAGCTGTCTAAGTTGAGCAAAGTTGAGTCTTAGCGTGAGCGGCGCGGCGGTGCCGATGACTGCGGGCGAGGTAAAGTTTGGCGGAGAAGACGGTGATGATAGAGATGACGTCTTCGCAAAACTGCGCGTCGTCCGACTTGGTGGCGATGTCGTTAAGGATAGTG
>Ga0136642_1001264_pt1 | contig 11116 bp, 8 predicted proteins | sample LowCatLa1302831Y_FD_115313 | JGI IMG/M metagenome (GOLD analysis project Ga0136642, IMG submission 115313) | Freshwater microbial communities from Lower Cathedral Lake, Yosemite National Park, California, USA - 13028-31Y | ecosystem: Environmental > Aquatic > Freshwater > Lake ... | reverse complement strand
GCGTAAGTGACGCTGTACTAAAGAGATAGAGGGGCGTTTATTTTCTAGAACAATAGCTACCGCTTGATCATAGAGAGGATCTGCCTCACCACCACTATCGCCGGTTAGGGCATCCATATTAGATTCATCAGCACCCTCAAGCACACCATCAATGTAATTAGCTTCGCCCTTCTCTTTAAGCCAATCTACTACGCGATGTACTTCATCATCAGATACAAATGCGCCGTGCACGCGCACTGGCAAGCCAGTTCCTGGTGCCATATAGAGCATATCGCCCATACCGAGCAGTGCTTCCGCGCCCTGCTGATCCAAAATGGTACGACTGTCGATCTTGCTACTAACCTGAAAGGAAATTCTAGTTGGTATGTTGGCTTTAATTAAGCCAGTAATGACATCTACGCTCGGGCGTTGCGTTGCCAATACCAGGTGAATGCCTGCAGCACGTGCTTTTTGCGCAATCCGCGCTATCAACTCTTCAATCTTCTTACCAGAAACCATCATTAAATCAGCCAGCTCATCAATGATGATCACGATGACGGGTGCTTTATAGATTGGCTCAGGATCATCCGGAGTCAAGCTAAATGGGTTGGTGAGCTTTTCACCTCTCTCTTCTGCTTCCAGAATTTTCTTATTAAAGCCAGCGAGGTTACGCACACCAAACTTACTCATCAGTTTGTAGCGGCGTTCCATTTCATTGACTGCCCAATTGAGAGCGTTGTAAGCCTGTTTCATATCCGTTACTACTGGACACAAGAGATGCGGAATCTTGTCGTAGATTGCCATCTCTAACATCTTTGGATCAATCATGATCAAACGTACTTCATCAGGCTTGGCCTTAAAGAGCAATGACAAAATCATGGCATTGATACCAACTGACTTACCTGCGCCAGTAGTACCGGCAACTAAGCAGTGCGGCATCTTTGCTAAGTCTGCCACCATTGGACTGCCAGAGATATCTTTACCTAAAGCTAAGGTCAGTAATGAATGGTTATCGTTATAAACCTGTGAGGTCAGAATCTCAGAGAGGTAAACAGATTGACGAGTTGGGTTTGGTAGTTCCAAAGCCATACAGGTCTTACCGGGAATCGTTTCTACAACGCGCATACTCACAACACCAAGAGAGCGCGCAAGGTCGCGGGAGAGATTGACAATCTGACTACCCTTCACACCAATCGCTGGATCAATCTCATAACGCGTGACGACAGGGCCAGGATACGCAGCAATCACAGCGACCTGAACATTAAATTCAGCTAACTTGCGCTCGATCAAACGGGAAGTAAATTCCAAGACATCAGCAGAGATAGTTTCTTTTACTTCCGGCACTGAATCTAACAATGCTAGCGGTGGTAGTTCGGAGTCAGGGATATCAACGAATAGCGGTTGTTGTTTTTCACGCTCAACTCGGGCACTTTTTAGAATTTCTATTGGAGCACGCACAATTTGTACAGGCGCTGCAACTTCCACGCGGCCGCGGAATTCTTCCACAAACTCTTCACGCTCTTCTGCGGCTACCTCACCTAGCTTGCGATCTTCTTCACTATCGCGACGCTCCCGAATGCGGTGATAAGTCACCTCCAGGAAGCGCCCTACTTTCTCGGCAATATCCAACCAAGAGAAATGTAAGAACAGGGATAAGCCGGCACATAAGCCAAAGAGCAGCACCAAGGTTGCGCCCGTAAAGCCCAGTGACATTTGTAGAGGATCGCCAATCAACTCACCCAGGATGCCGCCAGGCGGTCTTGGAAGCTGCCAGGACAAGGAATGCATTCGAATCGACTCAAGGCCCATGCTGCAAGCTAAGGTCAACCCAAAGCCCAACCAGCGTACCAAGAGGGATTCTGGCTTGACATCAGGATCAGGCGGAAGCGGAATACTCCAGAGCTCACGCCAGCCGTTGAGGACGCGGCGACCAAAAAGAGCCACCCACCAAAAGGCAGAGATCCCAAAAATATAGAGCATCAAATCGGCCATATAGGCCCCAAAACGGCCGCCCAGGTTCCTTGGGTTCTCAAAACTGGCATGGGACCAAGCTGGATCAGCCTTGGAATAAGTCAGCAAAATAGCGAATAAGCCCAGGCATAAGCCTAGGGAGATGAACCAGCGAGCTTCCAGCAAAAGGCGGGGCAGCCTACCCTGCCCACCACTATCAGGAGGCTGGGGTATTTGGGATTTCGGGTATACGGTTCTCGCCATGTTCTGCTGATTGTAAACAAGCGAATCTATAATTTGGGTATGACTACAAATAACCCAAAACATTCTAAAGTTCTTATCCTCGGTTCTGGCCCTGCTGGCTATACAGCGGCAGTCTATGCTGCCCGAGCCAATTTAAAGCCTACCCTCATTACTGGCTTAGCTCAAGGGGGTCAACTCATGACCACTACCGACGTCGAAAACTGGCCAGCAGATGCGGATGGGGTTCAGGGCCCAGAACTCATGGAGCGCTTTTTGAAGCATGCGGAACGCTTCAATACTGAGATCATTTTTGACCATATTCATACGGCAGCCCTAAAAGAGAAGCCGATTCGCTTAGTTGGTGACTCTGGTACCTATACCTGCGATGCCTTAATTATTTCTACCGGCGCTTCTGCGCAATACCTTGGCTTACCTAGTGAAGAAGCATTTATGGGTCGCGGTGTTTCTGGTTGCGCAACTTGTGATGGTTTCTTCTATCGCAATCAAGATGTGTGTGTAGTAGGTGGTGGCAACACTGCCGTTGAAGAAGCGCTTTACCTTACAGGTATTGCGAAGAAAGTAACCGTCATTCACCGTCGTGACAAATTCCGTGCAGAGCCAATCTTAAATGATCGCCTCATGGCTAAAGTTGCCGAAGGTAAAGTAGAGCTCAAGCTCAACTCAACACTAGATGAAGTACTAGGTGATGAAAAAGGGGTGACTGGCGTGCGCATCAAAAAAGAAGATGGCAGCACAGAAGATATCGCTTTGACTGGCGCCTTCATTGCGATTGGTCACAAACCTAACACGGAACTCTTTATTGGCCAGTTAGACATGCATAACGGCTACATCAAGACCCACTCAGGCTTGGAAGGTAATGCCACTGCCACTAATATCCCTGGTGTGTTTGCTTCTGGAGATGTGCAAGACCACATCTACCGTCAAGCCATTACTAGCGCTGGCACAGGTTGTATGGCTGCATTAGATGCACAACGTTATTTGGAAACATTAGATTAGCTTTTTTATACACTCAAAGCTAGCAATGCAACTTCGGGTGCTCGATCTAATATTTTTAATAGCGCTTTAGCTGCACCAGTCGGGCTTCTTTTGCCTTGCTCCCAATTTCGAATGGTCTCTAGAGAAACATCAATTCGATTAGAAAACTCCTGCTGGGATAGGCCTATACGTTCACGCACACGCTTTGCATATTTCGCTGCATCTTGCATCGCCTCAGCATCATCTTGACGTTGATGAAGTTGAATAAGACGTTCTGTTGTTGCATCAAGCAACTTCTTATTAACAAAACCTTTTGGGAAACTTTTGGGGTTATTAAGATCAACACTAACTCGAACAATTTTTTTCATAACGTCTGACCTCTCTACTATTAGCCCTTCTGGCTGAAATAATTCTGATAGCCCTTAATCTCCTAGTGAAGATAACCACGAAGACCCTTGTGTTAATCATTCCGAGCGCACGAAAACGCTCTTCACCGTACTCCCAACGCTGATCATGCTCAACAAGCAGCCTAGGATCTGTAAAAATTGCTATCACAAATGCAAAATCGAAATTTCGAGAGTTCTGGCATGAGTTACTTTTAGCCAAATCCCATTCAAAATCCATTACCCCTATAGTAGGCCAATGGCCTACTGTTTGTCAAGGTCTAGATAATAAAAAAACGCCTAGCAATGCTAGGCGTTTTTGTTTGTTGCTTTGCTTATCTGTTCTTAACGACTCATCACCGGCAACAATGGCACGATGAGCAATGCCACGATGTTAATAATCTTGATGAGTGGGTTCACTGCAGGACCAGCTGTGTCTTTGTAGGGATCGCCTACAGTGTCACCAGTCACAGCTGCTTTATGCGCTTCAGAACCTTTACCGCCGAAGTTACCCTCTTCGATATATTTCTTGGCATTATCCCAAGCGCCACCACCAGTACACATCGAGATCGCTACGAATAAGCCGGTCACAATCGTACCCATGAGTAAACCACCCAAGGCAGCAGGCCCTAACAAGAGACCAACCACGATTGGAGCTATTACTGGCAATAGGGAAGGAATAATCATTTCTTTAATGGCTGCAGAGGTCAGCATATCTACTGCTCTGCCGTACTCAGGCTTAGCAGTGCCTTCCATAATTCCGGGGATATCACGGAACTGACGGCGTACCTCTTCCACTACTGCACCAGCACAGCGGCCAACTGCTTCCATCGCCATCGCACCGAACAAATAAGGAATCATGCCTCCAATAAAGAGTCCAATAATCACCATATGGTTAGACAAGTCAAAGGAGACTTGTTGACCAATGCCCTCTAATGCATGGGTGTAGTCAGCAAACAATACGAGTGATGCCAGACCAGCTGAACCAATCGCATAGCCTTTAGTCACTGCTTTAGTGGTGTTGCCAACGGCATCCAATGGATCGGTAATATCCCGCACTGCTTGTGGCAAACCAGCCATCTCAGCAATACCACCAGCATTATCGGTAATTGGCCCATAAGCATCCAGTGCAACAACAATGCCAGCCATCGACAACATGGCTGTCGCTGCAATCGCAATACCGTATAAACCAGCCAACCAGTACGCTGCAAAGATCGCTGCACATACAAAGAGCACTGGATATGCAGTGGACTTCATTGAGATGCCTAAGCCTGCAATGATGTTAGTACCGTGACCTTTGGTAGAAGCCTCAGCAATATGTTGTACTGGCTTGAACTGAGTACCGGTGTAGTACTCGGTGATCCATACCAAACCTGCTGTCAAAAGCAGGCCTACTATTGTGCTACCAAATAAACGCCACTGGCTGCCAGGAATACCCAAAGCATCATCAGGCATGATGAAGTTGGTCACAAAGTAGAACGCTATTAATGACAAGCCACCGGCAATGATTAAGCCCTTATACAAAGCTGGCATCACGTTCTTCATACCAGGCGTAGCTTTTACAAAGGAGCAACCGATGATGGAGGCAATGATGGAGACGCCACCCAATACCAGCGGATAAATGATCGCAGCTACTGGGGCAGCAGTAATGATTAAGGAACCAAGCACCATTGTTGCAATTAGTGTCACTGCATAAGTTTCAAAGAGGTCAGCTGCCATGCCTGCGCAGTCACCTACGTTATCACCTACGTTATCAGCAATCACTGCTGGATTACGTGGATCATCCTCCGGAATACCGGCTTCTACCTTGCCAACTAAGTCAGCACCAACGTCTGCACCTTTGGTGAAGATGCCGCCACCAAGACGCGCGAAGATAGAAATTAATGATGAACCAAATGCCAAACCGATCAGTGGATGCAATACAGCAGTGAGATCCTGTCCTGCGCCTATCGATACTAAGAACATAAAGAACAAGCCAACCCCCAAGAGGCCAAGACCGACCACCAGCATGCCGGTAATTGCGCCGCCTTTAAATGCCACATTGAGTGCTTCGTTCATGCCTACGGTAGCCGCTTGTGCTGTGCGTACGTTTGCACGCACGGAAATATTCATACCAATAAAGCCGCATGCTCCAGATAGCACTGCACCGACAACAAAACCGATAGCGGTTGCGAAGTCTAAGAAGAGCGCCATGAGGATAGCAAGAATCACCCCAACAACACCAATCGTTTTATATTGGCGCGATAAGTAAGCGGCAGCACCCTGCTGAATCGCTTCTGCAATCTCCTGCATTTTGGCGTTGCCCGGACTTTGCTTCAAAATCCAGCTGCGCATCACAAAACCGTAAACTACGGCAAGAACACCGCATGCCAAGGCAAAATACAAGCCTAAAGTGACATTACTCATGCTTGAACTCCCTAAAGTTGATCCTATTGTTTTATATATCTAGCGCTTAAATCAGCCTAGTTTTTTAAAGCTTTAAACTAAGGTTTTAAAGCTTTATCAGTATGAATCAGAATCACCCCTGAGCCTATTTGCTAATATCAGGGTATTTACTAATCATCAATTGGAGTATTTATGAGTTTGGACAATGTCAAGCCTGGCAAAAAGATCCCTGAGAGCTTTAACGTCATTATTGAAATCCCCATGAACGCTGATCCAATTAAGTATGAAGTAGATAAGGAAAGTGGTGCAATTTTCGTAGACCGTTTTATGGGTACTGCAATGCACTATCCCTGTAACTATGGCTATATCAATAAAACGATCGCTGGTGACGGTGATCCTGTTGATGTTCTCGTCATTACTCCATTCCCACTCATTCCGGGTGTTGTTGTGAGCTGTCGCGCACTGGGTGTTTTACAGATGGAAGATGAAGGCGGACAAGATGCCAAGTTGCTAGCTGTCCCAGAGGACAAAATTTTACCAATCTATACCCATTGGCAAAAACCGGAAGACATTAATCCATTACGCCTTAATCAAATTAAACACTTCTTCGAGCACTATAAAGATCTCGAGCCGGGTAAATGGGTCAAGGTAAAAGGCTGGGGTGGTGTTGCAGATGCGCATACGGAAATCTTAGAAGGTATCGACCGCTACAACAAAGAACATCAGTAAGCTTTAATATACTGAACCATTCATTTACAAAGGCTTTGTAATTCGAAGTGAGCGCACAGAATATTGCCCTAGTCCAAATGAACCCAATGCTGGGAGATTTGGCTGGGAACGCCCAACTCATTCACAAAGCTGCTCAAGATGCCTTTCAACAAGGTGCCAAACTCGTAGTGACGCCAGAGCTTGCGCTCACTGGCTATCCCCCTGAAGATTTATTACTGCGTCCTGCTTTTATTCAAGCAGCACAGCACGAGCTCGATCGCTTAATGAAAGAGTTGGCTCAATATCCGGGGCTTACTGTAGTTGTAGGGCACCCCAAAAAGACTACAACTGGCCTACAAAACTTTGCATCCGTCTTACAAAATGGCAAAGTGATTGCGAGCTATGCTAAACAAGAATTACCTAACCACGAAGTCTTCGATGAAGTTCGTTACTTCGTTCCAGGTAAAGAGGCTTGTGTATTTGAATGTGAAGGTATTCGTTACGGTGTGATCTTGTGTGAAGATGCCTGGCATGCTGGGCCCGCTCAACAAGCACATGCTGCCGGAGCTCAAGTTTTACTGGTGCCTAATGCCTCGCCGTATCACCTAAAAAAAGAAGCCCTAAGAATTGACGTGCTACGAAAACACATCGAAAAAACCAAAATGCCTTTGGTCTATGTCAATGCAGTTGGTGGGCAAGATGAGTTGGTATTTGATGGCGGGTCATTTGCATTAAATGCTGCTGGTGAAGTGATGATGGCAATGCCTCAGTTCGAAGTTGGCCTTGGTATTGTTGACATCAACTCCTCTGGTCAATTAGAAAAAGGGTTGATTAGCCCTCCACAAAGTGTTGAGGCACAGGCTTATCAAGCGCTTGTTCTGGGAGTTCGCGACTACGTTACTAAAAATCATTTTCCAGGGGTCATCATTGGCTTATCGGGTGGCGTAGATTCTGCTTTAGTGTTGGCAATTGCAGTTGATGCGCTTGGTGCTGACAAAGTGCGTACTGTAATGATGGCTTCCCGCTATACAGCTGATATTTCCTGGATTGATGCCAGCGAGCTGGCCAAGAATTTGGGTGTGCAACACGACGAAATTCCCATTAGCGGTCCAGTAGATGCCTTTGAGGCATCTTTAGCAGCACAGTTCAAAGGTTTAAAGCTAGATGCTACCGAAGAGAACATTCAAGCCCGTGTCCGTGGCACCCTGCTCATGGCTCTCTCTAATAAAGCGGGGAGCCTGGTTTTAACTACTGGCAATAAGAGCGAAATGGCGGTTGGCTATTGCACTTTGTATGGTGACATGGCTGGTGGCTTTGCAGTGATTAAAGACATTGCCAAGACTTTGGTTTATCGACTATGCGGTTATCGTAATAGCATTAAACCTGTTATTCCTGAACGTATTTTGACGCGCGCCCCATCAGCTGAATTACGTCCAGACCAAACTGATCAAGATAGTCTGCCTTCTTACGAAGTCTTAGATGGCATCGTAGAGCGTTATATGGAACAGAACCAATCTATCTCACAAATCATTGCCGCTGGCTTTGATCCCGAGAGCGTAGAGAAGGTTACCCGCCTGATTAAATTAAATGAATACAAGCGTCGCCAAGCCCCTCCCGGAGTTCGTGTTACTACCCGCGCTTTTGGTCGTGACTGGCGCTACCCAATTACTTCACAATTTAGAGCCTAAAAATGGATTGGGGTATTTTTTAGCCTTATATTTGAGTTCTAGGTATGATTACTGCATTAGGGGAAATAAATGAAATTAATTACATCAATCATTAAACCGTTCAAACTTGACGAAGTTCGTGAGGCCTTAGCTGAAGTGGGCGTTACTGGTCTTACCGTTACCGAAGTTAAAGGCTTTGGTCGTCAAAAAGGCCATACTGAGCTCTATCGTGGCGCCGAGTATGTAGTCGACTTCTTGCCCAAGGTAAAAGTGGAAGCTGTTGTTCCAAACGATCGCGTTGAAGCTGCAATTGAGGCCGTTACCAAAGCTGCGCATACTGGAAAAATTGGTGATGGGAAGATTTTTGTCACTGCAGTTGAGCAAGTCATTCGGATTCGTACCGGCGAAACCGACGAATCAGCAGTTTGACGACTGTTTAAGTTAACTCAGATTCTCAGCGCAACTGAGAATCTGTCGAGACTGCAGGCTGATTTATTTCAGTCGCCTCCAAAATAATTGTCTTGCCAGTGCTGGCTGTACGAACCTTAGCACCCTGGAAATACAAATCTATTTGATTCAAACCTAATGTGAGCACTTTAAAAGGTGGCTTGCCATAAATGCTTGCACCTACCCCAGGCTCCAAAGTTTTATTTTGATTCTTACCCGAGGCATCAATCACACAAACAGTTTGTGCCGTCTTTGATTGCATATAAACCATATCGCCAGACTTTTTAGGCGCATCAGGTTTATAAGTGACTGCTGAAGCATCAACTGCTGGGCATTCTGTAGAGACCATCGCAGCTGGCGCAGCAACCTCGGCTACTGGAGCTGGTACTTGGGCAGATGGGGGCGGCTTGGCTGCCTCCACAGGGGCGCTAGCTGGCGGAGCCTCTTGAACGGTTTCTACCACCACAATCTCTTCTTTTGGTGCTTCGGGGAAAAATAGAGGGCGCAAGTTGACTATTGAAAATACAAGTGCTGCAGCGATGCCTAATAAAACAAAAAGTCTCTTTTTTGGATTGCTTTGCGCAACTGCTTTACTACTTTCGAAAAGTCTCGCAAGCTCCAGACTCTTAAGGACAACTTTAGGTGTCTCCTCCACTGCTTGCGGCTTGGATTTTTTTTCTGGTGGAGTTGCTTGCTCCACAACTGTTTCTGAAGTAATTTTTGCTGGTGGGGTCTTCTCACCAAAATCAAAAGCATCTTGTTCTTTGAGTTTGAGTAGGACTGCAACTTTCTTTGCTGCAGTCACCTTGATTTGAGGGCTATAGAAGGAACTCATCTCCCCATTTTCAATTTGCTCTATCTGGCGCGTAGAGAGACAAGCTAAGCTAGATAATTCTTTCGTGCTTAAGCCAAGACTTTCTCTCGCCTTAGTAAAAGCTTCTTTGCGAATCTCTGCTAGCTTTGTTGGCTTATTCACGTCTTATCCACCACCTCGTATGAAAACGATAAAACTGATATTAATCCCAAAATGTTTCAGTAGTAATTAGCTTTGTGGCTAATGATTTAGAGGGTGACTCTCTAACTCTGACTCGAGAAACTTCTTTACTAAATTCTGTACTGAATCTGCATGCATTTTCTCCATCACTCTAGATTTATGCACCTTGATTGTGGCATCAGTGGTACCCAGTTTGACAGCAATGTCTTTATTGAGCAGCCCTTTAACTAACCAGCCACACACTTCACGCTCTCTTGGTGTCAGACTGGTGTAATGCCTTCTGGTCTCCACATCTAAAGAAACACGCTTTAACTGACGGCTATCAAAATCGACTGCATCTGCCACAGCCTTGAGTAATTCTTCCAAATTGAAGGGTTTGAATAGGAAATCTACTGCCCCTTTTTTAAGACCTTGAACAATTTGATGGGGGTGGCTTTGGCCGCTGACAAAGACGATGGGGGTCTTACAACCTAATTTCAACAACTTATCTTGCAACTCCAAGCCAGTTGCATCTGGCATCTGCATATCTAAGAGGATGACTGCTGGTGCTACTGGGGTGGACTTTTCTAAAAAAATGCTCGCTGAGGGGTAATCTTCAACCAAATACCCTAGCTCGCGAAGCATTCTCGCCAGCGACATGCGCATTGATTCATCATCGTCTATCAGGTAGATATGGCCAGCTTTAGTCATTGAATTTACAGGGAAAATAATGATTAATTAATATAAGGATTCATATTAAACATCTATATTCAACATGGATATTAGCCTTACAGTGAGTAGTGGCGATTAAGGTTGATGAATTTAATCTCTTTATATTGCATTGCAATATAAAGAGAGATTCCACTTCCACCCAATAGGAAGCTTCGCTCTCAATTAAATCTCACGGCACAATAGAGACTTTCGACACCAACCTTTTCTGGAGTAATAAGCATGAAACGCCTTAATGAACGCTCACGCATGGTCACCGAGGGAGTCGCTCGCGCACCCAACCGCTCGATGTATTACGCCATGGGATATAAGGAAAAGGATTTCTCAAAGCCTATGGTTGGCGTTGCAAATGGCCACTCCACGATTACCCCTTGCAATAGTGGATTACAGAAATTAGCAGATGCAGCAGTCAATGCCCTAGAAGATGCAGGCGCAAAGGCTCAGGTATTTGGTACACCTACTGTATCTGATGGTATTGGCATGGGTACTGAGGGTATGAAATATTCCCTCGTCTCACGTGAAGTCATTGCTGACAGCATCGAAGTGTGTGTCAACGGTCTTTGGCAAGATGGTGTGGTTGTAATTGGTGGTTGCGATAAAAATATGCCAGGCGGCATGATGGCAATTGCGCGTACTAATGTTCCAGCTATTTATGT